>Ga0209253_10004745_pt1 | contig 11828 bp, 9 predicted proteins | sample FrelakmetBRP12BR_FD_187145 | JGI IMG/M metagenome (GOLD analysis project Ga0209253, IMG submission 187145) | Freshwater lake sediment microbial communities from the University of Notre Dame, USA, for methane emissions studies - BRP12 BR (SPAdes)... | ecosystem: Environmental > Aquatic >...
CTCTGTAATATAAAAAGGCATTCTGCATATTCAATTCTAAATATCAGTGGTATGGCTATAGGCATGACCTGTGCAATTTTAATTCTTTTATGGGTACAGGATGAATGGAGCTATGACAGACATTTTGAAAATGCAGATAATTTATATCGTGTGATTGAAAAGCAATATTATTCCGGAGGAGAAGTCTCTCTGTTTGCAGTATCTCCCGGGAAATTAATCCCTGCTCTTAAAGAAGAATATCCTGAAATAATAAGGTCTGCGAGATATGCAAATCCCCAATTTCCTATCCAAAAAGGAAATGATTTTATAGGAGCCAATATAGCCATAGTAGATATGGAGTTTTTAGAAATGTTCAATATCGGATTTATTCGTGGAGATTTAAAAAGCGCCTTAAATGGACCTTATAATATTGTCATTACGGAAAATCTGGCAAACAAATACTTCAATAACGAAGATCCGATTGGGCAAACATTGACATCTGCCAGCTGGGTATTCACCATCACCGGTGTTGTAAAGAGTCTGCCGCATAATAGCCACATCTCGTTTGATATTTTATTTCCTTCTGAGTTTTTAAAGGAAATAGGAGCCCCCATAAATGATTGGGGGTATCGGTGTTATAATTATGTTGAACTGAATCGGGGAACCGACAGTAAAATAGTTGATAAAAAAATTCTGGATTTTATCAAGAGACATGACAAAGGATCGAATTCGGAGATTTTTCTTCAGAGCATCAAAAAAATCCACTTATTTTCTTCCCAGAGATTTGCTTACGATATCATCGGCCATGGTAATATAACTTATGTCAGGATCTTGAGCATTATTGCCGTTTTTATTCTCCTTATTGCCTGCATCAACTTTATGAACCTTTCTACAGCGCAATCAGCCAGCAGAGCCAGAGAAATTGGCATACGCAAAGTGTCAGGAGCAAACGAACGGAAAATAATCGTCCAGTTTTTAGGAGAATCTCTGTTGATTGTATTTGCGGCCCATATAATTGCCATGATCTTTGTTGAATTGCTCTTACCAGGCTTTAACAATCTTACCGGGAAGCAGTTGGATGTTAACTACCAGAGTGCCGGTTTATATATCAGTTTAATCATAGTTATATTATTTTGCGGTTTACTGGCCGGAAGTTATCCCGCGTTGTATCTCGCTTCTTTAAAGCCACTTGATACAATGAAGGGTATTATTAATAAAAATCCCGGTAACGCTCAATTCAGAGAAGTTCTGGTTATTTTCCAGTTTTCTCTATCGGTCCTGCTTATCATTTGCACGCTAATTATTGGAAACCAGCTACGCTATTTGCAAAATAAAGACCTTGGATATAATAGAGAAAACATTGGTTATTTTTTGTTCGATACAAATCCCCGCGATCCTCAGCTGGAAACTTTCAAAAAAGAGCTCGACAAAAATCCCGATATAGTGAGTATAACAAGGGCACACTATAACCCGGTCAATGTTGAGGGTACCTGGGGCAGTCTATCCTGGGCAGGAAAAAAGGAAGGCGATAATGTATTATTCTATGGGCTTGGTGCTGACGAGGATTATGCCAAAACCTTTCAACTTGAACTTAAGAAAGGCCGCTTTTTTTCTTCTGAATTTTCGACTGATAATTCGGCAATTATGATTAATGAGGAAGCAGAAAAGATCATGGGCTTTAAGAATCCCGTCGGGGAAGTGTTATCATCCGAAGATGGATCGAAATTTGAAATTATTGGAGTGGTAAAAGATTTTCACTTTAAATCGTTACACACCAGAATTGAACCGCTTATTATGGGATTGGAGCCGTGTAACACCTTCTATTTCAAAATGAACCCTGCTAAAATAACTTCAACTCTTAAATTTATTGAGAAAACATATAAATCATTTAAAAATCCTAATCCCTTGAATTTTCATTTCCTTGATGATGATTTTGATAATCTGTATCGGACAGAACAAAGACTGAGTAAAATATTCGGTTATTTCTCTTTCCTGGCTATCATCATTTCATGTCTCGGGCTTATAGGATTATCTTCATTTATGACAGAGCGCAGGACAAAAGAGATCGGGATAAGGAAAGTGAATGGGGCTAAATCAAATGAAATATTCTTCTTACTGTCAAAAGAATATATTATATGCGTAATGATCTCAATCATAATTACATGCCCAATTGCCTGGTTTGCCATGAATAAATGGTTGCAAAATTTTGCTTACCGGATAAATATAAGCTGGTGGGTATTTGCAATGGCAGGTGTTATTGCTTTGGTCATAGCAATTCTGACAGTAGGTTTTCAATCTTATAGGGCAGCAAGTAAAAATCCGGTCGAAGCTCTCCGATACGAATAGTGAGAAGAGCGGATACACTGTCCTCTGCGTCAGTGTTGAAGCACTGAGGTACGAATAAGAAAAGTTTTGATTGAGCTGGAGTCTGGAGTACTTAGAGTTAATAAATAGCAGTGTAACTCTGTGGAAATAATAAAATGATCAAAACAAATGATAAAGAACTACTTTAAAATGGCCTTACTACAAAAGCCGAAAGTATTGACCACATTTTGCCGGTCAGGTGGCATTACTAATATTAATCTAAACATCAATGATTAACTCCGGCTTCGGCTGGTCAATTTATTCCGGCTGGTTGTGGTCAAGCTCATCGGCTTTTCCACACTGAAACCAATTCATGATTAAGCGAAATGTGGATTTGATCTTTTATAATTCTTTTGAATAAGATAGAATTTTTGACCTTTAGAAGATAAATTAAAACCCGAAGTATTTGCTAAAAACACTGGCTCGTCAATTAGTTTATCTTTAAACAGACAGTATCACTGAGCTGCGATGGCAACTTCTGGTTCTTCATATAATTGCCCCAATTAAGGCTGTTATAATCCCATAGTTTGTCGATATACAGGATATAACTATCATCTTCTTTGGCAAAGCGGCACGCTTTATCTGCCCTGGAATAAACAGTGATACCTGATTTACCTGGTGTTGATAATGCATAGTAAAAGATATTTTCCTTCATTGACCCTGATATATAAGACAAGCTTTCTGATTCACCCAGCCCATTGTAATAGAAACTCTTATTATCAAATTCCCACTTTGGAGCGGGTTCTTCCCTGTAATTATTCTTATTAATTTCTTTTAAACTGACTTTGCCTTCAGGCATGCCAATATGATCAGCAGGATAGCTGTTCCAGTAGGAGTTCCTGTCCCAGCTGAGAGTATCAAAGTCATTACCGGTTATAAATTTCAATCCTGTTTCCTCCAGATGGACTTTTTCATCAATACCAGCAATATTGTAGACAATAATTATATTCCCGTTTGCATCAATTTTAATACTGTAACTGAATTTCAGCTCATCCCTTAAACCCGTGGAATGAATATTCAGATAACCATTATTTACCTCATAATCGATTTTTCCGGTTTTCAGGTTATTTTTATTTTCTGACAAAGGAAAATTCGTCAGGTGATCTTTTGCCGGGTATGAGTAGTGAAGCCATGGTCCCGATTTAATTATTGTATCATTCTTTGAGATTACATTCTCCAATAGTCCTGTGGTTTTATCTAACAGAGCCTTAAAATCGTTTCCCTCGATTTTTAACTCTCTGCCAGTATCTCTTACTGTAATTTTACCGCTTTCTGGAACAGGAAAACTGACCTCTCTTTTCCCGAGACACAGATTATATTCATCAATCAGGTTTGTGTCATTCTGAAAGAACTTAATATTAATTTGTTGTCCTGCCTGCCAGTCTTCAGGAGTCAATTGAATTTCACCTTTTTTGAAAGGTTCAATGTTGTATGTCTTTGCAGTATGTTCCTTCCCTTTGTAGCTCCATTTTGTCGTGATCTCTTTCAGGTTTGTGTGGTTGAACCTGTTGTACACTGGAACAATAATTGGCGAGCCTGCTTTGAAATCGTTAATTTCATTGACCAGTATTTTTACCGGTGAATATGCCTTTTTTGTATTCCAGAATTCAGGTTTCTTTCTTCTCCAGACATCAACGATTCCCCATTCTCCATATCCGACGGTTGGTCCCTCATACATTTTAACACCGTAGGTTTCCTCCTGGAAACCCCACCATTTATTATACCCACTGAGAGTATCCGGAAGCATGAAAGTCTCATCTGTCATACCCCAGATTGCTCCCCCGGCACCGCCATCAGATTCAAAAACATTTGTCCACATGCTGTCAAGACTCTGACCCCAAAAATTCCTGACATTTATATCTTTAAGAATTTCAAGCTTATTATAACAAGCCACATGCGCCCATTCATCATATATGACCGGCATTTTTTCGTAGATGAATTTTTTAATTGAAATTCCCCTGTCTTCAACATTCCCATTATATGAGGGATAATGCATGCTGATTATATCATAGCACTTTATAGAATCGGGAACGGTTCCGGGGAAGCTGAAAATTACAGGACGTGTAAGATCAACAGATTTAATGTAATCATAGCACGATCTGAAGTTTTCGTTATAGAGATTTTCATTGCCAATAGACCAGATAATAATCGAAGGATGGTTATAATGGTTCCCAACCATCTCCTGCACCTGCGAGAGTTGCTGAGGTAAGAACTCCTTACCGCTCTGCTTCAGAGTCTGGTAAAGTCCACTCCGGTAAGTATCCACAAAACAGACAGCTGCCTCATCCTCGACATAAATTCCATATTTATCACAATACTTTAAGAAAGAATCAGATGGCGGGTAATGAGATGTTCTGATAAAGTTAATGTTGGCTTCCTTTGCCAGAAGCACATCCTTCCTGTCATATTCAGGTGTTGATACCCTCCCAAGCAGCGGATCAATATCATGACGGCAGGCACCCCTTAGTTTAACCTGACGCCCATTTACAAGCAGTTTATTATCCATAACTTCCACTTCCCGGAATCCTATTGCTGTTTTGCAGGAAGCTGTCAGATTGTTCTGATTAAATACCTCGCTGATAAGCGTATACAAATTTGGATGCTCGGCATCCCATTTAAGCGGAGCCTTGACCGGGAATGATATTTCAGTAGTATCTCCCCGGATGAGGTACTTCCTGTTACCAAGCCTGACCAGGTTCCCTTCCTGGTCATACAATCTGAATCTCATCCAGGTCTTTTCATCTGTTGAAGGTACTACACTGATATTCAGATCTGCATTTTTATAAATGGAATCAAAATTGGTCTGTATATGAAAAGCCTTTGGATAATTCTCAGGGAGGGCAAGCAGGCTTACATTTCTGAGAATTCCGCCAATCTGATGTTTTGCATAACCGCTTGCGAATGATATTTCATTGTCCATATCGGTAACCTCTACTATGAGCCAGGCATTTGTACCAGGTTCAACATTTTTGGTAATATCACATTCCCAGGCAGTGAAACCGCCACTATGATCGCGAATAAAGGTTCCGCTCACCCAGACCCTGGCGTAACTGTAGACTCCTTCAAACCTGAGCTTTATTACCTTTCCGGCATAGTCGGAGGGGATAGCAATTAAGGTTTTATATACATACGGGGTATTATGTCTGATAGCAAATCCCTGCATAGCACATTCCCCGGGAACCAGAATATCTTTCCAGCCAGAGCATGAAACCTCATTCAGGAAGAAATCTTCCGGAGGATTCATGGTGAATTTCCATGTGCCATTAAGACTGATGACTGGCTCAGCAGTCCCGGTAACCAGAACATCTGCTTTTTGAAAATCGAATTTGGAACATTGGGATAATAAGATCGCAGTAAGTATCAGATACACTATGTTTTTCATATAGGTCTCGAAATTTAAAGGATCCCTACGGAGAGCAGGATCCTTTGTTTAAAGATATGGAAATTAAGTGATGAAACATTAATTAATGCATAAACAGGTCACCACAACACGGCTCGAGTCCCGTAGGGACGACATGTGAGAATAGTTATGCGGTTATGCGGTTATGCAAGTATTGAATTTCGATAAAATAGAAATAAAAGATTATCTAAATTTGTTAAACATTTAATCTTTACAAAAATGACAATTCATGATTGCATCGGGTTTACAAATGAAAATCCAATATGCTATTTAGCTACTGCAGAAAATGACCAGCCGAGGGTTCGGGCTCTTGGATTCTGGTTTGCTGATGAATCGGGATTCTATTTTCAGACTGGCTCAGCTAAGGAATTCCCTCATCAGCTTGAAAAAAATCCAAAGACTGAAGTCTGCTTTTACAAGCATGAAGGTATGATAGGAACTATGCTGAGAATTTCGGGTGAAGTCGAATTCCTGAAGGACACTAAGCTTAAAGAAAGGGTATTGAATGAAAGGCCTTTTCTGAAAAATTTCGGATTAACGATCAATAGTCCCGGACTGATCATTTTCCGGATCCCACATGGCAAAGCTCATTTCTGGACGATGGAAAATAATCTGAAACCGAAGGTGATTATTGAGTTTTAAACAATTCATCAGGATGAACCAGAGCCGGGACAAAGACTTCTTCCCCCAATCATCCCGGACCGCATTTTGGTTGCCGGTTATTAATTATTATTAAATCTCTCTTGCTATGGTAAAATATCTGAATATTATTCTCTTTTCCATTATGATAGTGATGAACTATCTTGCCAACGCGCTTCCGCTGAATAACAAAACAACAGGTGAACTCTCCGATGCATTGCCAAATCTTTTTGTTCCGGCAGGGATTACATTTTCAATATGGGGAATAATTTACCTTCTGCTTGCACTGTTCTGTGTAGTTCAGTTTAAGGGAACAAACCAGGAAGCAGTCAGTAGCATTGGCTGGTTGTTTGCTGTCGCATGCCTTCTGAATGCACTCTGGATCATAACATGGCACTACCAGAAACTGCCGCTATCGCTTCTTGTAATGGCAGCCATGCTAGTCACGCTTATATATATTAATATGCTTATACGTGGCTTTCCTTACGGGATAATAAAAACCTCCTTCGGCATTTACCTCGGATGGATATGCATAGCTACCATTGCCAATGTGACAGCACTGCTGGTTCATTTTAACTGGAACGGATTCGGAATACAGGAACCGGCATGGGCTATCATCCTTATCGCTGCAGGTGCCCTTATTGCATCGCTGGCAATTCTCAGACTTCAGAATCCTTTCATTGGATTAGCCGTAATCTGGGCATTTGTCGGCATTTTCATCAAGCGCCAGAATGATTACCATTCTATCGCCCTGGCTGCAATTATTGCCCTGGTAATTGTTGCTGTGATAACTGTGGCCGGATTTTTCAGGAGGAAAATAGGTCTTTTGTAATATGGATCCTGATAATTACTGAGCAGGTCATGCAGGTTATGCGGTTCTGCAAGTCCGACCTGTATTAATTGCACGCCCTGCACGACCTGCATGACTTCTTCCTCAGACCCCGTACCTCAAACCCCAAACCAATTTTCTGTATTTCCGACAACTCTGATTATCTTCGGGTGTTCATTAATGTTTTAAAAATATTCTTTTCATGTCAAAACTATTTTCCCCTCTCACTATAAAGAACATCACCCTGAAAAACAGGATAGTCACTTCACCAATGTGTCAATATTCAGCAACGGACGGCTTTGCCAGTGACTGGCATCTGGTTCATCTCGGAACCAGGGCTGTGGGTGGCGTGGGAATGGTCATTGCCGAGGCTACCGCCGTTTCACCGGAGGGAAGGATCACTCCCGGCGATCTTGGCCTCTGGAGCGACAGGCATATCGATGGATTAAGCAGGATTGTAAATTTTATCCATTCACAAGGAGCCGTTGCGGGGATCCAGATTGGCCATGCAGGAAGAAAAGCCTCCTGTGCAGTGCCCTGGTATGGCGGGCAGCAGCTGGATATACGGAATGGAGGATGGCAGACCGTTGGCCCGGGGAATATACCCTTTATTGCCGGGGAGAGAGCCCCTGAGCCGCTGAACATGGAAGGAATCCAAAAGGTGATCTCCTGTTTTTCATCAGCAGCAGGACGAGCCCTGACTGCCGGTTTCAGGGTAATTGAAATTCACGGTGCACACGGGTACCTTTTACATGAATTCCTGTCTCCGCTCAGTAATAACAGAACTGATGAGTATGGTGGTTCCTTTGAGAACCGGATCCGTTTATTAACGCAAGTCATCGGTGCTGTCAGAAAGGAGTGGCCGGCAGAAAATCCGCTTTTTGTCCGCATCTCTGCAACTGACTGGACCGAAGGAGGATGGACACTGGAAGAGAGTATAAAACTGGCTTCCATATTAAAAGATATGAATGTTAACCTTATAGATTGCTCTTCAGGTGGTAATGTTCATAATGCAAAAATACCTGCAGCCCCGGGGTACCAGGTCCCGTTTTCAGATGCAATCAGGAAAACAGGAATTCTTACCGGGGCGGTAGGTTTTATCACCACAGCAGGTCAGGCTGAATCAATACTTCAGGAAAAGAAGGCCGATCTTGTTCTTCTGGCAAGGGAACTGCTGAGAAATCCATATTTCACACTTAATGCGGCAAAGGAGCTGGGTGAGGATGTGGCATGGCCGGTGCAGTATCTAAGGGCTAAAAAGGCATAAGGGCGTAAAGGCATTAAGGCAGTTATGCGGTTATGCGGTTATGCAGCCGGTTAATGATTTTTTAATTCCGGAGCCTGATAGAATTAAATCATGGTTTGAATTGTCTAATATGAAGAAAGTGTAAATGGGTCACCAATTATGGGTCTCATGACAAATGAAATTTATTAATTCAAACAAATGACGATATGAAAAACACGGGAAGAATTACAGCTATGTTACTGATGCTTTTTATAGCAGGCAGTTTATCTCTAAGTGGACAACGTGGTATGAGAGGGATGAGACCGGATTCATCAGAAATGAAAATGATGAGGATGAAACAGTGGCAGGTGCCGCTGATGATGCAAAATCCTGATTCTTTAAGAATGGGAGGGATGCGTCATGGCATGACCCCCGGACGGATGAATAATATGGGCTGGTTTATGAATCCCGGGTGGCAGATGGGACATATGGGGATGGGTCGCGGAATGAGAATGATGGGACCCGGAATGGGACGTGGCTCAATGGGACCCGGAATGGGACATCCGGGAATGGGCATGCGGCAGGGAGCTCCCGGAAGGACAATGGAAAATATTCCGAACCTTACAGAAAGGCAGAAGAAGGATATTGCCGGGCTGAGACAAAAACAGCAGGATGAGATGCAAAAATTCAGGGAAGAGATGCAGGGAAAGATGAAAGAAATGAGAGAATCTTACAGGAATAAAGTAATGAACCTGCTAACTGATGAACAGAAGAAGTGGTTTGAAGAAAATACTCCAAAACCGTTAGACAAGTAATATTTTTTCAGACGATGGGCAACAAGCTGCAGAGTGAGTCTTTTAATGGGCATAACTCGTAGAAGAGTCGAAAGTCCATAAAGTCCATAAAAGACTTTGGTTATGCAGGTCGTGCAAGTCATGCCGGTCCTAATCCTATATTGACATGTAGAGCCGCAGAGCTTGCGGAACTGCATGATCACATACTGCACGCCGCACGCCGGACGCCGCTTTCCCACCCATGGTTTTCCCCGTACCCCCAACCTCGTACCGGGCCGAGCGTTAAAAATTTGCCCGGTGGGCAAATTTAGCGAAGGAGCCAGCCTGCAGGGTGGGGTGGATTTATTTCTTCCCCATACCTCACACCTCATACCCCATACCCCATAATAATTCCTGCCAATTTTGTATTTTAGCTGTCCTTGATTTGACAAAGATTCGCCAATAATCAGAAATGTATTCAAAAGCAATTGTCCGGAGACCCGGCAGAAATTTCGCTGAAGGAATTACGACTTCAAACCTGGGCAAACCCGATTTTGAAAAAGCCCTTGAACAGCATTCAGCATATTGTGATGCACTGACAAGGTGCGGCCTGGAGCTTATAGTTCTGGAGGCTGATGAGAGATATCCCGATGGATGTTTTGTAGAAGATACTGCGATTGTCACCGGTGAAGTGGCTGTAATTACCAGACCCGGAGCTGCATCGAGGAGGGGTGAAGAAGCTGAAATTTCAGAGACCCTGTCGGAGTTCAGGAAGATTGAGATTGTTAAGCTTCCCGGCACTCTGGATGGAGGAGATGTTTTGAGGGTGGAGGATCATTTTTTCATCGGGATCTCCGGAAGGACGAACAGGGATGGCGCCAGGCAGCTTTCAGCAATACTTTCAAAATACGGTTATACTGCATCAGAAAAAGGAGTAGGGTCGGGTCTCCACCTTAAATCGGGGCTTGCATACCTCGGGAAAGGCAATTTCATATCGGTAGAAGGATTTTCAAAGATGGCTGGCTCCTCAGGGATTATCATTCTGGACCAGGAAGAAAGCTATTCGGCCAATTGCCTGCCGGTAAATGATTTTCTGCTGATCCCCAAAGGATTTCCGAAATCAAAAAAGAAGATCGTTGAACTAGGGTATAACATTATTGAACTTGACATGTCGGAATTCAGAAAGATGGACGGAGGCCTGACCTGTTTATCGTTATTATTTAAATGAAGTCTGGCCACACGCCGCTCGCCACACGCCGCACGCCGCACGCCTTCTTCTTCGTTTTACATTTGTCGCTCCTGGCTTTACGCCTGACACTGTCCCTATTAATTTCATTGTATACCTTTATATCAGATCTTTTACCTCATGCTGAATCAATAATCACTTAACCGGATCAATATGAAGAAATTAATTTTAATGCTTGCTGTTGTATTTACTCTACCGGCATTGGGACAGACAAATGAAGATTCCCTGGCCATAAAAAAAGCCATAACCGACTATATTGAAGGATGGGCTACCGGAAATGTTGAACGCATCCAGAATGCTGTTTCACCTGAACTGTCGAAACGGAGAGTCGCCGCTTCCGGAGAATTAGTATTTGCCCAGGATATGAGCCGTTCTCTCCTCTGTGCATCAGCTCTTGCAAATGCAAAGGGAGTACGCATGCAGGATCTGACCCCGGGCAAAGAGCTTGTTCCGGAAATAAGAATCCTGGATATAGACGGCACAAACGCCAGCGCAAAAACATGGAATGCCAAATATGGCTTTTTCGACTACCTACACCTATCGAAAGCCGGTGGGAAATGGATGATTGTGAACGTATTGTGGGATATGAACAGTAAGAAATAAGGGCAAACTGGACTCGGCATCAGGCATCAGGCGTCAGGCCTCAGGCACCAGTCGTGCAAGTCGTGCAAGCTGAGGATCCGCCAGCAGGCGGAGACGAAGTCCCGCAACAGCGGGATCATGCAGGTCCTAATTTAATATAAACTTGAAAAACTGCAGAACCGCAGAACAACCTTTATGGTCACACCTTGACATCGCCAGTCGGCGGCGGCCTAATAGCTATCGCCTTTTATGTACTATTCCCACAATTTTATTAAATTTGTCATAAACCAATACTTTTTCAAAATGAAATTTTGCTCCCTGATACTTGCAGCAGCAGTGTTAGTGTGGAACAATGAATGCCATGCCCAGTTGTCAGATATTCAACCTTTATGGCCAAACGGAATACCGGGTAATCCCGTTAAATACAAGGCTGAAAAGCTCACTTCCAACACTTTCCTCCAGAGTTCTCTTTCCCTTAGCAACAGGGTCTTCAGCTGCGTATCAGAACCGGGCTATGTAATTCACAAGTCCGAAAATGGCAAGGCTAATGGTGCTGCGATGGTCATTTGTCCGGGTGGCGGATTCCGTGATGTCTGGTTCGACAGGGAGGGGAATGATCTTGCAATATTTCTTGCACAACGGGGAGTGACCTGCCTTGTGCTTAAGTACAGAACATTCAATACCGGTGAAGAAGGATTTAAGCTTGAATGGAAAGATTATGCACCTCATGTTTATGCCGATGCGAGACAGGCAATATATATAATGAGGAGCAGGGCTAAGGAACTTGGCAT
>Ga0209253_10004746_pt1 | contig 11827 bp, 8 predicted proteins | sample FrelakmetBRP12BR_FD_187145 | JGI IMG/M metagenome (GOLD analysis project Ga0209253, IMG submission 187145) | Freshwater lake sediment microbial communities from the University of Notre Dame, USA, for methane emissions studies - BRP12 BR (SPAdes)... | ecosystem: Environmental > Aquatic >...
GTCGGAAAAGCCGACGGGCCCCCCCTCCGCTACGGGGGCTTGAGGGCGGCCTAAGCGCCGCCCATACATTGTCACTTTATTTATTGCGTTTGTATTATTAAGGAGAGCGATAAATATCTTGCATTGGTTCTTGGGCAAAAATAGTGGTGCACGCAATCAATTTATCGCTCCCGGTAATAATTGCCAAAAAAATAGTTTTTTGGTATAGTATTTGTTTAATTTTGCGGCCCCATAAAGACAAGGCGGGGCGAAGCGCCAAGTAAAGTATCTTTACGGAGAACATTTAGACAACTTGCAGATAAATAAGCAATTAGCTCGTAGGCGAATTGGCATAATATTTGCATCGTTTAAGATGTGAAATTTTATGTGCTTCAAATAGAGGAGGATCTATGAACACACGAAAATTAATCGTTCCGGTTCTCGTTGCAGGATTGATCTTCAGCATCGTTTTGGCTCCCGGCTTGGCCGCCCAAAAAGACAAACAGGAAGCCAAGCCCCAGGCGAGTCAAAGAGTTTTTATCCCTAAGGAGATCAAGGCCATTCTCGACGAGGGGCTCACATCCCGCCAGGGCCGTCAGGATATTCCTTTTAATATTTTCCGGACGACATTTCTTCCGGCCCAGACCGCGTTTTACGAAGTCTTCTTCTTGAAAATAAAAAATGGGGACCTCGGCTACGCGCCCGCTGTGGTTTCTCAGATACCGGCCGTCGACGCTGCCGCCGCGCCCGCGACGGCCAAGCTCAAAGCCGGCTTCAACGTCTTCCTCCAGTTCCGAAAGATGGAAAACAACCTGCCCACCCAGATCGTCAAAGAGGTCTATATTCCCGCCAGCGTGGAAGCAGACAGCGAGGGCTATGACCCGAACAAAGAGGACGTCTACAGCGTCGGCTACGCCCTGTTTCCCGGCAATTACCTGTTGGCCATGGCCATGACCTCGCTCGACCTGAAAAAGATCGGAACACAGTATTTTGAATTCACCCTTCCCGACGTGAAAAACCTCTCCAAAGAGCTGGATATAACGCCCATCTTCCTATCCAAAGACCAAAAAGACCTGAGCACGCCCGAGACCGTCGCTTCGCTGCACAAGGGCTGTTTCATGTATTCCGTCCGCCAGATCACGCCCAACCTTGACAACACCATCGGCGTGGGGGAGCTCCTGGATGTTTTCTACTATGTCATCGGCGCTCAGTCGATCGACCCGAAACAGCCGAATGAACGGCCGACGTGGAACATCGAAGTCCAGTACGAGGTGACAAAAGGCAAGGAACCCGCCATCCGCTTTCAGCCCGCCAACTACGACAATCCTCTGGTCAGCCACCCGCTGCCGATGAAACAGACGCTCATCATCAAGGACGGAGACAAAGAACGGACGGAAACCAGAGACTTGGGGGCAGGCAACTACACTCTGAATCTGAAGATTACGGACAAGATCTCCGGAAACAGCTGCACGAAAAACTTCGACTTCACCGTCAAATAAGGCCAGGTTTTCATTCGGGAGTCCAAAACGCTCTAGTTCTTGACCAAAAATATTTTGCGTGTCTTGCCGATGTCCTTGCCGGTTACGATCACATCGACATAATTTTTCCCGGGGCCGAGGTTATAAGGGAAGGAAAAGGAGATAGCTTTCGTTTTTTCGAGATCCTCCGGCCGGCCGGCGAAGCTCCGGGATTCCTTGAAGATTTGCTTATCGGCGGCTCCCGGCCGATAAATAAAAAACTCAAACTCAAACTCAAACTCGGCCTTGAGGAGCCCCTGTTCATCTCTGAGATTCAGCCGCTTGATGGGAAGAGACAGGACGAATTGTCGTTTCTCCTTTTCATAGGCCAGGTCAAAGTTCACGAATTTTTTCGAGTCGCTTCCATCGTCCCGATAAATGGCGCCGAGCTTAGCCGCCTCAATCGCTCCTAAAAGGTCGCCGGCAATCTCGGCGATCGTAAAAGTGCCGATTCCCCTTTCATCCGTGAACTCGATCCCCAGGTCATATCGATAATAGATCCAGTAGATCACGGAGCCCCGGAAGTCGGCTGTCGGCTGGGGGAAAATCTCCTCGGTTTTTTCGGGAGAGCCGAGATAGACATAGATCCGCCCCCTGTCCGTGTTCCACCCCTTTTTTCCTTCCCTGAAGTGTTTGTTGGCATAGTCCAGGCGCTTCTCGAATTCCTCCTTGAATTCGTTGTTTTCCGTGTCCGGATCCGGGTCCCGTTTGGCCCAGAAATCCGTGACGAACTCCCGGCGCGACTCGGCGTCCGGCAGATGATTGAATATGTCTCTCTCGGCCTCGGTCATCACCAGCCGTGCCGTTTCGTAAAAATCGCGACTCTCCGGGTCCAGGGCGATTTTCTCCGTGGAGGTGCAGCCGGCCAAAAACATCGCCATGCTCATGACGAGAAGCGTTTTGACGGTTTTATGGGTCATATCCCTCCTTTATGACCCCACGGGCTATGAAACACGGGGAGCAGGGTGTGCTGCCCGCCCGCTCTGCGACTCATGCAGCGCCCATCCCGGACGGATTCATCGCCGTATGCACCTCTTATTTTTTCTTTAGATAATCCAGAAAAGTCCGGACCTGGGTGGCCTTGTCCGACGTCGAGTCGTATTTCAGGAATGTCTCGAAGGTGGCGATCGCCTCCTGGTTTTTCTGCAGGGTCGTGTAGGCCAGGCCGAGCTGATACAGGCCGTCCAGGAAGTCCTTCTGGAGTTCCACGGATCTTTGGTAATGCTTGAGGGCCTCTTCGAACTTAGAAATTTTGTAATAGTTGTTCCCGATATTATAAAGGACGATGGGGTCCGTGATCTTGTCGAACTGGATTTTGTTGTACCATTCCATGGCCTTGTCGGTCTGGCCGCGGTTGGAATAGCAGTTCCCGACGAGGAGGATGGCATCGCTGTCGTCGGCATTCTTCTCCAGGATTTTTTTGTAGGATTCCTCCGCCTGGTCATACTGCTCCTGGGCGAAATAACAATGGCCCACGTTTTTCCAAAGGATATAGGCCTCGGGGAATTTCTCTAAAAGGTCTTTGTAGGCTTCGAGTGCAGCCTGATAGTTTTTCTGCTCGAACATCTGATTGGCCTGGGTCAGCTTCGTCTTGAGCTCGTCGCTGAGGACAAGCCCGGCGGCCTTCTTCAAATTGATCTTGATCTCTGGCTTTTTTTCGTTCTCGCTGACTTCGAAGACGATTTTTTTGGTCTCGAAGCCGATTTTTTCGAAATCGATGTTCCAGCTGCCGCCCCGGAGCCAGGCCCCGGTCCATTTTCCCTCGTTGTCGGTCTTGACTTCGAAGCCCTCGTTGGATTTCGCGTAAGCCAACTTGACCCTCACTCCCTCGAGGGGCTTCCCCTCCTCGTCAAAGACGACCCCAAAAATCCTGCCCTTGCCCTTGTAGTCTTGAGAGGACAAAAAAACGCATACAACCAAGGCCAACGATATGATAAGGGCGACTTTTTTCATTCCGGACCTCCTCGTCTATCGAAAATGCATATTCCGTGCCAATGATAGCTATTCCGGAGCCATCGAAAAATCATTGTAGCACCGAAACCTGTAAAAAAAAAGCTCTTGATCGTCACGAAAGCTATCTCTCCTTTTCCGCGACATTTCTCTTGCAATCCCGTTGAAGATTCCATAAACTTGAACCTCCGCCACAATGAAATTCATCGCCGACCTTCACCTCCATTCCAAGTTTTCACGCGCCACGTCCCGGGACATGACCTTTGACACGATGGCCTGGTGGGCGAAAATCAAGGGGATATCGCTTCTGGCCACGGCCGACTTCACCCATCCGGAGTGGTTCTTCCTGACGAAGCAAAAACTCGAGCCGGCGGGCAACGGCCTTTTTCACTTGAAAAATCCCCAGAGGCCCGAAAACGAATATCTCCGGGCCGTCGCCTTTTCGCCAAGCGATGTCTCGTTCATCCTGTCCACCGAGATCAGCTTCATTTATTCCAAGAAAGGCAAGGTCCGGAAAGTCCACCTTCTCCTTCTGGCTCCCGATTTCGAATCCGTGGAAAAGATCAACAGCCGGCTGGCCCAATTGGGCGGCAATCTGAGGTCGGACGGCCGGCCGATCCTGGGCATGGATGCCAAGGCTTTCGTCAAGATGGTGGCCGATCTCTGTCCGAGGTGCGTGGTCATCCCTGCCCATATCTGGACGCCCTGGTTTTCTCTCTTCGGGGCCAACTCCGGCTTTGACGCCATCGAGGAGTGTTTTGAAGAAATGACGCCGTTTATTTTCGCCCTGGAGACCGGCCTCTCCTCGGACCCGCCGATGAACTGGCGGCTCTCAGCCCTCGACAGATACGCCCTCGTCTCGAACTCGGACGCCCATTCCCCCTCCAAGATCGGCCGGGAGGCCAACGCCTTCGATACCGAGTGCAGCTACAAAGGCCTGGTCGAGGCCATCCGGAGCAAGGATCCCGCGAAATTCCTCCACACGATCGAATTCTTCCCGGAGGAGGGCAAATACCACTATGACGGCCACCGCAAATGCGGCGTTCTCCTCTCCCCTCGGGAATCGATCGCCCATCGGGACCTCTGTCCGAAATGCGGAAAAAGGCTCACCATCGGCGTCATGCACCGCATCGAAGAGCTGGCGGACCGGGAAGAGGTCAGGGATCGCGGTCTGCGAATCCCCTACAAGAACCTGATCCCTCTGAACGAAATCATCGCCCAGGCCTGCCAAAAGACTCCCGATTGCCAGAGCGTCTGGGACCTCTATTTCCGCTTCATCCACGAATTCGGGAATGAGCAAAAGATCTTGGCCGAGGTCCCCACCTCCGAGCTGCGCCGTATCCCTCCGGAAAAGGTCGGCCGCGGCATCGACCGCATGAGAAAAAATCTGGTCAAGATCCTGCCCGGCCACGACGGCTTCTACGGCGTCATCAGCCTCTTCGAAGAGGAAGAGGACCAGGCCGCCGCGGGAGGCCAGCTCTCGCTGTTTTAACACGCACCATGCAACGAAACCCAGCCCCTTGAAGGTTCTATAAGTCGCCAGGAAAATTGGCCGGGGGCTTTGTCTATCGAGCGGGTCGATTGGCCCCCGAAAGCATCGCCTGATTTCTTTAAGGAGGCTGGCCATGTCGTCAAAATCTCTGGATGAACCGCTCCGGGGGAGTTTGACCCAAAAGGACACTCTGGCATATAATAATACGATGAGAAAACCGACCGTTCTTATCCTCGTCGGCCTGCTCGTGTTCCTGGTCCTATTCCTGCCCGCCCAGAAGAAAAAATCGCCCAAGGACCTGCCCCCCGTATACCAAAAATGGCTGCAGGAAGAGGTCGTCTATATCATCACGGCCAAGGAACGCGATGTTTTTCTCCAGCTCGAGTCCGACAGGGAGCGGGAGATCTTCATCGACGCTTTTTGGAAAGCCAGAAACCCGAACCCGACTTCACCCGAGAACGCCTTCAAAAAAGAGCATTTCCGGAGGATCCAGTACTCCAATCAATGGTTCGGAAAGGACTCGCCGGGGCCCGGCTGGCGGACCGATATGGGGAAGATCTATATTATCCTGGGAGAGCCGAAACAAATCGAGAAATTCGAGAACCTGCCCGAAGTCTTTCCGATGATCGTCTGGTTTTACGACGGGATGGCCGAATTCGGACTCCCCAACGCCTTCAGCGTTGTCTACTTCAAACGGGAAGGGACGGGAGAATACATCCTCTATTCTCCGATCAGATACGGTCCCCAGTATCTCCTGATCCACTACAAGGGCGATCAGGCCAACTACGTGGATGCCTATAACCAGCTGTTCGACATCGAGCCCAGCCTGGCCGATCTCTCACTGTCCCTTGTCCAAGGAGAGACGCGATATTCCCTGACGCCATCCCTCTCTTCCGAGATCCTCCTCAATCAGAAAATCCCGGCGGCGCCCTACGAGAAGGTGAAAGACGCCTATGCCGAAAAGCTCCTGAAGTACAAGGGCGTGATCGAGGTAGATTATACCGCCAACTGGATCGACAACGAATCTCTGATCAAGGTCTTCCAGGACCCGAAGGGGAACGCCTTCGTCCATTTCAGCGTGGAGCTCGCGCCGGAGCGGCTGACGCTTGAAGAAATCCAGGGCCGCTATCGCACGACCTTCGAAATCAACGGCAGCGTCACCGACCCCCAGGGCCAAATGATCTATCAGTTCAACCGGAACGTCCCGATCGAGCTGATCGACGAGCAATTTGCCAAAATTAAATCCAAGCTCTTCAGCTATCAGGACTTGTTCCCCCTCATTCCCGGCCGGTATAAATTCAACCTGCTCCTCAAGAACATCGTCTCCAAGCAGTTTACGTCCGTCGAGGCGGACCTCTTGATCCCCGAGCCGACCCAGCTGTCCATGAGCGCGCCGGTCCTTGCCTTTAAAATAGACCGCGAATCCAAATTCAAAGGCATGAACAAGCCGTTCCTTCTGGGGAACGTTCAATTCTTCCCCACGCCGCGCAACGACTTCCAGAGGGATGAAACCCTTTATCTATTCTTCCAGCTTCACGGCCTTCCGGCCAATGTCAGGGACGGCGGAATTCTGGAATACACCATCCTCAAAGAGGCTGAAAAAATCCAATCCCTGGACAAGGGCCTTAAGGAGTATCCGAGTCAGACTAATTTTTTCGAGGAATTTTTACTGGCCAATTATTCGCCGGCGAACTACAAGATCAAGGTCGCCCTCCTCAGCCCGGCCAGGCAGGAAATCATGGCCGCAGAGGTCCCCTTCTATGTCACGCCGAGGGCCAGTCTGCCCAGGCCGTGGATCCTGTCGACGCCGCAGCCGACTTCGGACGACCCCTCGTTCCCCAACATCCTGGGCAATCAATACTTCAATAAACAGGATCTCGCCAAAGCCAAGGCCTTGATCGAAATCGCCCACCGGACAAAACCCAGCTACCCTCCGTTCGCCCTCGACTTCTGCCGCGTTCTCTATCAGATGAAAGACTACAAGGGCGTCATCCAGACCGCCACTCCTTTCCTCGAGGGCGAGACGCGATACGAATTCCTCCAGATCGCCGGACAGTCCCTCCAGGCCATGGGACAGCTGGCCGAAGCCGCCGCCCTCTATAAAGACTATCTGTCACATTTCGGCACGAATATTTTCATCTTGAATGCCGTCGGCGAATGCTACTATCAGCTGGGCAACGCGGCCGAGGCGCTGTTCGCCTGGGAAAAATCTCTCGAGCTCAACCCCAATCAGGAGAAAATCAAAGCCCTGGTCAAATCCCTGAAAGAAAAAAAATGAAGAAAACGGCGTTCCTCCTGCTGCCCCTGTCCGCCTTATGGCTGGTCTCCTGCGCTTCCTACAAGCTGGAGAGAAGCCTGGACCCGGACAGCCGTGATTTTCTATCCAAGGTCCGCTATGTCATCACCAAGCAGGAGCGGAAGACGTTTCTCAATCTTCCCTTGGCCGAACGGAAACCCTTTACCGAAGAATTCTGGAAAAAACGCGACCCGACCCCGGATACCGACGTCAACGAATTCAAGGACGAGTATTTCAAAAGGATCGACGAGGCTAATCACCTTTTTACCGAGGGCTCGCCGGGATGGCTCCAGGACAGGGGAAGGATCTACATCCTGCTCGGCCCGCCGTGGAACCGGGAAACCTACCCGCGGGGGATCACCTTCTACGGCCAGCCGACCGAGATCTGGTACTACGGCTATTTCCCGATCGTCTTCGTCGACGAAGCCTGGAACGGCGACTACAAGCTCGACCCGCAGAGCGCCATCCAACTGGCCGAGATCATGTCCGTCCAGATGTACTTGAAGCCCGCCATCTTGACGGAAAAAGGCGCCCTGGACTGCAAGCTGGAACTTCAAAGGCAGGCCGACGACAAAGCCCTGGTCCGCGTATCCGTTCCTTTAAAAAAAATCTGGCTGAAATCCGAGGGGCAGAATCTCCTGACCAGCCTTGAAGCCACCATCGAAATGCTCAGCTCCTCGGAGAAAAGACTCTGGGCGGAACAAAAATCCTACGCCCTGTCCTTCACCGAAGAGCAGCTGGAAAAGATCATCAAGGAAGATTATGTCATCGAAATCCGCGTCGATTTGAAGCCGGAATACGCGCTCCTCAACCTGACCCTGAAAAATACGACCGATGGAAGCAAGGCCTTTAAAAGGATCAAACTGAGCTGAAAGCTCATTCCGAGCCGGGCGAGGGATCCCCTTTTTTATCGCCTGCCTGGCGAAAGGCTTGAGATTGCCGCGCTATTTATGATATCTTGGGACAATATTGGCACACAATTTGCATTCATATTTTCGGAGGTCAAAATGAAGGCTCATCTCATGAAAAACCTAGTATTTATCCTTATCCTCGGCTTATCAGCCTCCGGCTTGGCCTACTCACAGGCCGGACGAGGCGTCGGCAGGATCGGGGGCGTCGTGGTCGATACGGAGGATAAGCCCATCGAGGGGGTCAAGGTGATGATCGTTTTCTCTGCGGATGAAAACTTGAAACACGAGGCCACCACCAACAAGAAAGGCGAATGGGCGTTCCTCGGCCTGGGCACCGGCAACTGGAACATGACGGCGACGGTCAAGGGATTTCTCCCCGTCAGCAAGCCCCTCTATGTCAGCCAGTTGTCCATCAACCCGAAAGTGACGGTCAGGCTCCAGAAGACGTCCACAGGCGGAGGCGGCATCATCCAGGACGAGACGACATTTGTCTTCCTGGAGAAAGCCAACCAGTTGTTCAAAGAGAAGAAGTATGATGAGGCCATCGCCTCCTACCAGCAGTTCATGGAGAAGAACCCCACCGCCTACCAGGTCTCCCTGAGCATCGCCGATTGCTACCAGGAAAAAGGCGAGATCGAAAAAGCCATAGAGCTCTACAACAAGATCATCGAGCAGGCCAAGACCGACCAGGCCATGGGCAAGGAAATGACCGCCAAAGCCCAGGCCGGCATCGGCAATTGCTACCTGAGGCAGAACAAGCTCCAGGAAGCCCAGAACTTCTTCAAGCAGTCGGTCGACAATTCCCCCAACGATGAGATCCTGGCCTATAACGTCGGAGAAATTTATTTTAAGAACGGGAAGTTCGACGACGCCCTCCACTACTTCGACCTGGCCGCCCAGATCAAGCCGGACTGGCCCGATCCTTACCTGAAATTGGGATATGTCTTTCTCAACAAGGCGGACAACGCCAACGCCATCAGCAAGCTCGAAAAATTTCTGAGCCTGGAGCCGGAGGGAAAACGCGCCGCCCTGGCCAAAGACATCATCAACGCCATCAAGAAGTAAATGAACAAAGAGAGCCCATCTTTTCCCAAACCATTAAAAATAAAGGAAAAAGAAGCGCTTAAGCTTTATTGGTAGTCGATGTCCAAGAAAAAGCGGGCCCGGAAAAAGAAGCAGGGGATTCGACAGCCGCGGCCTTCCCCCGCGCCCGAAGCCGCCGCCGGCCGGCCGCAAATAAAAGACAAGGCTGCGAAGCTCGAGCCTGCCGACAAAAAAGGCCCTCGAAAACTCCGGATCGTTCTCGTCGCCCTGATCATCGTGATCGGAGCGGCGGCGCTCGTCGTCCTCGTCCGGCCGCGCCGGGTTCCCATCACAAGGGACAGCCGGCTGAACGTCCTGCTGATCACCTTGGACACGACCAGAGCCGACCGGATCGGGGCCTACGGCTATGCCAAGGCGAGAACGCCCAATCTCGACGCCATCGCCCGAAACGGAGTCTTGTTCTCTAACGCCTACTGCCAGGTCCCGCTGACCCTTCCCTCGCACTGCTCGATCATGACCGGAGCCTTGCCTGTCTCTCACGGGGTCCACAACAACGGCACGTACACCCTGGCCGCCGACAAAGTCAGCCTGGCCGAGCTTTTGAAGGGCCAGGGTTACAAGACGGCCGCTTTTGTCTCCTCGTTCTCCGTCGATTCTCGCTTCGGCCTCGACCAGGGGTTCGATGTCTATGACGATAATTTTCAGGAAAACCTGCCCTTCAAAGCCCTGAACTCCGAGAGAAAGGCCGAGCAGGTCTACACCGCCTGCCTGCCCTGGTTCGACAGGCTCAAGGACGAGCCGTTTTTCTGCTGGGTCCATTTCTTCGACCCGCACCTTCCCTACAACCCGCCGTCGCCCTATCGGGAGGACTTCAAGGATCGCCTGTATGACGGCGAAGTCGCCTACATGGATTACATCATCGGCGAGCTTATGAGAAAGATCCAGGATAAGAACCTTCTCGGCCGGACTCTGATCATCGTGGCCGGCGACCACGGCGAGGCGTTCGGTGAGAAGGGCGAAGCCGGCCACGGCATGTTCCTGTACGACATGGCTATGAAAGTGCCTCTTCTTTTTTACGCCGAAAATCATCTTCCCGCCTCGAGCCTCATCCCGGCCCGGGTCCGGCTGATCGATATCCTGCCCACCGTCCTGGACCTGCTGAATATCCCCACGCCCGAATCCGTCCAAGGGACAAGCCTTATTCCCTATATCCAGAAAAAAAAGAAAAGCAACCTGGATTCCTATATAGAAACCTATTATCCCAAGGAGAATTACGGATGGTCGCCGCTCGTCGGCATGATCGCCGGCGATTGGAAGTACATCCGGGCCCCCAAAGAGGAGCTCTATGACCTGAAGGCCGACCCGAACGAGGCCAATAATGTATTTGCCTCCGATAGGAAAGCGGCCGCGAAATTGAAGGCCGGTCTGGACGCGCTGATCAAAGAGAGCATCGTTCCCGGCGCCTCGGCCAAGCGGGCATTGACGGCCGAAGAGCAGGCCCGGCTGCGATCCCTCGGCTATGTGGACTATTCCGACAAAACGGCGACGGGGGAAGCCGCCGACCCCAAGGACAAGCTCGATGAGCTCCGGATGATCCAAGAGGCGGAAAAGGCCGAGTTCGAGGGCCACTATGCGGCCGCGGCGGCTCTCCACGAAAAAATGCTCACCCTGCGGCCGAACTCCGCGTCGAGCTACATCAACCTAGCCCTGGCCCAGGCCCGGATGAAAAACTTCGATCTGGCCATTCAAACGCTGAGGCTGGGACTGGCAAAGATCCCCGGCTCGGAGCTCCTGCTTTCCCGCTTGGGCTATACATATCTCGTAACCCAGCGCGCCCAAGACGCCTCTGACACGATGGCCGAGGTCCTGAAGATCAACCCCAGGAATATGGATGCCCTGACGGCCTCGGCCATGATTATGATCAATCAAGGCAAAAAAGAAGAGGCCCTGAGTTACTTCGAAAGGGCCCTGGCCATCGAGCCGGAGAATAAATTTCTCCGGATGAGCTATGCCCAGGCCTTGGCCGACCTTCGCAAGCTGGCCGAAGCCATCGCCGTCTACACCAAGCTGACCCAGGATTATCCCCAGGACAACCTGGCGTTTCAGTTCCTGGGAATCGTCTATGCCATGGCCGGTGATTTCGACAAGGCCGCCGAATTCCTGAAGGAAGCAACCTACCTCAAGCCGACGCCGACCGCTTATTATTTTTTGGCCATGGCCTATAAAGAAAAGGGCGAAATCGCCGAAGCCGTCCGCTATCTTGAATTATATGTCGAAGATACAAGGGGTGAGCCCGAGACGAGAGTCCGCAGCGCCGAAACGGGGTTGAAATACCTAAAAACCCTTTTAAAATAAAGCTTTGATAAGGGATTCGCTCCCTTGCCGCCCGCTAATGAATGGGGTCCTATCACCGACCAGATCCTTCGCCCTCTGACATTATTGGTGTAATCGCACTTCAGAATATCATTGCGATCCGCTCTGGCGGCGTGGCAATCTGACCCTGTCATTGGCAATCTGACCCTGTCATTGCGAGGCACGAAGTGCCGTGGCAATCTCCGCTTAGGTCTCTCGCGATAAAAGCGGAGATTCCTCGCTTCGCTCGGAATGACATGCTGCGGAGATACCTCGCTTCGCTCGG
>Ga0209253_10004747_pt1 | contig 11827 bp, 13 predicted proteins | sample FrelakmetBRP12BR_FD_187145 | JGI IMG/M metagenome (GOLD analysis project Ga0209253, IMG submission 187145) | Freshwater lake sediment microbial communities from the University of Notre Dame, USA, for methane emissions studies - BRP12 BR (SPAdes)... | ecosystem: Environmental > Aquatic >...
CGCGGCCAGAAGCCGGCCAGCTTGTAGGGGCCGGTGGGGTTGACAAACGTGTCCTGGAAGACCTGGTAGACCTCGCTGGTGGTGACTTCGCGTCCCACGCGCTCGGAGTAGAGTTGGACGGCAGCGCCGATTTCGGGGTGCATGTGCTTGGGCGGCAGCAGGCCAAATTCGTGCTCCAGCACCCACACCACCCCGCCTTTGCCCGACTGGGAATTGATGCGGATGAGGCGCTCTTTGGCCGTGATCTCCTGCTCGAGCGTTCGGCAGAAAAGGCATTTCTTGGTCTTCCGGAAAAACCGGTCCGAGCTCCAGACCTCCTCTTTCACCCGCTTTGGGATGATGGGCGTGGCCACGATCTGGGAATGAGGATGGCTGAGCGATGCCCCGGCTTCTTTGCCCTTGTTCTTGAAGACCTGGATGTATTGATACTGGGACTCTGTCTCGATGCTCCGGATGCGCTGCTGATAGGTCCAGAGAACATCACGGAGATGGTCCAGCGGCAGGTCGCTCCATTCTTGGTCATGCTCAGGCGTTTCGATAATGACTTCATGGACCCCGATGCCCTCCATGGACTCAAAAAGGCCCTGGCTGGCCCTCTGCGGCAGCGCACCCCGGGTCAGCGCCGGGAACTTGTTCGGGACGACCCGCACCCACCAGCCGGGTTCGTCCGGCCCCGACCCGTTTTTTCTGAGCGAGAACACCTCGGGCGGCGTTTTTGTTTCATTCCCCGAGCAGAAAGGGCAAAATCCGGCCGGGTTATCCTTTTTCTCGGGCTGGGCCGGCCGGAAGTCATCCGGTCTTTTGCTCCGTTCGGAAGCAATGATGACCCAGCGGCCGCTGATATGATCTTTGCGCAGTTGAGACGTCATCGGCTCATCAGTTCCTTAATCTTGGCCTTGAGCTCATCGAGAGAAGATGACTTGACGACATAGGCGTCGGCCGCCCATGTCATGAAGTCTTCTCTGTAGCTCTGGTAGGCGGTGTTGATGATGATGGGGACGTCCTTCCGCAAACCCATGATCTCCGTGATGAGCTCGACGCCGTCCCGGCCGGGCATCCGGATGTCCGTGATGATGAGGTCGAAATGTTCCCGGCCCAGCATCTCTAGGGCTTGTTCGGCATCGTGGGCGGTCGTCACATCATATCCTTCCCGGCTGAGCTCTTCCTTGTAGAGGAGGCAGAGGGCTTCCTCGTCCTCGACGATCAAAAGCTTCTTCATCCGTTCTCCCTCCTTTCGTCACGGCTTCTAAAAAAAAGCCGAAACAGCGTCCCCTTCCCGGGTTCGCTTTCCACCTCGATTCGGCCGCCGCAAGCATCCATGACCCGTTTGACATAGAACAGCCCGACCCCCATGCTCTTTTCCTTTGTCGAAAGGAACGGCTCAAAGATTTTTTCCTTGATGGCTTCCGGAAGGCCCGGTCCTGTGTCCTGGATGCTCAAGACCACCCCGTTTTTTTCTCCCCGGCCGGCCCGGAGGGAAACGCGGCCTCCCCTCGGCGTCGCTTCCAGCGCGTTGTCGAGCAGATTGCGCAGGGCTTCGCCGAAATAGGTGGGATCTCCCAGAATTTCCGGCAGGCCGTTCTCAACCTCGACGTCGATCTGGATTCCTTCCCGTTTCAACTGGATGTTCGTGCTCTGCAGCACGGCCTGGACGACGGGCGGAAGCTCAAAAGAGATCGGCTTCCGCAAATCCATCTTCAGGAAGGGGGACAGCTTGAACAACACGTCTTCCAGCCGCTTTATCTCTTTCCTGATAATGTCCAGGTTTCGCCGGGTTCGAACTGCGTCGTTCGTCGAATCGAGAAGCTGGTCGGTAAAGCCGCCGATCGCGGCCAGAGGATTCCGCAGCTGGTGCATGACGAACATGGCCATCTCCCCCAGGGCGGCCATCCGCTCCATCTCGACCACTTTTTTTTGGAGTGTCGTCGAATACATATAATTGCCGGCCATCAGGCCGCACAGGCTGGCCAGCTTGACGTCCTTGTGTTCGATGGGCCGCCGAGTGATGGCGTTGTCCAGGATGACTTCGCCCAGGATTTCGTCCCCGGAGAAGAGCGGGACGCAGAGGAATTCATCGACATTGAGGATGTTTAGAAATGATTTGTCCACCAGCGGTTCGGCCCACGCTCCCTTGACCCAAACCACTTCCCGCTTGGCGGCGGGGAGGGCGGGAATGGACAAGGGCTCGCGGTCCAGGGAATAGGCCAGGGCTTTGATTCTCTTGTTCAAGGAATCCGCCTCCCGTCTGAGCAGAGCGCGGTTATGCTCGATGATTTCGATGTAGCCGATGCCCGGCGTGGACAGCACTTCCCAAATCGAATTCGCTTCTTCGGCGGACTTGGGCCCGAGCCATAGTTCTCCCCTGAGGATTTCCCCCGAGGCCCGGAAAAGCATGGCCCGGTTGAATCCGACGCCCGAACCCGAGGTCAAGGCGGTCAGGATGACCAGCAGGTTGTCTTCGATGGAGAACGGTTGGAAAAAGCTCTGGGAGATGATGGACAGTAGCATCAATTCCTTAGGCTCATCCTTCTCGAAATCCGATGCGGAAAATTGAAACTCTTGGATCAATCCAGCCTCCAGTTTTTCGGCACGATGCGGATCCCCTCGCCGTAGAGCTTGAAATGACGGCCGTCCCGCTGTTCGTCATAGCCGATGACAAAGTCGTCGGGAATGATGGAATTCTTGTCAACGATGACTTTTTTCAACCTGACGTTTTTTCCGATCTGGACTTCATCGAAGACGATTGAATCCAGAATCTCGGACTGTCTGCCGATCCGGACACCGGGAGAGAGTATGGAATTCCGGAGATTGGCCCCAGAAATGTGGCATCCTGAGCTGACGATTGAATTGACCAGGGAGCTTTTATCGATAAAGGCCGGTGGATGCTGTCTTTGGTAAGTCCGGATCGGCCAAGCGGCATCGCTGAGCTCGAACGGCGGCTCCGGAGAGAGAAAAGCCATGTTGGATTTCCAGAAGGCATCGATCGTTCCGATATCTTCCCAATAACCGTCGAAAGGATAAGCGTAGACCTTGTGTTCACGAATGAGACGGGGCAGGACGTCCCTGCCGAAATCATGCGTGCTTTTAGCGTTCTTGGCATCCTGGATCAAAGCCCGGATCAAGTTTGGCGTCTTGAAGAGATAGATGCCCATGGAGGCCAGGGAATGGTCTGGATCCGTGGGTACGGAGGGAGGATTTTTTGGCTTTTCCACGAATTCCCTCATCCGCTGTTCTTCGTCCACCCGGACAATACCGAAACGCCTTCCGTCTCGCCGCGGCACAGGCTTGGCCAGGACCACGGCGTCTGCGTCTTTTTCAAGAAAATATTTGATCAGGCGGCCGTAATCGGCTTTATAGACGTGATCACCCGAAAGGACGAGAACGGCTTCCGGGTTTTCCTGCTGGATGGAATAGATGTTCTGAAAAACGGCATCGGCCGTGCCTTCGTACCAGCGCTCCCCGACCCGGCCCTGGGCCGGGAGGGAGATGATCGAGCCCCGGCTTTCCGGATGGAAAATATTCCAGCCAAAAAGGATGTGACGTTCGAGCGAAAGAGATTTGTACTGAGTGAGAAGAGCGATCTTTCTGAGACCGGAGTTCAGGCAGTTGGAAAGGCTGAAATCGATGATTCTGTAGGCGCCGAGAAACGGGACGGAAGGCTTGGCCCTGTCCTTTGTCAGGGGATACAGCCGCTCGCCTTTGCCTCCGGAAAGAATCATGACCATTATTTTTTCAAATATGTGTTCCATCGGCTATGACCAACTCCTTAAAAATGCCGTCTTCCTGTTCCCAGGATTCGAGCAGACGCGCTTCTTCCTCGGTCAGGGGCGCCCCCTTCTGAAGCCAAGATAAGACGGCGGCAGCCTCGTAAAGCCAATCCATGCCGTGCGGCCAGTTGCCTTGGGCGATGACATAGGGAATATGACTGTGGAGGACGAGTGAAAAATATTCCGAGCTCACAGTCCGTGTTCTCTCAAGCGTATCTCGGCAGAAAATATCGCCCTGCCGGGAAGGGTAATTTTCCAGTTGGAAAGCAGGCAAATGCCCTGATGGATTATATCATAGCCCTGTTCCGATTGGGAGAGCGTTTGAAGCGGAAAATTCCAGAATTCCGGACGGGGTTGGGCTTCCAGGATCACCTTTCCCTTGACCAGCCGGACGTCCGTCGCTCCCAGGTCCCATTCCTCCGGAATCTGATAGAAATTCCATTCCGAGCCAAATCGGATATTGATCGTTCTCTCCGATCCGTTTTGGATGGTATAGCGGAAAAGGATTTCCTCATCCCGAGGGATGACCACTTTCTGGACGGAAAGAGGCACTCGTTCTCCGTCCATCCAGACGTGACCGTCACGGAAAAGGCTAAGACTCGTCCCGCTGATCTTGAATTCATAGGGCTGATTGACAAAATCCCCCTGCTCCCGGTAATCGATATTCCGAAAATTTTCGGGCGTCGTAGCCGGATGGAGGAAGTGGTCGAGACAGGAGGCGCGGCGATGCCAGTCATAACGAAACAGCCGCTCGGCTCCGGAGGGCAGCTCTTTGGAGATTTCGTGGATGCTTTTGCCGTCATTCGACTCGGCCGCTTTCCGGGCATGGTAGGATTCTTTCCGCCGGGAGAGGACGTCGGTCAGATTCCGCGATAAGGGATAGTAATCCAACTCGATGAGGCTGCCGCCGGAAGACGGTTTGAGGAGCAGACCGAATATCTCGCCTTGGCTCATGACTTCGGCTTGGCCGTCCAGGTCAAGATCCAGCTCTTGCCAGCCGGACTCGCGGGGCAGCCGTCTTTCGGCGCCAAGGAGATGGGCATAGGCGTCTTCCCTCAGATGGGGCAGGTAAAGGCCGCCGAAAACGCCATGCCAGTAGGGATCATTGCATTGGGACTTATAAAGCTCCGTTCTGGCCTCGGCATCGCCCTTGACCCGGACACGCCGTGAGACAAAAAGCATTCTCTTGTGAAGGTGATTGGCCTCTTGGTATTTCGAAAAGAACTCCCGAAAAAATCCCCCGCGGAGATACCGCCGCGCTTGCGGTGGACTCTGTTCTTTCAACTTCAAGAAAATTTCGGAGTCTTGCGGTTCCAGGACCCATTCCATCATCTCTTCGTAGGAGGCGGGCGGCAAATAGACGCGCCCTTCGGGAGGGTAGACCTCCAAAACTTCGGAATAAGTCCGGGTCCGGATATCTTCGCTTTCCAGAAAATCCAGGAACCGGGCCAGCCAGCCGTCCTCGTAGACCCACTTCTTCGTTCCCGGCCACAGGCCGAATTTCTCTCCGTCATCACCAAGAATGGCTAAGCCTCCTTGACTCCGAATGGAATCGAGGTAGGCCCGGACATCGTTCAGCTTCTGGAAAGGAACGAGGTAGCGAAGCTTCTTGTCGATCGGAAAGAGCTTCAGCCCATATCCTTCGTCTTCGGTGATGTAGATCTTGTGGATATCGGCGATTCCGCCATAATGAAAATGCTCTTCGTCCAGGAGCGTGTATTCGATTCCGGCCCTGGCCAGCGTTTTGGCAAGGTTCGGCTCCCAGACCCTTTCCGTCAGCCAGGCGCCCTTCGGCCTTGTCCCGAATTCTTTCTCCAGGAACCGGCTCATCATTTCGAGCTGTCCCTGCCTGTCTTCCTCAGGGATGACAGAGAGGACGGGCTCGTAAAATCCGCCGCCGAGGAGCTCGACCCGGCCCTTATCAACGAGTTCCCGGATGAGGTTCCAGCACACCCGTTCCTCGGCCTGCATGTATTCCCAAAGGGGGCCGGAAAAATGGACGGTCAGCTTGAGCCCGATATGTTTTCGGAATTCCTCGAAAAACGGTCTGTAACAATCCTGGAACGCTTTCTCGAAGACCGATCGAAAATTCCCCACGGGCTGGTGGTTATGGACCGCCAGCAAAAAATCGAGTGTTTTATTATTCATGGTCGTTTTTCCGACTGCCTGAAGGCTACTTCAAAAATGGCCAGGTCCATGGCCTTGTGGAAAAAGACGATCTTGCCTTTGACTTTTTCTCCCAGCCTGCGCAGTTCATCAAAAGAGGCCGCTTCCACGACCGGCACCGAAATGCCTGGGGCCGGGGTGGCGATGCTCCAGCCCAAGGCCGTGACCGACAAGGGATAAGGACTCATCTGCCTAGCTTGGATGATTTTGGCCTCTTCGATATCCCCGCGAACCAAGTGCTGGACGGTCACCGGCTCCATCCATGCCTCCAATCCCAATTCTTGCATGTGTTTTTGCATGAACTCGACCGCCGCGGCCGCTCCCGGAGAGCCGGTCAGCCGGGGACCTGCCGTTTTGATCAGCGCCTCCAGGAGTTTAAAAGCTTTTTCATGGCGCAATCCTGCCAAACGGATCTTTTCGGCAAGCTCTTCGTATTTTTGATTTCGGAGTGCATCCTGCGAAGAGCAGCGGACCGGAAAGAGGAGGCCGGCGATGAGGGGCGCGATAAAAGCTATTTTATTTTTTTGTCGTGGAGCGATCATCCTGTTCCTTTTTCCAATAATCCAGGCAGGTGATATCGCAAAAATGGAGCACATAATCCTGTCCCTCGGCGTGAAGCGCCGCCGCCTTAGGGATCATCTTTTTACAGGCTTCACAGGGGACCTTCTCTTCGAGATTCTTGGTCATGACCGATCCTTTCCGAACGGATTTATCCAGACGGTCCTAAGCCGGACCCTTTTTCATCTTGAAGAAAAGCCAGTTATGGTCTTCCGGGTCCTGGATTTTAAGCTTGATCAGGCAGTATCTGCCGCGGAGGACACCGCCCTTGATTTCGAAGACACGTTTGGCAGGCATCGTCTCCTCCGGCACGTAGCTTCCTTTGTCCCAGATTTTCACGGTCCCGGCCCCGTATTCGCCTTCGGGGATCGTCCCTTCGAAGCCGGCATAGGCCAGCGGATGGTCCTCGACTTGGACGGCCAGCCTTCGGACGCCTTCTTCGACGGGAGGTTCTTTAGGGACCGCCCAGCTTTTCAAAACGCCTTCCTCTTCCAGGCGCAGGTCATAGTGAAGACGGGATGCTTGATGGCGCTGGATGATATAAACCAGATCCGCTTTTTTCCCGAGTTTCTTTTTATCGGGTCCCCCCCCAGGCTCGGGCGTCTTTTGGAAATCTCTTTTTTCTTTGTATGTCTTTAAGTCCATGGTCGGTATCACCGATGCAAAAAGCACCGCTCGCAATCGACCTCTCCCGGCTTCCTGGTGACGATCATGGCCAGACCGAGCTCGTTGGCCTTGTCAATGACGTCCTGGTCTTTCACCGAGCCGAGAGGATAAATGATGGCCGTGATGCCGTTTTGGGCGGCCAGCTCGACGACATCCGGGAACGGCATGAAAGCATCCGAAGCCATGACGCATCCTTCGGGCCCGTAGCCCCGTCTCGAGTAACGGATGGCGTTTTCTGCTGAATCGATGCGGCTTCTCTGGCCCGACCCGATGCCGTGGACCTTATCGGATTTTCCGATGACAACGGCGTTGGAGCGGGTAAATGAGGCCACGGTCCAGTTGAAGATCGCCGCCCGGACCTCGTCCTCCGTCGGTTTCCGGAGAGAAACGACGTCGACGGACAGGGGCGAGATGATTTTCGAATCGAACCTTTTCTGGATAAGAAGTCCGCCGGCCACCCTTTTGAATTCCAGGCCGTTATCGACGGCTGGCCTGTCAAGCGGGGCGCCCATCTTGACGACTCGGAGCGACTTCCGTGAAGCCAGGATCTCGAGGGCTTCCGCCGAGAAATCAGGCGCGTAGACAACTTCGACGTTCCGCAGGCTCTCGACGAGGAGTTTCGCCAGTCCGGCATTGACCGGATAGCTAAAAACATCCACGCTCCCGAAGTTGGACAGGGGGTCGCCGTTCCAGGCTTTCTCGAACGCCTCTTCGGGGCTGTCTCCCATGGCCACGCCGCTCGGCATCTCGTGCTTGATCAGCGCGCAGACATGTCTCTTTGGAGAGATCTCGGTCAGCTTTCTAGCCAACCTTTGGCCGAGGTCCATGTCTCCGACATTGATATAGCTCAGGCCCTTGGTCCCCTCCTGGAGAACCTGGATGGTGGCCATATTAGGCCCCGATGCCCTTTCTTCGGCATAAAAAGCCGCCGGATAGCCGGGATTTTCCCCGTATCTCATGGAAAGCCTTTTGAGAAATTTTTGGCCGCCGAATTTCAACAGCTCGGGAAATTCTTCCTTGACTTTCGTGAAATACTGTTTTCTGGCTGATTTATCCGGCTGCTCTTTGCCCATCGTCATCTCCTTTCCTGACGGTTGATGATAAAAACTCGATGGTCCTTCATGTCAGAGGCTTTGGCAAAAACACAAGTCATCGCCACGCGGAAGTCCTCTACTCGTCCGGGCGGCTTGAGCGCCCCATAAACAGCTTCGGCCGTAGCCCGCGCCGTGGGTTCCCTGAGATCGAGATCCAGGGGTTCACCGGCGAAGGATTGGAGCGGATCCCTGTTTTCGCCGGAATAAGTTGTCAGGAGCTTCCCTTTCGACGGGGTGAGCGGGACTTCATAAAAAAACCGAAGAGAATCACCGTTTTCCGCCCTCTTGATAATGCTCAAACCGGCCCGGTTGGAAGGTAGGATGCAGCCGCTGATCCTGGGCGTAAAAATGGGTGCATCAGGTTCATAGTCCCAGCTCTTCATGGCTTCTTCCAGGACGTGGACCGGACTCTGGCCAAAGCGGACGTCGATGTCCGATGTCTGCTTGCCGTTGCTCGCCGCCAATCCTTCTGACAAGATCACGGCTGGATAGATCAGCAGGTCGATGTTCCCTTTTCGGAGGACCTCCGGGTCTGTGGGCTTTGTCCAGATCGAATCGGCTTCGAGCACCAGTCGCCTGGCTTGGCTTGAAGAAGACCTCCCGGTTATGGCATAGATGATGATGTTGAACATTCCGGACGAGTCCCGGCCGACCGCCAGGGCCCGACCCGGATATTTCATCCGGGAAAGGCTCTCAAGCGGCTGTTTCATCCATGCTCCTCCAGGCTTCGAGGCCCATATAGATACCATAGGGATGGATTGAAGTCAAAACGCCTTTCGGATAGAATCCCTTTATGAACAGCAAGATCGTCCCCGAAAAGGCCTACAGCAACCCGGAATTCTTGATTTCAGCCGAGGCACGAACTCTGCGCATACTGAGCGAGTACCTGGAGCCTCTCTCGAGGCTGGACAGGCTGAAAGTCAACAACACCGTCCTGTTTCTAGGATCGGCGAGAGCCCTTCCCGAAGACAAGGATTCGATGCTCGCCAAATATTACTGGGAAGCCGAAGAGCTGGCCTTCCTCCTTGCCCAATGGGCGATCCCCTTAAAACCGAAAGGGAAGAATTTTGTCATTTGCACGGGCGCCGGTCCCGGCCTTATGGAAGCGGCCAACCGCGGCGCGCTCCGGGCAGGCGGAAAGACCATCGGCATGAACATCGCTCTTCCCAACGAACAGGCGCCCAATGCCTATATTTCTCCCGAGCTCTCTTTTATCTTTCACTATTTTTTCATGAGAAAATTCTGGCTCATTTCCCGGGCCCGGGCCGTGATCGCCTTCCCCGGCGGATACGGCACCCTGGACGAATTCTTTGAGACGATCACCCTGATCCAGACGGGAAAGATCGCCCGCGAAGAAGTGATCGTCATTCTTTACGGCGAAGATTACTGGCGAAAAGTTCTTGACTTCGAGGCCATGACCAAGTTCGGGACGATCGCCCCGGAGGACGCAAAGCTTTTTACCTTCTTCTCCGACCCGCACAAGACTTTCGCTTTCTTGAAGAAGAGGCTCGTGAAATTCGTGGGAGCGCCGTTTCTTTAGACCCTGACGACGATCCGCCGCCCGCCAGAAGATCTCGCGGGCAGCGCTTGTCCATTCCCTTTTTCATGTGGGCCGCCGGTTTTTCGAGGAGGCCGCCGGCTTTTTCCACTCCCCCTCGGCGAGGCGCGGTTAATTACTTTTTTCGGCCGGTTTTTTCTGGAAGATCAGCCGAAACAGAAAAAGCCCCAGGGCTACTCCCAAGGCGTCCGCGGCCGCATCGAGCGGGTCCGGAGTCCGGCCCGGGACGAAGAGCTGATGGATCTCGTCCAGGATTCCCAGGCCGACCCCGGTCAGAATAACGAGGCCGAGTTTTGTTTTGAGCGAAAGGCGAAGACGCTTAAAAAAACCGAAGGCCAGGAGGAATCCCAGAAGCCCGTAGGCCGCGCCGTGAGCCAGCTTATCCGCGTTGGGCAGAGGCACATCCAGATTGAGGCGCCGGGAAGAGAGGAAATAAATCAGCCCGTAATAAAGAGCGGCAGGCAGAAAGGGCAAGGCTTTTTTCATGGCATCTTTTCGGCGGCGTATTTTACAATAAACGGGGAAAGTTCTCCAGTTCACCCTTGTGGGTGAGCCGGAAGAAACGGAATTCATTCCCCGAATCATCGACAGAGGCGATTGCCCGGATCGGCCCCGGTTGGTAAGATGGATCTCTAAAAATGGATCAAAACCGTATGCCAAAAAAGTTGCCCATTCTTCTTTTGCTTGGCCCGCTTGTGCTTGCGTCCTGCGTCCGGGCAAGATATTTTCCCGGCGGGGGCACGGTCCAGACAGGGATGGCGTCCTGGTACGGACCTGATTTTCACGGAAAGCCGACGTCCAACAAAGAGATCTATGATATGTACGAGATGACCGCCGCCCATCGAACCTTGCCCTTCGGAGCGCAGGTCATGGTCACCAACCTCGCCAACGGCCGCACGGCCGTCGTCCGCATCAATGACAGAGGCCCTTTTAAGAATGACCGCATCATCGATGTGTCCTACGCAGCCGCCAGGCTCTTGGACATGGTCGGCCAAGGCGTCGTGCCTGTCCGTCTGGACATTCTTGAGCCCCAAGCCCGATCCTCCGACCCCGGCCAAAAATTCGTCGTCCAGGTGGGCTCATTCATTAGCCAGGACAACGCCATAGATCTGGAAAGCCGGCTGAAGCGGAAGTACGGCAACGTCTATATCGCGTTGTTCGAGACCGCCACGCAGCGATATTACCGCGTCCGGATCCGCGCCGGAGACCGGGAATCTTCGCGGCTCCTCGCCGAACAGCTTTGGCAGGACGGGTACCGGGTCCTTATCCTTGAAGACGCCTTTCCCCAATAATCAATTTGGAGGGGAAGACCCCTTCCAGACACTCTTGGAAGGAAACCCTTGCCTAGGGTTTCTTTCCAACGCTCGCTCCGCTCCCTGCCATCCATCCAAGGAGCATTAGCCGATGAATCCTTTTGTAGACACATTGATGATAAAATCGAAGCTCGGGCGGGGTATGAAACCCCGCCCTCCGACCAAGGGGGCGGCTCCCCCTTGGAATCCTCTACGAGCGGCTCTCCGTGGCAAGCCACGGAGAGCCGCTCGTCACCGCTTCGCCTGGTAAATATAGGCGCCTTGCTTCAATTCGTTTTTCTGCCCATCATGGACGGCGTAGCGGCTGATGCCCCACATGTTGGCCGATCCATACTCGCCTTTTTTGTTGAGGGCATAGAAGGTCAGGCCGAAACTCGGCAATCCCTCCGCATTGAGACGCCGAGGCGTCAATTTTGTCTTGTTGGAGATTTGGGCGAGGGCTTTGAGGCAAGCCTGTTCCGGAGAGTGCCCCTGGGCCATGAAATTGACAACTTGAAAGCTTCCGCAATTCATGATGTTCGCCTCGCCCAGCCCGGTCGAGCCTGCCGCGCCGACGTTGTTATCGACATAGAGACCCGCGCCGATAATGGGCGAATCCCCGACCCGTCCGGCGAGCTTCCAGGACAGCCCGCTCGTCGTCGTCACGCCGGCCAGGTTGCCCTTTGTGTCGATGGCGATGCAGTTGATCGTCCCGTAGGTCATGAT
>Ga0209253_10004748_pt1 | contig 11827 bp, 8 predicted proteins | sample FrelakmetBRP12BR_FD_187145 | JGI IMG/M metagenome (GOLD analysis project Ga0209253, IMG submission 187145) | Freshwater lake sediment microbial communities from the University of Notre Dame, USA, for methane emissions studies - BRP12 BR (SPAdes)... | ecosystem: Environmental > Aquatic >...
AGCTATGAAGCCAGTTGCAGACCAAGCTGTGGAATTGGTGCCCAGTGTTTCTCACGTGATTGTTCTAGATCGCGCCCATCTCAACACGGCGATGCAGCCGGGTAGAGATCACTGGTGGCACGAGCTGGTTGAGAGCCAAGCGGACGCTGCCCCAACCCAGTGGACCTCTGCAGAAGATACGCTGATGATCATCTATACTTCCGGTACCACCGGTCGCCCTAAAGGCGCCGTCCATACACACTGCAGCTTTCCGGTCAAATCAGCGCAGGATATGGCATTCGGCACTGACCTGCATCCCGGTCAGGTCATATACTGGATCACCGATATGGGTTGGATGATGGGACCCTGGCTGATCTTCGGGAGCCTGATTCTCAGAGGCACTCTTGTCATCTATGATGGTGCTCCGGATTACCCGGGACCGGACCGGCTTTGGTCATTGGTTGCTAGGCATCGGATCAATATTCTGGGAGTTTCGCCTACATTAATCCGGTCGCTGATCCGCTATGGAGATGAACCAATCCGCCATTACAACCAGTCATCCCTACGCTGTTTTGCCTCGACGGGAGAGCCGTGGAATCCGGACCCCTGGATGTGGCTGTTCGAGACGGTGGGTGGTGGGAGCCGTCCGATTATTAACTACTCAGGGGGCACAGAGATCTCTGGTGGGATCGTGATGGGTAACCCCCTCCTGCCGCTAAAACCCTGTGCTTTCTCAGCGCCATGTCCTGGCATTGCAGCCGACGTATTCGACGAGAACGGACAGCCGGTGCGCAACCAGGTCGGCGAGCTGGTGATTAAAGCTCCCTGGATTGGTATGACCCACGGCTTTTGGAACGATCCTCAGCGTTATGAAGAGACTTACTGGTCACGTTGGAAAGATATATGGGTGCATGGCGATTTTGCCGCCATAGACTCAGATGGGATGTGGTATATCCTAGGGCGGTCGGATGACACGATCAAGGTCGGTGGTAAACGCCTTGGACCCGCGGAAGTTGAGTCCATTTTGGTTAATCATCCTCAAGTCCTGGAAGCGGCGGCAATTGGCGTCCCGGATGAGATTAAAGGCAGCGAGGTGGTAGTCTTCTGTGTGCTGGTCCAAGGATGTGAGGAATGTGAGGACCTGCGCCATGAGCTGCGCCAGATGGTGGCAAATGCCCTGGGTAAACCGCTGGCCCCCCGCGACATATTATTCGTCAGAGACCTGCCTAAAACTCGAAATGCCAAAGTGATGCGCCGGATTATACGCGCTGCCTACCTGGGTGACGACCCCGGGGATATATCCTCTCTGGTCAATCTTGAGGCGGTTGAAGAAATTCGCAGGGCAAGGTGAATTTAGATGAACGAAAACGATGGACCCCGAAATCGTGCCGAGTTGATGGAGCTGATCCGTCGTGAGCGGGCAGCCTTGGAAAACACCCTCAGCCAGCTGGCTGAAGAGCAGCTGCTCCAGCCACTGGGACCTGATGGGTGGACGGTCAAGGACCTTCTTGCGCATATTACCATTTGGGAACAGCGCATGGTTCAGTGGACGAGGGAGAGTCTCCGAGGTTATACCCCAGAGCGTCCAGCGCCTGGGATGACCTGGGACGATCTAGATCGCCTCAACCAGATCAACTATGAGGAGTCGAGAGATCGCCCGCTCGATTCAGTGCTCGGCGAATTCAACCGCTCGTATCTTCAGGTATTGCAGATCGTAGGGGACCTGACCCAGGAGGACCTGTTCGATCCGATGCGCTTTGTCTGGCGCCATGGCGACCCCATGTGGCATATGGTGGCAGCCAATACTTGGTGGCATTATCGTGAACACAACGACACCATCCGAAGCTGGATACAGTTGGATTAGTTGAATTGAGGTATTATCTCGAGTATACTTGTCAAAGGGAACTCAAATAAAACCTTGGATTTTGCGCTAATTGGAGAATAATTTAGCGCAGCAAACAAGCCGGGAGGCTTTCACAGTCAAATAAAGTCGATTGAAAACGGCTGGGATCAAAAGCTGGGAGGGTGATATGGCCGACGAGAAATTCGACGAAAAGGATCGAGAGAAGCGCGAAGAAAAATCTACTGAAGAGAAAAATTGGGACGAGAAATGGCGCCGGGATCCCATCACCTCGATTGCCTGGGCCGCCATTTTCATTTGGGCCGGGCTGGTCTTTCTCGCGGATAATCTGGGTTACCTGAGAAGCATCCAGTTCGCAGGTTGGGAGATCCCGGGGATCAGCTATGTGATCGATCTGGGACCCTGGTCGCTGATCCTCATCGGTGCTGGGGTGATCGTACTCCTGGAAGTGTTAGTCCGCTTGCTGATCCCGGAATACCGCCGACCGGTCGGCGGGTTAATCTTCTTCGGCATATTTCTAATTGCCATGGGTCTAGGCAATGTATTCGGATGGGGCATCATCTGGCCCCTGGTGTTGATCGCCCTGGGTTTATTGATTATCCTGCGCGGTATATTCCGCAGGTGAAACATCTGGCAATAACGGGTTGGGGCTGGTTTCTGATTTAATTTCTCGGAACCCAGCCCTTTTTCATTTATAGGCGATCGAGATTGAATGTAGAAAATTCGTCCCAGGCATAGCGCATTGGCATCCACCACTCTTCGCGGCCGATGCAGCGGTAGTAAGGGGGTTCAAAAGCGCGGATCAGATCGCCGATTCGATATCGCGGTAGGATAGGCGTGGATACAACTAAACCGCCCATTTCGCCTGGGCGCATTTCATGCAACATTTTTATACTGTTACCAGTTTGGACTTCGAAGAAAAAAATATCGTAATTTGGGACCCAGGCTCGTTTCTCATCACGCTGCTGTCCAAACATTCCTTCGGTGGCGCCATAAATCTCCCGGATGTGGGCTGGTCCGTATAAAGCATTCAAGCTGGATTGGTAGCGGGTGTTAATTCCGGGCACACTCCCCAGGGTCATCACCTGGGTCTTCCACAAATCCTTGGGGTAGGCATGATGCTCCCGGTGCAAGAAGCGCGCAAAGCGTAAGGCAGTTGGGCATACCCCACCTACCAGGGTGACATTCTGGTCTTTGCATTTCTCATAAGCCAGCTCGAATCGCCGGTCCCAATCTCGGATCGATTTCCCGCCTCCCAGCGCGTCGATCTCATCCTGGCTCGGTACCGAACGGACCGGTGTGAACGTCGAAACATATTTGGCATATATACCGGAGCTGTATCCATATTCAAGCGCACGATCCCCCACATTAATCGTGCCAACCAAAGATGGGAAGTTTAGATTGAGATTTACCCCGGAAAAAATCTCGTAGCGTTGTGTGCTGGCTACGAAGTTCATCACCGCCCTCCCGGCGCTTACCCTTAGGCGCAGGTCGGTAGGCGTCATGGGGATAAACTTCGATTCACCTTTGGTTGTTCCACGCGTGATCGCCCAGCCGATCGCCTCTTCGCACAGGAGGAGATTGGGTTCACCCGCCATGACTCGATCGATCAGAGGCTTGTAGCCTTCATAGCTGGTCACCGGAAATGCCCGGCGGAAGTCATCAATCGAGCTAATCTGGCCGGCGCTATGTTGGCGACCGTAATCCGTTTTAGCATAGTCCTGCAGCAGTCGTTGGAGCACCCCCTCTTGAGCTTTTGCCGGTTCGGCGACTGCCGCATACCAGGGCTCCAGCATGCTTTTCAGCAGTTGGGCTGCAGCCTGTGGTTCGATGTTCACGCCAGGTGCCTCTCTCTGAGCGCCTCCATAATTTGATCCACCTTGAAATCCACGACGATGATCCCGTCGATATCAAAGGTTGGCGTGATCTTGTATCCATTCCCCCAGGCTTTAACCTGCTCTTCAGCAACTGGATTTCCGATGATATTCACCTCGGTAATTTCCAGGCCTTGTTCTTGGAACCAGACCCGCGCTCTTCGGCAGTCCGAGCACCAGGGCGTGCAGTACATGATGATCCCCCCATGAAGTAAGGTCTGTGGGGGTTTAGATGCATCCATCTCGATGACGCTCGGAGAGGCCGGTTCAAGCCGCTCTAAGATATTCCATAAATCTTGATTATTCGGCTGCTGGTCATCAGGATAAACCTCCATCGAACAGAGGAGGCCTTGCCGGTCAATCACAAAGATCGCCCGTTCAGAATAGCCTTCCGGGCGTAGGACTCCGAATAACTCGCTGATTCTGCCATGCGGCCAGAAATCGCTCAGCAGTGGATAGCTGATACCTCCAAGGCTATCTGCCCATGCTTTCAAGCAGGGTATATGATCGATGCTGATACCCAGGACCTGGGCATTCAACCCCGCCCACTTAGCCTTTTCGGCTTCGTAGGACGGGATCTGGCCTGTTCAGATCGGAGTCCAGGCCTCCGGGAAGAATACCAGTACGACATTAGTCCCTTTAAGCTTGCTGAGGGTGATCTCTCGATCCAGGTGGCTTGGCAGGGTAAAGTCTGGGATTTGCTGTCCAATTTGTAGTTTCATAATATCTCCTCGTAAGTATTTGGCACCTGAATATTTTACAACAGAATAAACACCGCTGCATCGGGATTCAACCGGGTTCTAATGTACGTGTTATACTGAGATAATAAGGATGCACCCACCATGGCTTGGAAGTCATTCGCAACCATATTGGCATTCTTTTTGTTCAGCTTTCTCAACGCCTGTACACCGGGCCCACCCACCGCCAGTGTCACCGCCAGCCCGTTAGCGCAAGAGACAAGCGGGTTGTCCGAGCAAATCAATTTGCTGGCAACCCAAACGCAGATCGCTGTCGATACTGCCAGCGCCCAGGCTCTCGCGTCAACCACCACGCCAATCGATGAGGAAACTGCAGCTCCAGTCACCCCAACGCCACCATCCGAATTACTGGCGCAAGTTGGACCTTTCAAGCAGGTTGCACGAGAAGAAGCCTTGATCGCAGGTAGGGTGACCGGTCTGCAGGCCTCTCCGGATGGGTCTATATTGCTCCTCTCCGAGAGTGGGTACAGCCGTTTCAAAGACGGCGCCTGGACGGGTTACTTTACGGAAGAGATTGGCCCTCTGGTAGGAATTGATCCCTCCGGTCGGGCTTGGGCTGCAGCGCGGGACGGCTCTCAGGTGGCTGTCTGGGAGAATGACCAATGGATCCCCTATGGAGCGAATGAGGGCTGGTCTCCGCTATCGGGTACAACGGGCAGTCCTGTCACCACCGGGATTGTGAATGGATCGGAGGGGGATTTGTGGCTGGCTACTGGTTCCGATGTACGCCGTTTCGATGGCAACCGCTGGCAGGTTTTCTCCTCAGAAGCGATGGGAATGCCGGTTGTTGGGAGCCCGGATCTGACTGGCATATACACCCTGGTGCCTGTCTCTGGTACCGGCGAGCTTTGGGTAGGGCGCTGCGATTGGGGCAACTCCGGACCGGACGGTGGTGGTGGTATACGAAAATACAACCAGGGGACCTGGCAGGAAGTCGACCCTTCGGTATCTTCTGGCTGTGTGACTTCAATTCATGAAGATAAAGAGGGAAGTATCTGGATTGGGACGGATTCAAGCATGATTCGTTACTCCCCTGCCAGCAGTAAGGTAGAGCCAATAAACTTCCCTTCAGCACCGACCGGATCACGCTTTGGGTATGTCACAGACCTGGCAGCCGGTCCGGATGGCGATCTTTGGGTCTCGTTGGGTCTGTGCGAAGAGGCGATTTGCTATGGAGGCGAGCAGCTATTTCATTTTATTGACGGTGCCTGGCAGCCGGTTGGTGAACCCACAACGGCAGGCGGCCAGAAGCTGCTGTTCGATAGCACGGGTCAGCCATGGGTGGTATATGGGGGCAGCGTTTTTCAGGTAATCGATAATTCTCTTCAACCGGTGGCTGGACTGGTGGTCCAGGCTGCCACGACCGGCAGTTCAGGGGAAGTTTGGCTGGTCGCTCAATCGTCAGGCCCGCCCACATTGTGGAGATTGGAAGCAAGCCAATAATCCGATAAATACTTTGTGATTGGCCGAAAGGATCTAGGGTTGAATTTCCACAACCACGCCGTTCTCTGCCCAGTGATATAGCGCTTTCGCCTCATCCAGTTCCATGATGATACATCCATAAGAAGCTGGTTTCCCGAGTATTTTTGCCCATAACCGGCGTCCGCTCGAGAGCATGGGCAGGCCGTGGATTCCATTCATAAAGCCGGGCCAAGCTTCATAGATGCCTAAGAAATCCGGCATGTAGAGATCCCATACGGAGGCGTATGCCTCAGGTTGGTGGGTTTGTACTTGAAATACACCCGGCTGGGTGGGCGAGCGATCGATACCCGTGCTGATAACGTGCTCAGAGAGTTGCTGACCATCCTGATACACCCACAACCGCTGTTGGCTGATGCTGATCACAATTCGTTTATTCGGTACAACCGGTAACGGTAGAAGCTCATCCTTCGAGGGGATAGTGATCGACTGTCCAGCATGGAGAGCATCCGGGTCCATCCCGGGATTCGCCTGGAGGATCATCCAAAAAGGCATGCCCACTTTCCAGCTGATGGAAAGCAGGGTCTCACCCGACTGCACCATGTAGCTGGTAGGAGTATGGCTCACCGCCATCCAAAACGGCTGGCCCTGAGTGACAGCTTCGGATAGTGGACGAGAATATCTCTCAGTATCCAGATAGCGACCGGCGCCGAGCCCTGCGCTGAGGGAGCTCAGATACGAAGCCAGCCGCTCAGGGTCGAGGGTGACCTCGGGGCCATTTTGACCCGCTTCGATCGCCAACCACGAGCCGATCTCTTGTCGGGGCACCTCCCAACTCATGTGCTCATTGCTGATCGCATCATAAGCTTGTAATATGATCTTTAAATCTAAAAAGCGTTGGGCTTCAGCCATGGATGCGCTAACGTCATTAACTTCTGGGATCAATGGCTTCAATGGTACGCGCAGGTAGCCGCTCGTCAGCACCAGACCCGGATTATTCGTGAGAATCTGAAGGCTTTCTTCGATATTAATGGCATAACCCATCTCACCAGGCACCGGGGTTAGCTGTTGACCATCCCAGTAGAAGGAAGCATTTTTCGGCGGTTTGGATGCCTGAGCATCGAACGTTTCAAGGGCTGATCTCACTTTATCCAGATCGACGGCGGCGACTGGGGCGACCTGCCAGCCATTGATCCAGCTGCTGGCAGCCTGCCGGATTTCCGCCATCATTGGCTGCCGGCGCCCGATATTGTAAGCATTGCGTGCTGTTTGGATTGCATCCAGGCGAATGCCAAATTGGTCGGCGGGAATTTGCCAGGTATGCAGACCATCTGAGACCAATAAATTCCGATCGAGATTCCAATTCCGATGCAGCTCGATTGCTGCCTCCTCGACCCTCATCCAATCCAGGCGGCTGTCTCCGACCCGTACACCCGGAGCGATTGTGCCCGTCACCTGATAGTAGCTGTAGCCACCCAGGATCCCCAGCAAGGGTAGGCTTAATACCGACAGCACGATCAGCACGAGAAAAATAATCAGCGCGAGTTGGATTGGCCTTTGCTGTAATGCTCCAAGCAAACGCTGGAGCAGCGAAGCTTTGATTTCTGTTGGCGGCTGTGCGCTGGCAGGTGGGTAGTATGTCTGCATATGTATATGAAACGCCTTACACAGTCTTCTAGTTCCGCGGCCCTCAAATCCTGCTAATCCGTCAATATTCTATCAAGGTTTTAATTCAAATGCCTTGTCTCTAATTTTGGATTCTTCTCGCTAAATAGCTTATACAACCGAATATTCGTCATACTGAAAGACTGTGAAATAATCGCCGGTCATCCTGAAAGGTTGTGAATAAATCACCAGTCATCCTAAGCGGAGCGAAGGATCTCTCCATTGTCATATAGACCCTTCGCTGCGCTCAGGGTGACTTGACCCAATTAATTCACAAGCTCTGAGCCGTTGGCGAAGTATCTCCGGCTAAGTTAGGTTGAGACTCTTCGGAATTTACCGTGGAACAAGTGAAGCGGTTAATCTCGGCATTGATGCAGGCACGATCGGGGCAGAATTCGGACAGCTTGCCGGGGCGTACGATGGGAAGGGAAGAATTCCAGCAGTGTGGCGTGTGCGATTGGCGAATCGGGAGTTGATCGAAAACTTCGCTGAAAAACCGTTCTCTTTGGCTCGAAGCATCACTTTGTGAGGCGCCACAAACGGTAGCTCCCGTCTGAGTAAACCAAGTTGAGTCCCGGACAGTCGATCTTCTGCTGGTTCGTCCCTGCTACCAGGTGTGTGACAGGAGTGATTTTTTGTATCTCCCCCAGGATATTGCAATTCCCGCTTTTATAAAATCGATCTGCCAGCTGTACCCGCCGGTACCATTCAAGCACCTCCTCTGCTTGGTAGGGGATTGCTTTGAAATCGATGAATACCGGAGCGCCTGCAGCCAGGCGAAAATCCTGCATCTTGGTCGGGATCAGGTATATCTCACCTGGTTTTCGGTTGGCAGCCACATACTCCTCCAGTCTTCGCTCGGGGTCATTTGCCTGGCGCTGGAGGTCCAGGGAAAAACGCGTTCCGCCAACCAGAAGAGGTAGAAGTATAAGAGAGTAGCTAATAATGGAAACTCCCTTCAGCCAACCATCGGATAGATGCCTCAGTTTATCCACCACAAGTGAAGCCAATGCTGCCAGCAGGATCGTCATAGAAACAGGCACCAGGTATGTTGACAGGCGCCAGGGAAAAAGTAGTGCCAGTGGATTTGATCTTGTCCCCAGCTGGACTAAAGTGAGGAGAACCGCGGTGCAGAAAGATGTCGTCAGGACCCAGAATAACCGTCCGGATCTCCTCCTGGACAGCCAGATTGCAGATAACACGATCCCTATTTTCAAAACGACAGTTTCATCGAACCACCAGCTCACCAACGCATGGTGGGGGATGCGGTATTCCACCAATATGCGGCGCGCTTGTTCAGTGATATCCGGAGAAGACCCGGCAAATACTTGATACGTTGATACAAGTACAGGGGTAACCAGCAATAACGCCAGACCTCCGGCTGCCAGAGATTTTCTCCAATCTTTATCTTCAAACAAGGTCACCAAAATATAGGTGCCTGTCAGAACTGCTGCTCCCAGCAGGTATGTTGGATGAAACGCAGCCGCGGCCGCCGCCGAGCCTGCTGCAAAGACGGGTTTGCGTTGCAGGAACAAATATATTGATAGCAATAGAAAGACCCCAAATCCGCTCGGCTGAAACACCAATCCCAACAGGCGTTGGTCTGCCACGCCATCTTCGAGCACATACGTCCAGTTATCTCCCAGGACCCGAGCCAGGAAAAACCGAATGCCTGCAGAGTGTATGGTGATGAATAGCGCAATAAATAACAAGGCTGTCGTTCGATGATCGAGCTGAGCGTACAACCTGGAAGCAATCTTCCATAAGCTGAAGAAATATATCCCCATCAGCAGCGCGTAAACCCCATAGAACAGCCACTCCCATTGGAAGATGCGATAGGATAGCTCGACCAGTTTGCTGAACGCTGGTGTTGGGTCCAGTGTATTAGCAAGCCAGTCTTGGGAAAGCTCCCCATAGCCAGCGCGAGCCAGTCCGTGGAGAAAATACTGGTTTTGGTTCGACGTATACAGCGGAGATTGGGCGTAGGAGATAGCAAAGACCAGCCCCCAAATAATAAATGCAAACACTCCCACAGGTGGCAGCAAGGTAAACCGAAGACGACCGGGCATGCGATGGGTATAACTTAATTCAGCAGTTTATGCAAGTGCGGGCTCACTCAGAAGTGCGATTGCACGATCACCCCGTTCGAGCGGTTATAATCTATGCGTAGTTCTAATGGCTCTGAACGACTCTCTTCTTGCAATCACCCGTCGATTTTGGCCCGAGCTGGATACGCTCAACGAGCAGCGTCGCCTGGTTGGGGTGGGTGATGTGTTCATTTTTCTCATCACAATCCCTCTCTCACTCCTCGGACTGTTCTGGCTGGCTGTATCTACCGACTTGGAAGTCTTAACGCAAGCCTGGCCAGCGTTCATTTTGTTTGTCGGTTTAATAATTATCTTCGGCCAGGTACGTTATTTCTTTATCATCGAAGTCCGTACCGATCGCTACGGCAGCGCCGAAGGCTCGCTTTCCAGCATGATCCAATGGTCGGCAGTTCTCATCTATGGACCCAGCTTCCTTTGGCTCAGTGTGATTACCAGCCTGGTCAACTTTGGTTGGACCTGGCGCAAGCCTCACTCCCTAGCTGCGGGTTGGAATCTATTGCGCTCGACGTCTTTGGAGCTATGTGTGTCTACCATCGCTTATCTGGGTGCGCTCCTATTTTATACTCAATTCGGTGGTGTTTACCCCATCCCTGCTCTTTCCATACTATCTATACTACCGGCATTAGGGGCACAAGCCATCCAATTCCTGATCATCCTGCTCATTTGGTTGCCATACATCGTCTATTCCATTTGGATTCAAATCCAGCTGACCCAATCCAATGTAATCAAGCCAATTCTCAGGTTTATCCTACTAGCGCTTGGATTGCCGCTGCTCGCCCACCCCTTCGCAATCCTGATCTCGGGATTGTATGTCCAAAATGGGTCAGGCATCGCTTTATTCTTCATCCTTGGGCTGCTGCTGGTCGCTTATCTTGCGCGCCAGCTCAGCTGGGCAGCCGAGACAAGCCGCCAGCAATCCCGCATGCTCGAAAAGTTAGAGCAGCTCGGGCGGGATATCATCAACGCACCGCCGGATGCCTCTACGCTTCCGGAATTGCTGGAAGCGCACGTCCCAACAATGTTCCCATCCGGGCGTGTGGCAGTATGGATGGATACTCAACAATATCTATATAAAAATCCGCCTGAATGGGGATTTGATATCGAATCCATTTGGGAGTGGGTGCGTGACAAAAAAGACGCCCAATCTTTCCGCGCCAATCACGATCTACCTTGGGGAATCTCCGGGAGCCAGCACGACCCGGTGGTGCTCACACCCATTCTCAGTGTGGATGATGGAATACCCATTGGTTGCGTGGTTATTGAGCTTCGTAGTCTCTCTCAGCCCTGGGATATTAGAGCCTTGCACGGCCTGTATCCAGCTGTTCAATCCTTGGCAGCATCCATTGCCTCGGCACTGTATCAGGCTGAAGTCTATGCTGAAAATCTCCAATACCAGTCTGCGATGCAAGAGCTCGAGTTCGCCGGTCGCATCCAGGCTAGCTTTCTACCGAATGAGCTCCCAGATATGGATGGTTGGGAGCTGTCCGTCACCCTGCTGCCGGCCCGTGAGACTTCCGGAGATTTCTTCGATTTTATCCAGCTCGCGGATGGAAAGGTGGGCATCATGGTTGCTGACGTCGCCGACAAGGGTCTTGGAGCGGCGTTGTACATGGCTCTCAGCCGGACCTTGATCCGCACCTACGCACTGGAATACCAGGGCTCACCGGATATCATCTTCTTTTCTGCAAATGAGCGCGTCTTGCAAGACGCCAGTGCAAACCTGTTCGTAACCGCTTTTTACGGCATCCTCGATCCCACTACCGGTATGCTGACCTACTGCAACGCCGGACATTCTCCACCCTTTTTATTCAGTCGAAAAGATGGAGGCATCATCCATGCTCTGGCGCCCACCGGAATGCCAATCGGCATTGATGAGGATGCAACCTGGACGCAGGCGATGATCCAGATCGAGCCAGGGGATGTGCTCATGCTCTATACTGATGGAATTCCTGACGCTCAGGACATGGAAGGGATCTTCTTCAGCGAGCGCAGCCTCATCGAAGTAGCAGAAGCCAGGCTGGACTCATCCAGCCAGGAAATTCAAATCGCCGTCATTGAAGCCGTTCAAGAATTCACCCGGGGTGCATCACAGTTTGACGACATCACGCTCCTTGTATTAAAGCGAGATCTCCCCTCGGCTGCGGTTCTCCACGATCAATTCAC
>Ga0209253_10004749_pt1 | contig 11825 bp, 13 predicted proteins | sample FrelakmetBRP12BR_FD_187145 | JGI IMG/M metagenome (GOLD analysis project Ga0209253, IMG submission 187145) | Freshwater lake sediment microbial communities from the University of Notre Dame, USA, for methane emissions studies - BRP12 BR (SPAdes)... | ecosystem: Environmental > Aquatic >...
GGCCGTGGCGGTCCGCGAGGGCGTACCCGTGTCAATCACGGAGGGCGTGGGTGACCCGCCACCATCATCGCCGCCGCAGGCGGCAGCTAGCACGCAGGCTATCAGGGTCAGGGCAAGGGCAACGACGATTCGTTTCATGGCGACCCCCTCGTCAGCAGCGCCCGCCGCAGCAGGGCCAGCGCCGTGGTGACGGCCCTCCGCTTGACCGCCGCCCGGCCCTGAGTGAACACGTAGCTCACGCTCTGAGGCGCCGCGCCGTCGTCCAGGCCGATGTGGACGGTGCCCGGCGGCTTCCCCTCCAGCGGGTCGGGCCCCGCCACGCCGGTGATGCCGACGCCGATATCGGCGCCCAGGCGCTGGCGGCAGGCGCGGGCCATGTCCTGGGCCACCTCCGCGCTCACGACCCCGTGTTGGGCCACGATCCCGGCGTCCACACCCAGAGCGACCTTCATCTCCGCGGTGTAGGACACGAAGCCGCCCTGGTAGTAGGCCGAGCTGCCAGCTGCGTCGGTTATCGTGCTGGCCAGCAACCCACCGGTGCAGGACTCCATCGTCGCCAGAGTAAGACCCCGCTCTTTGAGCAAGGCGCCCACGGCCCCCTCCAGCGTATCGTCGTCGGCGCCCCAGATGGCCTGCCCCAGGATGTGGCGGGCCTCCTCCTCTACCGGATCGATGAGGCGGCGGGCCTCGTCGGCCGTGGCGGCCTTGGCGGTGATGCGCAGCTGGACGCCGTCGGCCTTGGCGTAAACGCCGATGGTGGGGTTCGTGGACTTGAGGAGCGGGCTCACCATTTCGTCCACCGTGCCCTCGCCGATGCCGGCGGTCTTCAGAGTGCGCGAGACGATGACGCCGCCCCCGACCATCGCCGCCAGGCGGGGCGCCACCTCCACTTCCCACATGCGCTCCAGCTCCGGCGGCGGGCCGGGCATGGCCACCAGGATGCGCCCCTCGCGCTCCACCCACCACCCGGGGGCGGTGCCCCGCGGGTTAGTGATAGCTCGCGCAGAGGGGATGAGGGCCGCCTGCTTGACGTTGCTCTCGGGCATGAGGATTCCGCGGCTGGCGAAGAAGGCCCGCAACTGGGCCTCGAGGTCCGGCTGGACGGAGAGCGGCTCGTCCAGGGCGGCGGCGATGGCCTCGCGCGTGACGTCGTCTTCAGTGGGGCCCAGGCCGCCGGTGGCCAGCGTCAGGTCGGATCGCTCCCAGGCGTGGCGGAAGGCTTCGGTCAGGCGGTCCAGGTTGTCGCCCACCTGGGTCGTCCAGTACAGATCGATGCCCAGCGCCGGCAGGCGGGCGGCCAGATAGTTGGCGTTGGTGTCCAGGAGCTCGCCCAGCAGGATCTCGGTGCCGATGGAGATGATTTCCGCCTTCATGAGCAGGGTCAGGATAGGCCAGGGGCGATCATCGGTCAAGGGAGCCGTGCTAGTATGGGACGACGCCAAAAGCACCGGAGGTCTGCCGTGGGAACAAGGAACTATCGACGCTCGTCCCTCTTCCTGCTGGTGGCCAGCAGCGTCGGGCTGCTGGTCTTCGCTCTGCCGCTCCTGCTCTCGCCCTTGCGCTGGGCCAGGAGGCTGCGCTGGCGGCTGCCGGAGGACACCGACCTGACGGTCTACTTGGGCCGCTCTCTGGGCGCGCTGGCCACCGCCGTCAGCGTCTTCGGCCTGGTGGCGGCCCGCGATCCCCGGCGCCATCGCATCGTCTTCTCCATGACGGCGCTGGCCGCCTCGCTGCTGACCGGGGTGCACGTCTGGGGGGCCATCCAGAAGAAGCAGCCTTGGACGGAGACGGCCGAGATCCTGTTCTGGGGGGCGATGACTGTCGGCGCCGTGGCCACCTACCCGCGCGAGGCGGAGGAGTAGCGCCGGAGCATCGGCCGCCCGCCATCGTCCCGCTGCAGGTAGGGCACCGCCGCGAACGCGTCCCGCCGGGCGCAGAACGACAGGTCTTCGCCCAGGCCCAGCGCCTCTAGGTCGCGGGCATGGCTGCTGGCGCGCAGGGCCGCCTCCACCGAAGGAGCATCAGCCTCTGGCTGATGCTCCTGTCCCTGGTGGGCGCGGTAGAGGGTCAGCGCCGCCAGGGCCGCGTCCGATAGCTCCAGCCGCGGCGCCTCTCGTCCCAGGCCGACGATGGCGTCCACGATGGCGCCGGCGCCCAGCGCGTCCTCCAGGCTGAAGGTGGTCCCGCCATCGTCGCCGGAGCAGACGACGGCGACGCCGAGCCCTTGGGCGGCCGCCGCCTCGGTCGCGGCCCGCCCGACGGCCGTCGCGTTCAGTAGAGCGCCAACTAGCACGAGGGGCGCTGCCGCGGCGCGGGCCAGGGCGCGGGTGCCGTTGCTGGTGCAGAGGATCGCCCGCCGGCCGGCGAGCTCCAACGCGGCGAACTCCACCGGCGAGTTGCCGTAGTGGAAGCCGCGCGGCGGCAGGCCACCCCGCTCGCCGCAGAGGAGGTACTGTGGGCGCTCTCGCGCCAGGCGCCTTGCCTCGCCGATGCTGGAGGCCAGCAGCACTTCCTCCACCCCTCTATCCACCAGTACCACCAGGCTCGAAGACGCCCGGAGCACGTCCACTACGACGCAGACGTGTTGCCCCGGCTGCCGAAAGAGCGAGGGAAGGAAGGCCACGTCGAGCTTCATTCGCCTTGACGCCCCCAGTCCTCGCCTATAATATTCGGCGGAAGGGGAGGGCGCCACCTGGTGTTTTTCACCAAGCTAAGACAAGCCAGTCAGTCTAACCGTAGCTTTCTCTGCATCGGCCTCGACCCCCACCCCTCGCTCCTGCCCGAGAAGGACGTCACTGTCTTCAACCGGGCCATCATCGAGGCCACCGCCGACCTGGCCTGCTGCTACAAGCCCAACCTGGCTTTCTACGAGGCCATGGGCCCTCAAGGCCTGGAGGTGCTACTCCGAACGGTGGAGGCCGTGCCCCGCCACCTACCGGTGATCGCCGACGCCAAGCGGGGCGACATCGCTTCCACGGCCGAGGCCTACGCCCAGGCCCTGTTCGACGTCTACGGCTTCGATGCCGCCACGGTCAACCCCTACCTGGGCACTGACTCTCTACTCCCCTTCCTGCAGCGGGCCGACAAGGGCGTCTTCGTCCTCTGCCGCACGTCCAATGCCGGCGGCGCCGACCTCCAAGGGTTGGCGGTGACCGGCGACGGCCCTTCCGCAGGAGGGCGCCCTCTGTATGAGGCAGTGGCCGAGCTGGCCCGCGACCGCTGGAACGAGCGCGGGAACGTGGGGCTGGTGGTGGGAGCCACTTTCCCCGGAGAGCTGGCCCGCATCCGCCGGATATGCCCGCGGCTGCCCTTCCTTCTGCCGGGAGTGGGCGCCCAGGGCGGGGACGTGGCGCTCGCAGTGCGCAACGCCTTGGACGAAGATGGCGCGGGGTTTATCATAAATTCATCCCGACAGATCCTCTACGCATCGTCAGATCGGGACTACGCCCAGGCAGCCCGACGGGCGGCGGAGGCCCTGCGCGACGAGATCAACCGCCATCGGGAGGCCACCCTGGCAGAACGGGCCACGCGGGGATGAGGTGATCGGCGTTGGTGGTGGACTTCCGGATGGGCGATGTGCTGCAGTTGCGCAAGGCCCACCCCTGCGGCAGCTTCCAGTGGGAGGTGGTGCGCCTCGGAGCTGACATCGGACTGCGCTGCCTCACCTGCGGCCGGCGAGTTCTGCTCGAGCGTAGCGTTTTGGAGAAGAGGCTGAAGACATTCCTATCGCGAGGAGCGGATGCGCCCGCGGGCGCGCAGCCCTCGCCGCCCCAAGAACGGGCCACGAGGCAGGCGCCACGCTGATGGAGGAAGGAGCATTGCGCCCCAGTTGGGCGCTGGCGTCTCCCACGACGGACTCCCTGCTGGAGAACCGCCGCTTCGCCTCATTGTGCCTGGCCCGCTTCCTCTCCTCGAGCGCCTCTCACGCCATGTACTACGGCCTCCTTATCGTGGTCGTGAACCGAACAGGATCCAGCATCCATAGCGGCATCCTCATCTTCTCTTTCCTCCTGCCCGGCGTGCTCGTGGGCCTGCACACCGGCCTGGCCGCCGACCGCTGGCCCCGCCAGGCGGTGATGTTCCTGAGCCAGTCACTGCGCGCCTTGGCCTGTGTGGCCTTCTTCCTCTGGGGCGATAGCCTGTGGCGGCTCTACGCCCTCACCCTGGGCTTCTCGACCATCGCTCAGTTCAACTCTCCCGCCGAGTCGGCAGCCGTCCCGTCCATCGTGCCCAGCGGCCGCCTGACGGCTGCTAACGCGCTGCTGAACCTCACGTCTCTCATCGCCCAGGGCGTGGGCATGCTAGTCCTGGCGACTGTGTTCATGAAGACGGTAGGGGAGAGGCCGCTGTTCGTGGTGACATCCGTGCTCTTCGCCGCAGCGGCGGTGGTGGTCCTCTCGCTGGGGCACCTGCCGCGGCCCGGGCCGCAAGGCGATGTCGGTCAGCGCGTCGCGGCGTCGTCCGCCTCAGGCGGACTGAGAGAGCAGTTCCAACAGGCCTGGCGTTTCCTGATGGCGGACAGTGTGGCCTACAACGCCCTCGTCCAGCTCACGCTGGTCACCACGGCCGTCCTGGTGCTGGCCGTCCTCATCCCCCACTACGTGGACGATGTCCTGGGCACGCGGGTGGACAACGTGGCCTTCGTCTTCGCGCCTGCCGGGCTGGGGCTGCTGCTCGGACTGCGGTTGGTCCCCTGGCTCGACACCTACATCGGTAGCGCCCGCGTCGTGACCATTGGCTTCGTGTGCTTCGTAGTCTGTCTGGCCGCGCTGGGTTTCGTCGAGGAGTGGGCCAACCTGTTCGAGTCGCAGGGCAGCTACCTGGCCGACATCTGGGAGTGGAGCCGCCTGTCCCTCAACGCAACAGTGGCCATGGCCCTGGCCGTCCCTCTGGGCTTCGCCTTCTCGCTGGTCAGCGTCGCCGCCCGCGCCGTCCTCAACGAGCGCGCCCCGCCCGAGATGCAGGGGCGCATCTTCGCCGCCCAGATGATGTTGGGTAGCGTCGCCTCCATCATCCCCCTGTTCATCGTCGGTGGCCTGGCCGAGGTGGTGAGCGCGCGAATCGTAATCATCCTGGTGACCCTGGCCGTGGTGGCTGCCGCCGTCTACAGTCGCCTGCGCGTGGGCCCCCAGGCAGAGCGCTTGGCCCGGACGGTGTTATGAACGCGGACGATAACTCGGAGTTCCTGCCGCCGCGGAGCACCGGCCTTCTCCTGGCCGATCGCCGCTTCGCCGCCTTGTGGGTCAACCAGGCGCTGGCCCAGACCGCCCAGTACGCCCTCCTGTTCACCCTGCTCGTAGTTGTCCTCGACCTCACAGGCTCAACCATCCATACCACGCTGCTGGTCTTCTTCTTCATCGTGCCCTCCACCCTGTTTGGCATGCCCGTGGGTGTGCTGCTGGACCGCTGGCGCAAGGAGAGCGTGCTGACAGTAACGAACTTCATCCGGGCCGCCACCTGCGTGGGCCTGTTGTTCTTCCACTCGGAGGTGTGGGCCATCTACGGCCTGATCCTGGTCTTCGCCGCCGCCAGCCAGTTCTTCAACCCGGCGGTGGTGGCCCTGATCCCCACTCTAGTCACCAAGAGCCGACTGATGGCCGCCAACACGCTCTACAATTTCACCCTGACAAGCGCCCAGTTCGCAGGCATCGTGTTCCTGGCGCCGGCGATCCTGAAGCCGGCCGGTCCCGATGGCATGTTCATCCTGGCAGGCGCCTTCTTCGTGCTGGCCGGCGGGCTGTCCGCCTTTGTCCACCCGGGCGACCAGGCGCGGCGCGAGGCCAAGTGGGAGGGACCCCTCTTCGGGGGCATCCCAGAGGACTTCCGCAAGACCTGGCGCGCCCTGCGCGGCGACCTGGCTTCAATCATGGCCCTGGTGCAGCTCACCCTGGGCAGCACCCTGGTCCTCGTCTTCGCCATCCTCATCCCGCGCTTCATGCAGGACACCCTTGATGTCCCGCCCGACAACGCCGCCTACGTCTTCGCGCCCACCGGCGTGGGCGCCCTGGTCGGGCTCCGGTTCATCTCCTGGTTCGCTGGCCGTGTCGGGCGGGAGCGGGTGGTGACAGTGGGCTTGACCGGCATCGCCCTCTGTCTGGTAGCCCTGGCCCTGGTCGAGCCCCTGGCCGCCCTGCTGGAGTGGACCCACATCCTGACCCCCGACGGCGTGGCCGGGCTGGGGCTGCTAGTGACCCTGACCATGTTCTTCGCTTTCCCCATGGGCCTAAGCTACGCCCTGCTCAATGCTCCCGCGCAGACCATCCTCCACGAGCGAGCTCCTGCCGAGATGCGGGGGCGTATCTTCACTACTCAGATCGTCTCCGCCAACTTCTTCTCGCTCCTGCCCCTGCTCGCCATCGGCGCTATTACCGACGTTGTCGGCATAAGCTGGGTGCTGACGCTGATAGCCTTGCTGGTGTCGGCGGCGGGGGTGGCCAGCGCCGTCCTGGCCCGCCGTGCCGAAGAGACACATCTGCCCACGGATGGTTCGCCGGCGGGTGTCGCCGGGCGCCGCTTGGGGCGCCCCGCTCCGTATCGCGATTGACACCTAAAAGGTGCTAAGCTAGAATGAGGAACGCGTTGGCCGGAGGGAGGCGGTAGTGTGATCGAAATGGTCATCGAGAGCATCAGGGTCAGCCTGATGAACTACCAACGGGTGGTCATCCTCAAAGAGAAGGAATCCGACCGCTACCTCCCCATCTGGATCGGTCCAGCCGAGGCCGACGCCATCGCCGTGCGCCTGCAAGAGGTGGCGGTATCGCGGCCCCTGACTCATGACCTCCTGCGCTCCATCATCGATGCTCTTGGTGGCAACGTTCAGTATATCGTGGTCAACGACCTGGCCAACGACACCTTCTACGCCCGCATCATCATGGACGTGGACGGACGAAAGATGGAGATCGATTCTCGTCCCAGCGACGCTATCGCCCTGGCCGTTCGGGTGCAGGCGCCTATCTTCGCCGAGGAGACGGTGCTGGAGAAGGCGGGGGTGCGCTTGGACCAGGAGACAGGGGAAGAGAAAGCCGACGCAGAAGGGCGATCCGAGGTCAAGGAAGAGGAACTGGAGAAGCTCTCCCCGTTCCGCGACTTCATCGACAGCCTGGACATGGAAGACTTCGAGAAGCGCGGCGGCACTTCCTGACCGCGTTCCTCCCGAGAACGGGTGCCGGCCCCAAGCGGAGCTTGGGGCTATTTTACGCGACGGGGCCTGCTTGTGACGAAGAAGGTCTTGAACCTTATGGGGGGTGTGTGATATTGTGCACAAGCAGCGGCCGGAGCCCCTCTGCGGGCCGGAGCCCCATTGTGCGGCGGCGGCTGCGCCTCCGTCCTGAGCGGGAGGAGGAGCCCAAATGGGCGGGTTGCCACCAGTCGCACGGCTGATCGGCATCGGTTGGTATTTCGCATTCTGCATAGTGTTCGGCATCGTGGGTGGCCTGCTGCTCGACCAGTTCCTGGATGTGAAGCCCGTCTTCACCCTCATCGGCCTCTTTCTAGGGCTTGCGCTGGCCTTCGTGGGTGGGTACATGCTGTTGCTCGAGGAGTTGGGCTTGCGCCGACCGCGGCGAAGGGATAGGTGATGGGACGCACCTGGCGAATCGTCATCCCAGCCCTGGTCCTCATGGTGGCAGGATTGGTGTTCCTGCGCGGCCCAACACCCCACATCGCTCTCAAGCCGGAGACCCTCTTCTCCTTCGGCATCGTCAACGTCACCAACACCATCATCACTTCCTGGATCGTTGTGGCCCTGATTGTCGTTGGCGTTTTCCTGATGACCCGTCGTTGGGAGTTGGTGCCGCGGGGGCCGCAGAACGTCCTGGAGGCCGTCCTGGAAGGGTTCTACAACGTGGTCACCGGCATCGCGGGCGAGAAGAACGGGCGCCGCTTCTTCCCGGTGGTGGCCACTATCTTCTTCTTCGTCCTCATCGGCAACTGGTTCTCCCTCACTCCCGTCTTCAATGTCATCGGCCTGGGCCAAGAAGAGGAGCACGGCTTCGTCATGAAGCAGTTGGATGTGGGGCCGCTCCCTCTCACCTACACCACTCTCTCCGGGCCCGGTCACTGGAAGGGCGACACCATCGACGAAGAGGACCCGCAGGCGGCCGAGAAGGCGGAGGAAGAGAAAGAGAAGGGCAACTTCGTGGGGGAGCTCAAGCCCTTCCTGCGGAGCATCAACACCGATCTGAACACCCCTCTGGCCCTGGCCATCATGTCGGCTATCTTCGTGGAGTTCTGGGGCATTTCCGCGCTGGGTTTTGGCACCTACGGCAGCAAATTCGTCAACATCGGGGGGGTCTTCCGCGGCCTCTGGCATCGCAACTTCGGTGAGGTCTTCGGGGGGATCATCGATGCCTTTGTGGGCATGCTGGAGTTCATCTCCGAGACGGTGAGGCTGGTCAGCTTCACCTTCCGTCTCTTCGGGAACATGTTTGCCGGAGAAGTGGTCATCCTCATGTTCACGTTCCTGTTCCCGCTGGTCCTGACCCTTCCCTTTTACGCACTGGAGATAGTGGTAGGCATCATGCAGGCGTTCATCTTCGCCACCCTCACCCTGGTCTTCGGGATGATGGCGGTGAGTCACGGCGGGCCTCACCCTGAGGAGGCCGAGGCGACGGGCCACGCGCCGGAAACCGCCCTGACATGACGAGAAGAGTGGAGCCTTAGCAGAAGGAGGACACTAGATGGAGATAATCCTCGCGATCATGCCGCCCCTGGCGGAAGCCGCCCGCTACGTCGCTCAGGGCACCACCGATACCGGGGTGACCGACATTGGCATCAAGTACATCGCAGCGGGCATCGCAATAGCCTTAGGCGCTTTCGGGCCGGCCATGGCCATCGGCAACCTGGTGGGGAAGGCGATGGAGGCCCTGGGGCGCAACCCCGAGGCTCAGCCGGCCATCCAGGTGAACATGATCCTGGGCCTGGCCTTCGCCGAGGCCATCGGCATCTACGCTCTCGTGACGGCGGTGATGATCGGCTTCGTGTTCTAGGCAGCCTGGGATCGAGAGCAAGCCATGGAGCCTCTGTATCTCGCGGGGATTGTCGACGGGCTGAAGAGCCTCGGCATCAACCTGCCCAGCCTGCTGGCCCAGATCATCAACTTCACCATCCTACTGGTGGTGCTGTATCTGCTGGCCTACAAGCCGTTGCTCAAGTACCTGGACGAGCGCCGGCGCCGCATTCAGGAGGGGCTGGAGGCCGCCGAGCAGGCTAAGGAGCGCCTGGCCCGGGCCCAGGAGGACGTGGAAACCCAGATGGAGCGGGCGCGCCAGGAGGGGCAGGCCCTCATCGGCCAGGCCCAGCAGGTCGCCGCACGCGTCCAGGAGGAAGCCCACCAGCAGGCCCGAACCGACGCCGAAGCACTGCTCACCCGCGCCCGCGGCGAGATCCAGCTCGAGCGGGATAGTGCCATCGCTCACCTGCGGCGTGAGTTCGCCGACCTGACCATCACCGCCGCGGAGAAGGTGATCAATCAATCGCTGGACCGTCAGGCCCACCGGCGCCTCATTGAGGAGACGCTGGCGGAATCGACCCTTGCCGGCAACGGCGAGAAGCCCGCTTCCTCGTCTGAACCAGCCCAATGATCCGTGACACCGCCGCCAAACGGTATGCGCGGGCGGCCTTCGAGGTCGCCCTTGACCACGGTACCCTGGACCGCTGGTCGGACGACCTGCGGCTCATCGCTGCGGTGGCGGGCGACGCCAAGGCATTGGCGCATCTCGCTACCACCAAGGTGCCTCTGGCCCAGCGCTATCGCTTGTTGGAGGCAACGCTGGGGGGAATCGATCCCCAGGCCATGAACCTGGCCCGGCTCCTGGTGGCCAAAGGGCGGGCCGGCCTCGCTCCTCAGATCGCCGAGGCCTACCTGGGGCTGGTGGACGACCATCGCGGCATCGCCCATGCCACCGTGGTCACGGCCGTCCCGCTGAGCGATACGGAGCGTGAGGCGGTGGAAAAGAGGCTGGGCGAAGTGTCCGGCAAACAGGTCATCGCCCACCTGGAGGTGGATCCCGAGATCGTGGGCGGGCTGGTGGCCCGCATCGGCGACAAGGTCATCGATGGCAGCACCCACGGCAAGCTGCTAGCACTGAGACGGAGCCTGACGGGCCAGGAGCGGTAGGGAACGGCTTGCGATGACAGCCGATAACGCGCCTCTCACCAGGGCTCTGGTGCATGACAGCCTGGCCCGCGAGCGGGGCAAGCTCTTGGCAGCCCTGGAGGGCTTGTCTGAGGGAGAATTGACCCGCGCCGGCGCCGTCGGCCGGTGGTCCGTGCGGGACGTTCTGGCTCACATCTTGGCCTGGGAGGAGGAAGCGGTCACACGCCTCGACCTGCTGGCCGCGGACCGTCCTCAAGATTTCGCCCGGATAACCAACGAGGAGGAGCTGGAGGCCTGGAACGCCCGCGCCCACGAGCGCAAAGCCGGCCTGTCGCTGGCGGAGGTCATGCGCCGCCTGGAGGAAGTGCAGGGTCGAATCCTGGTAGGGCTCGATTCGCTCAGCACGGAGCGGCTCAGCACCGACGAGGGCCCCGTGCCCGTGCACAACTGGCTGCCTGAATGTACGTATGCTCATGAGCAAGAGCACTGCGCCGATATTCTGGCTTGGCGGCGCAGCATTGAGACGAGCGAAGGTTAGAGCCGTAGCTGCAGGCCTTTAGGCCTGCATCGTGGCAGGGCTGAAGCCCTGCAGCTACGAGAATTGACGGGTGTGACGTAGGAGAAGCGCTATGGCGGTACGACCAGAAGAGATAACCTCCATCATTCGCCAGCAGATCGAGCAGTTCGGCGTGCAGGTGACGGCGGTGGACGTGGGCACGGTGGTGGAGTCAGGCGATGGCATCGCCCGCGTGCACGGCCTCCAGGGCGCCATGTACAACGAGATCCTCCAGTTCCCGGAGGACATCATGGGCCTGGCCCTCAACCTGGAGGAGGACACCGTCGGCGCCATGATCCTCGGCGATCACTCCAAGATCCGCGAGGGCGACGAGGTACGGGCCACCGGCCGCATCGTGCAGGTGCCCGTGGGCGAGGCCCTGATCGGGCGCGTGGTGGACCCGTTGGGCAATCCCCTCGATGGTAAGGGGCCCATCTCCCGCGAGGTGACCCGCGCCGTCGAGCGGATCGCCCCCAACGTGGTGATGCGCAAGAGCGTGGACACGCCGGTGCTCACCGGCATCAAGGCCATCGACTCCATGATCCCCATCGGCCGCGGCCAGCGCGAGCTCATCATCGGCGACCGCTCCACCGGCAAGTCGGCCATCGCTCTGGACACCATCATCAGCCAGAAGGGCGGCGACCTCGCCTGCATCTACTGCGCGATCGGCCAAAAGACGTCTAAGGTGGCACAGGTGGTGGCGACGCTAGAGCAGCACGGGGCGATGGCCCACACCATCGTCGTGGCGGCCAACGCCACGGACCCGGCGGCCATCCAGTACCTGGCGCCCTACGCGGCCTGCGCCATGGGCGAGGAGTTCATGGAGCAGGGGCGTGACGCCTTGGTTGTCTACGACGACCTGAGCAAGCACGCCTGGTCCTATCGCCAGATATCGCTGCTGCTGCGGCGGCCCCCCGGCCGCGAGGCTTACCCCGGCGATATCTTCTACCTACACAGCCGTCTCCTGGAGCGGGCGGCCAAGCTTGCGCCTGAACACGGCGGCGGCTCCCTGACCGCCCTGCCCATCATCGAGACGCAGGCCGGCGACATGTCCGCCTACATCCCCACCAACGTCATCTCGATCACGGACGGCCAGATCTACCTGGAGACCGACCTGTTCAACGCCGGCATCCGGCCGGCCATCAACGTCGGCCTATCGGTGTCGCGAGTGGG
>Ga0209253_10004750_pt1 | contig 11822 bp, 12 predicted proteins | sample FrelakmetBRP12BR_FD_187145 | JGI IMG/M metagenome (GOLD analysis project Ga0209253, IMG submission 187145) | Freshwater lake sediment microbial communities from the University of Notre Dame, USA, for methane emissions studies - BRP12 BR (SPAdes)... | ecosystem: Environmental > Aquatic >...
ACAGGTAGCCGAAAATGAAGACAACGGTTTTATTTGAAAAAATTCCACCCAATGCTGAAACAGGTGTTCAGAATGGGGTTTTTCTACAGCGTCGTTGAAGGTCTGCTTTTCGGAAAGTCGGATGACTGCAATGTGTCGGGAGCGCTCCTTGCTGAGAAGCTGGTTTCAGGCAATGAAAATCTGTTTTTGGACATGATTGAGATACCCGTATAGATGTTGGTGACCTAAAGCCAGCTATCCTGCCTGAACCAGGAATTACAGAGTGCAGTCTCTCAATATCATCTGGCCTTTTTGCAAAGCCTACCGATCACGGCAGACCTTATTCCGCACTTTCAGGCAGGCATCAACAGCGCCAGTTGCGCCGCATCCAGATAGCACCACTCTCCCTCCGCCAATCTCAGCTCATCGAGTTTCAACTTGCCGATCTGCGTGCGGCGCAATGCGGCGCAATGGTTTCCGGCGGCGGCCAGCATGCGCTTGACCTGATGGTATTTGCCCTGCTCCAGCACGATCTCGATTTCGCGGGTATCGAGCATCCGGCAACTCACCGCCTTCAGCGGCGCGGGTTCGTCGTGCAGCTTCACTCCGGCCAATAGCTGCGCGACCAGTTCCGGCGTGACCGGTTCTTGTGTGGTGGCGACATAGACCTTGGGTATGTGCCGCTTGGGCGAAGATTGCTGGTGGATGAACGGCCCGTCATCCGACATCAGCAGCAAGCCGGTGGTGTCGTGATCGAGGCGGCCCACAGGCTGCACATCGCGCCGGGTGAATTGCTCCGGCAGCAGTGTCAGCACTCCGGGATGGTGGCTGGCCTTGCGCGAGCATTCAAAATTGGCGGGCTTGTTCAGTGCGATATAGACATGCTCGCGGTAAATCCATATCTCATCGTAAACCTTGAACGCCAGCCCGTCAGTTTCGATCGCGGCGCGGCTGTCGGTAACGCTCACACCGGCGATGCTCACCTCGCCGGCAGCGACCAGCTCACTGCACCACTTGCGTGTGCCAAAGCCCTGCGATTGCAGGATGCGGTCCAGCGTCAGTTTGCTCATGACTGAACTTTAGCAGACCAGCGCCGAAATAATGAATTTTCCGAGTGTGTCACTGAACAGCGCAACCTTGCATCTACCGCAGGCCGGCATGCAGTTGGTGGCGGCAGGAATCAGGCTGCCAAGAGTCTGGCAAAATGCCTGTCTTTGGTACAGAATGCCTTGCCATCGCATTTTAATGAATGACTCCGGCGCATCGATCGCACGCCGGTATATCGATGATGCGCAAGGAATGGAGTCACGATGAATCTGATGTTCTGGAAAAAAGAACCCGCTACCGAAGATGACGCAGAGGATGCGCAGGAACAGGCTTTTGACAGGACAGAATCACCTAAGACAGGGGCTCGCGAGCCGGGGGAGCGGGATTCATCCGATGATACTGATGGTGAAACTGCAGCCTCCAGCCCGGCGCACCCGAAACTCCTTCTGATCCTCGTTGCAGCGATGGGTATGCTGGTTCTGGCCACCATCGGTATAGCCATCTGGATGTTCTTTTTGTCGCCGCCGCAGCAGAACACCGCAGCGGCCGTCACTCCCGCTTCTGTCCAGACCATGGCGCTTCCAGAAAAGAATCTGATCAAACTGCCTCAGATCGAATTCATCCAGTCAAGAAAAGCTTCCCCAGGAGATCGCCAGGCTGGCATCGCAGCGCTTAATGAAAGGAACCGGACTCTGCAGACACAAATCGAGGCGCTCAAGCTCGAGCAGCCCCGGACTGATGGTAACCAAAGCGCAGATCAGCAGGCTGAAATAGAGGCCCTCAGGAATAGCAACGACGAATTGCGGACACAAATCGAGGCGCTCAAGGCTGAATTGCCGCTGTTTGAAAAAGATCAGGCCGAACGGCACCAGGCCGATATCGATGCACTCACAAAAAAGAACAACGAACTCCAGGCACAGATCGAAGCGCTCAGGAAGAAACTGCCACAGCGCCCTTCCACTTCGCCAGCCAGCCGGCCGAGGAGCCAAGCCCAGCCACCCGCCCGCAGCGGCGACTTGGCAGTAGACAGCAAAACCCCCAAAGCTGCCGCCATGACCTTGAAGGAAGCGATCGAGGCCATGAACGCCGGCTCGGGCGAACCCGCCAGCAGGCCAGCAAAATGATCCGCCTGATCGATTTTGCCATCTGACATGAATATCCCGACGCCAGCGACTCCTGTATAGCGCAGATCATCCATTCTGAACACTGCCATGAGCCATCTACTTCCCCTTTCCCGCGTCGCCAAACTGATTGGCATCTCGCGCCACGCGCTGCAGGAAATGATACGGGACGGTGCTCTGGATACCTTCGACGGGATGGTCGAGCTCGATGAAATGCTGCGAGCATTTCCCGAATCAAAATGGGATGATGATGCGGAATTCCGCCGCATCACCGAGATCAAGGAAAAGGCTTTTGGCAAGCGGGTGTTCGAGCGCGCCTTGCCGGACAAGGAAGTGCTGGCGGCGCGCCTGTTCGAACTCGGCAACGAGTATGCCGCCACCAAAGCGTTGTTGATGCATTACAGCCAGGTGTTGTCGTGGCTGGATGAGAAGATCGACGAGATCGAGGAAGACCAGAGCGCGGAGACACGCCACGCGTTGCATACTGTGCGCGCGTTCATCGTGCGTCATTTGGCCGAGATGCCTCCCAATGCCGCAAAAGTACAGGCGATGATCGCTCAAGAAAGGATACTCAAAATCATGTCAGCCCATGTCACCATCCAGCCCAGCGGCCACGAATTCTTTGTCGAGAGCAACGATACGCTGCTGGAGGCCGCGCTGCGTGCCGGCGTGTCGCTCAACTACGGCTGCAGCAACGGAAACTGCGGCGAGTGCCGGGCGCGTTTGATATCGGGCGAAGTCAAAAAAGTCCATGCGCATGACTACGTGCTGAGCCAGGCAGAGAAAGATGCGGGCGTGATACTGATGTGTTCCTGCGCGGCAGTGAACGATGTGGTGATCGAGGCCAGCGTAGCAGGCGCACAGGACATCCAGAGGCAGCAGTTGACGGCCAAGGTGAAATCGCTGGAGGTGTTCCGTCCGGAGGTGGCGTCCCTGCACTTGCTGGCGCCGCGCAGCCAGCGCCTGCGGTTTCTCGCCGGGCAGGCGGTACGATTGTCGGTGCGCGGCATGAGCGGGCGTTATGCCATTGCCAGCTGCCCTTGCGAAGAACGGCATATCGAGATCCAGATACTGCGCAAACCCGGCGATGCCTTTGCGGAACTGCTGTTCAGCGGTTTGAAAGCGCAGGACAGCGTTGAAGTGGAAGGACCTTATGGCGAATTCGTGCTGGAAGACGCGTCCACGAATCCGGTCATTTTTGTGGCGTTTGGCGTGGGATTCGCGCCGGTCAAAAGCCTGATCCAGCATGCGATGTCGCTCGATCTGGCCGAGTCTATAGTCTTGCACTGGCTGGCGGACGGTACCGGGCATTACCAGAGCAATCTGTGCCGCGCCTGGACCGATGCACTGGACAATTTTACTTACGTTCCGCACGCGCAAACGACAGATGTTGAAACCACCATGGCCAATATCGTTAGAGATTATCCAGACCTGCATCGCTTTGATGTCTATGCGGCCGGTACAACAGCAGAACTGCAAATCGCCAGGCGCTTTTTCATGGATCATGGCCTGCCGGAAAAACAATGGCGTGCAGGTGACATGGATGTGTGAATCGCTGATGGCTGAGGAGTGCTGACAGATTCCGGCTGCATCAGACTGATATTTTGCTTTGCGCCAATAACGTTGTTACTCTGGGGCTGTCCTTACACGGGAGCGTCTGATGTCATTGCTTACTCATGATTCCTTGTCGGCTTACTGGTCGGCTCCTATCGTCGAAGCCAACATCGTGGTCTTCTTCAACCTGCTCGGCGCGCTGCTGTTGGGCCTGCTGGTCGGCTACGAGCGCTCATACCATGGCCGTGCGGCGGGCATGCGCACCTACGGTCTGGTATGCTTGGCATCCGCTGCGCTGACCGTGATCGTCGGCTACCCTGAACTGTGGTTCGGCGGCCATAGCCAGGTGATGTCGTACCCGGATGTGACCCGGGTGATCCAGGGCATCGTCACCGGCGTCGGCTTCCTGTGTGCCGGCGTGATCATCAAGGAGGGATTCACGATCAGCGGCCTGACCACGGCGGCTTCCATCTGGGCGGCATCGGCGATCGGCGTGCTGGTAGGCATCGGCTTCTATTTTGCCGCCATCATGTTGTCCGTGATGTCGGCGATCGTGATGATGTGGATTTCAAAACTGGAGGCATGGCTGCCTTCCCGTCTGGCTATCGCCGTTGTGCTGACCTTTCGCAAGGGTTTGGAGCCGATGGAAGAAATGGTATCCCAGGCCATGAGTGAGCACGGCTACAAGATCGCCGCAGGTTCGCTGGTGATCGTCGCGAACGAAGGCGCGCAAGAGTGGCGCTTTGTGGCCTTCGCCCTGCGTCAGGGTTCCAGCTATTCGATACCCACGATTTCACGGGAACTGGCCAAGATCGACGGGGTGGAGAAATTCCAGCTTTCCTTTGCCAGGAACTGATCACTTTGAACAAGGCAGGACAGATTCCGGACTGCAAGCCTGCAGGCAGGTGACGACAGCTTGGGGCGCACTAAGACTTGCGCTGGGCAGGGGTGCCGATACGTACATTCAGCTTTTCATCAGATGCCCAGATGACCATGTAGATACCGGATTGCACCAGCTTGTCCCTGGATTCCGCGCGCCTCAAGAGGCGCGTCTTGTCACGCAAAGCGGGCGGTAGAACATCTACCACAGCCTGAGTCACGATGATCTGACCTGCCCTGGTAATCGCGGCTACCCGTGCCGCAACATTGACGGTATCGCCAAACACATCGCCGGATTCTCGGGTCACTTCACCGTAGTGAAAGCCGATGCGGATGTGCATCGGCGAGCCGTCCAGATACCGGCTGTCTTCCACCGCACCCTGCATCAGGCAGGCGGCATGAAAAGCCTGCTCCGCACTCGGGAAGGTGCACATGATTTCATCGCCTATGGTTTTGACCAGGGTGCCCTGGCAGGAGGGAATATCTCTGGTCATGATGCCGACACATTGCGCTATCGACTGTAGTGCCAGTTCGTCCCCGAGTCTTTCATAAAGATCAGCACTACCGGAAATATCGGCAAACAAAACCGCAAGTTGTTCTCGATTCCCTGACATTTGGCGTCCCAGTGTGTCGCTGCTCGGGTGATTGTAATCCAGCAATTCCGGTTTACGCCAACTAAACCGGGCCTGTATTTTACGAGCCGCTCAAAGCGGCCAAGCGATATTCAAATCAGCCAGCCGGCGACTTGCGCTCGTTGATCGAAAATTGCACCAGTTCGCCTGGGTTCTCCGCATAAGATTGCCCCATGCTGATGGTTCCGGACCCCAGCAAGATCATTTCCTCACGGGCCAGATGGACTACACTGCCATCGCTGGAGCGGACGTAGGTGCCGTTGGTGCTTTGATCCAACAGGACAAACTTGCCGAATCGCAATTCAACACGGATATGCTGGCGTGAGCAAAAGGTGCTTGCCACAACCATATCGCATGTGTCGCCTCTTCCCAGCACCACGCTGCGCCGCTCCTTGTTGACCTTGATCGACTGGCCGCGGTAAGTCAATGTGAGTTCATCGATATTCTCGGGCGTCTTGCGGAACACGGCGCTGCCGATACGGGTACTCTGAAAGTCATCCATTTCCCAGCTGACGGTTGAGATATCGAATCCGGTTTGCTTGCCTTTGAATTCGGCGCGCATGATCTGCCGGGTCTTGTCGCGCAGAACAGGCGGCAGGACATCCACTACTGCCTGGGTGGTCATGATCTGACCGGCACGGGTAATCGATGCTACGCGGGCTGCGACGTTGGCGGTGTCGCCAAACACGTCACCGGATTCGATGATCACGTCGCCATAGTGAAAACCGATGCGGATATGCATGGCATGGCCGCCCTCATATTTGCCATGCTGTACGGCGCGTTGCATGGCGCAGGCGGCGAGCAGGGCAGTTTCGGCACTGGGAAATGTACACATGATCTCATCGCCTATGGTCTTGATCAGTGTGCCACGGTGAGCGGGCAACTCACCGGACATCGTGGTGATGCACTGCGCGATCAGCCGGCGTGCCCGGTCATCGCCGAGTCTATCGTAGAGCGCAGTGCTGCCGCAGATATCGGCGAACAGCACGGCAAGTTTTTCAACAGTCTGTGACACAGCTTATCCCAACGTTAACGAGCGTGATGATTGTAATGGATTGCGCGCCGGAAGTGGGCGGCATGCCGATCAGGCGCGCTGCTTGTCCGGAAATGTACCATCCACATAGAGCCAGCCGCCCTGCTCACGGACGAACCGGCTGATTTCGTGCAGCCTGCCGGCGCGGCCGCCGATTTTGTATCGCGCTACGAATTCTACCGTCGCCATGTCTGGCGATTCTGTGTTGTGACGCTTGACTTCCAGTCCCAGCCATCTGGCAGGATCGGTTGCCAGCTTGAGCGTGGCGGGGCGGGTACTGGGGTGCCAGGTGGCCAGCAGGTAGGTTTCAAGTTTGAGCACATAGGCACTGTAGCGCGAGCGCATCAACAGCTCGGCATCCGGTGCCGGGCTGCCATGGTGAAAGCGGCCGCAGCAGGCGGCGTAGTCGTTGCCGCCGCAGGGGCAAGGGGACGAAACCATCAATATGCCTGATGGAATTCGCCGTGCAGTACTTTTGGCTCGATCTCTATCATTCCGGCAGCGCTGGTCATCATGATGTGGCCTTCCTGTATCGTGCATTGCAACTGCATGGTGCGGCTGGCCAGCGCGGCAAGGGCCAGCGTGGTTTCACTCGGCAGCTTGAGCACAGTGAGATTGCTCTGGCGCTGCAATTTGTCGCGATTCTCGTTCCACCAGATGTCGGCTGCCCGCCCATAGCTCAGTATCACCACCTGATCGGCACGCCCGCATGCTTTCCGGACGGCACGCTCGTCCGGCAACCCGACTTCTATCCAGCGTTTAATCGCACCGGTCAGGTCTTTATGCCACAGATCCGGCTCGTCATCGCTGCTCATGCCCTTGCCAAAAACCAGCGCTTCGTCTGCAAACAGTGCGAAGGCCAGCAATCTCACCATCATGCGCTCATCGGTCTCGGACGGATGGCGCGCCAGCGTCAATGCATGGTCGGCGTAATAGTGGCGGTCCATGTCGGCGATCTGGAGGGCGGCTTTGAAGACGGTTGCTTTGATGGCCATATGAGGGCTTGGAACGGTTATTTTTCAACGGCGCATTCTATGCGACTTGCCCGAATCGCGCCGGATGGTATTGCGCCGCCGTTCCGACTATAATCCGCCCCCATACGGACTTACTGTTTGGATATATCAGAATGCAGCTATTCACCTTTGGTATCAACCATCAAACCGCGCCTCTGGCCGTGCGTGAGCAGGTCGCGTTCAATGCGGACGGGATGGAGAACGCCCTGCGGGATCTGGTCGAGAACGGTGCCGCTAAAGAAGCGGCGATCCTGTCCACCTGCAACCGCATGGAGTTGTATTGCAACGCCGAGAATCCAGAACTGACCATCAACTGGCTGGCTCAGTACCACCATCTGCCGCGCAAGGACATCGACCCCTATCTTTACACGCTGCCCCGCGAGCAAGCGGTGAAGCATTCGTTCCGCGTGGCCAGCGGACTGGATTCCATGGTGCTGGGCGAGCCTCAAATACTCGGGCAGATGAAGCAAGCGGTGCGCCAGGCGGAACAGGCCGGCACGCTGGGCTTTTTGCTGCACAAATTATTCCAGCGTACTTTTTCGGTCGCCAAGGATGTGCGCACGCAGACCGAGATCGGCGCGAACCTGGTCTCAATGGCCGCCGCTGCGGTACGGCTGGCCGAGCGCATCTTCCCAAGCATCTCCGAGCAGCGCGTGCTGTTCATCGGCGCGGGCGAGATGATCGAGCTCAACGCGGTGCATTTCGCGGCCCGTTCACCCAAACACATCACGGTCGCCAACCGCACCATCGAACGTGCACAGGTATTGGCGCGGCGCATCAACGGACATGCGATCACACTGACCGACCTGTCGGAGCAACTGGCACACCACGACATCATCGTCACCTGCACCGCCAGTCCGCTGCCTATCCTGGGCAAGGGCATGGTGGAGCGCGCACTCAAGACACGCAAGCATAAGCCGCTGTTCATCGTCGACCTGGCCGTGCCGCGCGACGTGGAAGCGGAAGTCGCCGAGCTGGACGATGTGTTCCTGTACAGCATGGACGACATCGCCGAAGTGGTGAAGGACGGACTGGATGCGCGCCAGGGCGCGGTCAAGGAAGCCGAGGTCATCATCGATTCCAGCGTGCTGGATTTCATCCACTGGATGGAATCTCGCGAAGTCGTGCCGGTGATACGCGCGCTGCGCGACCATGCCGAACGCAACCGCCGCCACGAACTGGAAAAAGCGCTGCGCCTGCTGGCCAAGGGCGACAATCCCGAGAAGGTGCTCGAAGCGATGAGTAGCAGCCTGACCAACAAATTCCTGCACGCCCCCACACAGGCACTGAACCAGGTGCATAGCGGCGACCGCGAAGCTTTCCTCGAGGTGATCCACCGTCTGTATCATTTCCAGACCGACGAATAAGCAGCTGGCCGAATGAATCCCAGCATCGCCGCCAAACTCGCTCAACTGAGCGAGCGTCTGCTCGAAGTCAATCAGCTACTTAGTACCGAAGAAGCCACACGGAACATGGATACGTTCCGCAAACTGAACCGTGAACGAGCCGAACTCGAACCGGTCGTGGAGTTGTATCACGCCTACCAGGCCTGCCTGGCGGACATCAATGCCGCCCAAGGAATGATCAGCGATCCCGACATGCGGGAATTTGCCGAGGCCGAGATCAAACAGGGACAGGAACGGCTTGCGCAACTCAGCAGCGAATTACAGGTGCAGCTATTGCCCAAGGATCCCAACGACGAACGCAGCGTGTTCCTGGAAATACGCGCCGGAACCGGCGGCGATGAGGCGGCATTGTTCGCTGGCGATCTGTTCCGCATGTATGCACGTTTCGCCGAGCGCAAGCGCTGGCAGGTCGAGGTCATCTCGGAAAGTCCCGGCGAGATGGGCGGCTACAAGGAGATCATCGCGCGCATCGTCGGGCAGGGTGCATACTCGGTGCTGAAATTCGAATCTGGCGCGCACCGTGTGCAACGCGTTCCCGCCACCGAGACCCAAGGACGTGTGCATACCTCGGCGTGTACGGTTGCGATCATGCCTGAAGTGGATGAGGTCAACGACGTGGTACTCAATTCCGCCGATTTGCGCATCGACACGTTCCGCGCTTCCGGTGCGGGAGGCCAGCACATCAACAAGACCGATTCGGCGGTACGCATCACTCACCTGCCGACCGGGGTGGTGGTGGAATGCCAGGACGGGCGTTCTCAGCATCAGAACAAGGCCCAGGCGATGCGCGTGCTGGCGGCACGCATCAAGGATGCGCAGGTGCGCGAGCAGAATGCCAAGACCGCCGCGACGCGCAAGAGCCTGGTCGGCAGCGGTGACCGCTCGGAACGCATCAGGACCTACAACTATCCGCAAGGCCGCGTCACCGACCACCGCATCAACCTGACGCTGTACAAGATGGATGCGATCATGGACGGTGACATCAATGAACTGACCGGCGCGCTGATGGCCGAACACCAGGCCGAACAACTTGCCGCGATGGCGGAAGATGTCCTGTAGGTCGGGCTTTAACCAGCGACTTGGCTACCGTCTTTTTGGCGGCCTAGTCGAATGGCTATGCAAAGCTAAACCGGCTTATCGGCTTGAAAACCGGCCTGCAACTTCTGCATAGTCCTCAGATGAATGCGTCAATCCATGACATTCTCCGCAACGACAGCAAGCGACTGGAAGCAACGCTGGACCTTGATTCAGGGAGCGCACGCATCGAAGTCCAATGCCTGCTGCAAGCCGCGCTGAAAGTTGATCTCGCCTACCTTCTCACCCACGCGGAACAGCTGCTCAACGATGAGCAGTTGTCACACTACACGGCTTTATTCGAGCGCCGCCTGACCGGCGAGCCCATCGCTTATCTACTCGCTTCACGCGAGTTTTACGGGTTGATCTTCAAAGTTTCACCCGCAACTTTGATTCCGCGTCCTGAAACCGAACTGCTGGTCGAACTGGCAGTGCAGCGCATTCCGCAACCCCTCTCACGCTCATCCCGTGACAAGGAGAGGCCGGGAGAGGTTATGGAGTGCGAAAGGAACGAAGATGTGTTCCGCGTGCTGGACCTTGGCACCGGCAGCGGCGCGATCGCCCTGAGCATCGCCCATGCGCGACCGGATACGGAAGTAGTGGCGGTGGATGCGTCGGAGGATGCATTGCGAGTGGCGCGCGAAAATGCGCGGCTCCTGAATATCGTCAACGTGCTCCTGCTGCACAGCGACTGGTTCTCGGCATTGCACTGCAAACGTTTCGATCTCATTGTTTCCAATCCCCCTTACGTCGCCGCGAACGACGCACATCTGTCACAAGGGGACCTGCGTTTCGAACCCCGCAGTGCATTGGCTTCCGGCGCGGACGGCCTGGACGATATCCGCCACATCTGCGCTCAGGCAAAGGCTCATCTCAATCCCGGCAGATGGTTGATGCTGGAACATGGCTACAACCAGGCAGCGCAAGTACGCACGCTGATGCAACAGGCCGGGTATTCAGATGTGTTCTCTGCGAAGGATCTATCCGGCATCGAGCGAGTGAGCGGCGGATCGTTTCTTCCTTAGCAAATTACTACAGCATTACCGTTTTCGCAGACTTGTTGTTATTCAATGTGAAAGCGTAGAATGAACGCGTCAATCATTAAAATCAACCAAACCGGGAGGGCAACATGGCACATATCGTCATTATGGGCGCGGGAATAGGCGGCATGCCGGCAGCTTACGAGATGCAGGAAAAGATCGGCAAGGGCGACAAGGTGACGGTTATCTCGGACAGAGAGAATTTCCAATTTACGCCCTCCAATCCGTGGATGGGAGTGAAGTGGCGCAGCCGCAAGGATATCGAATTCCCGGTGCGCACCTACCTGGAGCGCAAAGGTATAGGCTTTATTTCGGCTGGCGTAAAGCGTGTGCACCCAGAGAAGAATCAACTCGAACTCAACGATGGCCAATCAGTCGATTACGATTTCCTGGTGATCGCCACCGGACCGAAGCTGGCCTTCGAAGAAGTTGAAGGCTTGGGGCCGCACAGCGGTTTCACCCATTCTGTCTGCAATGTGGATCACGCGATGAAGTCGCATGATGCATGGGATGATTTCACGAAAAACCCCGGCCCCATAGTTGTGGGAGCGGTACAGGGCGCTTCATGCTTCGGCCCCGCCTATGAATATGCCTTCATCATGGATACCGATCTGCGCCGCCGCAAGATCCGCAACAAGGTACCGATGACCTTTGTTACCGCCGAGCCATATATCGGGCATCTTGGACTGGGCGGAGTGGGCGACTCCAAGGGCATACTGGAATCCGCAATGCGCGACCATGACATAAAGTGGATCTGCAACGCCAAGACCACCAAGGTCGAAGCGGGCAAAATGTATGTCACCGAACATGACGACATGGGCGCCGAGAAGAAAAAGCATGAATTGCCGTTCAGCTACAGCATGATGCTTCCGGCCTTCAAAGGCGTCGATGCGGTATTCGGCATCGAGGGACTGACCCAGGCACGCGGCTTCATCATCGTGGACAAGCACCAGCGCAACGCAAAATACAAAAACATCTTTGCAGTCGGCGTGTGCGTGGCGATCCCCCCGGTGGAAGCCACCCCGATTCCAACCGGAACACCCA
>Ga0209253_10004751_pt1 | contig 11820 bp, 11 predicted proteins | sample FrelakmetBRP12BR_FD_187145 | JGI IMG/M metagenome (GOLD analysis project Ga0209253, IMG submission 187145) | Freshwater lake sediment microbial communities from the University of Notre Dame, USA, for methane emissions studies - BRP12 BR (SPAdes)... | ecosystem: Environmental > Aquatic >...
CATTGTAGCTAAAGGGGATATTCGATTTACAGCCGGATTAGAAGCGCTGACAGGGTTGGTTTTAATCTCTTGGACGGCTTCTTTTATGTTCATAGAGATGCAGAAATTGTGGAAGGACAAGTAGAGTTTAATTAGCATTCATCAAGTTTGGTTAAAGTGGTAATAAATTAAAAGGGTGTGCGATGAGACGCAAGTTGGTAGTAGCAAACCGTAAGATGAATGGAAATCTGGCAACTAACAAAGACTTTTTAGAAGGCTTGCTGGCGGGAACGCGTGACTATCAAAATGCAGATTATGTGGTTTGTGTGCCTCACCCTTATTTGTTTCAGGCACAGGCACTATTAACAGGCAGCCCAATTGCCTGGGGCGGTCAAAATATGAGCCGCTATGCATCTGGTGCCTACACGGGTTCGGTTTCGCCCGGCATGCTTACCGAGTTTGGCTGTGAATACGTGATTATTGGCCACTCTGAGCGACGTCAACGCGGACATGACACTGATCTTTCAACCGGTGAGCGTTTCGAAGTCGCCACCAAAGCGGGTTTGAAGCCTATTTTTTGCATGGGTGAAACTCTTGCAGAGTATGAAGAAGGTATTACGGATATTGTTACCATTAGGCAACTTAACGCAGTGATTCATGAGATTGGTGTAAAAGGCTTGGCGAAAGGTGTTCTTGCTTATGAGCCGGTATGGGCAATTGGTACGGGCAAGGCCGCAACACCAGAACACGCACAGGATGTGTTGAGTTTTTTGCGCGGTCATATTGAATTATTAGATGTTGAAGTCGCAGAAAATATTCGCATACTGTACGGCGGCAGTGTTAATGCCGCGAATGCGGCCAAATTGTTTTCTATGCCCGATATTGATGGTGGCTTGGTAGGCGGTGCCTCGCTTAATACCGATGAATTTGTTGCAATATGCCAAGCGGCGAGCAAGGCATAGCGCATCGTTCAAACGCCATACGATTCCGCATCAGCCAAAAAAACAAATTCCGGCATATCATGCGGCATAACAGCGCCAACTCCAAAGCTATTTTCATCTGATTGGTCGCTTGTCTCATTCATCATTTTTGGTTCGGCGAAAAAAATTAAATGATGCAAGTTTGCAGATAAATTCAGCTTAAATTTCATGGTCGTATCCTTAATAACAGATTTTTTGAATGTACTCACTATTTATTACGGCATTTTGAAAGAAATGTTTAGATTGAACTTTTTTGCATAACTCTAAGTCGAAACTTAAAGTTTTTTTGTAAACCAAACAACTGTATGAGAGGAAATGCTATATGAAAACAAGAAATAACTTAGGTACGACTATTGTTGCTGCAGCACTAATTTTAGGTTTAAGTGGGTGCACTAGTATGTCCTCGCGTGATAAAAACACTGCAATCGGTGCTGGTATTGGTGCGGTAGCTGGAGCAGTTCTTACTGGTGGCAGCGCATTAGGCACGGTTGGTGGTGCAGCAGTTGGTGGTGTTATCGGCAACCAAATCGGCACTCGCAGATAGTAAGTTAGATTTTTGATTATCATAGGGTGAGTAGTAATGCTCACCCTATTTTTTTAGGCTTCACCATTGCCGGCCGCACACAGCTGTGATTTTCAATCACATACAACGTAAGTTTTTATCCTAGCTCGAATTTTTTCATGCTGCCATGAGGCATTACTTGAAATCATTATGGATTTATTTTTAGAAAGTAATGAAAGTTTTAATATTTAGTTAACCTTTTGAAAGTTAAGCATAATGCGCTAATATGCAATGTATTACTGTTAAGGCTAATACTAAAAACTTTAAATGCAATTAAAAGCCTATATACCTCAACATTGGCAAGCAAAGCCTTTCTTTTCTAAACTAGCTGTTGTTGCACTCATATATTTTGCCATCGCTTTTTCTGGCACTTATCTACTAGTCTATATTGACGTTCCCAAGTTTTTCGAATTTTCTGCGATAGCGATTGCAGTGATAGCGGCAATAAAATATGGATGGGCCGGAATCTTAGGCGCTACATTAGGGTCTTTATGCTTTCGGCTAATGGATATGCCATGGGAAGTTGCCCTTTATTTTGCGCTGAGTGCTGGTTCTGCCGCTCTATTGTTCCGCTATTTCTTTAACTGGTTCCATCCAGAAGTTGTTGCGCTCAATCAAGTATCGAGTGTTGCAAGTTTTGCTTTAGTCGTAGCACCAACTATATGTGCACTACATACAATAAGTTCACAAGTTATTCTAATGCAATATGGGTTTTTAGCATCAGATGAGGTTACTTTTTCGTTATTTAAATGGTGGCTTGATGAATTATTGATTGCCTATTTAACTGTTCCGCTAGCGCTTTCGCTATTTGCTAATAAGAAAGTATATCTTTCTACGCAAGAAAGAACTGAAATGTTAGCGCTATTGCTTGGTATGGTAGCTGTTTCATGGCTAGCAATGCATTTTGGTCAGATGCTAGGGTTTACCGTAATTCTTATTTTGGTATTACTGGTATTTGTACTGTGGGCAGCGCTTCGATTTAGCAACACAGTAGCCCATTGGGCTATTTTTATAGCATCCACGTTAGTACTGATGACGGTAATTTTCGGCGACCATACTTTAAATCCAGAGCCTTATCAGCAGACACTGTTGTTGGTTAAAATTGGCCTTGCGGTGATGATTTTAGGTGGTTTGTTTGTGGCGGCAGCGTTCGCGGAGCGTAATCACGTAGAGAAGGAACTCAGTAAACTAGCAAACCATGACCCACTGACTGGGCTGCCAAATAGAACTTATTTTCAAGATTTTGTTAATCACAGCTTATCTCATGCGCAAAGACAAAAACAACAGCTGTACCTGCTCTTTATTGATTTAGATCGATTTAAGAAAATCAATGACTCACAAGGGCATGAGGTTGGGGATGCTGTGCTAAAAATTGTTGCCAGTAGGCTAGATAATCTTTTGCGTGCGGATGATTTTGTGGCGCGACTTGGGGGCGATGAGTTTGCAGTGTTATATAGTCATCCTACTATCAATAAAGCAGCCAGCAATCTGGCGAGAAAGATTATCAAAATAATTTCAGAGCCGTTTGATATTGACGACAGGAGCTACAGCATCGGTGCCAGCATTGGGATTAGTGTTTATCCCGATGATACCGATGATGCAAACACTTTATTAAGGCAAGCAGATTTAGCCATGTACCAAGCTAAAAGCAAGCAAAGCGGTTTTGAATACTTTAGTGAAGAAATGAATATTCTGGCACATGAACAATTGCAAATGGAAAATGGCTTAAGGCAAGCCCTAGAGGCAAAAGAGCTGCTGTTAATGTATCAACCTAAAATGGACTTGCGTACAAAACAAGTGGTCGGATTAGAAGCATTGGTGCGTTGGGTAACCAATGATGGCAAGATGATAGGCCCCGATCTGTTTATACCTATTGCAGAAGAAGCGGGATTAATTATACCGATCGGGCGATATGTTATTCAGGAAGCCTGTGCTCAATGGGTGAGATGGGATAAGGAAGGTCTTAATCCGCCAGCAATTGCAATTAATATTTCACCGCGCCAATTTAGCGATCCATTTCTTATTAAAGATATCACTGAGGCGATTAACTCTACTGGCATGGATCCTTCTAAGCTGAATGTGGAAATTACAGAAAGTGCCACGATGGAAGACCCGGAGATGACCTTAGTGACTTTGGAAAAAATGCATGAACTTAAACTGCATTTATTTATTGATGATTTCGGTACTGGACACTCTAATCTTGGACAATTAAGGCATTTGCCTATTGATGCGGTAAAAATCGATAAAGTCTTTATCGACGATATTTTAACGAATGACGATGATGCTGAAATTGTGAATGCCATAATCAATTTGGCACATGCTTTAAAGCTGCGTGTGGTATGCGAGGGCGTTGAAACAAAAGCGCAGCTCACATTATTAAGGGGTTTAGGGTGTGACGAAATACAAGGGTATTTGATTTCTAAACCACTGTTGCCCGATCAAGTACAGGACTACTTTAATAAAGAAATAGCACTTTAGCATTAGCTAGCTATCTCGCTATTTCATAGCTTCACCATCACATGCCGCACAGCGCTGTAATCCTCAATCGCGTACATCGATAAATCTTTGCCATAACCCGATTTTTTCATGCCTCCATGCGGCATTTCAGTTGTCAACATAAAGTGCGTGTTAATCCATGTGCAGCCATATTGCAGCTCGGCGGCTACGCGCATTGCGCGCGAGACGTCACTTGTCCATACTGAGCTGGCAAGTCCGTACTCCGAATCATTCGCCCAATTTATCACCTGAGCTTCGTCGTCAAAGCGCGTCACTGAAACCACTGGGCCAAATACTTCTTTGCATACAATTTCATCGGTTTGTTTTGCACCTGCAATCACTGTAGGGTCATAAAAAAAGCCATTACCTGCGCGCATTTTTCCACCTGTAGTAACTTCAATATGCTTTTGTGCAGAGGCTCTCTCCACAAAGCCAGCGACGCGCTCACGTTGTCGTGCTGAAATCAATGGACCCATTTCGACCCCTGCTTCTTTTTGCGTTCCCACTTTAATAGTTGAGGTTGCAGAAGATAGTTCAGCGACTAATTTTTCATAGATTTTCTTACCAGCGTAAATGCGGCAAGCGGCGGTGCAATCTTGGCCTGCATTGTAAAAGCCAAAAGTGCGCACACCATCAACCACTCCTTGTAAATCTGCATCGTCAAACACAATCACAGGGGCTTTGCCGCCTAATTCAAGATGTGTGCGTTTCACGCTTTTAGCCGCTACATCCATGATTTTTTGGCCAGTTGAAATATCCCCGGTAATTGAAATCATTTTAATTTCTGGCTGCGAAATCATCGGCGCACCGACCGATTCGCCACGCCCATTCAACACATTCACTACGCCATCGGGAAAAATCTCACTAATTAACTGAGCTAGTTTTAACGTGGTGAGCGGCGTCATTTCGGATGGTTTTAACACGACAGTGTTGCCTGCAGCCAAAGCTGGACATAGCTTCCAGGCTGCCATCATCAGCGGGTAATTCCAAGGGGCGATAGATGCAACCACACCCAATGGATCGCGTCGAATCATGCTGGTATGGCCAGGCAGATATTCGCCTGCAAGGCTTCCTGTCATATTACGCACCGCTCCTGCGAAAAAGCGGAAAACGTCTGCTACAGCGGGCATTTCATCATTCAAGGCTGCCAAATAAGGTTTGCCGCAGTTCATCGATTCCAATTCTGCAAAGTCAGCAGCATTCGCATCAATGGCATCTGCAAGTTTTAGAAGTAGGGCTGCGCGCTGACCAGGCGTAGTATTTTTCCAAGTTTTAAAAGCACTCTCAGCTGCTTTAACAGCCGCTTCAATTTGTTCCATCGAAGCCTCATTTACCTGCGTAATTTCTGCACCTGTAGATGGGTTTAGTACGCTAATGGGTGCCGCTTCACCTTTAACAAATTTACCGTTAATGAGTAATTGTGTTGGAATATTTTGCATCTTGTCGATCCTCTTTTAGTTTACTTATTATGGTGCTAGCGACTGCTACCGGCAATACTTTCTGTTCCGCGTGTTAAATAATATGCAGTAATAATCGGTATCGCGGTAATCAGCATTATCATTATTGCGACCACGTTGGTAATGGCCGCATCGCGCGGACGCGCCAGTTGGTTGAGTAGCCAAATTGGCAACGTAACCTCGTGCCCAGCAGTGAAAATAGTTACAATCAACTCATCAAACGAAAGTGCGAATGCCAGCAAAGTACCTGCCAATAGGGCAGTTGCTAGCTGCGGTAAAATAATGCGTCGAAATGTAGTAAAGCCATCTGCACCTAAATCCATCGATGCCTCTACTAAGCTATGGGGCATGCGTCTGAAACGCGCTACCACGTTGTTGTAAATCATCACCACACAAAAGGTGGCGTGACTAACCACGATTGTCCAAAAACCTGGTTCAATCTCGAGTATGTTCATGGCAGAAAGCAGTGCGATACCTGTGATAATGCCTGGCAGGGCGATAGGCAAAATCAACATAGTGGTGATGGCCTCTTTACCAAAAAAGTTGCGTCTATATAGCGCGGCTGCGGCCATGGTGCCCATGATGAGTGCCAGGAAAGTTGCTGCAGTCGCCACTTTTAGCGATAGCGTAATGGCAGACAGGACATCTTCACGCCCAAAGGCTGCACTAAACCACTTGAGTGTAAAGTAAGTGTGGTTGGCGTCGCTTGCTAAAAATGCGTTGATTAAAATTACCACAATCGGAAAATGTAAAAATACCAGCCCGCTATAGGCAAGGGTTTTGAGCCAAACAGGCGCTTGATTTTCAGTTTTATTTTGATTAGAACGCATCAAATGCTCCGGCACGTCTGGCAAGCGATAAGTAAATAAAAATCAGCACAATCGGCACCACGGTAAACGCGGCAGCCAGCGGCATATTGCCCACCGAGCCTTGCATTGTGTACACCATGGTGCCAATATACAAGCCACTTGGACCGATCAGCTGAGGAATAATGTAATCGCCTAGTGTAAGTGAAAACGTAAAAATAGAACCTGCGACAACTCCAGGAAAAACCAGTGGAAACAATATGTTACGAAAGGTTTGTGCAGGCCTTGCGCCCAAATCAGCCGAGGCTTGCAACAGGTTAGTTGGCACTCGCTCCAACGCGGCTTGTATCGGCAAAATCATAAAAGGCAACCAAATATAGGTAAACACTATAAATCGCCCAAGGTTAGAGGTGGCAAGCGTGTTGCCGCCAATTATAGGCAATTGCAGAACGTGATTAAGTGTAGAACCTAAACCTAAGTGATTGAATAACCAATATAAAATTCCTTGCTGTGACAAAATCACCGTCCAAGCGTAAGTTTTAACAATATAGCTCGCCCACATTGGCAGCATGACCGCAATATAAAAAAAGCCTTTTTCAGCGTGGCTTCCGTAGCGCGTCATGTAATAGGCGATTGGAAATGCGATTACTGCGCAAGCAAGGGTGACTGCGATTGCCATGCTGAGTGTGCGCAGAATGATATCTAGATTAGTCGCATCGAATAAACTGCGGTAATTTTCTAGCGTTAAATCGTGCGAAACTGCCATGCTGAAACTATCGAAAGTATAGAAGCTCTGCCACAGTAAAGCGAATAATGACCCTAGGTAAACTACGCCAAACCATAGTAATGGCGGGGTCAGCAGTAAAAAAAGCAATAGATTGTTTTTACGAAAAAGCGTGTTCCCAAACCACCTTAATAGTGGATTTGCTGTTGGAAGTGCGTTGCTGGCAGATTGCATGATGAAAAACAGTTTAATTTTCCAGCATCACCATGCGGCTTTGCGACCAACATAAAGTAATTTTTTGACCGATTTGTGGTTGTTGTTCTTCAGTAAATTCGGTATTGGAAAGTACCATTGATAATAGCTGCCCGGCTACTGCAACCTCGATTTTACTGGTCGCGCCATGGTATAGAATATCAGCGACTTCGCCGTTTACTTTCAAGACCTTGGTTTGATTTGTATAGATGTTAATATGTTCTGGGCGAATCGAAAATGGCTGATTATTGCCTGTGATTTGCTGCGCAAGATAGCCGCTGATGATGTTAGAAGTGCCGACAAAGTCGGCCACAAAGCTGGTTTTCGGCTGACTATAAAGATTGCGTGGGTGATCGACTTGCTCGATTCTGCCGCGATTAAATACCGCAACACGGTCTGACATAGATAATGCCTCGCCTTGGTCGTGCGTCACATAAATAAAGGTAATACCGAGCTTATTATGCAGGGTTTTAAGTTCCATCTGCATCTGTTCGCGCAATTTTAAATCCAGCGCGCCTAATGGTTCGTCGAGCAATAATACGCGTGGCTCATTTACCAATGCTCTTGCTAAAGCCACGCGCTGACGTTGTCCACCCGAAAGCTCACCAGGCTTGCGTTGACCATACTCACCCAGTGCGACTTGCTCGAGCGCTTGTTCAGCGCGTTTGTAAGACTCTGGTTTTGCGATACCTTTAACATGCAGGCCATAGGCAACATTGTTCATTACATTCATGTGTGGGAACAACGCATAATCCTGAAAAACCGTGTTCACTTCGCGCTCGTAAGGCGGTGTGCCTGCGGCTTCTTTGCCGAAAATCTTTATGCTGCCGTAGCTTGGTTGCTCGAAGCCTGCGATTAAGCGCAGGCAGGTGGTTTTGCCCGAACCACTAGGTCCGAGCATCGAGAAAAACTCACCTTCTGCGACCGAGATAGTAACGTCATCAACCGCCATTACACTGCCGTAATGGCGGCTGACAGCAGAAAACTCAACTGCTACAACCATAGGTTACAACTATCTTCCACCCATGATGCTGATATAGTCTTTCGTCCAGCGACTATAAGGTATGCAGCCTTCTTTAAGTGAGCATTTTGCTTGCGGCGTTCTCCAGAATTTAATTTCGGTATAACGCTCGAAACCGTTATCTGCACAGAAGTCACTGCCGCCTGGTGCCTTGGTTTTGCATGCCGTTGGCACAACCGGATTTGAGCCAAACCATTCAGCGACACCCGATTGCGTAGCGGGGCTTAATGAGTGTTCTAGCCATTTATAGGCACAGTTAGGATGTTTCGCGCCAGTTGCCAGCATGGTGGTGTCTGCCCAGCCGGTTGCACCTTCGGTTGGAATCACAGAGGCAATCGGTTGCTTTTCTGTTTTTAAGGCATTGACTTGATAGGGCCATGCGCCAGATGCCACTACGCCTTCTTTTTTAAAGTCGGTCATTTGCACGGTGACATCGTGCCAGTAGCGGTGCGTTAAAGTTTTTTGCTGACGTAGCAATTTTAATACGGCTGCATATTGCTTTTCGTTAAGTTCATAGGGATCTTTTATGCCTAAAGTGGGGTCTTTTTTCATTAAATACAATGCAGCATCAGCAATGTAAATCGGCCCGTCGTAAGCTTGCACGCGACCTTTGTTTGGCTTGCCGTCCGGGAGATTTTGCGGTTCGAACACAGTTGCCCAAGAAGTCGGCGCCGTTTTGAAAGTGTTGGTGTTATACATTAATACGTTCGGGCCCCATTGGTATGGCACGCCATAATGTTTGCCGCCTACGGTATGCCACGGCGCGTTTTGCAGGCGGCTATCTACTGTGTTCCAAGACGGCACTAGCGCCGTATTAATCGGCTGCACTTTTTTGCCAGCCACCAAGCGCAAGCTCGCGTCACCTGATGCCGTTACCAAGTCATAACCGCCTTTATTCATCAGTGAGACCATCTCATCAGATGTACCTGCAGTTTTTACATTCACTTTGCAGCCGGTTTCTTTTTCAAAACCGGTTACCCAGTCATAATTCTTATCCGAGGCGCCATTTTCAAGGTAGCCAGGCCATGCGACTACATCTAGCTTACCTTCACCTTTGCCGATTTTCATTGTATCTGCCTGAGCATTACCGATGCTAATGGCTAGCGCAGCCACTATGGCCAGTTTTGTATGCATTGAAATCATTTTTAAACCCCTTAAAAAAGAAAATATTGCAACGGAAAACAGCACTAAAATTAAAGCAATGTAATGCTGAATACAATAGCATTGTTTTCTTAAATTGGATATGCAACAAGAGCCATTTAAGTCTATTTGCCTAGAGCCATTTAAAACCACGCTTTGTCTTACGCCTTGCTTTCATTGAGTGCCAATGCAAATCCCTCTTTGACTTCTTCCATCACTATATAACTGCGCGATTCCTGCGCGCCGGGCAGAGTGAGTAGAATATCGCCCAAAAGTGTGCGGTAATCAGCCATTTGTGCGATACGCGCTTTGATTAGATAATCGAAATCGCCAGAGACCAAATGGCATTCCAGCACACTAGGAAGCTTAAGAATTTCCTGCTTGAATTTACTGAAAATCGCGCCAGATTTGGTAGAAAGCTTAAGTTCCACAAACACCAGCAACCCCATGCCAAGCGCGTGCGGATCTAAGCGCGCGTGGTAACCTAAGATAACGCCTTCTTTTTCAAGGTTTTTAACGCGCTCGCCACACGGCGTAACAGACAGGCCTACGCGTTCGGCCAGCTCGGTAATTGGCATACGCGCATCGGCTTGCAGCACAGACAAAATTTTCATATCGATACGGTCCAGCTCGCGTACAGCATGGGTGCGAATTCGCATGATTTTTCCTTTACATTAAATAAAAACTAATTTTTGTTGAATATTTAGGTAATATTGCTACCATTAAATAATAAATAGTATATTGATGCTATATAAAAAATATAATTAGTCAAATTGCCTGATAATTGTTCAATAAACTGTACGAATTACATTCATAAGGCTAAATGATGAAAGTACTTGTGTTAGGTTCGGGTGTGGTGGGCGTGACTAGTGCGTATTATTTGGCGCAAAAGGGTTTTGATGTCACGGTAATCGATCGTCAGCCGGCAGTAGGATTGGAAACAAGTTTTGCCAATGCAGGGCAAATTTCACCTGGATATGCAGCACCATGGGCAGCGCCAGGCGTACCGATGAAGGCACTTAAATGGCTGTTTCAACGCCATTCGCCATTGGCACTTAAACCCGATTTCTCACTTTGGCAATTGCAATGGACGTTTAAATTACTGCAAAATTGCAATGCTAATAGCTATGACCGCAACAAAGAGCGTATGGTCCGCTTGGCGGAGTATAGCCGTGATTGCCTGGGCGAGCTACGGGTCAATACAGACATTGCATATGAAGGCCGCACGCAGGGTACTTTGCAGGTATTCCGCACACAAAAGCAGCTTGATGCCGAAGCAAAAGATATTGCCGTATTAAGTCGAATTGGTGTGCCATTTGAGCATCTTGATCCTGATGGTTGCGCCCGTGCCGAGCCTGCCTTAGCGTTGGTAAAAGATCAGCTGCTGGGCGGTTTGCGTTTACCGCATGATGAAACAGGTGATTGCCAGCTTTTTACGGCTAATTTGGCCGAAAAGGCGAAAGAACTTGGCGTGAAATTTCGCCATAATGTGAGTATTAATCATCTGTTTACCAGAAATAACAAGCTTTTTGGCGTGGAAATCAGCACAGAGGTTGGCACGGAAATGCTGCATGCAGATCAGTATGTGGTAGCTCTCGGTAGCTACACTCGTCAGCTCATGAAGGGTTTAGGTTTGCAAATCCCGGTATATCCAGTCAAAGGATATTCACTTACTGTGCCCGTTATTGATAGCGCCGCTGCGCCTATTTCTACTGTGATGGATGAAACCTATAAGGTCGCCATTACGCGCTTTAATGACAGAATTCGTGTCGGCGGTATGGCGGAGTTGGCAGGCTTTGACTTGAGTCTTAATCCGCGCCGGCGCGAGACTTTAGAAATGGTGTTGGGCAGCCTGTTCCCAAATGGCGGCGACGTGTCAAAATCGCTGTTTTGGACCGGTTTGCGTCCCATGACGCCAGATGGCACGCCGATTATTGGTAAAGCTTCTGAAACATATGACAATGTTTGGCTCAACACCGGTCATGGTACTTTGGGCTGGACTATGGCTTGCGGCTCAGGGCAATTGCTGGCGGATTTAGTGGCAAACAAGCGCACGGCAATTCTAAGTGAAGATTTTGCTATTACGCGGTACAATAGAGCATCTAAAAGCACAGCCCTGCAAGCCAATACCCATGCGGCTTCCAGACGTGCCTAGATTTTCTATATATAACTCATTTAATTGAATACATAAATATGTCCCGTCCAGCAGTTGCGCACATTCGCCTAGATGCGTTTCGCTACAACTACCGCGTTGCCAAGCAAGCGCACGGCGGCAAGGCATTGGCGGTTATTAAAGCCAACGCTTATGGTCATGGTGCGGTGCAATGCGCGCAAGCAATAGAAAACGAAGCAGATGGTTTTGCCATTGCCTGTCTGGAAGAAGCGCTGCAACTCCGCAAAGCG
>Ga0209253_10004752_pt1 | contig 11813 bp, 9 predicted proteins | sample FrelakmetBRP12BR_FD_187145 | JGI IMG/M metagenome (GOLD analysis project Ga0209253, IMG submission 187145) | Freshwater lake sediment microbial communities from the University of Notre Dame, USA, for methane emissions studies - BRP12 BR (SPAdes)... | ecosystem: Environmental > Aquatic >...
CGGGGAGGACAAGAGGGTCCTCACCCAGATGGAGATGGAGGCCTTGCTCCACGGAGACGGCGAGAAAATTGGAGAGCTGAAAGAAGTGGTCATGATCCAGTGCGTGGGCTCGCGCAACGAGGAGCGGCCTTACTGCAGCCGGGTCTGCTGCGCCGAGGCGGTGAAGAACGCCCTGACCCTCAAGGCGCTCAACCCCAAGGCCAGAGTGACCATTCTCTACCGCGACATGCGCATGTACGGCACCCTGGAGGAAGACTATGCCCGTGCGCGGAAGGCCGGGATCCGTTTCCTCCGGTACGAGGAAGACCGCAAGCCGGAGGTGATGCAAAAAGACGGGAGGGTTCAGGTTACCTTCTATAATCCGGTTCTGCGGGAAAACCTCTCTTTTCACCCCGACCTCCTGGTCCTTTCTGCCGCCACCATCCCGGCGGATACGGCGGAACTGGCCAGCATGCTCAAAGTGCCGCGCACTGCCGACGGCTTCTTCCTGGAGGCCCACATGAAGCTTCGGCCGGTGGACTTCGCTTCCGAGGGGCTCTATCTCTGCGGGATCGCCCATGCCCCCAAGACGATCGAGGAGAGCCTGTCCCAGGCTTCGGCGGCGGTGGCTAGGGCTTGATTGTATCGACCCAATTCAAAGAATCTGTGCTTCAGGAGGATCTGATGTCCAACAAACGAGATAACAAATTCAAAAAAACGGGGATATCTTTGCTACGTTTGCTCGTGGTTATCACGATGGTGCAATATTTGTTTGCCGGAACTCTATCATCCCAGGCAGCACCTGTCGCAGATGTAGATTTAGTAACCGGCTTCGACCTGTTGCAGTCAGTAACCCCACCCGCCTGGAGTACTGTCTTAGGCAGCCTGGGCAGCGGCTTCACCATGACCCTCGACCCGACTGTTTCATTCTATTACCTGAATGTGGCGAACTTATCCGCAACCCCGGACCTGAAGGAAGGCTACCACCCGTTTGTCGTCACGGCAACTCCTCCGGGATTCTTCGCCTATTGGGCTGGACGTGGTGTCTGTGATGGTTGCGGGGGCACCTGGGAGCCGGTGATGTGGGAGATCATCAACGGCCGCCAGCCGATCTTCTACCTGAAAGTAGATAGTGGGCCGAGCTACATGCTGGTCGATGGCTTGACCAGGGCTACTGGTGGTCCAGATGACTTTCTGCGTGTGAATGGCTCCTACCATCCGGGCGATTACACTTTCACTGGTACGATCACGGACACGACGGAAGCGACCAGCCAGTTACCTGTTAATATCACTTTTAAATTGATCCAATACCCATTGAGTGTGAACAAGACCGGGACAGGCTCTGGCACTGCGAGCAGCACTCCGGCCGGCATCGCCTGCGGTGTGACTTGCGCAACGGACTTCGACTATGGCACTATGGTGACCTTAACAGCGACCGCGGCGACAGGTTCAACCTTTGATGGCTGGAATGGTGAAGGTTGCACAGGGTCGGGAACCTGTGTAGTCACGATGAGCGCTGCCAGATCGGTGACGGCTAATTTCACGCTTAACCAATACACATTGGATGTGTCCAAAACAGGCTCTGGCACGGTAAGCAGCAATCCCGCTGGCATAGATTGCGGCTCAGACTGCAGCGAGGATTATGATTACGGTACCGTAGTGACCTTGACCGCCACACCCGATTCCGGCTGGGGTTTCTTTGGCTGGGAGGTTGACCTATCGGGTAGTACCAATCCGATCACATTAACGATAGACGGAGACAAGTCAGTCACGGCTGTATTTAAACAATATTTTGTATATCTACCAACGGTGAGACGTGACCCGGTCTTTGCCGACGACTTCAACTATGCCGATCCAGACCAGGTATGGTTGAAATGGGAGCAAATAGCAGAGACGAGCGCGACGTGGTTTATCCAGGACAATGAATTCCACGGCAAGCATATTGTGACAGACCGTAATGCGAAAGCGGTGGCAAAAGTGTATGCGCCGCAGATGCCGGGTTCATATAGTGTGGAGGCCAAAGTTAAGCTTGAGAGCGGCTCAGTTGAAGGAGCCCGCTGTGGGTTGCTGTTCGACTTCCTGGACAATACTCGCACCTACCGTTTTGTGATTATGCCGGGGTTAGCCAGCGGCGACAACTGGCTGGTGCAGAAGCGTAACCCTACTCTAAGCCAGTGGGACACTCTGCCGGTTGGGACCGGGCGGGCGTCTATGTTATCTAGAAATGAATACAACCTGTTGCGGGTAGTACGCCAAGGAGCATCGATCAAAGTATATTTGAATGATATGCTAACACCGCTCTGGTCGGGCAGCGACAGCACATTTGTGAATGGGAGAGCCGGGCTGAATATCGGTACGCCGGTGGGTCTGGTTACGGGCACATATGTGGAGGTCATTTTCGATGACTTTTTGATCGACAACTTACGGTAACGCTGGTAACTTACTAAAAGTTGCTGTAGAAAATAAACTTCTGCTATGCCGGTATCGGGTCGAGTCACTCGTTTTTGCCTGTTGAGTGTTTTGATTGAATGGGGGGTGGTGGTTATCTTTATCGTTGGTTTGCTGTTCTTGCGCGGGGCAGGCAGGTCTGAAAGCGCTCCTGCCGCCACATTTACCGATAGCCCTGTAGGGCAACCAAGCGAGACGCGGCTGACAGAGCCGCCCTGGACGGCTTCGCCGGTTCCTCCTACAGCGAGTTGGACGCCGGCGCCAACCGTCCTACAGCCCACCTGGACTGCTACTGCTACACTGCCTGCCCCACCTCAGGGTCCAGGTGGGCGGATCGTTTTCACCTGTACGATTGAAAAGTACAACCAGCTGTGCCTGATGAACGCGGATGGGAGCAGTTGGGAGCGTTTGACCGACCGGAACGCCAACGACTATTACCCATCGTTCTCACCGGATGGTACACGGATTGTGTACGTCTCGAACCAGACCGGGATGTTTGAGATCTATCTACGCTACCCGGCTTTGAGTGAGGAGCAGCAACTCAGTGATGGGCTTGGAAGTATTTCGGCGCCGGATATCTCCCCTGATGACCAGAGCGTGGTCTTTGCAGCGAAGTTTGCCGGCGGCGATTCGTCGATTTGGACTATGACTATCGATGGCAGTGAACCACACCCGGTGACTGATTCGCAGTGGAGCGAGGTAGACCCATCCTGGTCTCCAGATGGCGAACAGATTGCTTTTGCTTCTGCCAGGGGCGGGTATGTCGAGTTATTTACCATGAACACGGAGGGCAGTGATATCCGGCAGGTGACCAGTGGCGTGCAGGGCATCGGCGGTCGCAGTTCCTGGTCGCCAGATGGTCGCTGGTTAGCATTTTACGCCGGGCCGCGTGGCGACCGGGATATCTATCTGGTTGAGGTAGCGAGCGGTCAGGCGGAACGCCTGACATACGGCGGCAATAATACCGCGCCATGTTTTTCACCCGATGGATTGTGGCTTGTCTTTTCCTCTTCACGTGATGGCGATCACGAGATTTACGTGATGCGGGTGGATGGGTCTCAGGTGACCCAATTGACAGATAACAATTATGACGACTGGCAACCGAGTTGGGGCCCCTGAAGCGGTCTTGATAACAGGGCAGCAGTCGATTATGGCAAAGACATGATAAAATTTGCCTGTAACTTTTGATCCGGCGAGGGAAATCGATGGTCTCTTTGATAGCAGCCTGTATGACCGATGCTGGTCGCATACGGGAAGAGAACGAAGACTGCGTTTGGTCGCAGGTTTTCACAGCTTTAAACCGTCCTCCGGTAGGTCTATTTATGGTTTGTGATGGAATGGGCGGCCATATGGGGGGAAAATTTGCCAGTTATTGGGCAGTGGAGACGGTTAAGCTCGAGTTCGGCGAGCTCTTCTCCACCAAAGACCCACGCGCTACAGTGGTGCTGAGTGAAGCGGATATCGAGGCCGTACGCCAGGGTACCTTTGTCTCGCCTGTTCAAGCCGAAGTGGATTTGGAAAGCCTGACGCAATCGGCTATCCAGAAAGCCAACAGTGTGGTGTATGAATATGCCTGTCACAAGCCCAACCAGGCCGCAAACGCCGGTACGACGATCACGATGCTGGCTGTGCGCGGCAATCAGGCTGTGATTTCGAATGTAGGTGACAGCCGGGCATATCTGCTGCGAGACCATGAAATGGTTCAAATCACTCGCGACCATTCTTTGGTTGCTAACCTTGTAGCTGAAGGACAGATATTGCCGGACGAAATCTATACCCACCCGCAACGAAATATGATCTACCGGTTTTTAGGGCAAAAAGGGCCAGCGCATATCGATATATTCCGCGAAACATTGCATCCCGGTGATTACATTCTGTTATGCTCGGATGGCTTGTGGGAAATGATAAGAAGTACACGCCGGATGATGACCTTCATTGGGAAGGCAGCCGATCCACAGGCGGCCTGTAAAAAACTGGTCGATGCGGCCAATGCGGCCGGGGGCGAGGACAATATCAGCGTTGTGGTGGTTCAGGTTTTATAAACCCGGCGGGATTCGATGCCACTCAATCCAGGCCAAGTCCTCAACAAGCGCTATCGCATAATCCGGCAACTCGGTCAGGGAGGATTCGCCACAATTTATCGCGCTGAAGATCTGAGCCTGAAATCCATCTGTGCGCTAAAGGAAAACCTGGATTATTGGGATGAATCGCAGCGGCAGTTCGAGCGCGAAGCGCAAATTCTGGCTGGTCTACACCATCCCAACCTGCCTCATGTGTTCGACTACTTCATCCAGCCAGCCCAGGGGCAGTATCTGGTAATGGACTATGTCGAGGGGTATGACTTGCAAGATGTCCTGGATCGTATCAGCCAGCCCTTAATCGAAAAGAAGGTTCTGGAATGGGCCGACCAGATCTGTGATGCCTTGATTTATCTCCATACTCAGACTCCACCTGTTATTCACCGCGATATCAAACCAGCCAATATCAAGGTTACGCCGACTAACCGGGCGATGTTGGTGGATTTTGGGGTTGCCAAGATCTACGACCCCGATAAGCGAACCACCATGGCGGCGCGCGCAGTAACGCCCGGCTATTCACCAGTCGAACAGTATGGGCATGGCACGACTGACGCCCGGACGGACCAGTACGCGCTGGCAGCCACACTCTACAACCTCTTGACCGGCAAACGACCTCCAGAAAGCATCGAGCGTGTTACCGGTGCAGTGCTTGAGGAGCCGTGTAAAATTAACGCCTCGATCAGCCCACATGTCGAGGCAGCCATATTGCGGGGGATGCAAGTATTGGCGACAGACCGCTTCGAAACGACGGCAGAATTCAGGGAAGCCTTAAAACGACCCGTTAGGCAGGTAGTCGCCACCCAGCCGCGCATTTCTCAGCCGGTCAGCCAGCGAATCTTACAGGCGGCGCAGATTCCCCTCGAGGGCGCAATGCAGCCGGTCGCAGCTGCTGCCTCTCGACCGGTCAGCGTCCGGACTGCGCCTCCCTCTCATAAAACGGCGATTCAGATGGAGTGGATGCCTGTTCCGGCTGGCGAATTCCTGTATGGCGAAGAACGCAGCAAGATTTCCCAACCAGCTTTCGAGATAGCCCGGTATCCGGTCACGAACCAGCATTACCGGTATTTCCTGGCTGCAAATCCGAGTCATCCGGCTCCAGCACACTGGAAAGGGGGTGAATATCCGCTCGGAAAAGGGAAACACCCGGTAGTCGGAGTAAGCCTGCACGATGCCCTGGCATTTTGCCGGTGGCTGAAGTGCCGCCTGCCGATGGAAGAAGAGTGGGAGAAAGCAGCCCGCGGCGTTGACGGTCGTTCCCATCCCTGGGGTGAGAATTGGCAGGAAGGGCAGTTCTGTAATAATTATGACACAAAAATCGGGGGCACTACACCGGTGGATAAATATCCGGCTGGGCGCAGTCCGTACGATGTATGGGATTTGGTAGGTAATGTGTGGGAATGGACCGCCAGTGAAGCACAGGGGCCCTTTATGCACGTGGTGCGTGGCGGTTCGTGGCGCTTGTTCAGTAAGTATGCTGTGCAAGCGACTGCCCGCTCGATGCTTTTATCAGAAGAGAAGCGCGACGATCTGGGTTTCCGTTGTGCGCGCTAGCCCAACTTAAACTACCCTCATTCGGTTTGACTGAAAGGTGTTCCGCAATACTGGCAAAAACTGGCGTCTTTGGCGCTGGTTTTGCCACAGTTCACACAAAGCTGGGTTTTGCGTGGGGCGGGTAATAATCTGGCAGGACGTTTCGGCAGGTGAAAGTGAAAACGCGGGTGGGGTATCCGTCTGAGCAGGTTACTAGCCAGACTCTTGCCGCGTTCGCGCGCTTGGGCATAAAGCTGTTGCATTTGTTTTCCAGAGACATGTTTGCCAGTCAGGTACCATTGCAAGACAACGTTTCCGACCACAAATGTGCCAGCGTATGCGATGGTTGCCTTTGGAATAATCCCCCAGACTGGAATTAGTCCAACCAGCGAGCGAGCAATTTGTCGCCAAACAAAGCCTCCACCCAACACACCACCAAACTCTGCAATATAATCCTGCCAGCGGGTGGAGTAACCCAACGCCAGACCGAGTTTGTAGACCAGGAAAGCCTGGGATTTCGTCAAGATGATCGAGTCGGCGATGGTGATGGGGATGTCCAGTATTGTTACGATCTCGGCCAGCCCGGTGCTTAGTGCGTAGGCAGAGTTTGAAAAACAGGTGTCATTGATCAGGTAATGGGCGATGGGGATGCGGAAAAGCGGGAAAAACCTTCCCAGACCGAGCAGCAGGTCTGGCAGGCTATCGATCATAGCCGGTGCGAACTGTTGTATCATGAACTGGCTGTCCAACGGCGAGCCCCAGACAACCCGTTGGCGCCCCCGGCTGGCCCAGGGACTGACTGCCATCTGTTCTTGTTGAATGTCGAACTGGTTGATAAACACCAGCACCCTTTTTCCTGCATTGTGCCACAGGCGCACCAGTTCCTGTTCGCGCGAGCTATCCAATTTGCGTGAGTCCAGCATCAAGATGATCAAGTCAGCATCGCTGGCCTGGCTAGCGCTATCCAGATCCAACACCAACACCGGGGCGTCGCTCGAAAGTTGCGGGCGGTTGGGGTCGCGGCGCATCTGGTCAGCCAGCGTGGAGCGACCCGAGCCTGGATCCCCGACAATTGCCAGGCGAATGCCACGCAGGGCCTGGTCGCGCAGCGGTCGCAGATCGGCTTCACGGACGTTTGTCCAAAAGTTGGTCAGGGAATTAATTTTGTTCACGTGTGCACCTGTATAAGATCCGTTAGGGGCAAAAAGATGCTGGCAGCGCCAGCATCTTTTTGCCCCTGGTGAAGCTATGCCCCGTATTTGCCGAGGCGTAACGAGTGGGCTAATGCCAGAGGCAGGATATCCATGTGATGGATGGGACCAAGCGTGCCGGTCACACAGCTTGTCTCACCGAACTTGGTAGCCTTGCCAAAGCGGGCTGTGTCCGACGCCAGCAAAACCGGAAGCTTATGCCAGCTATGGCGGCTTAATTTTGCCGGGGTGGAGTGGTCTCCGGTAATGACCAACACACTGGGTTTCAAATTCAGCAAGACCGGTAATGCTTCATCAACGCTCTCGATCACATGCACGCGCTCGTCGAACTTGCCATCTTCGCCATAACTATCCGTCTTTTTGATATGGATAAAGAAGAAATCATATTCATTCCAGTGCTGCTTGACCACCTCGAACTCTTCCGCAGGTGTTTCAGCGTTATGCTCGATCAGGTGCATGCCGACCAGCCGGGAAACGCCTTTATACATGGGGTAAACAGCCACCGCCGCTGAGCGAATTTTGAATACCTCGGGGAAGCGCGGCATACCCGGGTCGTTCGAGATACCGCGCAACAGGCAGCTATTCGCTGGAGGATAACCGGCAAGCAGTTTATTGGCTTCTGCCCACCATTCGCGTAGGATGGCGGCGGTCTTCTCAGAGGCGGCATCTTCGCCTTTTATGGGCAGCGCCGGGACGCCGGTGAGTTGTGGGTCGTTATCTGGGATGGTAGCCCCCAGGCCCTCACCGCGCAACACCAGTACAAAGCGGTATTCCTTAACCGGCTCGACAAAGATTTCCACACCCGGGATTTTGATCTGGCGCAGGATCTCTACCCGCCTGGCACATTCTGGGGTGGGGATGCGACCAGCGCGCCGGTCGGTGATATTGCCCTTTTCGTCCAGAGTGCAGAAGTTGGCGCGGATGGCGATGTCGTGTTTTTGGAGTGGAAAGTTAATCCCCAAAGCTTCCAATACACCTCGTCCGATCACATACTCCAGTGGATCGTAGCCGAATAGGGCCAGGTGTCCTGGCCCGCTGCCGGGGCTGAATGCCGGGGCGACCACTTCGCTCAGACCCAGTGAGGAACGAGATGTGAGTGCGTCCATGTTTGGCGTAAGGGCAGCTTCGAGCTCTGTGGGGCCGCCAGGTTCCAGTGGCAGACCGCCAAGCCCATCCATAACCAGCAGGATAATTTTAGACCCATTATCCACGGCCATTTCATTGATCAATTTCAAACGATCGATCATTATCTAACACCTTTCTTGAGTGAAGTCTTATTGTTTTTTACAATCCCATTTTACCCAACTTTTGCCGATCTAAAGGAGCGATATCGCGAAACTCTGTCCAATGCCGGCCTAGATCCGTGTTTTTGCCTCTTTACAGGCGGGGAAATATTATATACAATGTATAATACATTATATAAGCTGGCCCGTCACTGGCCTGCCGTCAGGAAAGGTCGGTTAACTATGGTGGACTTAGGTGTTGATGTTAGCATCCAGGGGGAGCTGGTACGTAAAAAATCCTTGAAAGAAGGGGTTTTTGAGTTACTCCATCATCGGATTGTGGCAGGGAAATATTCTACCGGGGAATGGCTGCGGCAGGAGGAAATCTCTCTCCAGCTTGGGGTCAGCCAGACGCCAGTGCGCGAGGCGCTCGATCTGCTGGTGTCAGTAGGTCTGGCAGAACGCGTACCCTATCGTGGCGTGCGGGTCCCAGAATGGACACCTCAGGAAATCGCCGATGCCTATGTTCTCCGCCTGATCCTGGAAAGCGCGGCAGCGCGGCTGGCGGCACAGAACATTTCCCCCGAGCGTCTGAATCTTTTGACCGAGACAATCGAAAAAACCAAAGGTCTGATCACTTTGGATGATATGTCTACTCAGCGCCAACTCAACAAAAAGTTCCATCTGTCCCTGGCAGAAGCCAGTGGTAATTTTCTGATGAGCAAATTATATGAAATGGCCTCCAACATGTTCCCGGACTGGCGGCTGTATGAATACATGTTCCGCCATCCAGAGCTTCTCGATACCAGCCTGGCTCGGGAATACGAGGAACACTGTGCGATTCTGAATGCCGTTGCAGCTCAGGATCCGGACCTGGCAGCCCGGCAAACGATCGCTCATATCCGCAATCTGCGTAAGGAGCTGATCGAGTTTCTAGGAATACCGGCAGAGCTGCTCCAAGAAAAAGAAAAGCAGGTCGAAGCACTATTATCCTGCTAAATGGCCTGAATGGCCCAATTCTTTAATCCAATTTATATTCACTAAGGAGATCAAGATGACTGAAGAAATGTTTAAAGCCATGGCGCAAAGCATCATAGATGGCGATGCTGAAGTCGCGGAAAAGTTAGCCCGGCAGGCGGTCGAGAAGGGCATCGACCCGCTAGATGCTATTAACCAGGGTTTTGTAGTGGGAGTGAACCAGGTTGGTAGTGAGTTCAGTTGCGGCAATGCTTTCTTGCCCGAGCTGGTGATGGCCGGAGAAGCCATGAAAGTGGCAGTGAGCACCCTGGAGCCGGAGATGAACCGGCGTGGCACGTCTCGATCCGTTTTGGGCAAGGTGGTGTTAGCCACCATCCAGGGCGATATCCATGATATCGGCAAGACTTTGGTCGGCACGATGTTATCGGCAGCCGGTTTCCAGGTCTATGATCTGGGGGTGGATGTGCCCGTGATGAAGCTGGTTGAGAAAGCCCGCGCAGTGGATGCCAATATTATTGGTGTCAGCGCCCTATTGACCACCACCATGGTGCGCCAACGTGACGTGGTAGAGGCGTTGGAGGATATGGGCTTGCGCTCTAAGATCAAAGTGATGGTGGGCGGTGCGCCTGTCACCAGCGAGTGGGTCAAGGAGATTGGCGCAGATGGCTATAGTGAAGATGCCATCGGTGCGGTAGCGGTTGCCAAGAAACTCGTTGGAAAGTAGGAGCAGGTTGCTATGGGGCGCCCTATCAAATCTATAACCAACCCTAAGCTGAGCCTGAATATCCTTACTCCGGAAGAGGTGCAGCGCATCCATACTGCCACGCTGGATGTGATCGAAAATGTCGGGGTGCGTTTCCCATCTCAAAAAGTATTGGATATCTGGGAAGCGCATGGAGCGAAAGTAGACCGGGAGACTTTCATCGTAAAGGCTCCTGGAGCATTGATTGAAAAAGCGCTGAAAAGCGCTCCGCCAGCCGACGCTCTGGCTGCGCGTGATCCGGCCCAGGACCTGATGATGGATGGGAACCATGTCTTTCTGGGCACAGATGGCTGTGGTGTAGAGGTAATTGACATCTATTCGGGCGCTCGCCGCCGCTCACGTCTGCAGGATGTGGGGGAGATTGCCCGGGTGGCTGATTACCTGGAAGAAGTGGCATTCCATTGGGTAGCTGTGTCGGCACAGGACCGTCCGCCTCAAACGCGTGGCCTGCACGAAGTGAAGGCAATTTGGGATAACTCCACCAAACATGTCCAGACGGAAAGCATTTATTCTGAAAAAGAAGCCCGCGCGGCGGTGGAAATGGCTGCTATCATCGTTGGTGGGCGAGAAGCGCTGCGAAAGAGACCGGTGCTATCCATGATGCAATGCACAGCTCCGCCTTTGGGTCACGACGGCGGCAGTTTAGAGGCGGCTTTGGTAGGAGCGGAAGCCGGGATACCGGTGGGCTTTATGACCATGGCATCTTGCTTGACCACGGGCCCTGCCACTATGGCAGGTACGCTGGTGGTGGGGAATGCGGAAGTGATCGCCGGGACTGCGCTGATCCAACTGGCCTATCCGGGGGCGCCGGTCTTCTACGCGGCGGCTCAGACGGCCTCAGACCTGCGAACTGGCTCTTACACAGGCGGAGGGCCAGAGGATTACCTGTTTGGCGCCGCTACCAATGTCCTGTCCGACTTCTATGACATCCCACTCTCTATGGGTTCTTTTGCCACCGGCGCCAAGGAGCCGAACTGGCAGGCAGGGGTGGATAACTCGCTTTCAACCTTTATGTCATGCATTGTCATGTCGGATATGTTGCTGGGTGTGGGATTCCTGCACGGTAGCCGGATCTGGTCGTATGCGCAAATGCTGATGGACTGCGAGATTTATAATATCGTTAATAAGACACTTCAAGGGATCCCGATTGATGACGAGACACTGGCTCTGGATGTGATTCGGGCAGTCGGACCTGGCGGGAACTTCTTGAAGCAGAAGCACACCATCCGCCACATGCGCGACGTCTTTCTGCCACAGTTTATGGATCGACGACCGTACAATGAATGGCAGGAAAAAGGTGATGGTCCGAGCGACTGGGCGCTGGCTAAGGCTCGCCAGATTTTAGAAACCCACCAGCCGGAAGTGCTGGGATCTGGCCTCTCTGCCGAACTACAACATATTATCGAGACGGCTGAGAAAGAGCCGGTAGACTGATGCGAAGAAAGAGTGTGTGTCGATGCAAACAAAGATAAATTTGCTCTCTGATGAATTGGTCAAGCGCGTTCTCGATGAAGCGTACCAGTTGATGATGACCCCGGGCATCAAAGTGCAGTCACCCGAGGCAAGAGAACTGCTGGCCAGCGCGGGTGTCCGGGTGGATGAG
>Ga0209253_10004754_pt1 | contig 11811 bp, 13 predicted proteins | sample FrelakmetBRP12BR_FD_187145 | JGI IMG/M metagenome (GOLD analysis project Ga0209253, IMG submission 187145) | Freshwater lake sediment microbial communities from the University of Notre Dame, USA, for methane emissions studies - BRP12 BR (SPAdes)... | ecosystem: Environmental > Aquatic >...
CGGGACAATGACCCAGTCTCCTCCGACCACATCCAACAGGCCAAGTTCTCTCACTTCCTTTCTCAGCCACGGCATGACAGTAAAGTCGGTCTTCGGGTCAAAAACAATCATAAACATATCCCAGGCACTACAGCAGGCGGCACCCGTTAGGGTCTCTAGGTAAAGCTGAGGGCTGACTTTGGCCACCCCTTCCACCTGAGCTATCCGATCAAGATTCTCCGCAGGCATCCATGCTTCTGACAACGGCTTACCCAAAAGAAGAGCTGTCTGAGCTTCAATCTCATTCCCCGCTGGCACAACAACGATGTCAGCACCAAGCCTCTGCGTACCTACCTGTAGGCTATGTTTAATGCTTTTTGCAAGGAGTGTTGTGGACATTAGAAAAGCGGCCAGAACCAGAATGAAACCCCCAATTAAACTACTCCTATAGGCTCTGCCGCTAATGCTTTGACCAACCAAGTACCACAGGTCCATGGGGTTCCTGTTTTGGGAGGGTTTTATTCAGATGACGCTATTCAAAGAAATGGTTACTGCCTATGCAAGTAAGCAAGGCTGAAGCCTTGCGCTACGTAACATTTTTCGTGCGTTCATATTAATTAGCCAAGCCACCTCTTTCGTCGCTTATAGTGCTTGACATCACGGTAGCTTTTCCGCTGTGAAAGGGCGCCAAAACCAAGATAGAACTCCTTCACGTCTTCGTTCTCCTTCAACTGCTCCCGAGTACCATCCAGGACGATCCTGCCATTCTCCATCACGTAGCCATACTCGGCCAAGTCGAGAGCAGCCGTAGCATTCTGCTCGACAATGAGAATCGAGACCTTTTCTTCTTGATTAATGGTTCTGACGATGCCAAGGATTTCCTGTATCAGCATTGGTGCCAGACCAAGAGATGGTTCGTCCAGCAGTATCAGCTTGGGGTGTGTCATTAAAGCTCGACCGATGACTAACATCTGCTGTTCCCCACCGGAACAATAGCCACTGGTGTGGTGACGAAGGTCCTTAAGTTTTGGGAAATAGTGATAGACCCGATCCAGTTCTTTTCTCAAGTCTAACCGGTGGCGGGCAATGTAGCCGGCGGCAAGCAGCTCATCTTCAACCGTCAGATGTTGGAGTATCCTTCTACCCTCCATGACCTGAATGATCCCCATTTTGGCAATATCCTCTGGGTCAGCTCGATCAATTCGTTGGCCATCGAAATGGATATCGCCACGGGTCACTTTGCCTACCTCCGTTTTGAGCAGACAAGAAATGGCTTTCAGAGTTGTACTTTTTCCGGCACCATTAGCTCCTAACAAAGTTATGATTTTCCCTTCACCTACCTCGAACGACACTCCCCTTAACACCAAGATGACCCCATGATACGTGACTTCAATATTATTCACCCTTAGCATTTCGACCCTTTTCCTCCTCACTCAACAGAGTAGATTGTCAGCTCAGCGCTCACCTTCCCCTTCCTGCCATCATCGTAGGTGAACTCGGACGTGATGGGGATGGTCCGTTTCCCACTATACATAGCTTCAATGACCTCGCTGTAACGTTTCTCCATAGCCGTTCGTCGAAGCTTTCTCGTCCGGGTCAGGTCGGCCTCATCCGGATCAAACTCCTTATGGAGAAGGACGTACTTCCTTATTTTGGTTGCTGGATTCAATTGCTTATTTACTCTGTCGATGTCCTCCCGGACGAGCTGGCTAACTTCGGGTTTTTGTGACAGGTCGGTAAAGGTAGTATAGGTAAGATGGTTTCTTTCTGCCCAGCGCCCTATATTTTCATAATCCATATTAATAATCGTTGTTACAAACCCCCTTCCTTCTCCTATGGTGATGGAATCCTTTATATAAGGGCTAAAACGCAAACTGCTTTCAATCCACTGAGGGGCATATTTCTCCCCCGAACTCACCTGCGCCAATTCGCTTACCCTGTCCATATAAACCAGATGCCCTTGTTCATCGATCCTGCCTGCATCCCCGCTGAGCCACCAGCCCTCTCGAACCGTTTTCTCATAAGCTTCTTGATTTTTGTGGTAGCCAGAAAAAAGGTATGGGCTTCTGATTAGAATTTCCCCATCTCCTGATATTCTGACTTCTACTCCCAGTAGGGGAGGTCCAATAGTTCTTGTCAATATATTGTCACTCTTGTGTCCGGAGATCATCCCACCTTCGGTACTACCGTAGACCTGTCTCAATCTAACTCCAATTGAATTCATAAAGGCCATGGTATCCGTTCCAGTGACCGACCCAGCCGTAATAGCAAATCGACATTTGGTCAATCCAAGTTTATCCCGAATCGCCTGGAGCAGAATCAAATCTACAAACCATTGAAGAATGCGCCTACCCAGAGGTATCTTCTCTCCTTCTTCGATAGCCTTACCCACCTTGAGCGCCACGGGCATCAGCGTTTTATATACCAACTTCTCCAGCCCCCCCGCTTCTTCGATCTTGGCTCGGATCTTCGACACCCACCCCTCCCATTGCCGAGGTCCGCCCAAGATCATACTTGGAGTTATCTCATAGATGTCGTTAAAAATCGTCTCCGGCTCTTCCAGGGTGTTAAGCTTTGCCCCGGTAATCAAGTGAGGGACAGTAGTGAAAAAAGCTTCACCAACCCAGGCAGGAGGGAGATAACATAGAATGTTATCTTTGTAATTGAGATTGAATAATGTCAGCGTCGCTTCTGCTGAACCGATCAAGGACTGATGGGTGATCATTGCACCCTTAGGAACGCCGGTTGTTCCTGAGGTATAGAAAATATTTGCAAACTCATCACTTTTCGCAGAATCTATATTCTCCTCGAAAACCTTGGGGTGGCTCTCTTCATATTTCTTTCCCAGATCCTTGACTTGCTCATAGCTTGTTATAAAGGATTGCTCATATTTCCTCATTCCTTTCGAGTACCACCAAATGATCTTCTCCACCTTAGGCAGTTTGTCATGGGCTGCCAATATCTTGTCCACCTGCTCCTGGTCCCTGGCAATAATAAATTTGCTGTCAGAATGGTCGACAATGTATTGGATCTCATCAGGAATGGCATCGGTAAATAGAGCTACCGTTATTGCCCGTGCTGCCTGAATAGCAAAGGAAGCCCAATACCACTGGGGCTCATTGTCCCCGATGATCGCTGCTCGTTCGCCAGGCTTGAGGCCAAGGCTAATAAGTCCCAAAGAGAAGTATTTGACATTTTCGTAGACATCTTTCCAGGTATACTCATTCCAGAGGCCGTAATCCTTATCTCGAAAAGCCACTTCCTTGTCACCCCAACGGTCAAAATTGTGCTTCAATAGTTTGGGAATAGTATCAACTTCCATTTTTTGTCACCTCTTCAGGTCTTACCCAAATAAGCTCGTATGACATCCTCGTTCGATCTGATTTCTTCAGGGGTTCCCTCGGCAATTTTGCGGCCGAAGTCCAACACCACCACCCTATCACATATGTCCATGACCAGCCCCATGTCATGCTCTACGACCGCGATGGTAATCCCCATCTCTTCAGAGATATCGAGGACAAACCTGGCTATGTCTTCCTTTTCATCCCTGTTCATCCCGGCCAAGGGCTCATCGAGAAGGAGAAGCTTCGGCTCAGCAGACAAGGCCCTACCCAAGTCAACCCTTTTTCTCAAACCATAAGGGAGGGCTCCAACTCGATGCTTCCTGATAGACTCTATCTCAAAAAAATCAATGATATTCTCAACGACTCTCCGATGCCTTATCTCCTCCTTCCGTGTCCGGCCGAAATAGATGGCCTCACTCAGAATGCCTGTCTTAAATTTGAAATGCCTCCCCGCCATAATATTGTCTAAGACGCTAAGGCCATCGAAGAGCTGTAAGCCTTGAAAAGATCGGGCGATACCTAACTCGGCTATTCGGTGAGATTTTAGGCGGGTGATCTCCTGGCCTTCAAAATAGATGCTGCCCTTCTGGGGACGATAAAATCCATTGACACAGTTAAAGAAGCTGGTCTTACCAGCACCATTCGGGCCGATAACCGCAAAGATCTCGCCCCGCCTTATCTCAATATCGACATCCATCAAAGCCTGAATTCCACCGAAACTCAAACCAATACCCTTTGCAGTTAACATCGCATTATTTGCAGGCATTTTTTCTCCCTAAGGCTGTAGTATGCGTCCCAATAAAATAGTCATTGCGAGGAGCAAAGCCCTGAACCTAATATGGTACAGGGCGAAGTGACGTTGCAATCTCTTGAGATTGCTTCACGGAGTTTACCCTGAGCGTTAGATTCTTCGCTCCGCTCAGAATGACATGAGCGAAGGGTTCGCAACGACACTCTCAGTATGTCAATATACCTTTTTGGGCAGAGGAGGCTTTGAAGGCTCCTTGTAAGGCCCCTTCAGCTTATCTTGGATAATCCCTGGCATCCTACGCCAGGGAGTCGCTGGAACCCATTGGTCACCTTTTATTTCTACCAGTCGCGCCAGCATTGGCGTTCGGGACTCAGGAGTATAGTCGAACTTGACCAGCCCGTGAAGGTCATACTCTTTGCCCCAACTCTCCAACTGCCTCCTTAGCACCCTACTATTGATACCATCCCAGCCAACCTTGGGCACGAGCTGGTTCAACAGATCATAAATGGTAAGTGCGTTCGCCCAACCCAAGAAATAGCTATTGAGAAGGTCCTTCTTACGTCGCCCCTGTTCCTTAGTAATTCTTATCGCCAATTGAATGAACGGGTCCTTTGTTTCAGACCACAGCTTGTAGGGAGTTGTTCCCATGACACCCTCAACGGCTTTTCCTCCGAGCATCGGCAAAGGCTCGTCGACCCCGAAATTGTTGGTTCCAAACTTCAAACCATAACCAAGCCTCTCATTTTCCTTAGCCAGTGGCACTAAGCTCTGCCACAGCAGCTGACCATAAATATAGTCGGCACCAGATTTCTTAGCTCGAGTCAGTGGAGTTGCTGAATCCACCAGGATAACAGATATGAACTGCTGATCGACAACTTCTATGTTCTTTTTCTTGCAATAGTCCATTATCAAAGGTTGCAGACAGGCTTTTCCAAAAGGAGTGTCATAGGTCATGAACGCCAGCCTCGGTGGTCTCCCCTGTTTTTTATAGTCCCATCTCTCGGCGATCACGTCAGCAAAATTGGCAAACTGGTCCGCATATAGCGGAATGGTAGCAAAGGCGTAGCCCGCCGGGTACATTCCCGTCTCACTCACCCCACAACTCGAGACCACAACCTCATCTTCTGCGTAACGGTCATGGAAGGCTTCGTTCTCCTGAGACCCGCACACTGCCATAAATATGAAGTTCTTCCTTGGGCGCCACCTCTCGTAAATCGTGGCCCCAACCGCAAGGTCATTCGTGTGATCAGCCCATTCCACCCTCAATTTCCTGCCCTGAACTCCGCCTTTTTCCTTGTTAATCCAGTAGAGAGCGTCCTGAATCCCCAGAAGGCGGGGAACATTTATAAAACCGTAAACACGACTCATGTCGGCCCAAAAATACATAGTGAAGAACTCTTCTTTTGCAGCTGCAGGCTTAGATCCTACGGCCGGAAAGACTAATAAAGAGATGACCATTATTGCAAACAATACTAACCATGTTTTTCTCATCATATTTCCTCCTTTCTGTATTGTTTTTATTTCCTCCGCATTTTATGCTGCCTTTTTCCAAATGTTTTCACATCATTTCTCGCTTGCAGTGATCAGTTGCCCTATTCCACTTAGATAGCGTATTTGAAAGGCCAATGCCTGAACCGGGATTTGAGCACCTCCCAAGTGTGAGCCAAACCTCTGGGCTCGAAAATAAGAAAGAGGATGACCACCAGGGCCCAACTAATAATTCCTAATGCTGGACCGATCTTGGGTGCATCCATAGGTGAAACTATCTCACTCAAAATTGGGCTTATAATAGTCACTAATTCCTTTATACATCTCAAAAATACAACGCCGAAAACGGCCCCAACTGCGGTTCCCATGCCACCGACAATCAGGCACCCAAGATACCAGATAGATACGTCAAGATGAAAGTGGAGTGGGTTGACGCTTCGGTAGTAAGTCGCCCATAAAGAGCCGGCAATCCCAGCATAGAAGCAGCCAACAGCGAAAGCATAGAGTTTGTATTTAGCTACGTGGATACCTATGACCTCGCCGGCCAGGTCGTTGTCTCTGATAGCAACAAAGGCTCGCCCCAATCGGCAACGAACAAGATTCTTGGCAATAATTGTCATGACCACCGCTATCCCTATGACGACATAGTAGAAAGCTTCGTTATTTCTGAAGTCAATACCCAACAACTCAGGACGATTAACTCTTATGCCACTCACGGCGCGGAAATAATCGGGGAAGGCATGATTAAAGAAGGCGATGATGATGAACTGGGCAGCAAGAGTGGTCATCGCGAGATAGAGCATCTTGAGTCGAAAGGAAGGAAGGCCAAAGAGCACGCCGACTGCAGCAGCGGCAATGCCCGCGAGAGGCACGGTTGCCCAGAAATTCCAGTGGAAGGAATCCATAAGCACGGCTGTGGTGTAGGCACCTACAGCCACGAATGCCTGGTGCCCCAGAGAAATCTGACCGGCATATCCAATAAGGATATTGAGCCCAAGAACGGCAATCAAAGCTATCCCGGTTAGGATCATGAAGCCCAAAAAGTAAGAGCCGGTGAAAAGCGGCAACACGGCTAAAAGAATCAGAAAGCCTATCAGGAAAGCCCATTGAGGGCCAGTACGGACAATAGCCATGTCCTGTTCATACCGGATGTCGAAAATACCAGCTGGTCGTTCCATTTTTCTCTACAGCCTTTCTATCCGCACCAAACCGAAGAGACCACACGGCTTGATGATCAAGATGAGAAGCAAAACAATATAGGGTATGACATCGGCCAGAGCAGGGTTAAGGTAACCCGTCACCAATGATTGGAGCACGCCCAATATCATACCCCCAACGATGGCTCCCGCAATGGAGTCAATGCCTCCCAGAAGCACCACAGCGATTGCCCCAAGCAATGACGTGTACATGATATAGTGAACACCGCTGACCACACCCAAAAAGAGCCCAGCTATGACACTTAACATTCCGGCTAGTACCCAGCTAAGGCTGAAAACGCTCTTCACCGGCAGTCCCTCGCTCTGAGCAACCTGATGGTCCTCCGCCGTAGCCCTCATCACCCTACCCATCATAGTCCGCCAGTAGAAGAAACTAAAGGCGGCAAAGGCCGCTATCGCCACTCCGATGCCCCACAGAAGAGCGTGGCTTATCACCACTCCACCCAATTTGATGGATTGACCGGGTAACTTCACCGGCAGGTCATAGCCAAAAGTTCCCCACGTTAAAATGTTTATCCCCTCGATCACATGGGCTAGCATGATGGTCAGCAGCAAAGCAGCAATGAGGGGTTGCCCAATCAACGGGCGCATGAGCAGTCTCTCAATCACCATACCAAGAAGTACTCCAAAGGCTAGCCCACCAATCACTCCAATAAAAACTCCAAACTTTTCAACGAGGGTCACCAGCATAAATGCCCCGAGCGTAACCATCCATCCCTGAGCGAAGTTGAATACTCTTGTGGACTTGTAAATGATAACAATACCCAAAGCAATAAGCGTATACATGCCACCAAGAAACAGGCCTCCGATAATGAACTGCGGAAGAAATATTGACATGCGGAGTTCTCCTATTCTGTCACATCAATTTTCCAGCTCTTGACCTGACTGCACTGGACTTTGATATAATACTCACCTGGCCCTTCATATGATAGAGTGCCAGTTCCGGCTCCTACAGTGGACATCTCAATGTATCTCTCTGTTTCCCCTCTGGGATAAATCGCAATACTCTGCCCACCTCCCTCCCACATCAAAGCTGTTACAGGTTCCATCGTATAGGTAATTTTGAACTCTTTTTTCCGAATTTTGAAAGGTTGTGTGGTCATATCTGAGCTTCCGGTAAAAGAAGCTGGCGATGTCAGCAGCTCACTGACTCCTGCTCGGACCACCTCCACCCGCCAATTAGCAATGTTCCGGGCCGTAACCTTGATATAGTATCTACCCTTTCCCTTGTAAAGATATGTGCTGCCATTAGCGTCAAAGCGGGGGGTCTTCACCATTTCGATCCAATTGGCCTTGTCTCCCTCAGGATACACGTTTAGAACAAAGTTGGGCACTCTTTTCTCTACGGCTTTATACTCCCAGTTGATCTGCCACTCCTTAGTGTTGATCTCAAACGGCTCGCCGATAAAGTCTTTAGAACCGCTGAATTCCACCCGCGCCAAGGGTGGGGGTGCCGGTTTAAGCAGGGCACAGGAAAAAGTTCCCAGTAAAAGTAGTAATCCGCAACTAACCAAAAATATCTTTCTCATCGCAGCCTCCTTCCTTTATGCTAATTTGTTTGAGTAACTGGGGCACCATCTGTTGGAAATCGTCCACCATTTCGCCTGATTCTATATTATTACTTATCTCGTCCCTATCAAAAAGTTATTTGCTCTCAAGCGATTCAAGATACGCAATCAGCGAAGTTATCGACCGATCGATCCCCGATTTTGATTTTTCCAATCCATAAATAACCGATGTACCCAAAAGCCCCGCCAGCAGCATCTCGGTCAATTCCCTTGTCTTAACGTCCTTTCTTATTTCACCTTTTTTTTGGGCTTGGTCCAAAAACCTTTTAATCATCCTCTTGAGGCCAGCCCACCCCTTTCCGATCTCACGAGATAAAACAGGCTTTTGATCATCCAGTTCTACCGAGAGGGTGATGAAAATACATCCCCCAGGAAAATTTCTCTCGTCTTTGAGATATCTGTTTTGGTAGTTTTTCAACAGCTTCTTGACTTTATCGATTGGCCTTTCTACCTCGTCTAAGCCATTGAGATTGTTTTTACGCCATATCCTCCGCGCTTCTGTCAAAACAGCCATAAGGAGATCCTCTTTACTCTGGAAATAATTATATAGGCCTCCCTTGGATATCTTCGCCGCCTTCATTACATCTTGGGTAGAGGTGCTTAAAAAACCCTTTAAGGAAAATAACCTTAAAGACTCCCAAATGATTCTTTCTTTGATGTCCATTTGATTTTAGCCCAGATGAGGTAAGACTGACCGGTCGGTCTGTTCAAACATATATTAAACTATTTAACGATGTCAAGTCTTTTTTTTGCCAAAGAACATTGGTGGAGAGATTCCTGGCACCTACAAAAGTGCATGGATTTCCTCATGAGCCCCAAATTCGATACCATGCTTACCTACCTCGAAGATTCCAAAATCCCTCGATCAGGCCATTCCGAAACCCTTATCAATGTCTGGCGACAAATCGAAACCGTACGCCGAGGATTTAAAACCCATCAGGGACGCCTTAATCACCTCAAGCTCTTTCAAGTTACCCGCTACCTCCATCTTCCTCTATCTAGCGAGTAAAGTGGGAAAGACCTTTTTTTTAAATTGACATACAACTCCCTTTTTTGTACAGTTGATCCATCCTGAAGCGAGTTCTTATCAGTTAAATGCCTCAGGCATTAATGACGGCGCGGCGGCCCTGGTCGTCATGTCTCTTGAAAAGGCCAGGGAAATAGGACTGACACCAATGGCCACTATACGATCCTACGCCACCGCCGGGGTGGACCCTTCGATCATGGGAACCGGCCCGATTCCCGCCTCAAAAAAGGCCCTGGCCAAAGCCGGGCTGTCGGTAAGGGACTTAGGCCTGGTCGAGGCCAACGAAGCCTTTGCCGCTCAGGCCGCGGCGGTCAACAAAGAGATGGGCTGGGACATGGAAAAGGTTAATGTCAACGGCGGGGCCATCGCCATCGGCCATCCGATCGGGGCCAGCGGGGCCAGGATTTTGATCAGCCTGCTTTATGAGATGATAAAGAGAAATTCCAGGCTGGGCCTGGCGACCCTCTGCGTCGGCGGCGGCATGGGGCCGGCCCTGATACTCGAAAGGAAGTAACAAATCAGCGATCAGCTTTCAGCAGAGACTAATGGATCACAATTTTTTTTCGCTGACCGCTGATTGCTGACTGCTATTATCGATTTTGAAAGGAGCTAATATGTCTTACGAATTAATTCTACTGGAAATTTCCGAAGGGATTGCCACCATTTCAATCAATCGTCCCAAGGCCTTGAATGCCCTGAATCCCCAGGTTATGGAGGAGATCGGCGCTGCCCTCAAGGAGATAAGTCAAAACAAGGAAGTGAGGGCAGCCATTTTGACCGGGACTGGTGACAAGGCCTTTGTGGCCGGGGGCGACATCGCCAGCATGGCCCAGTTCACGCTCTTGGAGGCCAAGCGGTATTCCTCTAACGGACATGAGGTGCTGTTTGCCATGGAAAATCTGGAAATCCCGATCATTGCCGCAGTCAACGGATTTGCCCTGGGCGGGGGGAATGAAATCGCCATGGCCTGCGATTTTATTTATGCCTCGGAAAATGCCAAATTCGGGCAGCCTGAAATTAACCTGGGCATTACCCCGGGATTCGGCGGCACCCAGCGCCTGGCCCGGCTGGTTGGCAAGGGCTGGGCCCGTGAACTTTGTTTGACGGGCGTAATGATATCAGCCCAGGAGGCCAAGGAGATCGGTCTGGTCAACAAGGTCTTCCCTCCTGAGGCTTTGATGGCTGAGACCCGAAAAACTGCCAAATTGATCGCATCCAAAGGCCGGGTTGCCGTTCGGGCCATCAAACATGCCATCAATCGGGGCTTTGATGTGGATCTTCGCAACGGCTGCGCCATGGAGGTTGATGCCTATGCCATAACCTTCACCAGCCCCGATGCCAAAGAAGGCCTGACGGCCTTTCTGGAAAAGAGAAAGCCGGATTTTAAGGGAGAAATCTGACGACTTCGCAAAAAGTCCATCTGCTGTGTTGCGCTTCACCCCTCGTCATTCCGGCGTACGTAGAAGTACGCCTCATTCCTCGGGATTCGCGCGCCTTGCATCTGGAGCTTTTTGCGAAGTCGTCCATGTTTAGAGGCTAAGGCCACAAGGTTTATCAAAATGGATTTCCTCACTAGAATCCTTGACCCCTCGGCCCCTTGAACCCTTTTATCTAAGGAGAGAACTATAATGGATTTTAATTTAACGGAAGAACAACAGATGGTCCGGGAGATGGCCCGGCGTTTTGCCGAGGCCGAGATAAAGCCGGTAGAAGAGTTAGCCCGTTATCCGGGCCTCTTTCTCCCAGGAGAGAATGACCTATCTGCCCGAGGAGTCCAAGGTGATCTATGAATCCAAGGATGCCCAAAAGGAGAAGGTCTTTGACGCTTTAGAGTGGATGGCGGCCATGAGCTCCCATGTGCCGGACAAGGGAGAGCAGATGGTCCGGTATTATGGGTATTACAGTAATGTTTACCGGGGGAAACGGAAGAAACAAAGCCAGGATGAATGGATACCCTGCATTCTGGAGCCGGAGGGATCCTCCAAGGAATATCGGAAGAATTGGGCGAGGCTGATTCAAAGGATTTATGAGATTGATCCCCTGACCTGCCCCAGGTGCCAGGGTCAGATGCGAATTCTCGCTTTCATCGAGGATGAGGAGGTGATTGAAAAGATGCTCAGGCATCTTGGGCTGTGGGAGGCGAAGGCCAGGCCCCCGCCCAAGGTGAAGGCGCCCTCCGAAACGATTTACCTCGATGATTCGGAGTCTCAGGATTTACCCTCTGATTCCTTTTATGCTCACCCGGATTACCCGATGGATTCCTATCTGAGCTGATCTTTGGTGGATAATGGGTTGGTTTGTCTGCAGGAGGGGGTAAAAAACCCCTTTTTATCCACTGGTGAGGATTTAGGTCCTGTCTTGGGTTACCCTCATTCCGCTCCGAAATCTCTTTGTCCCGGTCCTCACAGGATGTCTTGAGAAAGCACCCAACATCTTG
>Ga0209253_10004755_pt1 | contig 11810 bp, 8 predicted proteins | sample FrelakmetBRP12BR_FD_187145 | JGI IMG/M metagenome (GOLD analysis project Ga0209253, IMG submission 187145) | Freshwater lake sediment microbial communities from the University of Notre Dame, USA, for methane emissions studies - BRP12 BR (SPAdes)... | ecosystem: Environmental > Aquatic >...
GCACCGAGCTGATCGTAGGCGGCACGCTTCTCGGGGTCCTTGAGGACCTCGTGCGCTTCCTGGAGCTCCTTGAATTTTTCCTCGGCGTCTTTCTCCTTGCTGACGTCGGGGTGGAACTTCCGGGCGAGCTTCCGGTACGCGCGCTTGATGTCTTCCTGGCTGGCCGTGCGCGCCACGCCCATGACCTTGTAGTAATCCTTGTAGCGCATGGCTCTACTTTAGCGCCGATCACGCCGCCTGGATGGTCCCGGCGAGGCACTAGATGGTGGCGGGCAGAGGTTCCGGCAAGGGGTCCCGGACGCTGGGTGGTGGCGTGGACTGCAGGGGGTTGACCTGTCCGTGATCCGGCCCCATGCAGGGGGCACGTCAACTGCCGAGTCCGGAGCGTCCATGTCGTCGTTACACAAGGTCGTCTGCCAGCACTGCGACGGTGTGGTCGGCGTACCCGCCGGGCGCCTGGGCGACGGCCCGCGCTGCCCGCGTTGCCACGCGGCCCTGTTCGAGGGGCATCCGGTGGAACTGAACGACCGCAATTTCGACCTGCACGTCGGCCGGAGCGACCTGCCGGTGGTCGTGGATTTCTGGGCTCCGTGGTGCGGACCATGCCGGATGATGGCGCCGGCTTTCGAGGAGGCCGCAAGGAGCCTGGAACCCGCGGCCCGCTTCGCGAAGTTGAATACCGACGAGGCCCAGGGCGTGGCTGCGCGGTTCGGGATCCGCAGCATCCCGACGATGATCGTCTTCAAGGACGGCCGCGAGGTCGCGCGGCAGTCGGGCGCAATGGGGGCCGAACACATCCGGCGCTGGGTGACGTCGGCGGCCGGCTGAGAAACTGGGGACATTCTCCTTTTAGGGAGACAGGCACCTCGCGCCCGACTCCCGAAAAGGAGAATGTCCCCTACCTTGTCCCCTATGCCTCCGCCAGTACGACGAGCAGGTCCTTCGCGTCCACCTGCTCGCCGGGCCGCGCGACCACTTCCACGATCGTGCCGTCGCGATCGGCGCGCACGCTGGTCTCCATCTTCATCGCCTCGATCGTCACCAGCACGTCGCCGCGCGTCACCTTGTGGCCGACCACGGCGTGCACGGTCGCGATCGTGCCCGGCATCGGCGCGCCGACCTGGTCCCGGTGATCCGCTTCCGCCTTGCGGCGCGGCGGACGCTTCGCGACCTTGCTGCGGTCCGTGACTTTCACCGAGCGTGGCTGGCCGTTCAGCTCGAAGAACACCGTGCGCGTGCCGTCGTCGTGCACGTCGCTCGTCGCGACGAGGCGGATGATCAGGTGCTTGCCCCGCTCGAGCTCGAGCGTGACCTCCTCGCCCGGCTCGAGCCCGTAGAAGAACGCGCGCGTGGGCAGGACGCTCGTGTCTCCGAAGTTCAGCCGGTCGGCCATGTAGTCCGTGAACACTTTCGGGTACATGAGCCAGGAGGCGAACTCGCGGTCGGTGATCGGCCGCGGCATCTTCGCCTGCAGATCCTTTCGCGCCTGCTCGAGGTTGACCGGCGGCATCACCGATCCCGGCCGCGCGGTCATCGGCGGCGCACCCTTCAGCACCTTCTGCTGCAGCGCCGGCGGGAACCCGCCGTGAGGCTGGCCGATGTCACCACGGAAAAGCGACACCACCGACTCGGGGAAGGCGACTTCGACGGCCGGGTCCAGCACGTCCCCGGCCGTGAGCCCGCTCGTGACCATCATGATCGCCATGTCGCCCACGACCTTCGACGAGGGCGTCACCTTCACGATGTCGCCGAACATCTCGTTCACCTGCGCGTAGGCCCGCGCGACCTCGTGCCAGCGGGTGTCGTCGATGCCGAGCGATCGCGCCTGCTCGCGCAGGTTCGTGTACTGGCCGCCCGGCATGCCGTGCACGTAGACCTCCGACGCGCCGGAGCGCATTTCGCTCTCGAACGCGGCGTAGCCGTGGCGCACCTGCTCCCAGTAGTTCGAAAGCAGGCGCAGCTTGTCGGGATCGAGGCCCGTGTCGCGCGGGCCGAAGCGCAGCGCCTCGACGATGGACCCGAGGTTCGGCTGCGAGGTGAGCCCGCTCATGGCGTCGAGCGCGCCGTCCACCGCGTCCACGCCAGCCTCCACCGCCATGAGCACGCTCGCGGCGGCGACGCCGCTCGTGTCGTGCGTGTGGAAGTGGACCGGGACGCCGATCTCGTCCTTCAGCGCCTTCACCAGCGTGTAGGCCGCGCGCGGCTGGCAGAGGCCCGCCATGTCCTTGATGCCGAGGATGTGAGCACCAGCCTTTTCCAGCTCTTTGGCCATCCCGACGTAGTACTTGAGGTCGTACTTCGTCCGGCGAGGGTCGTTGAGATTGCCCGTGTAGCAGATCGCCGCCTCGCAGAGGCGGTCGGTCTCGAGCACCGCGTCCATGGCGACCCGCATGTTCTCGACCCAGTTGAGCGAGTCGAACACGCGGAAGAGGTCCACGCCGTTCCTCGCCGCCTGCTCGACGAAGTAGCGCACGACGTTGTCGGGGTAGTTCGTGTAGCCGACCGCGTTCGCGGAGCGCAGCAGCATCTGCAACAGCAGGTTCGGCATGGCCTCGCGGAACTCGGCCAGGCGGTCCCAGGGGCACTCCCTCAGGAACCGCATCGCGACGTCGAAGGTCGCCCCGCCCCAGCATTCCACGGAAAAGAGGCCGGGCGCGAGGCGCGCGTACGCGGGCGCCACCGCCGCCATGTCGCGCGTGCGGAAGCGGGTCGCGAGCAGCGACTGGTGCGCGTCGCGGAACGTGGTGTCGGTGAGGAGCACCGGCCGCTGCTCGAGCATCCACTGGGCAAACTTCTTCGGTCCCAGCTCGTCGAGTCGCTGCTTCGTACCGGGCGGCGGCGGTTCGGCGAGGCTCACCTTCGGCGGCCTCGGGTCGAGCGTGCGGGTCGGGCGGGCGCGTCCGATGACCTCCGGGTTGCCGTTCACGATCACGTCGGCCACGAATCGCAGCAGCCGCGTCGCGCGGTCGCGCTTGCGCGGGAAGTGGAAGAGCTCCGGCGTGTCGTCGATGAACCTGGTCGTGTAGTCGGCGTTCTCGAAGCGAGGGTGCGTGATCACCTGGTCCAGGAAGCGCAGGTTCGTGACCACGCCGCGCACGCGGAACTCCCAGAGCGCGCGGTGCATGCGCGCGATGGTCTCGTCGGGCGTCGGCGCCCAGGCCGTGACCTTGACGAGCAGCGAGTCGTAGGAGCGAGTGATGAATGCGCCGGTGTAGGCCGTGCCCGCGTCGAGCCGGATGCCGAACCCGGCGGGGCTGCGGTAGGCGGTGATCCGTCCGTAGTCAGGAATGAATGCGTTCTCGGGGTCCTCGGTCGTGATGCGGCACTGCATCGCGTGACCGTTCATGCGGATGCCGGACTGCGGCGGAACGCCGCTCGCGGGCTCGCCGATGGTCGCGCCCTCGGCGATGCGGATCTGCGCCTTCACGAGGTCGATGCCGGTCACGACCTCGGTGACCGTGTGCTCGACCTGGATGCGCGGGTTGACCTCGATGAAGTGGAACCGCCCTGTGTCGGCGTCCTGCAGGAACTCGACCGTACCGGCATTGAGGTAGCCCACCGCGCGGCCGATGCGGAGCCCCAGCTCGCAGAGTTCCGCGCGCTGCGAGTCGTCGAGGAATACCGCCGGCGCGCGTTCGACGACCTTCTGGTTGCGGCGCTGCACGGTGCAGTCGCGCTCGTAGAGGTGCACGAGGTTGCCGTGCGAGTCGCCTAGGATCTGCACCTCGACGTGGCGCGCGCGGCGCACCAGCTTCTCGAGGTACACCTCGTCGTTGCCGAAGGCCGCCTTCGCCTCGCGCCGCGCAGTTGCCACCATCTCGGCTAGATTCGCCTCGCCCTCGATGACGCGCATGCCGCGCCCGCCCCCGCCCCAGCTCGCCTTGAGCATCACCGGGTAGCCGATCCCGGCGGCCATGCGGGCGCACTCGGCATCGTCGCGCGGCAGCGGTGGAGTCGCGGGCATCACCGGCACGCCGGCGGACACCGCGAGCGTCCGCGCTGTCACCTTGTTGCCGAGCCTGCGCATGATCTCGGGCGTCGGGCCAATGAAGATGATCCCAGCGGCGGCGCAGGCCTCTGCAAAGTCCGGGTTCTCCGAGAGGAACCCGTAGCCCGGGTGGATGGCGTCCGCGCCGGCCTCGCGCGCAATGCGGATGATGTCCTCGATGTCGAGGTAGGCCTCGACCGGGGCCTTGCCCTCGCCCACGAGGTAGCTTTCGTCCGCCTTCATGCGGTGCAGGGAAAAGCGGTCCTCCTGCGAGTAGATCGACACCGTCTTGATGCCGAGCTCGTGCGACGCACGCATCACGCGGATCGTGATCTCGCCACGGTTGGCGACGAGCAGGGTCTTGATCTTGCCGGGCTGGCGCATGGCGGCTCGCTGGGTCGGCGGGAGGAACGCTGCGTAGCCCTGATGATAAGCTGAACCGGGACGCCGTATTCCCCCTCCCCACGGGTCGGATCGAGGACCGAGGATGCTTTCAATTGCCGTACACGGTGGCGCCGGCGTAATGCCGGGCGCCGAGCTGACGCCCGAGCGCCGGCGGGCCTTCCACGAAGGGCTCGAGGCGGCGTTGCGTGCCGGATACGCCGTCATGGAGGCCGGCGGCGGCAGCCTCGACGCCGTCGTGGCCGCGGTGAAGGTGCTCGAGGACGACCCGCTCTTCAATGCGGGGCGCGGCTCGGTCCTCGCCGCCAACGGCCGGCACGAACTCGACGCCTCGATCATGGACGGCCGCGACCTGCGCGCCGGGTCGGTCACCGGCGTACAACACGTGCGGAATCCCGTCGAACTCGCGCGACTCGTGATGGACCGGTCCCCGCACGTGATGCTCGCGGGCGCCGGGGCCGACGAGTTCGCGCTGGCCCAGGGTCTCGAGCCGGTCCCGAACGAATACTTCGCGACCGAGCGGCGCCGACTGGAACTCGAGCGCCACCTGCGCGGGGACGCGGACACCGGCGACGAGGCAGTGCTCGGGACCGTGGGCGCCGTCGCGCTCGACTCGCACGGCAACCTGGCGGCCGCGACTTCGACGGGTGGCATGACCGGCAAGAAGTGGGGACGCGTCGGCGACTCGCCCATCATCGGCGCGGGAACCTACGCCGCGAACGATTGCTGCGCGGTCTCGGCCACCGGCCACGGCGAATACTTCATCCGCGCGGCGGTCGCCCACGAGATTGCATCGCTGGTGCGCTACCGCGGGATGGGCGTACGCGAGGCCGCCAACGAGGTCGTGATGAAGCAGCTCGTGAAGCTGGGCGGGTCGGGGGGCGTGATCGCCGTCGGCCGCGACGGCTCGATCGCGATGCCGTTCAACTCGCCAGGGATGCTGCGCGGCGCGATGGACTCGCGCGGACGCCTTGAGACGGCGATTCTGAGATAGGGGACAGGAAAAGGGGACATTCTCCTTTTCCTCGGCAGAGCCGCCCAGCTCCCGCGTCGCCCCGGCATCTTGGAAAAAGAGAATGTCCCCTTTTCCCAGGTCCCCGGTCAGGCCGCGAAGTACCGCGCCAGGTATTCGTCGAACCCGATGCTGTCCGCGGCCTCGATCCTCGCCTGCGCCTGCAGCGACTCCTCGGCCTCAGCCCTGAACTCGTTCTGCCGCGCCTCGTGCGGCGGGTGCAGCTCAAGGAAATACGACTTGTGCAGCTTCGACATGCGCAGCGCGAAGTCGAAGAACGACTCCTCGTTGGTGCGCATTTCCTCGAGCGTGCGCGCGGCCGGCGTCAGCGCAACCTCGCGCACCTTCGCGGCCTGCATCTCGAGCGCCGCGGAGTAGTGCCGTTGCGGGTCGCCCTCGTCCAAGAGCTCGCACACGCCGCGCATCGAGTCCACGATCTCGGACGCCCAGTCGCGGAGCGCGAGGTCGCGCCCGTCGCGACGGAGCTTGAGACCGGGCCTGCGTCCCTCGCGCGCGACGATCGCGTGGTTTCCATCGAGCTCGGTCTGTTCTGCCGGCTCGATCGACCGGCTCTCGGCCAGAACGCAGTAGGCGGCGAAGGCCTCGAGGAAGCGCAGCTTCATCTGGTTCACGCCGACCGGGTCCCACGCGCTCACGTCGAGCGAGCGCATCTCGACGTACTGCACGCCACCGCGGAGCAGCGCCTTGGTCGGCCGCTCGCCGGACAGGGTCACGCGCTTCGGGCGGATGAAGCTGTAGTACTCGTTCTCGATCTGCAGCACGTTGTGGTTCAGCTGCCGGTACTCGCCGTCCACCTTCACGCCGATCTTCTCGTAGTCAGGGTTCGGCGTCGTGATCGCCTGGGTCAAGTCGCGGACGTAGTGGTCGAGGCTATTGACCGATACGGAGAGCCCCGCCTGGCTCTTGTTCCGGTAACCGAGGTCGCTCATGCGCAGCGAGGTGGCGTGCGGCGCGTACAAGCTCCCGGGTACGAGTTCCTCGAGCCAGTCCACCTTGCGCCCCTGCAGGAAGGACGGGCAGATCGCCGGCGAGTTGCCGAAGAGGTAGAGCACGATCCAGCCGTGGCGGCGGTAATTGCGCAGCAGCGAGAAGTAGGCGTCGGAGCGGAAGGACTGCCCGCTGTCGTGGCTCTCGAGCAAGTCGGCCAGCACCGGCCAGAAGTGCTCGGCGAAGGAATAGTTGAAGTGCACGCCCGAGATGGCCTGCATGACCCGGCCGTAGCGGTGACCCAGCCCGCGGCGGTAGACGGTCTTCATGGTGCCGACGTTCGACGAGCCGAACTGGGCGATCGGGATGCTCTCGTCGCCCTTGATGGCACAGGGCATGCTGGTCGCCCAGAGGAGCTCGTCCTCGAGGTGCCGGTAAACGAACTGGTGCAGGTCGCACAGGTACTGGACGAGCTGCCAGGTCTGGGCGAACGGCGGGGTGACGAGCTCGATCAGGGCCTCGGAGTAGTCCGTCGTGATGTGCTCGTTGGTGAGCGCCGACCCCAGGGCCTTCGGGTGCGGAGTCTTCGCTATCAGGCCCTTCGGAGTGACCCTGAGCGACTCCTTCTCCACGCCCTTGAGGCCGCCTTGGAGCGCACCGGCCGCCTGGCCGTTGACCAGGGCAGCGAGGCGGCGGTCGAAGGCGCGGGAGGGGGGCATGGACTCGCAGGCGTGTCAGCAGGGGATGGAAAGGTTAGCAGAGTCGCCCGCCGGTTCTGGCGGCTCAAGGGGTCGCCTGGTTCAAGCCTCCGGGAAACGCCGTCGGCCGCGTGGCAGCGCCATTTCGGCCCCCGTTTGGGTATCTCGCGCCGCAGGTGATTGTCGCGACTCGCGGTCGCATCGAGCGATTCTCGAGCTGCTTGCACGCAGGTCCAGGCGCTGATTGCCGAATACAATCATGTGGTTACGACACCTGAATTCTGGCGCGCGGGCACGGATCCCAAGGAACTCCGCAGCACCGGCCTCCGAATCCCTGGAGCGGGATGTCGCCCGGACATTGCGGATTGCAGTACGGCAACGGAATCGCCATACCATTGCCCATGGGGTCGTCGCCTCGACCGCTGCGGATTTTCAGTCTGCTGCCCGGCATCGCTACAGTGCTGGCGGCTTCGGTGATGTTCTTCGCCTCGATGCCGGCCGCTCCCTCCGACGACACGATGCGCTGCGGGACGCGGCTCGTCGGCGAGGGGGACGGCAAGGACAAGGTACGCACGCTGTGTGGCGAACCCACCAGCATCAGCCTCGCCGGCTACGTGGGCGGGCCGGGCTACTTCCCGAACTACTACAACGGCCCGTTTGATTACTCGTACACCTGGTCAGGCTGGACCGCGGTGCCGGTCGAAATCTGGACCTACAACCTCGGGCCCAACAAGCTGCTGCGGAAGCTCCGCTTCGTGGGCGACGAACTCGAAGAGATCCGGACGAACGGCTATGGGTACTGAGGCTCGACGCACCGCCGAATCGGCACCGCCGGAACGGCGGCCCTCGTCGGTTCCCATTCCGTCGACCCGTGTTGCCGCCCTGGCGTGCGTTGCATTGCTCCTGCTGCCCTGCCGGACGCTCGCGGACTCCATGCGTTGCGGCAGCCGCATCGTCAAGGACGGCGACACGATGGAGAAGGTGCTCGACGTCTGCGGCGAGCCCGCGAAGCAGGAGCGGACCTGGATCCAGCGCGCGCCGCAGTACGAGCTCGGCGGCCGGTACTACTCCTTCCCGGGCACGGAAGACGTGCCGGCCGATGTCTGGACCTACGACTTCGGCCCCAACAAGCTCCTGCAGCGAGTGCGCTTCATCGCCGGGATCGTGGACTCGATCGTCACACTTACGGAGAAAGGAGAAAAGTAGGAAGGGGGACTGTCCCCAATTTTCGGGACGAAAAATGGGGACAGTCCCCATTTTCCGCCCTGATATCCTTGTCCGCGCGCCAGAAACAGCAGGAATTCCAGCCATGTCATTTACGCTCAAGGACCCCACCCTCCTCCGCCAGCAGTGCTACGTCGACGGCGCGTGGATCGACGCGGACGCAGGCGGCACCGTCGCGGTCACGAACCCGGCCACGGGCGAGGTGATCGGCACGGTGCCGAGCCTCGGCGTCGCCGAAACGCGCCGCGCCATCGAGGCGGCGGCCGCGGCATTCCCGGCCTGGGCGGCAAAGACCGCCAAGGAACGCGCGACGATCCTGCGGCGCTGGAACGACCTGATGCTCTTGAACGCCGACGACCTCGCGGTGCTCATGACCGCCGAGCAGGGCAAGCCGCTCGCCGAGGCCCGTGGCGAGGTGGTCTACGCCGCCTCGTTCATCGAGTGGTTCGCAGAGGAAGCAAAGCGCGTCTACGGCGACGTGATTCCCGGCCACCAGGCTGACAAGCGCATCGTCGTGCTGCGCCAGCCGATCGGCGTGGTCGCGGCGATCACGCCGTGGAACTTCCCGGCCGCGATGATTACGCGCAAGGCCGGCCCCGCGCTCGCAGCCGGCTGCACCTTCGTCTGCAAGCCCGCGATGCTGACGCCTTACTCCGCGCTCGCCATGGCCGAGCTCGCGCACCGCGTCGGCATCCCCAAGGGCGTGTTCAGCGTCGTGACCGGCTCCGCCGGCGCCATCGGCGGCGAGATGACCTCGAACCCGATCGTGCGCAAGCTCACGTTCACCGGCTCCACGGAGATCGGCAAGAAACTCATGGCGCAGTGCGCCGGCACGCTCAAGAAGGTGTCGCTCGAGCTCGGCGGCAACGCTCCGTTCATCGTGTTCGACGATGCGGACCTCGACGCCGCGGTGCAGGGCGCGATCGCGAGCAAGTACCGCAACACGGGCCAGACCTGCGTGTGCGCGAACCGACTGCTGGTGCAGGAAGGCGTGTACGACGCGTTCGTCGCGAAGCTGGTGGAGGCGGTGAAGAAACTCCGCGTCGGCGACGGCCTCAAGGGCGCCACCGAACAGGGGCCGCTGATCGACCAGAAGGCGGTCGCCAAGGTCGAGGAGCACATCGCGGACGCGCTCGCGAAGGGCGGCAAGCTCGCGCTGGGCGGAAAGCGTCACGCGCTCGGCGGCACCTACTTCGAGCCCACGATCATCACGCACGTCACGCCCGCCATGATGGTCGCGCGCGAGGAGACCTTCGGCCCCGTCGCGCCGATCTTCTCGTTCAAGGACGAGAAGCAGGCGATCCGCATGGCCAACGACACGGAGTTCGGGCTCGCGTCCTACTTCTACACCCGCGACCTCGCGCGCGCCTGGCGCGTCGCCGAGGGCCTCGAGTACGGCATCGTCGGTCTCAACACAGGACTCATCTCGACCGAGGTCGCGCCCTTCGGCGGCGTGAAGGAGTCGGGCACGGGACGCGAAGGATCCAAGTACGGGATCCTCGACTACACCGAGCTCAAGTACTTCTGCATCGGCGGCATCGAGGGTTGACGCGCCCGCTGTCGGACCGGGGGCTCCTGCTGCTGCTCGCGTCGGTCACGGCGCTCGGGCCGATCGCGACCAACCTCTACCTGCCCGCGCTGCCCGAGGTCCGCGAGTACTTCGATGCGAGCGTCGCCGCAGTGCAGGCGACCTTCTCGGTCTCGCTGGTCTCCTTCGCATTCGGCATCCTGGCCTGGGGGCCGTTCTCGGACCGCTACGGTCGGCGCACGGCGGTGCTCTGCGGCCTCTCGATCATGATCTGCGGCTCGGCCGCGTGCCTGACCGCCCAGAGCCTGCACTGGCTGATCGCCGGGCGCGCGCTGCAGGCCTTCGGGACGGCGACCGGGCTCGTCACGGCGCGCGCCATTGTCTCGGATCTGTACCCCGCCGAGCGCATGGTGAAGGTGCTGGCGTCGCTGACGATGGTCGCAGTGCTCGGCAATTCGCTGGCGCCCGTGCTAGGCGGCTTCGTGGCGGCAGGACTCGGCTGGCGGGCCATCTTTGCCACGCTGATGCTCGCCACCGTCACCGTGGGCACGATCGCCTGGCTCAGGCTTCCGGAGACGCGTCGTGCCAGCGTGCACCCGCCGCGGGCGCGGGAAATGACTGCGGCCGCCCGGTCGCTCCTGCGCAATCCGCTCTTCGTCGGCTGCGTGCTGCAGGGCGCCGTCGTGTACGCGACGTTCCAGGTGTTCATCTCCCTCGCGCCCTACGTGCTGGTGTCGGCCCTCGGCCGCCCCGGCACGGAGTTCGGCTTCTATTACCTCTTCATCGCCGTCGGATATTTCCTCGGCAACTGGTCGGTGCGACGCCTCATGGCGCATCACGACCCGCACTGGATGGTCGTCACGGGCGTCGTGGTGGCCCTCGTCAGTTCGTCCACGGCACTCGGGTTCGCGGCCCTGGGCCTCACGCATCCGCTGTGGATCTTCGCGCCGATCGGCGTGCTGGCCTACGGGCAGGGGCTCGCGCTGCCGAACGTCACCGCGACGGCCGTGGGCCTTGCACCGCAACACGCGGGCGTGGCCTCGAGCCTGATCGGCTTCCTGCAGCAGATAATCGGCGCCGCCTGCGTGCAGTGGATGGGGCACTTCCCGACGGACACGCCGCTGCCGTCGCTCATCTTCTGCGCGGCGGCGTGCGCCTGCGGCCTCGCGATGCTGCGTGTGTTTCCGCGCGTGGAGCCTGGCAGGCCGCGGCGAGTTTCCGCAGGCTCGCCGCCCACTGGCACCTGATGCGCAGCGCCTCGGCCTGGATGGCCGGATCAGCCTGACGGCTCCCCCGTCCCGATGCCGCCGGGCATCGACTCGACTTTTGTGACGCCGCGACAACTGCGGTATCGTGCCCGCGCACTACTCAAGGACAGTCAGCACGCGATGGCGGGATATATCGGCACCCCGGAATATGCTCACGGCCGCCCGTCGAAGGTCGGGGTCCTGCTCGTCAACCTCGGCACGCCGGACCATCCAACTCCAGCGGCTGTGCGAAGGTACCTCGCCGAGTTCCTGTGGGATCCGCGCGTCATCGAGATGCCTCGCGCCCTGTGGTGGCTGGTATTGCACGGGGTCATCCTTCGAGTGCGCCCGCGGCGCAGTGCGCACGCCTACGCGAAGATCTGGACGCCCGAAGGCTCGCCGCTCATGGTCGAGTCACGCAGGCTCGCCGAGGCGCTCGATGCGCGCCTGCGCGCCGGCCACGGCGACCGCGTGCGGGTCGAGCTCGCGATGACCTACGGCAACCCTTCGATCCGCGGCGCACTGGAGCGCCTGCGCGGTGCGGGCGTGCAGCGCCTGCTCGTGCTCCCGATGTACCCGCAGTACTCGGCCACGACGACGGCCGCGATCTTCGAGCGCGTGACCGCCGAACTCTCGCGCTGGCGATGGATCCCGGAGCTGCGCATCGTGAACCAGTACTGGGAAGAGGACGCGTACATCGAGGCGATTGCGGCCAGCATAGCGACGCACTGGCAGACGCACGGCCGCAAGCACCTGCTGTTCT
>Ga0209253_10004756_pt1 | contig 11810 bp, 3 predicted proteins | sample FrelakmetBRP12BR_FD_187145 | JGI IMG/M metagenome (GOLD analysis project Ga0209253, IMG submission 187145) | Freshwater lake sediment microbial communities from the University of Notre Dame, USA, for methane emissions studies - BRP12 BR (SPAdes)... | ecosystem: Environmental > Aquatic >...
GTTTCCAGCACCGCCAGTCGCCCGCCGGGGCGCAGCACGCGTGCCGCCTCGGCCACGGCGCGGGCCACGTCGGGCACGTACGAGTAAACCTGCGCAGCAACGATGAAATCGACGCTTGCATCGGGCAGGTCGAGCGCCGTGGCATCTCCCTGTCGCACGGTGACGGCATCGCCCAGGCCTGCAGCGGCCACGCGCGCCGCCGCCTCGCCGACCATGTGCTCGCTGTTGTCAAACGCGACTATGCGGCCGCTGGGCGCCACGTCCTGTGCGAGTTCGAGCGTCAGGTGCGCCAGCCCGCACCCGACATCCACGCCCGTCTCTCCCGGCGCGGCGGCGAGCACCTCGCGGAACTTCGTCCGCTGGGCGACGACCTGCGGGCTGGAGTACATGCGTTCGAGCTGGGCGGCGGCGCGAGCGTTGAAATCGGTCGGCGAGCGGTTGGTGATGGACATGCGTGGAAGGCACCGGCGGTGGTTCGACGGTCGCAGCGTACAGCGGTCGCCCCGGAGCTCTGGCGGAGCGTGATTGCGTGAGGTCACTGGCTTCGAGGGTCGCGCAGCGGGGTCACCATTGGGGCAATATCCGCTGCTGAAAGCCAGATGGTCGGTCATGGCTGCAGCGCAGCTTCTGCCAGGGTGGCCGCGTTCATAGTTCACGGCTCCCCAGCGGCCAGGTGGCGGATGGACGTACGTCATGTATCCCGACACGGAAGGAGCCGACTGATGTGCCTGCGTTTATCCACGCAGGACCACTGTGGTGTCGCGCGTTCCATGCATACTGCAGGACTGGGTGAGGGTCATCGCGTTGCCTTGCATCAACCGAACGCCTTCCGAGGGGTGCAGCATTTAACGGAAATCACTTTGTCCAAGTCGCATGGCGCCCAGGGCGCACTCCGGTGGAGGCATGATCATGGCTAAGCGCAACGTCGTCTTCGTCGACGCCCGCGTGCAGGAGTTCGGAACACCGAACCTTGGTCCAGCGGCGCTGCCCGCGGACGGCATGGACAGCTACCGCGCGGCACCGGGACAGATCGGCCGCAACCTGGTCGAGCCCACAGAGCTCCCGCTCTGGGGCAGTGGCCTCGCTCCGGGCGCGGTCGGGCAACCGTTGACAGCGGCGCTTGCGGAAGAGACGGGGGCGGACGCCGCTTTGTCGAACAGCCTGTATGGCTCGCAGGAAATGGGCACGAACCGGGCGTACGACGGCGAGCCGCGCAGCATCGACAGCGGCTTTCTGACGGCGGGGCAGGTCAGCCCCCTTGTGCTTTCGGAATCGGAACCGAACAACACGCGCAACTCGGCCGACAGCGTCCCGCTGGGCGCGCCGATCACGGGAGCGCTGTCGACAAGCAGCGATCTCGACGTCTTCAGCGTGATGCTCCCTGCTCCGGGTTCGGTCACCCTCATCTTCGATGCGCCGACCAACAGCAGCGACGATTACTTCAGGGTGGGGCTGCACGACGGAGGCGGACTGCCGCTGTCGATATTCGAAACAGGCGGGGATGGGACCGTCACCATCGGTGCGCCGTCAGCAGGCACGTACTACGTCATTGTTTCGTCGGGCGCCTCCTACGACCCGGGCCAGTACAGCCTGACGGTGTCGCACGCGGCCGGACCGACTGTCGGCTTCGAGTCTGAACCGAACGGCACCGGGGCAAATGCTGATTCCCTGGCGCTGGGCAGTCCGATCAAGGGGCAGCTGTACAGCTACCTCGACATCGACGTCTTCGGCGTCGAGGTGAGCGCTGCGGGCAGCGTGACGCTGAACTTCGATGCGCCGACGAGCAGCAACGACGCCTACTTCAAGCTGGGGCTGTATGACAGCAGTGGCACGCCGCTGGCGCAATTCGAGACGGGGCACGACGGCGCTTTCATCGTCGGTGCGCCGCAGGCGGGCACGTACTACGTGGCCATCTGGTCCGCAGCCTATTACGACTCAGGCCAGTACGGCCTGACCGTCACGCACGCCGCCGGATCGGCCGCAGGATTCGAGTCGGAGCCCAACGGGACCTTTGGGGCCGCCGACGGATGCAGCCTCGGCGTGCCCATCAAGGGTCAGTTGTCGACCGCCGGCGACTTCGATGTCTTCAGCGTTGCGCTGTCGACCCCTGGCAGCCTGACCCTGACCATCGATGTGCCCACCAATGCCGCCGACAGCTACTTTCTCCTTGGTCTGTACGATGGCAGCGGGGTGCTGCTGTCGCTGTTCGAGACCGGGCGCGACGGCACCTACACAGTCGGGGCACCAGCTGCCGGAACGTACTACTTCAGTGTTTCGGCCGCAACGTACTACGACTCTGGCCAGTACAGCCTGACCGTCACGAACGCGTCAGGATCGGTCGCAGGCTTCGAGTCCGAACCGAACGACGCCGCGGACAGCGCCGATGCGCTGTCGCTGCGTGCCGCGGTCAAGGGGCAGCTCTACGACAGTTCCGACCTCGACTGGTTCAGTTTCGTGCTGGCTGGACCCGGAGCCGTGACGCTTGGCTTCGATGCGCCGACCAACGCGAACCAGAGCTACTTCGCGCTCGAGGTCGACGACATGAGCGGCACGCCGCTGGCGTCATTCAACACCGGCCGCGATCAGACATTCACGTTCCAGGCACCCGCGGCCGGCACGTATTTCATTCGCGTCGGATCGGCAGGCAACTACGACTCGGGGCAGTACAGCCTGACGGTGACGCCGATGTTCAACGCGGTGACCGGCACCGAGCTTGCCGACGTGCTCAGCGGCACGGCCGGCGCCGACTGGATCAGTGCCCTCGCCGGTAATGACGTGATCAACGGACAGGGTGGCAACGACATGGTCGACGGTGGCCCCGGCGTCGACACGATGATTCTCGGCGTCAGCACTGCGGACGTGCTGAAGTACGAGTCCGAACTCGTCTTCGAACCCGGTCTGCTCAAGAGCGTTCGTTCATCGCTCGGCGTGGTCGAGGTCAGCGGCATCGAACGGGTCAAGCTCACCGACGGCCTGTACGCCTTCGACACCTTGGCTCCGACGCAGACCGATCCAGGCGGCAAGGTCTGGCAGGCGGCGGCACTGTACCGGGCCGGCTTTGACCAGATGCCGGATCAGGTAACCCTGAGCCGGTGGAGCGCGCAGGCCGACCAACTCGCGGACATGGGTGACCTGGGGCAGGCGATGATCGATGCCTACGCGCAGGACCACGCAACGGTCATTACCAATGAGGAGTTGGTGACGCACCTGTACGTCATGCTGACGGGCCAGATGCCGTCGCAGGCGACGGTGCAGAACTACGTCGCCATGATCGGGCCGGGCAAGACGTTCGAGACGCAGGGCGACATCTTTGCGTACGCGGCCAGCCTGGCCGAGAACACGGTGCACCTGGTGGGCTTCGTCGGCAGCATCCAGGTGCTCGATCCGTCGTTCTTCCCGCTGGGGTGAGTCACTGAGCACTGTGGAGCACTCCCGCTGCTGCAAGTGAGCCGGTCACTGGGAAAGTGACATGCGTTTCCTCTTCGTCCACCAGAACTTCCCCGGCCAGTACCGGCACCTGGCCGGCTCGCTTGTCCCTGAACACGAGGTTATGGCGCTGGGCGAGGCGGCAAACCTGCGCCGCCAGTCGGCGATCGCGGGTGTTCGTCGCGTCGGCTACACGCTCACCGACGCCGACAAGGGGGCGGCGCCGTGGCGTCCGCTGCGGCCACTGGATGCGGCTCTTCGCCGCGGCGCGGTCGTGGCGCGCGCGGCCGAGCGACTGAAGGCGCAGGGCTTCGTGCCGGAGGCGATCTGCGTGCATCCGGGCTGGGGCGAGGCGATCTTCCTGTGCGATGTCTGGCCCGACGCGAAGACCATCGGCTACTTCGAGTTCTTCTACCAGCCGAGCGGCTCCGACGTCGGTTTCGATCCGGAGATCTCGCGCGCGGACTTCGACACCACGATGCGGGTGCGGGCGCGCAATGCGCACCTGCTGCTCGGCATGGCCGCCTGCGACCGCGGCGTGGCGCCGACCCGCTGGCAGCACCGGCAGCTGCCCGAGATCTTCCGCGACCGCTGCGACGTAATCCACGACGGCATCGACTGTCGTATTGCGCGGCCGGATCCCGCCGCGACGATCGTCCTGAAGCGCCAGGGGCTGCGCCTGACGCGCGCCGACGAGGTGATCACCTACGTGGCGCGCAACCTCGAGCCCTACCGCGGTTTCCACGTGTTCATGCGGGCGCTGCCGGCGCTGCTGGCGCGGCGACCGCGCGCGCATGTGGTCATCGTCGGCGGCGAGGAAGTCAGCTACTCGCCGAAGCCGCCGGGCGCGCGCACGTGGAAGGAAAAGCTGCTGGCCGAAGTCGGCGGCAAGCTGGACTTCTCGCGCATCCACTTCCTTGGCTCGCTGCCGTATGTCGACTACCTGCGCGTGCTGCAGGTCTCGGCCGCACATGTCTACCTGTCCTATCCGTTCGTGCTGTCTTGGTCGTGTCTCGAGGCGATGGCGGTCGGCTGCCCGATGGTGGGCTCGCGCACGCCGCCGGTGGAAGAGGTCATCGAACACGGCGAGCAGGGGCTGCTGGTCGATTTCTTCAGTCAGAGCGAACTGCTCGAGGCGATCGACCGCCAACTCGACGAGCGCGATGCGGCGCGCGCGATGGGCGAGCGCGCGCGGCAGCGGGTGCTGGAGCGGTTCGAGTTGCACGATGTCTGCCTGCCCCAGCAACAGGCGCTGGTGCTCGGCGTGAACGCCGCAGCCGCGCGCGGCTGAGACTTCAAGGGCTGCTCTGTCGCCGCGCCTTGCGGCATGCCGGCGCGCGGGCGTGACGCAGCCGGCGCGAGCGAATCTCATTCCCGCCCTTTCCGAGTGCCGATTGGCCGCGCGTTGATGCCAGTCAACGGCCGCGACCACGCGAAGCAGAGCATGTAGACGAATGGGTGCCGCCTTCGCGCATCCAACGCGACGGCGCCCGCTCGCTGCATGGGGGTAGCCGTGGCAAACATCGTCGGCGACAACAACGACAACCTGCTCGAAGGCACGAGCGGGGACGACAAACTGCAGGGGCTGGCGGGCAACGACACGCTGCTCGGCGGCGACGGTGTCGATACCGCCTTCTACGACCTGCGCCTCGAGAGCGCCGGCGTAACGCTCGACGGCTCGGTCGTGGGTACGCAGCCGGTGGTCGAAATCCCTGACGGGCAGGGCGGCATCGATCGGCTCGACAGCGTCGAGCAACTGGAGATCTGGGGTTCGATCTACGCCGACAACTTCACCGGCGGCGCGGGCAACGACACGCTGTGGACTGCCGCGGGCGACGACACGGCCGATGGCGGCGCGGGCAACGATAGCGTCGACGGTTACCTAGGTGACGACTCGCTGCAAGGTGGGCCTGGCGACGACTGGCTGCGCGGCGACGCCGGCAACGACACGCTCGCCGGCGGTGACGGGTTCGACACCGCGTACGAGGAATTCTCCGGCGCCGCAACGGGCGTCTGGTACGACGGCTCGGCCGTTGGCACGGCAGCGATGGTGGACGTGCCCGACGGCCGCGGCGGCACGGACCGCGTCGGCGGAATTGAGCGGCTGTGGATCAAGGGCTCGCCATTCGACGACCGCCTGGACGGCGGCCTGACCGTCGACTACCTGTGGGGTGGAGCGGGCAACGACACGCTGAGCGGCGGCGCGGGCAGCGACTCGCTCGATGGTGCCGACGGCGACGACGTGCTTGCGGGTGGCCAGGGCGACGACTGGCTGACCGGCGGTCCCGGCAGCGACACGGTCGAGTTCACGGGCACCTTGGCCGACTACACGATCGACTACGACGACGTCGCCAAGCGCCTCACCCTCGTCGACAAGGTCGCTGGCCGCGATGGCACGGACCGGGTCGAAAGTGTCGAGTACCTGCAGTTTGCCGACGGCAAGGTGTCGGCCGAATCGGTTGCCTTCGGGCCTAGGCGGCTGGTGGGCGACGAGAGCAACAACATCCTCACAGGCGCCGGCGGCAACGACACGCTGCTGGGAATGGGCGGTGACGACACCCTGACGGGCGCGGGTGGCGCGGACTCCCTGGACGGCGGCGACGGCAACGACGAACTCAGTGGCGGCACTGGCAACGACAGTCTCCTCGGTGGCGCCGGAAGTGACTGGCTCGAGGGCGGCGACGGCAACGACACGCTGGCCGGCGGAGACGGTTTCGATGCGGCGTACTACGACTTCTGGGATGTGACGGGCGGCGCCCGGTTCGACGGTTCAGCCGTTGGCCCGCAAGGCGCGGTTTTCGTCGACGACCTGCACGGCGGCAAGGATCGGCTGGAGGGAATCGAGAGGCTTTGGCTGGACGGCTCGCCGTATGGCGACTCTCTGTTCGGCGGCGCCGGCAGCGACGCCATCGGCGGCAGCGGCGGCGACGACTGGCTGGTCGGTGGCGCGGGGGATGACTGGCTCGCCGGCGAGGGCGGCAGCGACACGCTGATCGGTGGCGACGGAACCGATACCGGCTACTACGACTTCATCGCCATCAACACCGGCGTGGTGCTCAATGGCGCGGCCGTCGGCACCGAGCCGGTGATCGAGATCGGCGACCCGCAGGGCGTGAACGACGAGTTGCGCGAGATCGAGCAGTTGTGGGTGCAGGGCTCGAAGCTCGCCGACGCGCTGACCGGCGGCGCGGGCAACGACACCCTCTACGGCGCCGACGGCAACGACACGATCGCCGGCGGTGGCGGCAACGACTGGATCAACGGCGGTGCCGGGATGGACACGTTGAAGTTCAGCGGCAACCTCGCCGACTACACCGTCGACTACGACGGGAATACGGGCAACTTCGTCGCGATCGACGGCATAGCGGGGCGCGACGGAATGGATCAAGCGGATGGCGTTGAGTATCTCCAGTTCGCCGATGCGCTGCGCTCGGTCGAGTGGTTCGCTCCCATTTTGCGGATCGGCAACGAGGGCGACGACGCACTGGGGGGCGGAGGCGGCAACGACACGCTGCTGGGCCTGGCGGGCGACGACATGCTGCTCGGCGAGAACGGCGCCGACTACCTCAATGGCGGCGACGGCAATGACTGGCTGCAGGGGGGTAGCGGCGACGACCTACTCGACGGGGCTGCCGGGAACGACCAACTCAGGGGCGGAGGCGGCAACGACACGCTGATTGGCGGCACGGGAAGCGACGAGCTTCGCGGCGAGGACGGCAACGACCTGGTGGACAGCGGCGATGGCGATGACGAACTGCGCGGCGATGCCGGCAACGACACACTGATTGGTGGCGCTGGCAACGACACGGTGCGCGGCGACGCCGGCGCCGACGCGGTAAGTTTCACCGGCGCGTGGTCCGAGTACACGGTGAGCTACGACACGTACTACGATCTGTTCACTGTCATCGACAGTAAGGAAGGCCGCGACGGCATCGATACCGTGCGCGACGTCGAGGTCTTCCAGTTCGCCGACTGCAGCCGCACCGCGGAGGAGATCATCCGCGAGCAAGGGGCGTTCGACCCGGACGCGCTGCCGTACTTCATCCGCGGCCTGCACCGGGGCGTCGACGAGGGCCCGACGTATCACTGGGGTCCGGTCGGCTCGGGCCGGACGCTGACCTATGCCTTCTCTACGACGCCGTATCCGGGCCCTGGGGCGGTCGGGCTCGAGCTCTTTACGCCGGAGCAGCAGGAAGTCGTCCGCCTTGCCCTGGCCGAGTTCGCCGACGTCGCGGACCTCGATTTTGTCGAGGTTGCCGCCGCGGGCGCATCCGACCTGCGCTTCTACCGTGCCGACACCTCCCCGGTGAACGGCTTTGCCAACCCGCCGCCGGGCGGCGGCATCGTCATCGACGACGACGTGCCGCTCGATTCGCTGAGCGGCTTCAGCGCCAACGTGCTGCTGCACGAGATCGGGCACGCGCTCGGTATGCGCCATCCGTTCAACGATCCGGAGATCTGGCTCGACGGCGAGACCGTCATGTCGTACTCGGACACGACGAACCTCGGTCCCTACGACCTGGCCACGCTGCACTATCTCTACGGCACGAATCCGGCCGCGCGCACGGGCGACGACGCGTACGCCTTCGCCGACAGGTACATCTGGGACAGCGCCGGCGTGGACACGCTCTCGGCCGCGCAGGCGACCCTGCCGGTCGGCATCGACCTTGCCCCCGGCGGCTGGTCGTGGATCGGCGCAAAGTCGGCGGACCTCATGGACCTGGGCCAGGCCTTCATCGGCGTCGACAGCTGGCTCGAGAACGCGATCGGCGGCTCGGGCGCGGACCTCATCACGGGCAACGAACTTGCCAACCGACTGGAAGGCCGTGCCGGCAACGACGTTTTGAGTGGCGGCGCCGGCGACGACACGCTGATCGGCGGCGACGGGTTCGACGCGGCGCGCTATGACTTCTCCGGCATCGCCGGGGGAGTGCTTTTCAACGCCGCCGACACTGGCACGCCGGCCGCGGTCTTCATCGAGGATGGACTGGGCGGGCTGGACTGGCTGGACGACATCGAGCGCGTGCAGGTGCTCGGATCCAGCGACTCCGACGGGCTCGTCGGCGGCGCGGGCAATGATCTCCTGAATGGCAACGGCGGCGACGACATCATCGTTGGCGGCGGAGGAGTCGACACCCTCGTCCTCGACGTCAGCACGGACGACGTGCTCGACACCAACAACCTCGTCTGCGTACCGGGCGCGCCGAGCGTGATCGGCTCGTCGATCGGCGTGGTCTACGTCGACGGCATCGAACGGGTCAAGCTCACCGACGGCCTGTATGCCTTCGACACGCTCGCGCCGACCGCGACCGACCCCGGCGGCAAGGTCTGGCAGGCCGCCGCGCTGTACCGCGCCGGGTTCGGGCAGATGCCCGATCAGGCGACCCTCAGCCAGTGGACCGCGCAGGGCGACGTTGCTGCGGACATGGGCGATCTGGGCCAGGCGATGATCGACTACTACGCCCCGGGCATTTCATCGCCGGAACTGGTGGCGTACCTGTACCAGATGCTGCTTGGCGTGCCGGCGCCGCCGGAGGCGGTGCAGGCCTATGTTGATCAGATCGGGCCGGGCAAACCGTTCGAGACGCAGGGCGACCTCTTTGCCTTTGCGGCCAGCCTGACAGAAAACACGATTCACATGATGGACTTCGTCGGCAGCATCCAGGTGCTCGATCCGACGTGGTTCCCGATGGGGTGAACAGCCATGACGAAGCTCGTTTTTAAGAATTTGCCGGCCAACATGTTCGACCCGGAATATCTCGGGTTCGGGCAGTACTTTCCCGCCGACGAACTGGAACGGACTTCGGTCACCGGCACGCAGATCATGCTGCGCGACCCGGTTTCATACACCACTATCGATCTGCTTGGGACCTTCGACCTCTCCTCGGAGGCCGCGATGCTGGCCAGCACGGTCAACGAGATGAGGTGGTGGGCGTGGCCATCGCCGTGGACCCCGGAGCCGCTGCTGGAGTGGACGCAGCTATCGATCACGGTCGGCGACGTCGTCGACGAGAACGATCCGGAACTGCTGCTCGCAGCGGTCTTGCAGGGCAACGACGAGATCATCGGCGGCGCGGGCGATGATGCACTGCGCGGCTACGACGGCAACGACAGCATCTCCGGGGGTGGAGGTGCCGACCTGCTGCTCGGTGAGGCTGGCAACGACACGCTCGCCGGTGGTGACGGCAACGACTCCGTCCAGGGCGGTGACGGTGCCGACGTGCTGCAGGGCGGCGCGGGCGACGACATTCTGCGCGGCGACGCAGGCAACGACGCGATCGATGGCGGCGACGGCACCGACGTCGCGCAGTTCGGCGCTCTGGCGGCCGACTTCCTCCTGTCATCGCAGGGCGGAGTGCAGCCGCAGGTCGTGGTGGCCGGCGCGACACCGGCGACGCAGCTTTCCGACGGCACGGACACGCTGGCCAACGTCGAACGGCTGCAGTTCGTCGACCGCACGTACACGATCGCGGCACCCGAGGCGAGCGTTCCGGTCGGCAATACGGTCGAGCTGGCCGTGCTGCCGCCGGGTGCGTACTCGCCCATGGCGGCGTTCGCGCCGCTCGGTTCCGGCGACACCGTCGTCATATGGCGATCGCCGGACGCGATGAACGCCCAGATCCTGGGTGTCGACCTGATGCCGAAGGGCCCTGCCTTCCAGGTGAACGTTCAACCGCCCAACGGCGTCTACGGCATGTCCGATGCGGCGGCGCTCGCCGGCGGCGGCTTCGTCGCGGTCTGGACTGCGCCTTGGCAGGACGGGTATCAAGACAGCGTCTACGGGCGGCTGTTCGCCGACGACGGCACGGCGCTCTCCGGCGAATTCCTCGTCAACACGCGCACCGACGCCAGCGAGAGCCAGCCTTCGGTCGCCGGCCTCGCCGGCGGCGGCTTCGTCGTCGCGTGGGACCGCGGCGGGCCGGGCATCGCGGCGCAGATCTTCGATGGCAGCGGAGCGAAGGTCGGCAGCGAGTTCGATATTGCGGTCTACAGCGGCCCGCCAGACTACGTGTCGCCCTCGACTCCGCAGGTGGCGGCGCTGGACGACGGCGGCTTCGTGATCGTCTGGGATCCTGACTGGATGGCGCTGTACAAGGGCGATACCCCGGCGGTCGGCCAGCGCTACGACGCCAGCGGCAACGCGGTGGGCAGCCAGTTCGTGCTCGACGGCGCCGACGGCGACGCGATGCGGCCGAAGGTCGCGGCGCTCGAGCAGGGCGGCTTCGTGGTCACCTGGGAGTCGACCGCGCTGCGGCAGGTGAGTCCGTACATGTTCAACTACGAATTCGGCGCCTTCGCGCAGCGGTTCGATGTCGCCGGCGCGCAAGTCGGCGCCATGATCGACGTGGTGCCGTTCTCGAACTGGAACCTGTCGGGCCTGAACGTCTGCGCACTGGACGACGGCGGGTTCGCTGTCGCCTGGGGTCAAAGCGGCACCTTCGCCACCCGCTATGACGGCGACGGCGCGGTGCGCGGCACGGCGTCGTTCCTGGTGCAGGTGCAGTCGTTCCTCGGCCCGTACCTGACCGACGTGACCTGCGCGCCGCTGGCTGATGGCGGCTTCCTCGTCAGCGGCGCCGCGCTGCTGTACCAGGATGTCGGGCTGTACGCGCAGCGTTACGCAGCCGACTGGTCCGCGGCGGAACTGGCGACCTTCACAGGCACGGGCGGTAACGACACGATGAACGCCGGCGAGGGGCGGCAGGCGCTGTACGGCGCCGGCGGCAGCGACTCGCTCAGCGGTGGCGCCGGCGACGATGTGCTCGTCGGTGGCCCCGGCAGCGACAGACTCGATGGCGGGGCCGGCAGCGACACGCTGCTCGGCGGCGCCGACTTCGACACGGCGCGCTATGACTTCTCCGCGGCCAGCGGCGGCGTGCTGTTCGATGGTTCGGCCAGCGGCACGGCGAGCGGCGGCGAGGTCGTCGACGGCCTGGGCGGCACCGACTGGCTGGAGGGCATCGAGCGGCTCGACGTATACGGATCGGCGTATTCCGACGAGTTGCGCGGCGGCGCCGGCGTTGACATCCTGACCGGCGGCGCTGGCAACGACAGCCTGTACGGCGGTGACGGCGAGGACACCCTGAGCGGTGGTCCGGGCGACGATCTGCTCGACGGGCAGGGCAACGTCAACGGCCAGAGCTTCGACTTTGCGGACTATCGCGATGCGTCCAGTGCGGTGTCGGTCAACCTCGCCGCCGGCACGGCCGCTGGCGGCGGAGGCAGCGACACGCTGGTGAACATCGAGGGGGTCTTCGGTTCGCCGTACGACGATTCGATCGTCGGCGGTGCCACCGATGACTACTTCTACGGCGAAGCGGGCAACGACACCATCGACGGTGGCGATGGTTTCGACATCGTGCGCTACACCTCCGCTACGGCGG
>Ga0209253_10004757_pt1 | contig 11806 bp, 12 predicted proteins | sample FrelakmetBRP12BR_FD_187145 | JGI IMG/M metagenome (GOLD analysis project Ga0209253, IMG submission 187145) | Freshwater lake sediment microbial communities from the University of Notre Dame, USA, for methane emissions studies - BRP12 BR (SPAdes)... | ecosystem: Environmental > Aquatic >...
TGGAGAAGGGCGATCGCGTTTGCCTGTACCTTCCGAACTGCCCTGAGTACCTCCTGTGCTACTGGGCGGTGCTCAAGGCCGGCGGCGTGGTCGTGCCCACCAGCATCCTGCACAGCGAGGACGGCCTGCTTCACGTGGTTGGCGAGTCGGGCAGCCGGATGATCATCTCCAAGGAAGACGTCCTGGAACGGGTCGAGGCGGTTCGCCGGCGGACCCAGGTAGAGCGCCTGCTCCTGTCCTCGACCGCAGGCTATGACCTTGAGCCTGTGGCCAGGGCGCTGCCAGCAGACGCACATGACCTGCGCCTGCTCCTGAAGGAAGGCGACGACGATCCCCCGGCCGTCGCGATTAGCCCCCGCGAAGACCTATGTGAGCTGACATTCACGGGCGGCGCCACCGGCGTGCCGAAGGGCGTCATGCTCACCCATCTCAACCGCTACTGCACGCAGCTGCAGGGATTCAGCTGGTTCCTCAAGCCGCTCCTCAAAGGTCTGGCCGGGAAGGCTTCGGTCCTGGTAGCCATCCCCTTGTTCCATGTCTTTGGGGGGTTCGTCGCCCAGGCCGCTGCCTCGCAAGCACTGCGGATCATCCTTCTACCAGATCCGCGCGATACGCAGGCCATGGCGGCTGCGATGGTCGAACACCGCCCCTTCTTGGTACCGGGCGTTCCGACGCAGTTCATGCGGCTGGCAGATGCCGGTCTGAAGCGCGTCAACTCGATGCTGTTCAGCGGCGCCGCGCCGTTGCCACAAGAGGTGGTAGACACGATCAAGCACAAGACCGGTATGGCCGTGTCTGAAGGCTACGGGTTGACGGAGACGTCCACGATTGTGACCGTCAATCTAAGCTCCTTCTCGAGGATCACGGGGTTTGCCTCCAAGGAGATTCCGGGCATCGGGGTGCCCGTGCCCGATACGGAGTGCCGGTTGGTCGATCCAGCCACGGGCGCGGAAGTGCCGATTGGCGAGGCGGGCGAGCTGTTGGTACGTGGACCACAAGTCATGAAGGGTTACTGGCCGACGCCCGGATCCGGGTTGACCGCAGACGGCTGGCTGCATACCGGCGATATCGCCGTCATGGACGAGGCGGGCTACTTCAAGATCGTCGACCGCATCAAGGACATGGTCAACGTTTCAGGCATGAAGGTCTACACCACCGAGGTCGACGAGGTGTTGTTCAGGCACCCCGCGGTGCGGATGGCGGCGGCCTTCGGTGTGCCGGACCCCGAAGCGCCGGGCAGCGAGCGCGTGGCGGCCGTGGTGCAGTTGAAGCCGGACCAGCAGGGTCAGGTGAGCGTGGAGGAACTGAGGTCGTTCTGCCGGGAGCACCTGGCGGCTTACGCCGTCCCCAAGTGGATCGAGTTCCGCGATGACCTGCCGCTGACCGTGACGGAGAAGGTCTTCAAGAAGGCGCTGCGAGACGAAGCCATCGCCCGCATGCATCAAGGCTCTGCGCCGCAGCAAGGCTAGCGGCAGGCGAAGAAGACAGGGAGGCCAAAATGACCGTCGTGAGCTACCCGTCGCCAGAGTGGCTGGCCACGAGCCTGAAGACCTACCAGGCAACGCCTGCAGCGCAGGAGGAGTTGAAGAAGGTCAGCACCACGCTGTTCTTCCGCATCGGCTCCGACGCCGACTGGGGGATCGACAAGGATCTGTATTTCGGTGCCGTGATGGAGAAGGGCCAACTGCTGGAGCTGGCCTTCGCCAGCCAAGAGGACGCCAAGCGCAGGGCGGAGTACATTATGGGCGCCACGCCCCAGGTGTGGAAGAAGGTCCTGACCAAGGAGAGCAAGGCGCTGACCGAGATGATGTTGCGCCACATCGTGCTTGAGCAAGGAAGCATGGCGGCTGCGCTGGGGTTGATGCCGTATGCGCCCGCGCTGATCGACGCGCTCACCAAGACCGAGCTGCGCTTCCCGGACGACATGGCCCCCGAGGAACGGGCGGAACACCGCCGGTCCGTCCGGGCCTTCCGGGCTCGGCTCGGCGTTTGAGAGGTTCGGGGGCGTCGCGGCATGATCGTGCATGTGCAGGGCTATCTGACTTTCCGGGCTCGGATCGGAAAGAGGCAGGTGAGGCTTGAGCCGGGGGCCAGGCTGCGCGGCTTGCTCGAACAGCTGGCGCAGGAGGGTGGGGAGGCGCTAGGTGCCGCCCCGTTCGCTCCGGATGGCGGGCGGCTGCCCGGCGTGTCCGTGCTGGTCAACGGGCGCCACTACACGCATACCGAGATGGGACTCGACGCGCCGCTGCATGACGGTGACGAGGTGGCGATCTTTCCGCCGGTCGCCGGCGGATAGTACCGTCCCTCGTCAGCATCTCAGGAAGTTGCAGACCGACGCCGGCCGGCCACCGCTGAGCTGATCAACCGAGCGACCGGGTTCGACTACTCGCTGGAGGAGCTCCAGGCAGTTGGCACGCGGGGCTGGACGATGAAACGCTTGTACAACCACTGCATGGGCCTGACGGCGGCCAACGACCGGCTGCCCGGCCACCTGCTGGAACCGTTGCAGGAAGGCGGGTCCGTGGGCTACGTGCCCCCGTTCGAGGAGATGAAGGCGGCCTACTATGCCGCCCGTGGGTGGGATCCTGCCACCGGGCGTCCTACGCGTGGGGCGCTGGCGGCACTTGGGCTGCAGCGCTTCGCCGATGAGCTTTGGGAATCGGAAGGAAGTCGTTGAGGAGGTCGAGTGTTCAATGTCGTCACGGTGGATGAGATGCGGGAGATCGAACGTGCGGCCGACGCCGGCGGGCTGACGTACGCCATCATGATGGAGAACGCAGGGCGCAGCGTCGCGCAGCGGATCCTGGAGCGCACGCCCGAGATCTCCGGCCGTCGGGTGGCGATCCTGGTAGGCACCGGCAACAACGGCGGCGACGGTCTGGTGGTGGGGCACTACCTGGCCGAGGCAGGGGCGCAGGTGGCAGCCTACCTGCTACGCGACCGGCCGGCCGACGATGCGAATCTGGCGCGCTTCAAGGAGCATGGCACCCTGGCTGCCGTTGCCGAATCGGATCAGCGGGGACGGGTATTGCGGAACCTGGTGGGCAGCGCCGATGTCGTCGTCGATGCCGTCCTTGGGACGGGCTTCCGGTTGCCGCTCGAAGGACCGGCGAAAGAGGTGCTGGCGACCTCGGCCGGCATTATCGCCACGCGCGAGCCGAAGCCCTTTGTCGTTGCGATCGACTGTCCATCGGGAGTGGATTGCGACTCGGGCGCGGCTGCGCCGGAGGCGATAGAGGCGGACCTGACCGTGACGCTGGCGGCGGCCAAGCCGGGGCTGTTTTCCTTTCCTGGTGCGGGTCTGGTGGGCGAGCTCGTCCTCGGCGACATCGGCCTGCCGGACGGCTTCCCACTACTGGCGAAGAGCGACGTGGGTGTAGCCGAGCCTGCGCAGTTGCGCACCTGGCTACCGGGGCGGCCGAGGGACGCGCACAAGGGCACATTCGGCCGAGCGATCATCGTGGCGGGGTCGGTCAACTACCCGGGAGCCGCGGTGCTGGCCGGCGAATCCGCCTATCGCGTCGGCGCCGGCCTGGTCACGCTGGCGGTGCCGTCGAATCTCCAGGGGATGCTCGCGTCCCAGCTTCCGGAGGCGACGTGGGTTCTGCTGCCCAACGAGATGGGCGCCATTAGCGAAGTCGCGGCTTCGGTTCTCGAGCCCGAGCTGGCTACGACCCAGGCTCTCCTGTTTGGCCCAGGCCTTGGGCAGGATCCCTCAACGCTTGCGTTCGTGGGGCGTCTGCTGCGCGGGAATGGCGGCGGTCGCGCCGGCATGGGGTTCGTACATTCCGACAGCGGGGAAAGGCCGGCGCGGGCATCCTTCCCGCCGTGCGTCGTGGATGCCGACGGGCTGAAGCTGCTCGCCGGCATCGAGCGCTGGTGGGAGATGCTCCCGGAGCGTTCGATCCTCACGCCGCATCCGGGCGAGATGGCCGTGCTCACCCGCGTGGCCAAGGACGAGATCCAGCGTGACCGCCTGGGCGCGGCCCGGCGGGCGGCGGCCGAGTGGAAGCAGGTCGTCGTCTTGAAGGGAGCCTACACCGTCGTTGCCGACCCGGCGGGCCGAACCGCCATCCTTCCCTTCGCCACCCCGGCATTGGCGCGCGCGGGGACGGGTGATGTCCTGGCAGGGGCGATCGTCGGTCTCGTCGCGCAGGGGATGGACGCCTGGCAGGCCGGCGTGCTTGGAGCGTTTCTGCACGGCCGCGCCGGCGAGCTGGCGGCCGAGATGCAGGAGGACGAGGCGGCCGTGATGGCCGGCGACGTGGTCTCTTGCCTGGCGGGTGCACTGTCCGAGCTGCGCGCCACGCGGTAGCTGCGCGCCGAAGGTCGCCAAGCAAAGGGGCACCCTCCGAGGGTGCCCCTTCGTGAGTGCTGCGAGCGGGGGCGGGGCTAGGAGGAAGCCTCCGAGCCCTTCTTGCCTCCCAAACGGGCCTTCTGTTCTTCCAGCAGGACCTGGCCACGATGCTGCAGGTCTTCCGCCCGACTCTTGGCGTCCTGGGCCAGGCGCTCGGCCTTGGTGCGCGCGTCGGCGGCTGTGCTTTCCACCTGGGTCTTCAGCTCGATGCTCTTGTCGCGGATCAACGTGCGGGTTTCCTCACCCGACTGCGGGGCCAGCAGCAAGGCGGCCACCGCACCGACGAGCCCGCCCACGACGAAGCCCGCCAGGAAAGCCCCAATATCGCTGTCTCGGTCTGACATTCTGTCCTCTCCTTGCAGGGTGTCTGCGCTACATGCCCCGACCGGGCCGGAGCAGGTTGAGTGCCCGCCGGACGGCGGCGAGCGAGCTATTGGCCTTGATCACCGGGTCGACCAGATTGTTCCCCAAGAAGGCTGTGGTTCCACGGACGGTATTCAGCGTCTCCTGGGTCGAGCTCAAGATCGGGCGAATCTCGTTCTGGAGCAGGGCGGTGAGCCGAGCCAGCTGGATGATCAGCAGAACCAGCGCCAGCCCAATGATCAACGCCTCGCCAGCCATGAAGACGATGACGACGTCACGGATGGTCTCGGTTTGCGCGGGATTGCTGAGCATGGCCCAGACAGCCAGGACGGAGGCCGCAATGACGATCACCAGGACGACCAGCCCGCCGATCAAATACGCTCTTGTGCGGCGGGGGTCGAGCCCGTGATCCCCGGTCGACGTCGCTTCCGCAGCAGGTGGAACCTCACTCATGCACGCGATTATAGCATACGGACGCTCCACTTCTGATTCATCGGGTTGCGGTGTGGCATAATCACCCGTGGAGGATCCTGGTTCGCTGTGAAAGAACTTCGTGGTGCGATGGGCCGGCGAGCGTTTCTCCGTTGGGGGACACTGGCGGCCGGAGGGCTTCTCCTGCCGCAGCGGGCGGCGCCCTGGATCCTGCGCTCCCCATTTCCGGAGAGCGACCGGCTGGGCCGAGTGTGCATTGCCGGCCGCGTCGATGTCAAGGCGCGCCCGGACGTTGACAGTGCCACGACCGAAGCCCTGTACGAAGACGCGGTGGTGGCCTGGCTCCGCGAGACCATCGGCCCCATGACTTTGCGCACTAGCCAGCGCTGGGTGGAGACCGAGCGTGGGTACATCTGGGCGCCCCTCCTGCAGCCGGTGCGCAATACCCCCAACGTCCCCTTGCCGTCGTTGCCTGAGACCGATGGCCTCCCCGGGATGTGGGCCGAGGTGACGGTACCCTTCGTCGACGTGGTCATCGGCAACCCGCCGGCGCGCTCGCCCTATCTCAAGGCGAGCCAGTACCCGCGCCTGTACTACTCCCAGATCCTGTGGATCGATGACGTCAAGCAGGACGATGCGGGGCGGACGCTGTACCGGGTCAACGAGCGCTTCGGCTATGGCGATCTGCTGTGGGCGGCGGCCGAGGCCTTCAGGCCGTTGACGGAAGACGATTGGTCCCCCATCCGGCCCGAGGTCGATGCCAAACGGGTGGTGGTCAACTTGAGTTGCCAGACACTCTCCTGCCTCGAGGATGAGCGCGAGGTCTACTTCTGTCGCATATCGTCCGGCGCCAAGTTCGACGCGCAAGGGAACGCCGTCGACAAGTGGGCAACGCCAATGGGGCCGCACCCGATCTGGCGCAAGGTCTTCTCCCTGCACATGAGCGGGGGCACGACCGGCGGCGGCTATGACTTGCCGGGAATCGGCTGGACCAGCCTGTTCAGCGGCGACGGGGTGGCCATCCACTCAACGTTCTGGCACAACAACTTCGGCGAGCCGATGTCCCACGGGTGCGTGAACGCAAGCCCGGAGGATGCTCGCTGGGTCTTCCGCTGGACAACACCCCAGGTGCGAGCGAATCCCGGTGACGCAACCGTGTCGATGCCCGGCGGGACGATTGTCGAAGTGATCGAAGCCTGAGCCCGGCTGGCGCGGGGAGTGGCTAGCGGGGTTGGCCGGTCTCCGGGTCGATGCCCGTGTCAATCCGGCCAGCAGCGAGATCCTCGAGCAGCGCTTCCGCGTAGCGAAGTCGGCCCTCGGACACCCTGGCGTTATCAACGCTGTGGAAGCGGATGTTCAGCGGGTAGGTCGCGCCGCCCTCCCCGCGTTGCAGCCCCTCCCACAACAGTCGGACGGCGCCGTCGACGTCGAAGTCGGCCGACGCGATCCACGCGCCGGCCAGGTCGCCGCGAGGGGCGCCCGGACCCACAAGGCCAAGCCCTGCTGAGGGAGCCAGCCCGAGGTCGGCGAGAGACGCCGGTGGCGGGGCGACCAGGAGCGTCTTAAGGCCTGCGCTGGCCAGGTCTGCTTCTGCTCCCTCCGCCAAGACCGGATAGGCAACGTACGGCGGGTAGGTAGGCCGGCACAGGCCACAGTAGTAGGTGCCTCCGGCGACGAAGCCGCGCGCCAGGGCCAGGGTGGGGGGCGACGTATCGCGGGCCAGCGCGCCCACGCGGTATTCAGTCGTCACCATCGCGGCAAGATACCCGAGCGCAAACCCGAGCTGATCGTAGCGAAGCCCGTCTGCGGCAATTCGCGATAGGTTCGGGGTGGCCTGCAAACCCGCGATCCCCAGGGCAGCCGTCTGAACCTGTGGGTTAGCTTCCGCCCATGACTGCAGCCCGAGGTCAGGCGGCATGGCAACGAGGAGCGCAATGGCGGTTCCTTCGCTGTCCGGCAGTGCATTCATACGCTCGAAAACCACCCCCAAACCGCTCGCCAAAGCCTGTAGTGCCAGCTCGGCTTGCCCGGCGATCGCCGTCCCGGCGGCGTCCGGCGAGACGAGTATCACTCGCCGGGGGGCAGATGTGGGCGATGGGTTTGGTGGGGAGGCGGTCGGCGTGGACACAGCAGGTGTCGGTGTCGACGCGCGTTCCAGACTGCAGCTCAGGGTGAGGGCAAGGGAGGCGAGGAGGAGCAGGGCCGAGCGAGCCGTTGGGCGATGACCGAGTTGCGGGGAGGACATGCGGGCTCCCAGAACCTAATCTGTTGGGTTTCCAGGAGGAGTGGGTCGCCCCGATGGGCGGCGGCCACCTTCTGGCCGGGCGAGGAACGACACGGCGAGCAGTCCAAGGATGGTTGCCAGCCCGGCGACGGCCAGATTCAGGCTGCCCAGCCGGCCGAAGTGCCAACCGAGGACCTGCGCCAGCGCGTGGCCGGCAAAGAAGCACACCCACGCCGTGAGGACGTAGAGCGCCATCCGTGCAACGCTGCCGCCCCGGACGAGATGGAAGGCCAAGCCGCCGGCCGTAGCCAGAAGCAGGGCGAGGAGCACGCCGGGCAAGGTCATGGCTGAATGATACCGCCTCCCAGGCAGGCGTCGTCGATGTAGAAGACGGCCGACTGACCGGGTGCGACGTCGGGCTGGCGGCACTCGAGGATGACCTGGGCCGATTGGTCGCCCGTGCAGCGGATGTGTCCGCGGATTCGGGGCGCGTGGTAGCGCACCTGCACGTCGGCTTCGAACGGTATGGAGGGCGGCGCGCCGGCGATCCAGTTGACGCGGTCGACCGCAAACTGCTGGCGGCCGACGGCTCCACGCGGCCCGACGGTTAGCGTGTTGCGCCCGGCGTCCTTCTCGAGCACGTACAGCGCCTCGGATCCGGCGATGCGCAGCCCCTTGCGCTGCCCAAGGGTGTAGCCCGTCAGGCCGGAATGCTGCCCCAGCGGGTTGCCCTCCTGATCAAGGATCGGGCCCGGAGCAGCGGAGATACCGCGGGCGACCAAGAAGGACTGGTAGTTCCCTTGGGCGAAACACAAGTCCTGGCTCTCAGGCCGGTCGGCGACGGGCAGGTGCAGGCGCCGCGCGTGGCCGCGCACCTGATCCTTGGTCAGTTCCCCGAGCGGGAAGACAGCATGGGCGAGCTGCTCCTGGCTGAGGACGTGCAGGACGTACGACTGGTCCTTGCGTCGGTCGACGCCTGCGCGCAAGCGAAAGGTCCCGTTGGCCGAATCGATTCGCGCGTAGTGCCCGGTCGCCAGATGCGTGGCGCCGATGGCGAGCGCATGGGCGAGCAGCGTCCCCCATCGAATGGCGCGGTTGCATTCAATGCAGGGGTTGGGTGTGATACCCTGCACATAGCCACAGATGAAGGGCAGAATGACGGAGGCCTCGAAGGCTTCGCGTGCATCGACGACGTAGAACGGGAATCCGAGCTGCCCGGCAACGGCGCGGGCGGCGGCGATGGCCTCGGGCGCGCAGCACCGATTCGCATGCCCGCTGGCGCCATCCGAGAGCCGCAGCATCAGGCCGAAGACGTCTTCGCCTGTTTCGTGCAGAAGCGCGGCCGCCACCGAGCTGTCCACGCCGCCGCTCATGGCGATGGCGATCCGGCGCGCGGGGTTCATCCCAGGTCCGCCCCGTGGCGGTGCAGTCCGGCGGCTATCACCGGGAGGAGGTCGACGAACCTCTCGACGTCCTCTGCCCGCGTATCCTTTCCCACGGTGACACGCAGGGATCCGAGCGCTTCTTGTGGCGAAAGACCGAGGGCACGCAGGATTTCCGAAGGTTCTGGAGTCCCGGATTTGCACGCCGAGCCGGATGAGCAGGCGAATCCCTGCAGGTCAAGGGCGGCCAGGAGCGCATTGCCGTCGACGCCGCGCAAAACGAACGAGGCGTGGTTGGGAAGGCGCTCGATTGGGTGGCCGGTGAGGCGGGCGAAAGGGATCCGCTCAAGAACAGCCCGAAGGATGCGGTCGCGCAAGCCGAGCATGTGCCGGTTGCGTGCCTTGCGCTCCCTAGCGGCAAGACGGAGGGCTTCGGCAAGCCCCACGATCAGCGGCACGTTGTGGGTGCCGGCACGCTGCCCATGCTCCTGGCTGCCGCCTGTCAGCCAGGGCAAGATGTGAAGCCCGCTGCGGAGATACAGCGCACCCACGCCCTTGGGTCCGTAGAACTTGTGCGCGCCGAGGGCGAGGAGATCAACGCCCAGGGCGCGGACGTCGACGGGGAGCTGGCTTGCGGCCTGGACCGCGTCGGTATGCATGGGAACACCGGCCGCCCGGCACTCCGCCGCCAGGTCCGCCACCGGGTTAATGGTGCCGATCTCGTTGTTGGCATACACGATCGAGACGACCGCCGTGCGCGCGGTCAGATGCGGGCGTAAGGCTTCGGCCGTCACACGGCCTGTTGGGTCGACCGCAACGACCTCGAGCCGAAAGCCAAAATGATCCTGGAGCTGGCGAGCGGTACGAGACACCGCCGGGTGCTCGACCGCGCTGACAACCAGCGTGTCGGCCCCTCGCCGCTCGCGTTCGGCGAAGGCCGCGCCACGCAGGGCAAGATTGTCGCTCTCGCTCCCGCAGGCGGTGAACACGATCTCGGATGGATCACACCCCAGCACTTCGGCCACGTAGCCGCGCGCCGTGTCGACCGCGGTTTCGGCTTGCTGTCCAAAGCGGTGGACAGACGATGGGTTGCCGAAGTCGTCGGTGAAATAAGGCAGCATGGCCGCCAGGACGCGCGGGTCGACGGGCGTCGTGGCGGCGTGGTCGAGATACACGCTCTGGGATGGCACGGCGCCATTCTAACACGCAGGCCGCGCAGGACCGCTCCGGTTGGCCTCGACCGGAATGCGCGCAAGGCGTCGCGGTCATCCGGGACATTCATCACCCGCGTGGGCGCGGAGGTGTGACGTATAATCGCGGCGTAGTTCACACGAGGAGTCGGAAGATGCCAACCACGATCGAGTCGGTCTATGGGCGCGAGATCCTGGATTCGCGCGGCAATCCCACCATCGAGGTCGAGGTCGTCCTGGTCGACGGTGCCTGGGGTCGCGCGGCGGTGCCCTCCGGGGCCTCGACGGGTGTGCACGAGGCCCTCGAGTTGCGCGACGGCGATAAGAACCGCTACCGTGGCAAAGGCGTGACGCGGGCGGTGGAGAATGTGAACACGCTGATCGCCGAGCGGCTCGTCGGCTGGGACGCCAGCGATCAGCGCGGGATCGATCTGGCGCTGCTGGAGCTGGACGGGACGGGCAACAAGTCGCGCCTGGGCGCGAATGCGATGCTGGGGACGAGCCTGGCGGTGGCCAAGGCGGCCGCCGGGTCGCTTGGTCTGCCGCTGTACCGCTACATCGGCGGCGTCCATGCGCACATTCTGCCCGTGCCGATGATGAACATCTTGAACGGCGGCGCCCACACCGGGTGGCAGTCGACCGATGCACAGGAGTTCATGGTCATGCCGCTGGGCGCGCCGACGTTTGCCGAAGGACTGCGCTGGGGTGCGGAGATCTACCACGCCTTGAAGGACGTGCTCAAGGCCAAGGGCTACACGGCCCTCGTCGGGGACGAGGGCGGCTACGCGCCGGCGTTGAAGGCCAACGCCGAGGCGGTCGAGGTCATCCTGGAAGCGATCGCCAAGGCAGGCTACAAGGCCGGCGAGCAGGTGGGGATTGCACTGGACCCCGCCGCTTCGGAGTTGTACGACGAGAAGACGGGCAAGTACAACCTGCGCCGCGAAGGCAAGATGCTGACGGGCGAGCAGATGGTCGGGTTCTGGAAATCGTGGGTCGAGCAGTACCCGATCGTGTCGATCGAAGATGGGCTGGCGCAGGACGACTGGGCGAGCTGGAAGCTGCTCACACAGGAGGTTGGCGGGCGGATCCAGATCGTCGGTGATGATCTGCTGGTCACGAATCCCGAGCGGGTGCGCAAGGGTATCCAGGAGAAGGCGGCCAACGCACTGCTGGTGAAGCTGAACCAGATTGGAACCTTGACGGAGACGATCGAGGCTGTCGAGCTGTGCCACCGGGCCGGGTGGCGGGCGGTAACCTCGCACCGATCCGGCGAGACCGAAGACGCGACCATCGCCGATCTGGCCGTGGCGCTCAACATGGGGCAGATCAAGACTGGCGCTCCGGCCCGCTCGGACCGCGTAGCCAAGTTCAATCAGCTGCTGCGGATCGAGGACGAACTGGCCGACAACGGCGTCTATGCCGGGTGGTCGGCCCTGCGGCGCGGCTAGAGGAAGGCCGGCAAGCTGACAAGAACGGGGCGCCTGACAGGGCGCCCCGTTTGCGTGTACGCCCAGCATGGGCGCTGACTAGGAAGGTGGAAGCCCTTCCCGGGGGTTGATGGCACCCACCGTAGCCAAGGGCAAGGGCGTCGCCGCGAGGCGGGGTCCGGAGGAAGCCGGAGGCAAACCCGCGACCTGAGGGACACGAACCCGATACGAGGCCGTGAGCTCGGACGAGTGGGCATGTAACCACGAAGTCCAAGCCATCAAGGGGCGGAGCGGTAAATCGGGCAGGGATGCGGGGACCGCCAGCGTTCTTATCTGGGGAGACCTGCTGCCAAGCCGTTGGTAGTTAGACGGCAACCTCGGCTGAGAAGCCGGGCTGAGGCGACAGGGGGCAGCCGAGGCCATAGTACTGC
>Ga0209253_10004758_pt1 | contig 11803 bp, 9 predicted proteins | sample FrelakmetBRP12BR_FD_187145 | JGI IMG/M metagenome (GOLD analysis project Ga0209253, IMG submission 187145) | Freshwater lake sediment microbial communities from the University of Notre Dame, USA, for methane emissions studies - BRP12 BR (SPAdes)... | ecosystem: Environmental > Aquatic >...
CCCGACACCGAGACGATCATCGGCGATCCCGGAGCGGAACGCCTCCTCTCGCGCGCCTATCGCGCGCCTTATCAACTTCCTGCCTGAGGCGAGGTGCATCATGAAGACCATTCGCATCCTCGCTCTGGCGTGCATCCTGGCGACGACCACCGGCGCGGCGGGCGCGCAAACCGCCCAGCCGGCGTCGCTGGACGCTATCCTCACGCAGTTGGCCACCTGGGACGGCGGCATCGCCTCCGAGGCCGTGTGGCAGCTCCACGATTACGTCTTCTCACGCAAAGGCGACGAAGCCGGGCGCGCGGAGTGCGAGGCGAAGCTGCTGCAGTTTCTGAAAGGACCGGCGACGCGGTCCGCCAAGATGGCAGCCACCCGGCTCCTGCGCGTGATCGCCGGCGACACGGCCATCCCGGCGCTTCAGGTCATGGCGGCGGACCCGAGGCTCTCGGACTACGGGATCTACGTGCTCCAGCCGATGCCCGGCTCCGCCGCGGAGAACGCGCTTGTCGGAGCACTCACCGCGGCGCGCGGCGCACAGAAAGCGGCCATCGTCGCGGCCCTGGGGCAGCGGCGCGCGTCGAGCGCGCTGCCGCTGCTCGAGCCGATGCTCCGCGACCCGGCGCTCGCCGCGCCGGCAGCGGTCGCCATCGGCCGGATCGGCGGACCGGCCGCCTCGGCCGCCCTGGCGTCAGCCTACGGCGCCGCGGCGGGAGAATCCAGGCGGTTGCTGGCCGCGTCGCTCCTCGAAGCCGGTGACGGACTGCTCGCGGCGAAGGACAGCGAGGCGGCCGCCAAGATCTTCGGCGCGCTCGCCGCCGATCGTTCGCTCCCTGCGCCGATGCGCACGGCGGCGTTCATCGGCGACATCTCGGCGGCTGGCCCTCGCGCCTCGGCCGTCCTCGTGACGATGCTTGGCGGGGACGATGCCGACGCGCGGGCCGCGGCCATTGCCCGGATCGGCGACATCATCCCGCCCGACGGCATCGGGCCGGTGTGCGACCTGCTGCCGCGCCTGCCTGACGCGGCCCAGGTCCAGGTGCTGACCGCCATCGCCCGCCACCCGGCCAGCCGCGTGCGGCCGGCTGCCCTCAACGCGGCGAAGAGCGACTCGCCAGACGTGCGCGTGGCCGCCCTGCGGACGCTGGAGTCGGCGGGGGATGCGTCGACAGTGGCCTTTCTGGCCGACACCGCGGGATCCGCGCCGAAGGGCCCGGTGCAGGATGCGGCCCGCCGCACGCTCGGCTCGTTGAAGGGGCGGGACGTCGACGACGCGATCGTCGCCTTGCTCGGGCAGCCGGCGCCGGCCGCCTTCACCGCGGAACTACTGCGGGCCGTGGCCGACCGGCGCATCTTTCTCGCGAAGCCGGCGGTCTCGGCGGCACTCGCGGCGGCCTCTCCGGCCGTGCGCATCGAGGGCCTGAAGACGCTGCGCGTCATCGGCACCCCGTCCGATGCCTCTCCGGTGCTGGACCTTCTCCTGAAGTCGGGCGACGATGTGGAGAGGGCGGAGGCTGAGAAGACGGTCACGGCGCTGCTCCAGAAGATCGGGAGCCCGGAGAACCGGTCACGTCTCGTCAGGATGCGCCTGGTCGCCGAGAAAGACCCGGCTGCCCGGGCGACGCTCATCGGCCTGATGGCTTCGACGGGGGACGACGCCGCGCTGCCCGTCCTTCGCAGGGCGCTCGCGGACGCCGACGCCGGGGTGGTCGACGCCGCCGCGCGGGCCATTGCCGAGTGGCCGACCGCGACGGCCCGCGACGACATGCTGAAAATCCTGCGCGAGTCGAAGGACGAAACCCATCGCCTGCTCGCGTTCACCGGGCTGGTCCGCCTCGTTTCGCTCGACGCCAACCGCTTGCCCGAGGCGGCCGTGGCAGATCTCAAGGGGCTGTCGGGCTTGGCGTGGAGGCCGGAAGAGCAGAAACTGATACTTGGCGCCCTGGCCGCGTTTCCGTGCCAGGACGCGCTGACCCTGGCCGGGGTATTGTTGCAGAACGACGCGCTCAAGGCCGAGGCCCAGGCGGCGATCGACAAGATCACGCCGAAGCTGCCGAAGGACGGGAAGCGCTGAAAGGGTGAGGACTCACGTGAACAAGAGAATCGTCGTCTTGGCCTTCCTGCTGGCTGCGGTGCTGGCGCCCCTCGCGGCGCAGCAGGCGACCGAGAAAGTGGAGCTGAAGCTGCAGTTGCCGAAGCCGATGTTCATCGGCACGCCGACCAACATCAAGAGCGCGAACCTGGAAGCGGTGACGGGCAAGTCCCGCGGGCCGTTCATGGTGCCGGCAGGCACGAAACTGCTCTCGCTGAAGAGGGTGGTGAAGTCCAGCGACGCCCAGCCGGTGATCGGCGAGCTCGACATGATCACCGACGGCGAGAAGGAAGGCGGCGACGGCTACTTCGTCGAGTTGGGCCCGGGCAAGCAGTGGGTCCAGGTCGATCTGGGCGCGTCGTACGCGCTCCAGGCGATCCTGGCCTGGCACTACCACAGCCAGGCGCGCGTCTACCGCGACGTCGTCGTCCAGGTGTCCGACGACAAGGACTTCCTGAAGGGCGTGCAGACGATCTTCAGCAATGACCACGACAACAGCTCAGGCCTGGGCGTGGGCAAGGACAAGGAGTACATCGAGGTGGCCGAGGGCCGGCTCTTCGATCCGAAGGGCATCAAGGGCCGCTACGTCCGGATGTACTCGGGCGGGAACACGACCAACGACCTGAACCACTACGTCGAAATCGAGGTCTACGGCACGCCCGCGAAATGACCGGAAGCGGTTTCATCACCCGTTCTCGCGGCTGGCTTCGGCCGCCGTCCGCAGGTGATGAAACCGTTCCTTTGGCCGTCTTCGGCGGGGTGGTCCTGGCGGCGCTGGCCCTCGCGCTGGTGTTCCGCCTGGCCCGCACCGACCTGCGGCCCATGCACCATGACGAGGCCAACCAGGCCGTCAAGTTCGGCGAACTGCTCGAAACCGGCGACTACCGCTACGATCGGCACGACCATCACGGACCGACGCTCTACTACCTGACGCTGCCCGCCGCGTGGCTGCGCGGGAAGCACACGCTGGCGTCGCTCGACGAACGGACGCTGCGCGCGGTGCCCGCGGTGTTCGGCGCAGGCCTGCTGCTGCTCTTTCTGCCGCTCGTCCGAGGCTTCGGCCGGCCCGCCATCGCCGCGGCTGCGCTCCTCGCCGCGGTCTCGCCGGTACTGACCTTCTACAGCCGGTTCTTCATCCAGGAATCGCTCCTCGTCTTCTTCACGCTGGGGTTCCTCGTCGCCCTCGGGCGGTTCGCGGAGCGCCCGCGCACCTCCTGGGCGGTTTCGGCAGGGGCCTTCGCGGGTCTAGCCTATGCCACCAAGGAAACGTCGGTCATCCTGCTTCCGGCGGCGCTGGCGGCCGTGGTGCTGGCGCGCCTGACGACGCCGGCCCTCCGGCCGGAGGACGCAGACGCAGGCCGCGAGGAACCGCCGTCGATCGGGATCGGCGCCCTCGCCGCCGGGGCCGGTACGGCGCTGCTCGTCGCCGTCGTGTTCTACTCCTCGTTCTTCAGGTACCCCGGGGGCCCGATCGAGTCGATTCGCGCCTTCGACACCTACCTGGGCCGCGGTGTCGGCGCCGGCCCTCACACGCAGCCATTCGGCTACTACCTGAGCCTGCTCTCGTACTCGTCGTCGGGCGGCCTCGTGTGGTCCGAAGGCATCGTCATCGTGCTCGCCGTCGTCGGGTTCGTGGCCGCCGCCCTGGCCAGGAACGGGTTCTGGCCTCGGTACGTGGGTCTCTACACGCTGATCACGTGTGCCGCCTTCTCGGCCATTCGCTACAAGACACCCTGGAACCTCCTGCCGTTCTACGTTGGCGCGGTCCTGATGGCGGGGTACGGGGCCGCCGCACTTCTCGGCGGCATCGCCTCGCGCGCGACCCGCGCCCTTGTTGCCGGGGCGCTGCTGCTCGCGGTCTCACACCTGGCCGTGCAGGACTGGCGTGCGAACTTCCGTTACCCGGCCGACCCGCGCAACCCGTACGTCTACGCGCACACCGTGCCGGACGTGCTCAGGCTCTCGCGGCGCGTGGCCGACGTTGCCGCGCGTCATCCGGACGGCCCGGGCATGCTGGTGAAGGTGGTCGCCGGCCCGTACGAGCAGTGGCCCATCCCGTGGTACTTGCGTGGCATGCAGCACGTCGGCTACTGGGCCACGGCCGCCGAGGCCGGCCGTGTCGACGATGCCGCGGTGGTTATCGCTGCAGAGGACCAGGCCGGCGCGATTGGCGCCGCTCTCGGGGATCGCTACGTGCAGGAGTTCTACGGGCTCCGGCCGGACGTGATTCTGACCGTGTTCATCGAACGCGCGTCGTGGGACCGCTTCATCGCGTCACGCTCGGGCCAGAGCTAGCCTCGGGGCTCTCGGCCGCCACCACCGACATGCACGGACCCATCGGACGCGTGGAACGGCTGGCGGTGCTCCTCGTGATCACGGCGGCGATGTTCGCCGGCCTGTCCGCCGTGCGCTTCCATCCGGACGAAAGCCACTGGATAGGGTTGAGCGCGCCCTTCGAGGCGTTCTTCACCGGCCGGGTCCTGGACCCGAGCTGGCAGACGCGCGAGGACAGATACCTGATGGCGCCGATGACGTTCTACGTGGTCGGCGCCGCGCGTCGCCTCGGCGGATGGACGCCCGATGCCCTCAACGCGCCGTACGATTTCAACCGGTCGTACTCCCAGAACCTCGCCGACGGAAGAGTCCCTGTGCCAGGCCTGCTGGAATGGGGACGCCGGGGCGTTACGGCCGCCGCCGTGATCGGCCTCTACGCGAGCTTCATTGTCTTCGCCAGGGCCGCCGGCCGGCCCGCCGCGTACGTGTGGCTCAGCCTTGTCCTTGCCAGCCCGTATCTCCGGGAGGTGCTCCGGCGCGCCATGAACGAAGGCGTGCTGCTGGCGGCGCTGGCGATGGTGATCTGGGCGGCATTCCGGCTCCTGGCTGAGCTCGATCGACCGCGCGCAGAGTGGCGGCAATGGAGGCTGGCCGGGTGGCTGGTCCTGGCCGGCGGTGCCGCTGGCCTTGCGGCGCAGACGAAGCTGAATGGCGCCATCGCAGGGTTCGGCGTGCTGGCCGTCTTGGTCCTGGCCGCGGTGCGCTATCAGATGTCCGCCAGGCGCCGCGCAGGATACCTGATGCTCGGCGCCGTCATCCTGGCGGGATCCGAGACTGCTGTCTTCTTCGCCTCGAATCCGGCGCTCTGGCCGTATCCCCCCCGCGAGATCGTCAGAGTCGTCCGTGCGCGCCGGCAACTGATGACGGTCCAGACCATGCGCGCCGGAGACGCCGTGCTTCGGACCGTGTCCGATCGCGCCCGGGTGATCCCGGCTCGCATAATCCATGACTACGCCCTTGTCCGCAACCCATGGGCCGGCGCGCTGCTCGCCTTCGCCGGATCCGTGATCACCCTCGGGCACGTGCGCCGGTGGTTGAATCGCCGGAATGACAACCATGCCATCGTGGCTCTGGCCATCATCGGCGCGGTCGTCAGCGCCCCGGCGCTTCTGACCCCGCTCGACTGGCGCCGGTACTACCTTCTCCCGGTGTACTTCCTGGGATTCCCGACCGTGATGGCGGCGGATTGGCTCGCGCGGCGGGCCTGGCAGTCCTTGAGCGCGGCGCGTGCCCGCCTGTAGACTGCGAACGCGCATTGTTCGGAGGACAGAGATGCGGGTAATGGGCTGGCAGAGCGTTGTCGTCTCGGTCGCATGCGCGGTGGCGGCCTCGCCGTTCGGCGATGGAGGCGTACCCCGTGCGGCGCAGGACACCGGTGTCTCGCAGCAGGCGACCCAGCCGGCCCGGGACGATCGGGCGCTCGGCACCGAGCGGGCACTCGCCGCTTCCGTCAAAGAGCCGCGGATGGTCGACACCGTGAAGCGCCTCGTGGCGTTCGGGCCGCGGCAGTACGGCACGCCGTCGAACCACGAGGCGGCCGCGTGGCTGTCGTCCGCGTTCCGCGAGGCGGGCCTCGAAGTCAGCGTGCGCGAGGATCCTCCACGCAACTGGTACCAGCCCGTCTCGTGGGAGATTCGCGCCACGGCAGACAGTCCCGGCGCGACAGGCATCGTGCTCAAGACGGCGTGGCCGAGTTCGGGAGCGCCGTCGGGGAAAGGATCGGGCACCCTCTCGCTCGAGACCTCGCCGGGTGCCGTCTGCCTGACGTCTGCCAATCCGACTCCGGAATCGACGTCCGGGTGCGCGGCGGTCCTCGTTGACGGCCGCGCGGCGGCCTCCGGGTGGCCCGTGGTGAACCGCCTGCGCGGGACATGGACCGTTCCCGTCTTCGCCGTGTCGCCGAACGAGACGGCACCGCTGCGCGAGAAGCTCGCCGCCGGCGGAAGGGTCCAGGTGGCGTTCGCGCTCGATGCGAAATCGGGCAACTCGGGGGCGCAGACTGTCGTGGCAACGCTGCCAGGGCGCGACCGCTCGAAGTACATCCTGTTCTGCGCGCACGGCGATTCGGACTCCGGCGGGCCCGGCGCCAACGACAACGCGTCGGGCGTCGCCATCGTCCTCGAAGTCGCGCGCACGCTGGCGGAAGCCGTCAGGTCCGGCGCGCTCCCGCAGCCGGCGTGGGACGTGCGATTCGCGTTGTGGGGCGGCGAGATCTCCTCCACACGGGAGTACGTGGCCGCCATGGACAAGGACGCCGCGCGGCTGCAGGCGGTCGTCAACTACGACCAGTCGGGCTTCGGCTCGTCGAAGGACGCGCTCTACGTGGAGCCGGACGATGTGCCGGCGAACAAGGAGATCGTGACGCTGGTGCGGTCGGTGATGACCGACCACATCGGGACCCGGGGATTCCCTGAACACGCGGCCAGTATCAAGTCGCAGGGCGGAACCGACTCGTACGTCTTTCAGCCGAGGGCGCAGGGATCGACGGTGTATCCGTCGGTCACCCTGTACACCTCCGCCTGGGACAGGGAGCGTGCCGTGCCCGTCACCGAGGGGTTTCCGCCCATCAGGTGGTATGCCGGCGAACAGCCCGGCATGGTGACGGTGGACGGCGACGCGTTCTATCACTCGGTTGGCGACACGCCGGCGAACACTACCGACACCGAGCCGTCGAACATGGGCTGGTGCGCGCGCGTGGGCCTTCTGAGCGCCCTGCGAATGATGGCTGTGCGATAATCGAATTCATGCAAACAATCCCCCGTTTCGCGTACACCCTTGGTGTCATCGCTCTCGGCGCCGCGTCGCTTCTCGGCGCGTCGCCGGCGAGCGGGCACGTCCCCGCGCCCGCCCAGCAGCAGGCGCCTCCTGCGGCGCAGCAGCCTCCCGACCCGGCAGCGGACGCCCTGCGCGCGGGGCAGCAGCTGATGCGCGACGGCAAGGCCGACGAGGCGCTTGCCGCGTACCTGAAGGCCGTCGAGCAGTTCCCGGCGTCGGTGCCGGCGCGCATCCGGGTCGGCCAGCAGCTCGACCTGATGGGCCGTTACGCCGAGGCCCGCACCCACTTCGAGAAGGCGCTCGCCATGCCGTTGACGCCAGCCCTGGAGGCCAGTGCGCTGCGGTCGATGGCAATGGCGTACGCGTTCGAGAACAACTGCAAGGCCGCCATTCCCTACGAGAGCCGCCTCTACGAGCGCTACCTGACCAAGGACAAGGACTTCTACATGGCGGGGGAGATCGCGAACGAGCTGGCCCGCGTGTGCCTTGAAACCGGCGACTACGCGACGGCCGAGGCCTGGTACAAGCGCGGCTACGAGGCCGGTCTCCAGGAACCGAACATCTCGGCGGCCCGCAAGGACCTGTGGGAGTTCCGGTGGCAGCATGCGCAGGCGCGGCTCGCCGCGCGGCGCGGCAACAAGGCGCTGGCCGAGAAGCACGTGGCCGCGGCCAAGGCTGCCCTCGATACCGGCACCAACCCCGACCAGGCGCCGTTCTTCCCCTACCTCGCGGGCTACGTCGCCTTTTACGGCGGCGACTACAAGACCGCCTTGGCCGAGTTCGCGAAGGGCAACCAGAACGATCCGTTCGTCCTCAGCCTGATTGCCCAGTCGCACGAGAAGCTCGGCGACCAGGCGTCGGCGATGGACTATTACAGAAAGGTGATGGCGTTCACCACCCACAACCCGAACAACGCCTTCGCCAGGCCCCTCGCGCGAAAGAAGCTGGGGCTATAGGACCGGTGTCATGACCTGCGTGCTGCGGATAGAATAGGCCGCGAGAACGGGTCATGAAACCGCTCCCAGGGTCGATGCGTCTCAAGCGGACTCTCGGGCGCGGCGTCGCTGCCGCGCTCGTGCTCTTTCTGGCGGTGGGATGCGCGGCGGCCACCCGGCCGCCTGCGGCCCGGCCGGCCCAGCCGTACCCGGCGGCCGACATCGTGGTCCAGGGTGCGGTGGACACGGAGCTGCAGCCGCTCATCGGCGCGCTGGACGGCAGGGAGCAGATTCAAATCGCCGCGTGGACGTTCTGGCGCGGGCGGATTGCCGGAAGGACCGTCGTCGTCTCGCGCACGGAAGTCGGGCCGGTCAACGCGTCCACGGCCACGACGCTCGCCATCGTCAACTTCCGTCCGCGCCTGATCATCAACCAGGGCACCGCGGGCGCTGCCGTTCCGGACCTCAAGCCGTTCGACATCGTCGTGGGCGAGGCAACGGTCGACTACGGAGCCTTCCGGTCGGCCCACGCGGAGGCGGGCGCCGGCGTCGACCTGTCGCGCTGGACGCCGATGCCTCACCGGCTCCGGCTGGACGGGAAGGACCGGATTGCGTTCGAGCGCTTTCCCGGTGACGCGGCGGCCGTCGCCTCCGCGCTCGAGATTCCGAACCCGCGCGGCCGGGTGGTGAAGGGCATCATCGGCTCCGCCTTCGAGTTCAACCGCGAAGTCGACCGCCTCGTGTGGATGAACAAAACGTACGGCGTCCTGTCGGAGGACATGGAGAGCGCCTACGCCGCGGGCACCGCCACGGGCTTCAAAACGCCCTTCGTGGCCATCCGCATCATCTCCGACTCGGACTTCCACGCGGCCGAGTTCCAGCCCGTCGCCGGTGAGTACTGCGCGCTGTTCGTCCTGGAACTCGTCAGGAGGTGGCCCGTCCGTTGAACCTCTTCACGCGTGGGTGCCGAGAACCGCCACCGCGTGAGGATGGAGCCCCGGGGCTTCAGCCCCCGGGGACGGTCCGCAGCGACGGGCAGTACTCCGGTCAGTTCGGCCACAGCCAACCGAAGGTGCCGCCGGTCAGCAGCCCGTAGATCAGGCCGTCGATCGTCGACTTGATCGTCGTGCTCCACTTCTTCCTGTACCAGATCGAATTCTGCCAGAGCGCCAGGGAATAGCCGATGAAGGCCGTCGCGCCGGCGAACCTGAAGACGGCCAGGCAATGTGCGCCGGGCGGCAGCGCGCGGCCCGCGATGTACGCGGCGAAGACGCCGACGATCACGCAGTAGATGAACCACTGCAGAAGCTGGCCGCCCATCCTCGGCGGGCCGGAGGGCATGATGGTCATCATCGCCACCGGGCCCTTCGTCATCTTGTCGATGAACGCCGGGTCTTTCAGCGACTTCGGCGAGGCCGCGCAAGGCATCAGGTAATCGCCGGGCGACACGCCCGCCTTGCGCATGGCCTCCATGACGGCATCTTCGTTCTGCAGCTTGCCGTAATCGCCCTTGTGGAAGGGCAGCACCATGTGGAGCAGCGAACTCACCACGAACACGATGACGGCCGCCAGCAGAATGGGCAGCCAGAGCGCGAGGATTGGCACCATGGGCACTCCTCCGGGCTGAATGGTGTTGATGCGCGAATCCTACATGAGAGGCCGCGATTCCGAGTCGCCGGAGGACCGGGCACGGCGGCTCCCGAGCCGGACTCCGCAGGCCGGGAACCCTCCTCGGCTTTGCGTCGGGTTCCGTTGCTCTCCGCGGGCTTGCGCTATCCGCGCCTGCTCGACCGCTACGCGCGGCGCCCGGGAACCCTTCGCACGCTCGTCGGGTTCCGGCCACGGGACGCGGCCTGCTCCGTACGGCTCGTCCGCCGCCGTACCCGCTCCTCCCCTCGGCGATCCCGAATCGCGGTCTTCTGTATAGTTCGAGAAGGCCAGGCGACAGATCGAGACGGGAACGTGCGTGCGAGCCGGGTTGCTGGCGACGCAGGGAATCCGCGGTGGCGCTAACCGGAAGGTGCTGGTGAAGGTCAAGGAGACCTCCAACTTCTTCCTCGCCGAGAGCGATCGGAAGTGGATCCCGGACGGGGCAGCGGTGCACGTGTCGATGCTGGGTTTTGACGACGGCAGCGAGCCCAACCGCGTGCTCGATGGACACAACGTGAGCCAGATCAACGCGGATCTGACCGCCGGCGCCGACTTGACTCGTGCCGTCCGTTTACCGCCGAACATCGGCCTGGCGTTCATGGGAGACACCAAAGGCGGAGCGTTCGACATCGCCGAGCCGCTCGCGCGAACCTGGCTGCTCTCGCCGAATCCGCACGGGCGGCCGAACAGCGATGTGCTTCGTCCCTGGATGAACGGGATGGACGTCACGCGCCGCGCACGTGGCATGTGGATTATCGACTTTCAGGCGGGTACGGCTGCAACCGGCGCGGCGCTCTATCACGACCCATTCGAGCACGTGCAGATGAACGTCATGCCCGTTCGGAAAGGCAACAAACGGACGGCGTACGCCGAGCGGTGGTGGATGCATGTTGAACCGAGACCGGAGATGCGGCGCGCCCGATTCATGCTGTCGCGTTTCATCGGCACGACGACCGTCTCGAAGCACCGGGTGTTCGTTTGGCTGTTCGCCCCGACCATCGCTGACCACCAGATAATCGTCTTTGCCCGCGACGACGACTACTTCTTCGGCGTGCTGCACTCGCGCCTCCACGAGGTGTGGGCGCGTGCGACAGGCACGCAGTTACGAGAGGCGGAAAGCGGGTTCCGGTACACACCGACGACCTGTTTCGAGACGTTTCCGTTTCCGTCGTCGAGTGATGCGCAGCGCGAGGCGATTGCCGTCGCGGCGAAGGAACTCGATGCCCTGCGCGCGCGCTGGCTCAACCCGCCGGAGTGGGTGAAAGAGGACGTGCTGGAGTTTCCGGCGAGCGTCGATGGGCCGTGGGCGCGGATGGTGACCAGGCCGGACAACGACGGCATCGGCACGGCGCGCTACGTCAGGCTCGTTCCCGCCGACGAGAAGGCCGCGGCCGCGCTCAAGAAGCGCACGCTCACGAACCTCTACAACGATCGCCCGGCGTGGCTCGCGAACGCGCACCGCAACCTTGATGAGACGGTCTTCGCAGCGTACGGCTGGCCGCCGTCGTTGAGCGACGATGAACTGCTGGCGAAGCTGCTGGAGCTGAACCTGGCGATGGCCGAAGCAGACGTCCGCCGAGGCTGAAGCCGTCGCATGTCCGTCGAGGCTGCCTTCGACTGCGCTCAGGCCAGGGAAGCGTCGGCCTCCATCCCGAACCACGATTCCCGAGTCCCGAGCCCCGAGTCCCTATTCTTTCGCGTCCTTCCAGTTCTCCCCGATGCCGACCTCGACGGTCAGGGGCACCGCGAGTTCGGCGGCGCCTTCCATGTGCGTCTTCACCAAGGCGGCCACCTCATCGGCCTCCTCCCGGGGCACCTCGAAGAGCAGTTCGTCGTGCACGGTCAGGATCATGCGGGCGCGGACGCCGGCCCCGCTGGTCGGCCTGGCCTCGAGCGCGCGGTGGACGTCGATCATCGCGCGCTTCAGGATGTCGGCGGCGGTGCCCTGGATGGGCATGTTCACCGCTACGCGCTCCGTGGCGCTCCTCACCTGGCCGTTCCTGCTCGTGAGCTCCGGCACCGG
>Ga0209253_10004759_pt1 | contig 11803 bp, 12 predicted proteins | sample FrelakmetBRP12BR_FD_187145 | JGI IMG/M metagenome (GOLD analysis project Ga0209253, IMG submission 187145) | Freshwater lake sediment microbial communities from the University of Notre Dame, USA, for methane emissions studies - BRP12 BR (SPAdes)... | ecosystem: Environmental > Aquatic >...
AGGCTGGCGCGGCGGGCTACGGCCTGACTCCAGCCGAGGGCTATCAGGCCTAGCAGCAGACCCCAGACCCAGGGCGGCGTGTTCTTGATGATTTGGGTAAACATGGCGCGGTGCCGTAGCGGTTGGTTGGATTGGGGCGGATTGTTCCCATGCACCGGCTCGCCCGCAAGGGCGCTGCGACGAAGCAGCTCCACAGGGCGCCAAGGGTGGCTGGGCGGCGCCGGATCGCAACCGCAGGTGCCCAGACCGCGGCTGCATGCCCATGCAGTGATGGCCAAGATCCCGCGCACGCGTCGCTGGCGCGTTGCCAACTATGGCCGAAATGTCACGGGCACTTCGCTGTGCCTGCGCGGGCAATGACCTGATTCCGAGCGGGACACCGAACGGGCAGTCATCGGCGCAACCGGCTGCGCGGCGTCGCTCAGCCCAGCCAGCGCTTGCGCCGGCGGTAGTGCTTGACCTCGCGATAGCTCTTGCGATCGCCCGCGGCAGTCATGCCCAGGTAGAACTCGCGCACGTCCTCGTTGCGTCTGAGCTCGTCGGCCGTACCCTCCAGCACCACGCGCCCGTTCTCCATCACGTAGCCGTGGTCGGCCAGATCCAGCGCAACGCGGCTGTTCTGCTCGACGACCAGCAGCGTGACGCCCTCTGACTTCAGGCGCGCGAGCAGGGCGAACACGTCTTGCACCATCATCGGCGCCAAGCCGAGCGAGGGCTCGTCGATCAGGATCATCTTGGGCAGCGCCATCATGGCACGCCCGATCACGAGCATCTGCTGCTCGCCGCCCGACAGGTAGCCGGCCGTGCGCTCGCGCAGTCCGGCCAGCCGCGGGATCACGCTATAGACGCGATCGAGCCGCCGGCGCAACTCGGGCGCGCCGGACGCAAGGTGGCCACCCACGATGAGATTCTGCTCGGCCGTCAGGTGGCGCAGCACGCGTCGGCCCTCCATGACGTGCACCAGCCCGCGGCGCACCACCTGGGCGGGGTCGACGCCGTCGATGCGTTCGCCGTCGAAGGCGATCGACCCGCCGGTGACTTTGCCGTCCTCGGACACGATGGTGCCCGAGACCGCCTTCAGCGTGGTGCTCTTGCCCGCGCCGTTGGCCCCGAGGATCGCCACGCAGGTACCCGGCTGAACCGCGAGGGTGATGCCTTTCAGCGCGAGGATGACCTCGGCGTACATCACCTCGACGTTGTTCAGCGCGAGCACGCTCGGCTCCCCAAACTCACCACTTGTTGACTGTGGGCGTGTCGACGTTGGTCGCGGCGGTCACGTAGTTGCCGCCCTTGATGGTCGCGACATTGACCTTCAGCCCCTCGATCGGGAATGGCGCTTCCTTGGCGAACTTCAGCGTCGGCAAGGTGCCGAAGGTCTCCTCGGTGGTCACCGGCTCTGCGTACAGGGTCTCGCGCACCTTGGCCCCGGTCAGATTCTGCGCGCCGTGCTTCTTGATGGCATGCTCGACCACGCGCACCGTGTACAGGCCCTGGCTCATTCCCATCAGGGTCAATACGTTCCAGGGCGCGGCCAGCTTGTAGTCGGCCTTCAGTTTCTCGTAGAAGCGGCGCGCAGGCGTGTCCTCTTCGGAGGCGATGCCCATTCCGTAGGCCTCGTAGTCGCCTTCCATCTGGTTCAGACCCCCGGCGGCCTTGCCCGAGGCCGGCAAGCCGTTGTGCGAACTCGTGATCACCGGGACTTTCGAATTGAGGGCCTGCAGCGCACGCTTGGTCGCGACGACGGCCGCCGTGTTGGTCTGGATCGTGATCACCTCGACGCCACCGCGCACCAGGCGCCGCACCTGTGTGGTCAGGTCGGTGGGCTGCACCTCGGTGAACACCGTCTCGACGATCTGGATCTCGGTCGGGTTGTCCTTGGCGTAGCGCTCGATGCCGCGGGCGATGTCGACGTAGGCGGGCGAGGCCTCCGAGCTGATGATGCCCACCTTCAGCGGCTGGGAACCACCGCGCTGGGCCTTCAGCCACTTGAACGCGGCGGCGTGTTCGTGCGCGTAGGTCGGGCGCGGGTTGATGATCCAGGAGTCGGGCTTCCACGCGTAGCCGTAGCCGGCGGTCGACATGAACAGCGGGACACCGTCGTCGGGCAGGCGCTGGCCGAGCGCGGCGACGTCCGGGCCACCCAGGCCGAGCACCACGATCGGCTTCATCTCCGACTTGATCCCCGGCCACAGGCTGGCGGTCTGCGCGGCGTCGTAGCGGGTGTCGAAGTTCTTGTAGTTCAGTTTGACGCCGAGCTTGGCGCCGACCTCGGCGTTCCACCAGTCGAGCACGGCCTCACGGGACTTGCCGAGCATCGGCATGATGTCGGCGTAGGGGCCCGAGTAGTCGGACAGCAACGCGACGCCGTAGGTCGTCTGCGCGAGCGCTGCCCCGGGGACGGCGAGTGCGGATGCGAGGCCGGCCGCGGCCGCCAGGGCGGCGAGGCCGGATGTGCGTGGATGGGACATGGTGCAACCTCCGTCTGTGGATGGGTGGTGTCGGTCAGTAGGGAAAGGGCCAAAGCCGGTAACCGGACTTCACGATATTCCAGCGATGCATCAGGCCTTTGGGTTCGACGATCAGAAACAGGGCGATGACCCCGCCCAGGAACACGTTCATGCTGGCGAACACGATGTCGCCGCCCAGGAACGGGAAGTTCGCGGCCAGTTCCGGGCCCAGCGTGGTGATCAGTTCCTGGATCGCGCGGATGACGAAGACGCCGATCAGCGCGCCCACCACCGATCCCATGCCGCCCACGATGATCATCGCGATGAAGAACACCGAGTTGAACAGCGTGAACTGGTCGACCGCGACGAAGCGCAGCATGTAGGCCCACAGCGCGCCGCCCACGCCGGCGTAGAACGCGCCGACCAGGAACGCGGTGGCCTTCGTGGCGACGACGTTGATGCCCATGATGCCGGCGGCCACGTCGTCGTCGCGCACGGCCACGAAGGCACGCCCGAAGCGGCTGCGCACGATGCCGAACGCGCCGCTGACCATGATGGCTGCACTGATCAGGATCAGGTAGTACAGGCTCGTATCGGACGTGATCCGGTAGCCGAACAGGGTGGCCGGCGGCACCGTCGCCCCGTTGGAGCCGCCGAGCCAGCTGCCGGGCAGGTTCAGCACCGCGAAGTGGAAGATGAACTGCGCCGCGATCGTCGTGAGTGCCAGATAGAATCCCTTGATGCGCGCGGCCGACAGGCCGAACACGAAGCCAAATCCCGCGGCCGCCACGCCCGCAAGCGGGATCGTCAGCAGGAACGACAGGCCGGTCTTCTCGGCGAGCACGGCGGCCGTGTAGGCACCCACGCCCATGAACGCAGCCTGGCCGAGGTTGACCTGCCCGGCGTAGCCGGTGCAGATCTGCAGGCCGACGACCACGATCCCGGTGATCAGCATGATGTTGGCGACCGCGATCAGGCGGGGGCCGACCACCATCGGCAGCACCGCCAGCGCGCCCAGAAAGAGGGCCAGCGCGAGCCACTGCTTGCGGGTGCGCACGAGTGCGCGATCCTGCGCGTAGCGGACGGCGAATACGCCAGCGGGGTCCATTGCGTCAAACCCTCTCGATCGTGCGCCAGCCGAACAGGCCGGTCGGGCGCACCAGCAGGATCAGCAGCATGATGACGAACGGCAGCACCGAACCGACTGCGCCGCCCACCAGCGGGTCCAGGTAGGCGGTGGCCAGCCCCTGGATCACGCCGACGATCACCCCCGCCAGCAGCAGCCCGCCGATCGACTCGAGCCCGGCCAGCAGCGCGACCGGCAGCGCAGCGAACCCGATCTCGGAGGCGAGGAAGTTCAGCGACTTTCCGGACAGGAAGATCACCGCACCCAAGGTGGAGAGCAGGCAGCCGAGCACCCACGCGAAGGCGATCGAGCGCTTGACCGAAATCCCCATCGACAGCGCCACCTGGTGGTCCTCGGCGACGGCGGTCATCGTCAGCCCGGTTCGCGTGCGGTTGAAGAACCAGGACAGCCCGATCGCCATCACGACGGTCAGCACGCCGCCCCACAGCAGGTTGGTCGGGATCAGCAGCTCGCCGATCACCAACGGCTGCAGCGGGAACACGATCGGAAACGGCCGCACCTGGGGGCCGAAGGCCAGCAGCACCACGCCGCGCAGCAGCACGAGCAGGCCGATCGTGACCATCACCATCGCGAACACCGACTCGCCGACCAGTCGCGCGAAGAAGATGCGCTCGATCAGCAGGCCGACGACGGCCGCGAGCACGAAGGCCAGCGGAATGCCGATGTACATCGGCAGCCCCAGGCTGATCACCATCCACCACTGCAGGAAGCCGCCGAGCACGACCAGTTCGCCCTGCGCGAAATTGAACACCTTGCTGGCGCGGTAGATGACGACGAAGCCCATCGCGATCATCGCGTACAGCAGCCCGAGCAGCGCACCGTTGATCGCGTAGTTGACGAAGTCGATGATCATCACGCCCCTTCCGTTGCCACCGTCAGGGGCGGCTGCAGTGCCGGTCCGGCTGCGGCGCCGTTCACCTCGGTGATCGCCACCTTCGCGCTGAGCGTCCCCTTGCGGCCGTCCTGGTAGGTGACCGGCACGGTGATCGTCACCTCGCGTTCGCCTGCGTAGAGGCCGTCGATCAGCGGGGCGTAGCGTTCCTCGAGAAACTCCCGGCGCAGCTTGCGCGAGCGGGTGAGCTCGCCCTCGTCGGGGTCCAGTTCCTTGGGGAAATTGGCAAAGCGCAGCACGCGGGCCTGCGCGGGCAGGAAGACGTTGATGCGCGCGATCTCGCTTCGGATCAGCTCGCGGACCTCGGGTCGCTGCGACAGGTCGGTGAAGGTCGAGAACCCGATCTTTCGCTCTTCCGCCCAGCGCCCGACCACCTGCATGTCGATGTTGATCAGCGCGGCGACGAAGTCGCGCTGCTCGTCGCCCAGCGTCATCAGGTCCTTGATGAACGGGCTGAATCGCAATCGGGTCTCGATGAACTGCGGCGGGAAACGGTGGCCGCCGCGCAGGCGCCGCATGTCCTTGACCCGCTCGAGGAAGACCAACTCCCCCGCCTCGGTCTGCGAGACCGCGTCGCCGGTGCGGTACCACTCCCCGTCCATCGCCTCGGCGGTCTTGTCCGGCTTGCCGTGGTAGCCGGCGAAGCCGGAGCCGCCCTTGACCAGCAACTCGCCCTCGCCCGACACGCGCCACTGCAGGGGCGGCCCATACCGCGGCTCGCACTTCATCCAGTGGCCCACGGTCTCGAGGTCGTACTTCGCGCCCTGGTGCAGCGTCAGCAGCCCGATCTCGGTGGCACCGTACGCGTTGCGCAGGTGCACGCCCATCGCGTGAAAGAGCCGGTAGACGTCGGGCGCCATCGCCGACCCGCCGCACAAGGTGATCTCGGCACGAACCAGGCCCAGCTTGTCGCGCAGCGGCTCGAGAACCAGCGCGTCGGCCAGCGGATACATCAGCCGCGCCGCCAGCGACGGCTGCCGGCCCTCGAGCCTGCCGACGTGGACCTCGCGACCGACCGCGACGCCCCATTCGTAGACCGCCCGGCGCAGCGGCCCCGCGTCCAGCATGCGGGCCTGCACGACCGACGCGAGGTTCTCCCATTGCCTGGGACTGAACAGCATCGCCTCGACCGCCAGTTCGCGCAGGTTTGCCAGCACCTGTTCGGGCCGCTCGGGAAAGTTGACCACCATCGGCACCATCAGCCCGAGCGTGATGCCGAAGAACTGCTCGGTCGCCCACGCCGGCGCGATGTAGGTCAGGTACTCGCAGCCCGGCCGGAAGTCGAGCGCGCCGGTGATGCGCGCGGCGTTGTCGAACAGGTAGCGCTGCGTGAGGATCACCCCCTTGGGCCGCCCGGTGGTGCCCGAGGTGTAGGACAGCACGGCGACGTCGTCGGCGCAGCCCGCGGCCAGCTCGCGCTCGTAGCACGCCGGATCCCCCGCGTGCACGTCGCGTCCGCTGCGCTGCACGTCCTCGAACGGGTGCAGCAGCGGGTCGCGGTAGCTCCAGAGGCCCGCGGCGTCCCAGTAGACGATCGCTTTCACGGCAGGGGCCTGCGGCACCACCGCCAGCGCCTTGTCGACCTGCTCCTGGTCCTGCGCGACGATCACCGTCGCGCCAGAGTCCTGTGCCAGGTAGGCGATCTCGTCGGCGTTCTGGTCGGGATAGAGCGACACGACGGCAGCGCCCAGCGCGTGCGCGGCGAACTCGGTCCAGAAGTGCTCAGGCTCGTTCTCGCCGATCGCCATCACGACGCCGCCGCGGCGAAGCCCGAGCCCCTGCAGGCCCAGCGCCAGCGCGCGCACGTTGTCGTGCACCTGCGCCCAGGTGAATTCGTGCCAGACGCCGAGCCGCTTGTGGCGCTCGCAAACCGCATCCGGGCTCAGCCTGGCGCGCTCGGCCAGCACCTGCGCGAGGGTTTGCGCCTGCTCGATCGTCATTGCGCTTCGCCCAGGTAGGCACGGATCACGTCGGGGTTGCGCTGCACCTCGGCCGGCGTGCCATCGGCGATCACCCGGCCGAAATCCAGCACCACGATGCGGTCGGCCAGGTCCATGACCACGCCCATGTCGTGCTCGACCAGCACGACCGGGGTCTTGCGAGCCTCGCGCACGTCGAGGATGAAGCGCGCCAGGTCCTCCTTTTCTTCGGAGTTCATGCCGGCCATCGGCTCGTCCATCAGCAGGATGCTCGGCTCCTGCGCGAGTGCCCGTCCGAGGTCGACGCGCTTGCGCAGCCCGTAACCCAAAGTGCCGACGCGCTCGTTGCGGATCGACTCGATCTCCAGGAAGTCGATGATTTCCTCGACAGTCCGGCGATGCTCGTCCTCCTCGCGTGACACCCAGGGGAAATAGCAGAACGCCTGCAGGATGTTCGTCTTCATGTGGACGTGGCGGCCCACGAGGATGTTCTCGACAACCGTCTGCCCGGCGAACAGGTGCGTGCCCTGAAACGTGCGGGCCACGCCGCGGCGCGCGATCTGGTCCACACGCATCGAACGGACAGGCTCGCCGTCGAGCTCGACGCGGCCGACCTGCGGCCGGTAGAAGCCGGAGAACACGTTCAGCAGCGACGTCTTGCCGGCGCCGTTGGGACCGATGATCGCGAGCAGCTCGTCGTGGTTGACTTCGACGGTGACGCCATCCAAAGCAGTGACGCCGCCGAAGCGGAGTGTCACCTCGCGCACCGCGAGGGCAACTGCCACGATCCGAACTCCTCCCGTTGGGCGATGCCGCGCGCCCGTCGTCTGATTATCTGCCGCGGATGCAAAAAGTCTTGCAGGTCATGGGCACCCTGTCAACGTCTCAATTCGTCGACGTTCGCCGCCGCCAGCTGCGGGGGAACGCATTTCGGGCAAGCCGCTTCAGAAGTGGTTGGACGACGAGTTCAGCTTCGTCGGCCTGAATCTCGAGAGCGGCTGCTTGCTCATGAACACCTCGGGCGGTAGCGGTCGAGTCCTGTTCGTTCGGTGTCCCAATGGCTGGTCCAAGAAGCATTCGACCGCTCGGTAGCGAGCGGATGGGCAGACGCTCAGTCGGGCGAGGGCGCGCGCCTGATGCGCACGACGATGGGGCTCGGGTACGCCGCTACGGCCAACGTGTCGCCCGCAGTGACGGCACTCACCATTCCCCCGATCTGTGCGCCCTTCAGTACGGTGCCCACGGCCAGCACGGCCGCAAACGCGGGGCCCATGATCGGTGCCGCCGCTGCACCCACGGCCACGCCGGCGATGGCGCCGACCGTGGCGCCCGTGCGGGTGCCCTGGCGCACGGCATCTTGCGGCGCCGTGACGGCGCGCCCCGCCGCGGCTCCCGATTCGCTCGCGGCGCCGGCGGGCAGCTTGCACAGGACTTGCAGCGGGGAATTCGAGGCCGCGACGGCAACGGTTCCCGGCGCGGCGAAGGGCCAGCTTCCGAAGGAATTGGATGCCTGGCAATCCAGCGGTCCGCTCCAGGCTGGATCATCGGCCTCGACTCGAACCTCCACGGTCTGCATCGGGGCCTTGCTGTCGGCAAGGCTGGACTCCAGTACGCCCTTCCGTCCTTGCGTCGGGTCCGTCAGATGAAGCTTGTTGCCCGCGGAAAATGCTCCCCACGTGACTTCCTGCCACACGAACGCCAGCGCGCCGGCCTCGACATCGACGTCGAGAGTGACAGTGTTCTCAGCTCTTGACGTGACGGTGTGCCGGCCGGGTGCGACTTCCCGGTAGAGGTAGGTCCTGGAGGCGGTCTGGCCCAGAGGGGCTCCATCCAGATAGACATCCATTCTGATCGCCGGAGCCTCGACCTCGTTCCGGTAGACGAAGATCCCGGCCCTGTGGGGCGCGACGGCAAATGCCTTCAGCGCCGCGTCCTGCTGTGGATCGCCCATCGGCACCGATGCACAGCCCAGCAGGCTTGCCGCCATGGCGAGAGCCGCGGCGACGTGCTTCACGGGGTTGCTCTTTGGGAGGAGGTGTCGACTGAGAACGTTCGTCGGCTCAGTCGTGGTCGATATCCTGACCGAACACGATCTCGACACCGTTCACGTCGCGCCACACAACGGCGTAGGTGTCGTCGCCGAAGTCCCATGTTAAACCCAGGACATCGCGATCGAACGCCGCTGTGGTCCTGACGTCCTGGACGTGCAGGATCGGGGCCACTTGAACGAACTGTGCAGGCGTAGGCGATGGACGTGCAGGCATCGGGGCCTCCCGTTGGATGACGTATCAGGCCGCATCACTGGCCTTGGCTGCCCATTCGCTCTTCCTGTTTCGCATGCCGACCGGCAATGCCAGCCCTATTCTGTGGCGCGACATTGCACCACCGGGATCGAGATTGGCCAGCATCAGCGCAGCAGCATCGGCATAGGGCACGATCATCTCGGGCACGCGATACGCAAAGAAGGGCAGCACAAGGGCGCCGGGCAGCGTCCGAACGATGGAGGGTACATGCACGGGCAGTCTGTCCGTTGAGATGCGCAGCCGGTCGATGCCCAGCGCCGGCCCTTCGACCATGGGCCCCGGGCACAGCACTCGCCAGTCAAGTTGTGTCGAACGAATGCGATCGAAGTTGATGCGATGGGGCCAGTACGTCGACCTGATCTTTGGCAGGTCGACGCCCCGGCGACCCGAGTCGTCGATATCGAGAAGACCTGCTCCGGCCATGAACCAGCAAACGGGCCGGTCAGCCGATGCAATGGACTCGAGACCGGCAACGATTCGATCGACGAGTCGGACGAAAGCCTCCCCGTCGGTCACGAGCCCGGCGGTACTGATCACGACATCGTGGCCACACAGTGTGTCGGCGAGTTCGGATACCGGAACCGTGGAAAGATCAGCCTGAAAGACGGCAATCCTGTCGCGAAGCTCAGGCGGAAGCTTCGATGGGGTGCGGACAAGGGCCGAGACGTGCTGGCCTGCCGCCGCGGCCTGGTGAATGACATGCCTGCCCAGCGAGCCCGTGGCACCCAGGACGATGATCTTTGACATGCGGGTCATTCCCCGGGATTGCAGGCGAAACGGATTCGATGGAGGCTATGCATGCGTGGTCCCGTCGGCTGGCCTCACGTTGACGACGACGATCCCGGTCTTCTGCCCCGTCTCCACGTAGCGATAGGCGTCGGCGATTGCCTCGAGGCGATACGCTCGATCGATGACCCCGCGGAACTCGCCCGCCTCCAAGCGCGTCTTCAGCAAGTCGACAAACGCCCTGGCCTTGCTGCTCTGCGGCAGCGGGAACATGACCCGGTGGCTGCCGCGGATCGACGACCCGATCGCGAGCAGAGGATTCTGGCACCAGGGCCCGAGATCCGTCGCTGCGAAGACCCCGCCGGGCTTCAGCAATCGCCGACAACGAAAGAACGACGTCTTGCCCACTGCGTCGAACACGAAATCGAAAGTCTCGCCCATTTGCGTGAAGTCCTGCGCCGTATAGTCGACTGCGCGGTCGGCGCCGAGGGTTCTGACGAGGTCCAGGTGCCGCGTTGCGACGACCGCCGTGACCCTGGCACCGTACGACTTCGCAAGCTGCACCGCAGCCGTGCCAATGGCGCCCGATGCTCCATAGACGAGAAGGCTGTGGCCCGACCCGACGCGAAATGCCTGCAGATACGTATCCGCATACCAGGCCCCCTCGCAGACCACGACTTCGCCGAAACCTGCCGCTGCCGGCATGGTCGCAATCGCCCCCGTTTCGGGCACGCAGAGGTATTCGGCATGCGCGCCGTACTCGTCGGGCGACAAGCCGAAGACGCGATCACCCGGCTTGAACGACGCGACGCCCGCGCCGACCGCCTCGACCACCCCTGCGAAGTCCATGCCCAGGATCGTGCGCCGTGGCCGTAGGAGCCCCGCGACGAACCGGACGAAGAATGGGTGGGGTCGGAGCATGCCGCAATCGGTGCGGCTGACCGTCGTCGCATGGACCCTGACCAGCACCTCGCCCGCTCGTGGTTCCGGTTTCGGCACCTGCCGGATCTCCAGGACATCGGGCGACCCGTAGCGCGCGCTGATCACCGCCTTCATGGTCCGGGGCTGCGTCGCCTGGCAATCGGAGCGAGGGGTTGGACTGCATCGGCGCGACATGCGTTCGCCCGGCATCATTGCCCCCGCCGGTGGGCGTCCGTGTGGCCGCGGTCAGGCCTCACGCCGCGCCACGGCCAGATAGGCGCCCAAGCCAAGCATGGTGACGCCCGACACCCTGGTCAGGAGTCGAGCGCGCGCGGCGCGGGCGGCGCTTGACACGAGCAAGCGATCCGCGGCGAAGACCGCCACGACGTCGACGAACGTGTTGAGCGCAACGCAGATGCTTCCGAGCAAGACCAGCTGTGGGACCAAGGGGTCGGCTGGCGAGGCAAATTGAGGCAGGAACGCCAGAAAGAAGAGCGCGGTCTTGATGTTCAAGGCCTCGACGACAACGCCCTCGAACAGTGCGCGGCGCGCGCCGCCAGCGGCGACAGTCTCGACCATGAGCGCCTGATCCTTGCGCAGCAGCAGGCGAATGCCCAGGTAAACGAGATAGGCGGCGCCGAGGTACTTGACCAGGTTGAAGGCCATGGCGGACTCGGCAACGATCAGCGACAGGCCGAGCGCCGCCGCGAGAACGTGGACCATTCCGCCAATTCCGGTGCCGAAGCACGAGGCCAGGCCCTCGGATCGACCGCCGGCGGCCGTGCGGGCGACCACATAGGCAATGCCCGGACCGGGCGTCATGGCAAGGATCGTGGCGGCGATGACGAAGGATTCGAACGACATGGTGTGGGTGCCATTCAGTGGTGACGGCCAGCCGACGCTGTCGGATGTATGCGATTGGGCGCGACTTGCACCGGCTCGCCGGCAATGACCAGGTCGAGGACCTTGCCGTTCTCGAGCAGTTTGGTGGGCGGCTGGTGCATGCGAATCCAGTTGACAGCGACGGGGAGCGGCCGGCTCGAGACGCCAGACCACGCTGATTTGGCTAGTAGTTGAACATTCGATCGTGCTCGAGCGAAAGCTTGACGAGCACGTTCGGCATGGCGAACTCGGCGGGCTTTCCTGCAAGGTCGGCCGCCGACACGCCTCTGCTCTTGGCTGACATGCCGGACACATAGAAGCGAGCGTTCCCCGCGACCAAGGCGTCGAAGTGCTCTCGTAGCCGACCCGTGCCCAGACCCGTCAGCGAGTCGAGGACGGAGTCTCGTACGAGTTGAGCGGCATCGCCCGCAAGGAACAGCGAGACGGAGTGGCCTTCGTCTACGGCGGCCTTGGCGACCAGGAAAGCCAAGGCGGCGCGAGTTGGGTCCTCGGGGCCGTGAGTGACGTGGACGAGTATCTTTGCCATCGGACTGCTTCTTCACTCG
>Ga0209253_10004761_pt1 | contig 11801 bp, 14 predicted proteins | sample FrelakmetBRP12BR_FD_187145 | JGI IMG/M metagenome (GOLD analysis project Ga0209253, IMG submission 187145) | Freshwater lake sediment microbial communities from the University of Notre Dame, USA, for methane emissions studies - BRP12 BR (SPAdes)... | ecosystem: Environmental > Aquatic >...
ATGTGCACTTAACTGTCACGGGAAGGATCATGACCCGGCAGTATATCCGGTAGCAGCCACTGCACCCTCAACATCACGGTATCCGTCCCGTTTTCCTTCCAGAAGGTAAATGGATGCTTTGATAGCTCCCGACGCAGTGATTTCTCGTCTTATGTATGGAGAAAACCTTTATGCTGATTGGAAAATGTTCTAACCCAGATTACCTGTAATTTGTAGCCTTTGTCTCCACAAGCTATTGCTTAATATTAGCGATTAAAATATTAACGGAACCTCAAGTCTGTTTCTCTATTATAATATCATCAGCCCAGCTCAAGGCAGCAGATACCGTTGGGAATCCTATAACAGTGGTAAGCAGTATTATCGTATGGTATATTTCCTCAGTCGTTGCTCCTGCTTCTAATGCCCTTCTTGTATGCGAATGCACCGAACCCTCAGACTTGATTGAAGCAGCAGCGGATAACTGTATTAAATGAGAAGTTTTTTTATCAATCGGGCCTGCATTCCGTGTCGCCTTCCCGAGATTATCTACAGCAATAATAAATTTCTTGAACCGTTTTTTAATGCTTACATGTTGTTTTGGAATCTTTGACATTACTCCCTCCTTATTTTGCTTTTATTTTAGAGTGGGAGGATAATGTCTGTCAATGATGATGTAATTTGAGTTTCCTGAATTCTTACCCGAACTCAAAGCATAGCTGAAAAATATCGAAAGTATTTGATCTTATGCCCTATAACGCAGCCTTGTCAGGGGAAAGCAGATTATAGATACCGTCTGCCATAGCGTAGTTAAAGAAACCTGGCATGCCAAAGATCCTCCTTGAAATCAAGAATATTCTCTCCCCCACCATCTTTAGCTTCATGCTGATAGATATCACAACATCAGAGCTTAGGTCTTCAGAAAACAGGCGGGCTTAATTATCGGCTTTATCAGTTGTGAACCAGCTGATTCGCCAATGAGAATTGCTACATTGGTATTGAGTGTGGACGAGAAAAGTCAGATACAGGCATTAGACAGAACACAACCTGGTCTGCCTATGAAAAGAGGGTATGCAGGAACCATGACACATGATTATAAGCGCCATGGCACGACAACGCTATTTGCCGCACTGAATATTCTTGATGGGAAAGTCATCAGCGCTTGTATGCAAAAACACCGGCAGGATGAGTTCTTGAAGTTTCTCAAAAAAATCGATAAGGAAACCCCAAAAGACCTTGACCTGCATTTGATTGCTGATAACTATGGCGCGCACAAGACACCACGGGTTCAGTTGTGGCTCAAGAAACATCCTTGCTTTACCATGCATTTTACCCCGACATCATCGTCATAGTTGAATATGGTAGAGAGGTTTTTCAGTGCGTTAACGACAAAGAGAGTGAGACGAGGAGTTTTCAGAAGCGTCGCAGAGTTAGAAAAAGCTATTCTGGATTTCATTGAGAAACATAATGAGCACCCCAGAATATTTACATGGATCAAGGACGCAGACACTATTCTTGCCAAGGTTGCTAAATGTAAAGAAGTGTTAGGGACAGGACACTAGTGTCTTTGACCTGATCGAAGTGTACCACAAGAAGAAGCGATTTCAAGTGGTGTTTTAAAACATGGACACGTTATCGGGTTGCGTCCGGTCGAATATCATATTTGTAAAAGTCAAAGTGGATGTCTTCAAAGAATTTGCTTTATGGCTTGCGTTATGTCATATTTACATAACGGGAAAGAATGAGCTTAAAGATTAAATCAAAGTTCTGGATTGAGGTCGACGGTAAGCCCGTGTTTGGCAGCGGAAAGCGATGCCTGCTTGAAGCCATAGAAAAAAACGGCTCGATAAATCAGGCTGCAAAAGAGGTCAGAATATCCTACAGGAAAGCCTGGAGTTACCTGAATGCCATGGAGGAAAGACTCGGCTGTAAACTTATTGAACGGCAGACGGGAGGGAAAAACGGAGGTGGTGCAGCTCTTACGGAAAACGCGAGAACGCTCCTGAAGCAATACAAGAATCTGGAAAGCGGATTGCAAAAAATTGTAGACGAAAGATTCAGGAGAATATTCCAGAAAAACAGACTTTAGAGGCGGTTTATGTGTGATCCTTCTTATGAAACTTCTGATGCGGGAATAACAACAATACCTGTTCAGGAAAGTATAGGCACTGTCCTTGCCCATGACATTACAGAAATTCGCACGGGTGAATTCAAAGGACGGGCATTTAAGAAAGGGCACATTATCAGAGAAGAAGATGTCTGTCATCTACGAAAACTCGGCAAGGAAAATCTCTTTGTCCTGAATATCGCAGAAGACGAGATGCACGAGGATGATGCAGCATATGACCTTGCAGATGCCATTATGGGTGAGGGTGTGGCGATACAGGGAGAACCAAAAGAAGGAAAGATACAGATCATTGCCACAAGAGACGGCCTTCTCAAGATAAATAAAGACGCGCTTCTTGAACTCAACATGCTCGGCGATGTCATGTGCGCAACGATCCATAACAATATGCTTGTGCAAAAAGGCCAGTCAGTTGGAGGTACAAGGGCCATACCATTGATTGTCAAGAAGGATATTGTGCGGACTGCGGTCAGCATTGGCAATACAGCAGGAAAGATAATTCACGTCAGAGAAATCAGAAAACCAAAAACAGGCATTGTTATCACAGGGAATGAAGTGTATTATGGAAGGATAAAGGACGCCTTTGCTCCGGTTATGACAAGCAAAATACACGCGGTCGGAGGTGAAATTGTCGGCGTCTATTACGCGCCTGACGATGAATCGTTTATTGAGGCGAGATTGAGGGAGTTGGTTAACGCCGGCGCCGACCTGCTTATTACCACGGGAGGGATGTCGGTTGACCCTGATGATGTGACGAGATTCGCGGTAAGAAACCTCGGGGCAACAGATATAACTTACGGCTCTGCAGTTCTTCCGGGTGCAATGTTTCTTGTCGCTTACCTCGATATGAATAGTCGGTCTCCAATCCCTATCCTCGGAATCCCTGCATGCGGTATGTATGCAAAAAAAACGGTCTTCGATCTGATCCTTCCCAGGGTATTGGCCGGCGAGAATATTGGAAGAAGAGAACTTGCAGAACTCGGACACGGTGGTTTATGTATGAATTGCGAAGTGTGCAAATATCCGACCTGCCCTTTTGGGAAGGGTGAGTGAACAATTTTCGCATGAAAATAATCCTTATGACAATGCTCTTTCCGGTGCTTGTTTCGAATAATATGTATCATTTTATGTCGTGCAATGAACCCCTCTGCCCGGAGGTGAACATAGCAGTCCATGAAGGACCATAAAAGTGCAATTAAAACGAAGGCTGCTGTTAAAACATCTCATTCGCAAACCGCGTAGCTCTTTATCTTTTCCAGCCTCTTCCCCTTCACCCCTATCTCCTCAATACGGCTTATCTTTCTTTCACAACGTGTCTTGAGTAATCTTTTGACGGTTTCAGGCCCCAGCCCAGGGACTCTCAGCAATGCCTCTTTATCAGAGGTATTGATCCTTACCGGAAAAAATTCCGGATGGTTATCCGCCCATATCTCCTTGGGGTCTTTGTCGAGCCTCAGGTTCCCTGTCTCATCGAGGAGGATATCGTCGCTGTTAAACCCGTATTTGCGGATAAGAAAATCGACCTGATAGAGACGGTGCTCGCGCATGAACGGGGTTTCAGGGCTTGTGAGGAACTTCCTTTCTCCGGGGATTCCGGGATGCCCGAGGCCTTTTTGATAGGCTGAAAAATAGACACGCTTGAAATTCATTTTATTGTACAGCCCGAACATATACCGTACTATCTCTGAGTCTTTCTCATCGGAGGCGCCGACGATGAACTGCGTAGTGCATTTGACCTTCGAAAATCTCATCCCTCTGCCGGTAAGTTTTCCCATCAGCTTTAGTGGGCGGATGATGTCTCTGTCGTAGTCTTTTTTATCAGAAAGGACAGCAAAGCGTTGTTTGCCCGGCGTCTCGATATTGAGCGAAACAGCGGTCGCCAATGAAAGGGCGTCTTCAACCGCTGCATCGGATGCCCCGGGGATGACTTTAAGATGTATATACCCCCTGAACCGGTGTTTATTCCTGAGGAGGCGTGCGACGGCATTGATTTTATCCATTGTGTAATCCGGATTATTGATCACGGCAGAGCTCAAAAAAAGGCCGAAGACCTTTTTCCTCAGAAAATATTCCATGAACGTGCGGGCCACCTCTTCAGGCCGGAGCGTGCAACGCTGCACATTGGTATCTGAACGGAGGGGGCAATACCTGCAGTCGTTGTGACAGGCATTTGAGAGGAGCGTCTTGAAAAGTACGGTATAGCCGCCCTGCGGAAGAGCGACGGGATAAAGCCATCTGCCGTCCTGCCCTCTTTTGCGGTGTTCATCTTTTGAAGTGCCGCATGCGCATGCCAAATCGTACCGGGAATCTTCGGAAAGGACTTTCAGCTTTTCGACAGTGTCCATGGATGATTATATCACAGCATTAAAGGGCCCTTGATACTGTGCTATTATAAAAGATGCATCCTGTATTGATCCGGTTAGGACCGTTAACGATACACACCTATGGTTTCCTTGTGGCACTGGGATTTCTTGCCGGCATCGGTTTTGCCGCATGGCAGGCAAAAAAAGAAGGCATTCCGACGGACAGGATTATTGACCTTAGTTTTTATATCCTCATGGCTGCTATTATCGGTTCACGGCTGCTCTTCGTTTTCATTAACGCAGGGCATTACCTCGCAAACCCCCTCGATATATTCAAGATCTGGGAAGGAGGGCTGGTGTTTTACGGCGGAGTACTGCTCGCGGTCCCGACCGCCGTCTGGTATATAAAAAAGGCGGGCCTCGGTTTCTGGAATACTGCAGACATATTCGCGCCTTCTGTCGCTGTCGGCCATGCCTTTGGGAGGCTTGGGTGCTTTGCAGCTGGCTGCTGTTATGGAAAAATTTCCGAGGCCCTTCCGTGGAGCATCGTCTTTACCAACCCCGAATGCCTCGCGCCGCTCAATGTCGCATTGCACCCTGTGCAACTGTATGAATCCGCGGGAGAGTTCATGAATTTCTTCATCCTTGTCACCCTCATCAGATACAAAAAATTTAATGGACAGCTTTTCATGACCTACCTGCTGCTCTATGGAATCCTCAGATTCATCGTGGAATTCTTTAGGGGAGATGCGGCGAGAGGTTTCCTTGTGGGCCCTGTTTCGGTATCTCAGGGGATCAGCATACTGATGATTTTCGCTGCTGTCGCGGGATTTGTGGTATTGCGTCGCAGAAACGCCCGGCTACAACGGTAAATACGCATGGGGGTTCAGGTCGAGGCCTGCGACATCCCCTTTTTTGAGATGATAATATCCCGCCGCAGCAATCATGGCGGCATTGTCGGTGCATAATGAGACGGCAGGCATGGAGATTTCTGCCTCTCTCTCTTTCCCCATCTCCTTCATCCTTTTTCTCAACTCGCTATTTGCAGCTACCCCTCCCGATAGTGTGACTCTTCCAATGCACATTTTTTTGATCGCCCATTCTGTTTTCCTCACAAGCACATCGACTACGGCTGCCTGGAAAGAGGCGGCGATATCATGTTTTCGTTGCTCCATGTTTGCTACCCCCTGCTGCTTCACAAAGTTCAATACTGCTGTCTTCAGGCCACTGAAACTGAAATCGAGAGAGTCCGGAAGGTAGGCCCTCGGAAAATCGATTGCCTTCGGGTTCCCTCTGCTTGCAAGCTGATCGATGACCGGCCCGCCGGGATATCCCAGACCGAGGAGCTTCGATACCTTATCGTATGCCTCCCCTGCGGCATCATCGCGGGTTCTCCCGAGTTCTCTGTATACCCCGAAGTCATCGATCTGATAGAGACAGGTATGACCGCCTGATACGATCAGGGAGATGAAAGGGAAAGACAATCTGTTTTTTTCAAGGAAGGCAGAGAAAACGTGACCTTCGAGATGGTTTACGGCGATCAGGGGTATCCCCGTCGAATAGCAGAGCGCTTTTGCAAAAGAGCAGCCCACGAGCAGGGAACCGATCAGTCCGGGTCCGTAGCATACGGCGATGCCGGACAGATCTTTCCATTGGATGCCGGCGGTCTTGAGGGATTCATCAACGACAGGCCATATCATCTCGATATGCCTTCGCGATGCAAGTTCGGGCACGATGCCGCCATATTTCCGGTGTATCTCTGACTGATTCGAGATGCTATTGGAGAGTATTGTTGTTCCGTCCTCGACAACGGAAGCGGACGTATCGTCGCAGGAAGTGTCTATGCCGAGGATAAGCACGAATTCATTATTGGTCCTGCTCGAACACGGTTACGCCTTTCGGCAGTGTGAGTTCAAAAAAAGTGTCTTCCAATCCCGAATTAATCCTGACGTCTTTCAGTGTCATCTCGATCCTGTTTGAAAATGAATCGTTTATGGTGAACGATTTGATCGGAAATTCCCCTTCCACGAACGCCGTCTCGATCTCTATCGAGGTAATCTCTCCCATGGGCTTTTTCGGTTTGAGAACAAGGCTTCCTTTCTGGTCCGATACTGCGAACTCCTCCTGGATCTTCCCGAAACCGCTTAAAAGGGCTATCGGCGCCTGCCCATACGTATCCCTGTCGAATTTACCTTTGAATGCCTGCTTTTCCTTTTTCTGGTAGATGGTGATCAGATCGTTATTGATGAGCACGTCCTGAGCGTTCTCTCCTTTGTAGCTCCACTTCATCTTCATCGGCCTCTTAATAAAGAACTGGCCTTTGAAGGTCTCGGTGCGCTTCAAATCCTTAATAAAGCTTTTCTGGACGAAATCGCCGCTCATATCCTCGATATTTCCATATGCCTTCTGGATTCCGGCGATTTTGTCGGCAACTTCTTCGGCAAATGCGGGAGAAAACAGGAAAAGGCTGACGGAGATAAGAAACAATAATGCTTTCGCAAAAACCATATAAGGTTTATTTCGTACAGAGTTCGTCAAGAGATATTTCTCCTTAATGAGGTTATTTATAAGCATAGCATATAGAATTTTTCATTGACAACACATTATCCTGTCACGCTCCGATCATTGCTCAAAATAGGAAAGAATGGTTATAGTTCTTTGTGGGAGAGGTATGGCGTTTCATAGATACAAGAAAGGGCAGCGCGGCGTATAACATGGCCGTGGATGAAGCGGTCTCTCTGTCCGTGAAAAAGGAAACCGCGCCTCCGACATTGCGGCTTTACGGCTGGGCTTCTCCCGCAATTACTATCGGGTATTTTCAGAAGATAAGCGAAATCGACGTTGACTACTGCATGCTGAACGATATTCCGGTTGTGAGGAGAATAACCGGAGGCCGCGCAATCCTCCATGCAGATGAAATGACGTATAGTTTTTCCGTGAGAACAAAAGGACAATTCACCGGTGGTCTGCTCGACAGTTACCGGAGGATCAGCGCGGCATTTCATGGTGCGTTCGTTAAGGCAGGGATGGCGCCTGAATTAATACCGGACCGCGGGACTCGTTGCCCGTCGCTTAAAAGTCCGCTCTGTTTTGAGTCTGCTTCCTACGGAGAGCTCACAATACACAAGAAGAAGGTCATCGGCTCGGCACAAAAGCGCTGGATTGACGGCCTTCTTCAGCAGGGATCTATCCCTTTTTCTTTTGACTGGGATAAAATCAGCAGGGTGTTCGGACTGAAAGAAACGGAAAAGACAATGGCGGGTTTGAAAGAGATCGTTCCTGATCTCGATGCCGATCAGTTCAGAAATGCCGTCAGGCTCTCTTTTGAAGAGACCTTCAATATTCAATGGAATGTGTCCCCCCTCTCTCGGGAAGAACTCTCTTTGGCCAAGGAGCTTGAGGAAGAGAAATATCTCTCACGGCAATGGAATTTCAGAAGGTAGCCGCCCCTCACGCTTTTTGGGAATGGGAGAACCTTTGCGTTCATTCTCGGTCCCGAATGCGTTCGGGACCTCTCTACGAGTCGTAGACCGAGGCTTTTGCCTCAGCCCCCTCATATCCACCCTTGCTAATGGGGGAGGAAGGGGGGTACTCGACTATCGGCAAAAAAATCCGCGCAAAGGATCTCCTATTCCCAAGTTGAGATCATTATGCGGCAACGTTCAAATGGTATAATTGAACTATGCATGTTTACCTGAACGGTAAAATCGTTCCTTCAAAGGAAGCGCTCGTCTCTGTATTCGATCATGGTTTTCTTTACGGCGACGGCATATACGAGACGATGAGGGTCTATGACAGGGTAATTTTTATGCTCGATGAGCACCTGCAAAGGCTCCATCGCTCGGCATCACTTATAGGATTGACGATTCCCCTTGAGGTAGCCGGCCTGAAAATTGCCATATACGATACCCTCATCGCCAACGCCTTCAGGCATGCATATGTGAGATTGACGATATCGAGGGGGCAGGGGGAGCTTGGCCTTGATCCGGACCTCTGCCCGCAGCCGACGGTCGCCATAATTGCTCAGGAACTCAAGGAATATCCGAAGGCATATTACGAAAACGGTCTCAGCCTCATCATCTCAAACACGCGAAGGAATCTGAAAGAAGCAGTTAATCCCCAGATAAAATCCCTGAACTTTCTCAACAATATTCTCGCAAAGATCGAAGCCAAAGAGAAGGGAGCGTATGAGGCGGTCATGCTGAATGCGCGCGGAAAACTCACTGAGGGGACCATCTGTAATCTGTTTTTTTATAAAGACGGTGTCGTCTGTACGCCGTCATTGGCATGCGGAATTCTGGACGGCATAACGAGAGGAATAGTCATCGAGCTTGCCGGAAGAGAAGGGCTGAGCGTGAAGGAAGGCGCGTTTACCAGAGCAGACCTTTATTCCGCGGAAGAAGTCTTTGTCACAAATACGACGATGGAAGTTATGCCGGTATCGAAGGTCGATTCGCAAAAATACACTGTCGGCAAGATATCCAGACTTTTGCGGACATTCTATCGGCAGGAAGTCAATGCCTACGTTTCGAATATCAAGGCTGAAGGTCCTTCTCTCTGGCGACAGAGCGACTAAGCCTTAGTGTTTAACCGCTATGCTTACCCTGACAGGACATAATATTCTCGCTCATTCTCGGTCGTTCCTCCCTGCGAGGATTTTGCCTCTTTATTTCAGAATCTATCTTCGACTATCGGCAAAAAAAACCGCTCAAATACTATGTCCTGTCTCTATATGGAAAAATTTATGAATGAAAGAGGCTAAGAGTCCGGCGTGTTGAACAGGGAAACCATTGCCAGGTCCATCGACCACACATTGCTCAGGTCTGATGCCACTCATGGAGATATAGAGAATCTCTGCAAGGAAGCTTTCGATTTCGGTTTTCATTCTGTTTGTATCAGTCCGTTCTTTGTAAAGATCGCGAAGGAAGCGCTTAAAGACAGCGAAGTACAGCTCACCACCGTCATAGGGTTCCCCCTTGGATCGACTCTGACGGACGTGAAGGTATTTGAGGCTATGAACGTTGCGCTCCTCGGAGCCGATGAGTTGGACATTGTGATCAATATCGGCGCTCTGAAGTCCGGTGACTGGAAGACCGTCCGAAAAGACCTCTCGGATGTGATCATGGCGACGAGGGGACTTATCCATAAAGCGATAATTGAGATCTGCTATCTCAATGAGGATGAAAAGAAAAAAGCTGTGATGACTGCCCTCGATGCCGGTTCAGAGTTCATCAAGACATCAACCGGCTTCGGCCCGAAGGGAGCGGAGATTGAAGATGTCCGTCTCATAAAAAGCCTTGTTGGAGATAAAGCAGGCATCAAAGCAGCAGGGGGGATCAGGACATTGAAACAGGTCGTCGATTTTATCGAAGCAGGCGCTACGAGAATAGGTACTTCGTCGGGAGTGGGGATTATGAAGGAGCTTCAATAAAGATGTTTTCCCTATGCGGGGAGTGTTTCAGAATTGATGAATTCAATTTAACAAAGGAGAAATAGCATGAAACGTTTAGCAATAGTATTAATTATGGTTTTAAGTGTTGTGTTTTTTCCCACAGAGAGAAGCATTTCTGCCGACCAGGCTACAGAAAACATAAAAGACAAACCTCCATTGTCGGGCAAGGTGGTTGAAACAATGGACAGTGGCAGATACTCGTATGTGTGTCTTGAGAAAAATGATAAAAAGATATGGGTAGCGGTCTATAAAATGAAAATTGTCGTGGGGCAGAGCATGTCCTTCAAACCCGGAGTTGAAATGGTAAATTTTGAGAGTAAATCGCTCAAACGCACATTTGATAAGATTATCTTTTCCACAGGGCCAATTGTCCCTGAACAAAGAAATGAAATGAAGTCCGAATGACTATATGTGGGACTTTAACCGTCATGCAGATTTAGTAACAAGACGAATGGTTTTTTATTTTCAACTATTTTTGATATACTGATTTAATGCTATAATTCACTTCAATTTGGTTACGAAATGATCGAAGACAAGAAAATTGGTTCTTTCTCGCAGTGAATGGGTAAAGTTAGAATAGGGGGAAAAGGAGAATCCCACATGGCAGTTATAGAAACATTATTTGAGACGGCATTGAAATTGGAGGCGCCGTGGAAAATAACGAAGGTAGATTTGAACACAGAACACGGGAAGATAACAATAAGGATCGACTTTCCTGAGGGAAGTTTGTTCAGATGTCCTCGATGTGGGCGTGAGGCAAAAGCATATGACACCAAGGAAAAAGTGTGGCGGCATTTAAACTTTTTCCAATATGAATGCCACTTGGTAGTGAGGGTTCCTCGGACTGATTGCAAGGAAGATGGGGCGTTACAAGTAGAGGTTCCGTGGGCACGGCAGGAAGCGGATTGGACACAGTTATTTGAATCCTTGGCAATGGTGCTTTGTCGGGAGATGCCAGTGAACAAAGTATCACAGATACTCAAGGTAGATGACAATAAGCTTTGGCGCATGATGACCCATTACACAGAGGCGGCACGGCAGCTTTCAGATTATTCTGGAGTGGAAGCAATAGGGGCGGATGAAACCTCCAAGGCAAAAGGGCATGATTATGTGACACTGTTTGTTGATTTACAAGAGAGCCGGACACTCTTTGTCGCGGAAGGCAAAGGTGCGGATACTGTTAAAAGCTTCAAGGAGGATCTTATAGCGCATGGTGGGCGGTGTGAAAATATACAGGAAGCGAGTATAGACATGTCCCCTGCATTCATCAAGGGATTAACGGATAACTTCCCAACAGCGGAGATTACGTTCGACAAGTTTCACATAATGAAGATAATCAATAAAGCAGTAGATACGGTGCGTAAGGAAGAATCGAAAACAAATGAGATACTCCGGGGGCAAAAGTATCTTTTCCTGAAAAACAGAAACAATTTAACGGAGGCGCAAGCGAAGTCATTACGGGAGATAGAATCGATGCCGAGAATGAATTTGAAAACGGTAAAGGCATTTCACTTGAGGGAGAATTTTCAGGAGATATACAAGGAACCTACAAAGGAAGGGTTTGAGGAAGCCCTCAAGAAATGGTATTTCTGGGCGACCCACAGCAGGATAGGGCCAATGAAAGAAGCTGCAAAGACCATAAAGGCACACTGGTCAGGAGTGCTCAGATGGAATACCAGCAAAGTCAGCAACGGAATATTGGAAGGGCTCAACAGTTTAATTCAGGCAGCAAAGGCAAAAGCCCGAGGATATCGAACATTCAACAACTTGAGGACAATAATATACATGCTTACAGGAAAACTTGACTATGCCAAAGTGGGCTTACCCACTTGAAGTGAGAAAGAACCAAATTTTTTATAGCGCATCCGGAAGGGAATACCGAAAAGAAGGTGAAACCGCAGAACAAAGAATCGCTTGATAAACTCGACCTCGTTATAACAACCTA
>Ga0209253_10004762_pt1 | contig 11800 bp, 9 predicted proteins | sample FrelakmetBRP12BR_FD_187145 | JGI IMG/M metagenome (GOLD analysis project Ga0209253, IMG submission 187145) | Freshwater lake sediment microbial communities from the University of Notre Dame, USA, for methane emissions studies - BRP12 BR (SPAdes)... | ecosystem: Environmental > Aquatic >...
GTCATTCGTCGCTTGTTCGCAGTTCGCGAGATACGCTTCACGAGGAACGCTTCACGGATGATGAGAACGCCGCTGACGGACTTTTTCAGCATCCTGCTAACGGTTCCTCATCGTGAGCCAGAATACTCCGGCTGCGGCGACTTGAAGGCTCGCGATAATCGTGAAGGCCCCGGCGTAACTCATATTGGCAATCAGGATGCCGGCCAGCAACGGCCCGCTCGCGTGGCCGATGTCGCCGATGGTGCCCTGCATTCCCATTCCGGCCCCCAGCGTCTTGAACTCCGAACTATCCGCGACAAAAGCGGAGGAGGAGGACGACACGACGGCTTCGCCGAACCCGAATCCGGCCGAGAGCAGCAGCAGCACAGCAAAGATCGAGACGTGCGGCATACAGACAAACGTGGCAGCGCAGATCAACAGGCCGATGATGATCAGGGGCTGCCGCCCCACCCGGTCGGACACGCGGCCCATGATCGGCTTGGAGAAGAATGACGTGCCGGCTTGGACGCTGAACAAGAGTCCCACCTCGCCAGGATTCAAGCCCACGGTGACCCCATAGAGCGGAAGAAACGCCATGAGTGCGCCGTTGGCGATCATCTTTGCGCCGTCGGTAGCGCTGGTGATTAACACTTTGCGGTTCCGCGCCACAATAGCGAATCCCTTCCACATCTCCGCTAGCAGCAGTCGCATGCCTTTCTGATGTACTCGCGGTGTCGCCACGTCCAGATGCAAACTGTAGAACAGCACGATCGCGATACAGCCACACACCCCGGCTGTCACGAACGCGAAATCAAAGCCGGCAACATGGGCAAGATACCCGCCGATAAACGGCCCGAGCAGCGCCCCCGACTGCGTGCAAGCGGTGTAGGTCCCCAGCGCCGCACCCCGGCGTTCACGATACAACTCCGCTACTGTCGCCAGTGCGCTCGGGGCAAAGATAGCCGTCGCCAGGCCATGCACGAATCGCAGTGCGGTGAGGCTGTTCAGGTCAGTGATGAAGAGATAGAGAAACGGCGGCAGGCCGAAGGCCACGACACCGATACGCAGCAGAAATTGCCGTCCATAGATATCGGACAAGGCGCCGGAGGGCAGCTTGAGCAGCACGCCGGTCAAGGTCGACACCGACACGATCAGCCCGATCCGCTCGGGGCCCGCCCCGAGATGCTCGGCGAACAAGGCCAGCACCGGCATGCGCACCATGTTGTAGCTGATGAAGCAAAAGATACCGACGGTGCAGATGAGGAGAAAGCTGCGCGATGACGTCATCGAGATGCCGGTTCCTTTTCATGGACATCGTTGGCATGGGACATACTCGCGAGCGCCTGTCTCAAGAAGGCTACGTCCTCAGGCGGCAACGGCGGAGGATCGGTGGCCTCAAAGAGGACACGGTCAGGATGCCGCTTCATTTCCAGCCCCAGCTGATTCACCGCGTTGACCCCCTTCATCAATTTGCGAGAGACCGTGCGCCCGACCAGCGGACGCAGAAGCGAGACGAGTCCGGCCAAGATACGATTGTCCAATCTGGTATAGGACACCAGCGTCGTCTCGACGGCCTCCTGACCGGCCGCGTCTTTCACCGTCACCATGCTGAGCATTACCACGGCTTTGCCGGTCACGTGCGGCAGCAGGGTGCTGTGGTGCGACCCTTCCAGATAGTACAGGCGATGGCGCGGGTCCTGATAGACCAATTCAACCAAGCCCGCTGTCCCTTCCCCGTCGTCGCCCCAATAGCGACCGGGCCCCCGTGACTCGGCTTTGTACAATCCTAACTCAAGACGATTGACCAGCGCCGCAGCGACTGGCGGGCGATCCAACAAATACACATAGACCGACTCTTGGAGCGGCGTCAGAACAGGCCCGACTTTGTTCGCAGTCGTGAACTCATCGATGATCGGCTGGAGACGGCAGACCCACGCAGAATCGATACGGTCGACAGGGAACGTGACGCCTGCATGCTGGGGAAAAAGCTGACAAGGTTCTGCGGGCGCAGGCTGAGGCAGTGTGCTGACAAGGAGGAACACCAAGCCGGTCACACGGACGTACATCCGGATAGCAGCGACCCTGCTCATGGCGCAGGCTTCGACACCTGAATGGCCAGCTGCACCGTAAAGAGTTGCCGGGGATCTTTGCGTGCACGCGCCTGGCGCAAGAGCGTCTCGACCATCGGCGTCACCATCCCCTCGAATGAGACCTGGTTATTCGTCACGACCGTGACCGGTTTGGAGACATCCAGCAATTGATCGTTGAGAAACAGCGTGTAGCGTTGAACCAGCCCCGTCTCGACTTCGATACGATTAGGCGCGGTCACTGAAGCATCGAGCCGGGCATAGCGTTTCTTCTTAGTCAGCTCATCGCGCTTTGAAACTAGATCGTCCGCAAATGCGGCGATCGGATCGGTCGCATCGATTCGCACCCAACCAAATGATTGAAAGTGACTGGCCTCACGGACCACCGTCAGCGTTGTCGGTAATGGATTCCGATGCTGGGCGTTGAACCAGGCCACCAGGTCGGGCAACTCCTCACGAGGGAAGAAATGACCGCCGGCCATGGGATGCTCGCGCTCATGTTCACGATAGATGTGCGGATAGCCGATCGCCGCCAACTCGCGCGAGATCGTCCGGCTCAACTCCACCGGCATCACCTGATCTTTTGCACCATGAATGATGTAGACCGGCGTAGTCCGCAGATTGGCGAGAAACGGCATCAGCACGTCGTCGAGACCGCTCGCCATCGGAGCAAGACCAGCGAAGCGCTGGGCATGATGCATCCCGATCAGCCAGGTGCCGATCCCGCCGTTCGACATGCCGGTGAGAAACACACGGTCCGGATCGACGTGATACTGCGCCTGCACCTGTTCAATCACCGCCAGCACGAGATTCTCTGCCTGTCTGGTAAACCAGGCGCCTGAGGGATAAGTCGGACAGACCAGGAGATAGTCGTCGCTTAAGCGGCTCTGCCATCGTTCAAGATAGGCATCACCGGAAAATCCTGCGCCATGCAGACAAACGACCAGTCCATAGCCCTTGCCGGGCTGATACGTAAGCGGGACCGATAGCGCATAGTGGTATGTGCGCTCACGCACCACGATCTGTTCCTCCGCCATCGTCCCGACCGGCATGGCCGGATAGATTCGTCCGGTCTGGATTGCGCGACTGGCCTGGTCAATCGTGATTTCATGATTGGCGAGCAATTGTTGCAGCATGGCCTCTGCCTTCGTGCCATCCGGTTCGTCGAGATAGGACAACACGTCGCCGGTAAGATCCGGAATCGCGGGCAGAGGCTCGGCGGACCAAACCGACTCCCCCGCTGCCGCAATACAACACCAGACCAGCAGAGAACACACGTACTGCGCCGCTCGCCCGATCGTGAAGAGATTCGCCATGGCTATATTATACGTCGCCTTCGACAACGACATCCGTCCCAAGCACCCTGGTGCGCACCTGTCTCAATTTCCAGGCATCGGCCAGCCGACGCGGACTTGCTCCCCCGATGACGCCTTTTGACTGCGTCCCGCCGAGGAGGGTTGGCGCCACATACAACTGAACATGATTCACCAGCTTGGATTTGAGGAACGCGGCATTCAGCTCTCCGCCCCCCTCAACCATCACCGACATCATCCCGCGTTGTCCCAAGACAGCGAGGAGATGCTTCAGCGATACATGTCCTCCAAGGCTCGACAACTGCAGCACTTCGATTCCTTGTCGCTCAAGCGCCCGACGTCGTGCCGGCGGCGCAGACTTGGTCGTGGCAATGATCGTTTTCGCACGGGACTGTTGCGTGAGGATTTTGGCTGAGCGAGGGATGCGTAAACGGCTATCGACCACAACCCGCATCGGCTGGGTCAAAGCCAGGGCTGTGAGGCCCGGCGATCTGCGCGCCGTCAACGACGGGTTATCGTTCAGTACCGTCCCGATACCCACGATCACGGCATCCATCGAACTACGCAGCCGGTGAACCTCCTGCCGTGATTGCAACCCCGTAATCCACTTGGACTCCCCACAGGCCGTCGCAATCTGCCCATCCAAGGTCATCCCGGCCTTGAGTGTCACGTAGGGCCGCGTGGTGATGATCCAATGACAGTAGGCCTGATTCAATACCTCAGCATCCCTCCGGGCCACGCCGACGGTGACGGACAACCCGGCACGACGTAGTTGTGCAAGGCCTTTTCCACTGACGGCTGGATTGGGGTCAGGCATGGCCGCCACGACGCGATGCACGCCGGATTGAATCACCGCCGGCACGCAAGGAGGAGTGCGCTTCTTCAAATGGCTGCAGGGTTCGAGCGTCACGTAGAGCGTGGCTCCGCGAGCCAGAGATCCGGCCTGGCGAAGTGCTTGCACTTCGGCATGGGATTGGCCGGCTGCGTGATGATAGGCTTGGCCGACGATGCGGCCTTTGGAGACGACGATGGCCCCAACCATCGGGTTGGGGCTGGTCCTGCCGAGGCCCTTCGCAGCAAGGCGAAGGGCCAACGTCATATAATGGAGATCGTGCGTGCGGACCGTCACCGTTTCTTGCGAGTGGTTGAGGACGGACGGCGCGGCGCCTTCGTAACCTTGACCGCCTTCGTCGATTGGGCCGCCTTGCCACGGCGCGCGGTCTTCACGACTTTGGCGACCTTCGCTCGCGCCGGGGCGGCTTTCTTCGCCGTAGATTTTGCATCGCCTTCGGCAATCGCCGCCTGAGCAGCCGCCAACCGCGCGATGGCCACACGGAAGGGCGAACAGCTCACATAGTCCAACCCCAGCTGATTGCAGAACTCAACGGAACTCGGATCGCCGCCGTGTTCGCCGCAGATCCCGAGCTTGATCCCCGGCCGCGACTTGCGTCCGCCGGCAATCGCCGTCTTCATCAACGACCCCACCCCCTCACGGTCGAGAGTGGCGAAGGGATCCGCATCCATGATCTTCACGGTTCGATAGTGGTCGATGAACTTCGCGGCGTCGTCGCGGGAGAATCCGAACGTCGTCTGGGTGAGATCGTTCGTCCCGAACGAGAAGAACTCGGCCTCTTCCGCAATCCGTTCGGCGGTCACGGCGGCGCGGGGCAATTCGATCATCGTGCCGACAAGATAGGAGAGCTTCACGTTGTAGCGCTTCATGGTCTCTTGCGCGACTTCGCGAATGAGATCCTTCTGCGACTTCATTTCCGCCACCATGCCCACCAGCGGAATCATGATCTCCGGTACGATCTTCTTGCCTTCCTTCGCCAGCTCACAGGCCGCCTCGATAATGGCGCGCGCCTGCATGCGCGTAATCTCCGGCATCGTAATGCCCAGCCGGCAGCCGCGCAGCCCCAGCATGGGATTGAATTCGTGCAATTCTTCGACGCGGGCAAGCAAACGGCGCTGTTCCTCCAGCTTGGCTCCGTCCTTCCCGGTCAACTCCAGCTGAGCGATCTCCACCATCAGCTCTTCACGCTTCGGCAGAAACTCATGCAGCGGCGGATCGAGCAATCGAATGGTGACGGGGAATCCCTCCATCTCACGATAGAGTCCGATGAAGTCCTGCTTCTGCAGCGGCAACAACTGCTCCAGATACTTTTCCCGATCTTCTTTCGTCCGGGCCAGAATCATCTTCTGCATGATCGGAATACGGTCTTCGGCGAAGAACATGTGTTCCGTGCGGCACAGCCCGATCCCCTCGGCTCCAAACCCCCGGGCGATCTTGGCTTGATCCGGCACATCGGCATTCGCCCGCACCTTCATCGTCCGCACACTGTCCGCCCATGAGAGGATGGTCGAGAACAGCTGATACTTCTGCGACTTCTTCGCATCCAGCTTCCCCTGCACCACCTGAATGATCTCGGATTCCATCACGGGAATATCGCCGTCGTACACGTTGCCGGTCGACCCGTTCACGGACAGATAGTCGCCTTCCCTGAACACTTTCGAGCCGATCCGAACCGATTGGGTATCGATGACTTCAACGGCTTCACATCCGGCCACGCACACTTTGCCCATCTGTCTCGCCACAACCGCCGCATGGGAGGTCATCCCGCCGCGCGCTGTCACAAAACCTGTCGCGGCATTCATGCCATGAATATCGTCCGGGCTGGTTTCGTCACGGACCAACACGACCCGCTGCCCGGCCGCTTTCATTTCAACGGCGCGATCCGGCGTCAATGCAATCTTTCCTGCCGCCGCTCCCGGCCCGGCCGGCAGCCCTTTGCCCAATGGGGTTGAGCCCGCTTCAGACTGGGTATCGAAGATCGGATAGAGATACTGCGCGAGCTGGTCAGGACCGACCCGCTGCACCGCCTCGCGCCTGGTGATCAAACCTTCTTTGACCATCTCGACAGCGATGCGCACGGCAGAGATGCCGGTACGTTTCCCGACACGCGTCTGCAACATATAGAGCTTGCCCTCCTGGATCGTAAACTCCAGATCGAGCATGTCGCGGTAATGTTTCTCTAATCGCTTGTAGGTATGTTCCAGCTCCTTATAGGCTGGAGGCACGGTCCTGCCGAGCTCCGTGACCGGCAGGGGCGTCCGGATTCCGGCCACCACATCCTCGCCTTGCGCATTCATCAGACACTCACCGAAGAACTTCCGCTCACCCGTGTTGGGGTCGCGCGTGAAAGCCACGCCGGTGCCGCTGGTGTCGCCCATGTTCCCGAAGACCATAGCCACGACGTTGATCGCCGTGCCCCAGTGATCCGGAATACCGTTCAGCCGGCGGTAGGTAATGGCGCGCGCGCCGTTCCAGGATGAAAACACCGCATCGATCGCCAGCTTCAGCTGCTCATTCGGATCATCGGGGAACCCTTTGCCCGTCTCTTCCTTGACCAGCGACTTGAATCGCTCCACGAGATCGCGCAAGGCGCGCGCATCGAGCTGTGTCTCGTGCCTCACTCCCATTTCTTCTTTCTTGAGATTCAGAATCGCTTCGAAATGCTCGCGCGGCACACCCATGACGATGCTGCCGAACATCGTGATAAACCGGCGATAGCTGTCCTGCGCGAACCGTTCATTCTTCGTCTTGGCCGCCAGCCCTTCGACCGTCTTGAGCGTCAAGCCGACATTGAGCACGGTGTCCATCATCCCCGGCATCGACGCGCGTGCGCCGGAACGCACGGAAACCAGCAAGGGCCGCTCCGGATCACCGAATCCCATCCCCATCGACCGTTCCACCCGTTTGAGCGCCGCGAGAGCTGTATCCCACATTCCTGGCGGATACTTCTTCCCCAGCTTGTAGTACTCCACGCAGGCTTCTGTGGTGATGGTGAATCCGGGCGGCACGGAAATGCCCAGGTTGGTCATTTCGGCCAGGCCGGCGCCTTTGCCGCCCAGCAACTCTTTCATGTTGGACGTACCTTCTGCCTTGCCGTCTCCGAAGTAGTACACGTATTTCTTTGCCACGCCTGCTCTCCTTTGCAATCGACTCACTGCCCTTAAACGACTGGTCTGCCTGCAGCCAATTCAAGTTGAAGCCGATACCGATTGACCAGATACCGTCGCGTCAGCATCCCGAAAGCGATCACTGCCGCGACAAACCCGACAAAGCCCACAAGACGATAGTCCGCTTTGATTCCGCGATCCACGTAGTACCGCCCATCCGGGCCCTGACGGACTTTGGTGTTCTTGTCCAGCACATGAGGTCTGCCTGTCGGATCAGAGAGATTGATCCATTCGGAACAGAGGCGGATAGGCTCAGTCGATCCGGCGAGACGCTGCCAACTGAGACGAAGGCAGACGTCATCTTGAGGATTGAACTGATCCTGCGTTTTGACCAACTCATCCAGGTTGACGCCGCTCGCCCACATGCCGAACAGGAACATCCCGTTGCACACCACGATCAGAACAATCGTGATGATCCGCTCATACCGCTGAACACGAGAGATGCGCGAGGCGTCATCACCCTGTGCCGGAGTCCCTGCCTGCGATGGGAAATTCTTCCCCATAACTCCATGCCTCGACTAGCTCCCTTGTACCACAATCTGGGAAAAGTCCGCGAATGACATGAAGAATTCATCCACTTCTTTCAACAGCGATAATCGATTGCTCCGCACGGCTTTGTCATCGGCATTGACCATCACTGCGGCAAAGAAGGCATCAATGGCCGGCTTGAGACGGACGAGAGACTCCAGCGCCTTGCCATAATCGCTCGCCTGCATCGAAATCCCCATCCGCTCCTGCTCCTCAGACACCGCCTTATGCAACGCGGACTCGGTAACATCTTGAAAGACTGCTGGGGCGACCGGCTGACGATCCCATTGCTCTTTTTCAACCAGCCGATGGGCACGCTTGAACCCCACGATCAACGGATCGAACTCTGCCCGGCTGGCTACTGCTTGCAACGCCTGCATCTTGGCCAGGAGGTCTCGCAGGTCGAACGACTGCCGGTCTGTGACGCTCACGACCGCGTTCACGACATCATCCCGCAACCCATGGACGGTGCGGGCGTAGTGACGGACCCGTTCAAACGCGAAGTCGACCAACCGCTGCTGGCCTTCGCCCTGAGTTGAACCGGCCTTGATTCCTGCCGCCCCCACAATGGTGCGCGCTTCACTGATGGCTCGGCCCAGGTCCAACCGGACGCCGCCTTCCAAGAGAATGCGCACCACCGCCGTGGCATGACGGCGCAAGGCAAAGGGATCTTCCGAGCCCGTCGGCACCATGCCGACATGAAAGAAGGAGGCGAGGCTGTCCAAACGGTCGGCCAGCGACAGAACCTGCCCTTCGATCGATTCAGGAATCGCTCCCTCCATCGACTGCGGTCGATAATGCTGAAGAATGGCCTGGCACACTGCCGGCGCCTCACCGTCATGCCGCGCATAGTAGCCGCCCATCACACCCTGCAATTCAGGAAACTCTCCGACAATGCCGGTCAGCAGATCAGCCTTGCACAAGGCGCCCGCCCGCTCACAATTCTTTATGACTGACTCGTTCAGACCAGCCAGTCGGGCAAGCGAAGCTGCCAGCGTGGCGACGCGCGCCTGCTTCTGCCCCATAGTCCCGATTTTTTGGTGAAAGGTCACCCCGTCGAGTTTGCCGACCCTATCTTGTAGCGCGGTCGTCCGGTCATCGTCATAGAAGAACTTGGCGTCGGCCAATCGCGCAGCCAGCACCCGTTCATTCCCTTCACGGATGAGGCCCATGTCCTTGACGCGATTGTTGGCCACCGCGATGAAATGCGCCACCAGTTTCCCGGTCGTCTTATGACGGAGCGAGAAGAAGCCCTGGTGCTCTTTCATAGAGGTAATCAAAATTTCTTCGGGCACATCCAGATACATGTCCTTGAACGACCCGATGATCGCGTACGGCCATTCCGTCGTGTACACGGCCTGATCGAGCAATGCCTCGTCATGATTGAGCCCAAATCCCGTCTTCTTGCACAACGTCGCAATCTGCTCGGATATGATGGCTCGACGGCGTTCCGGGTCGGGAATGACGCCTTCTTTCTCGAGCGCCTTCACATAGGTCGCACAGTCCCGAACGACCACCCCTTGCTTCGCGCCCAGCACCCGGTGGCCCCGCGTCCGATTCCCCGCCTTGATCCCGGCGGCTTCGATCGGTAGCACCGCGCCGCCGAACAGCACAACCAGCCATCGCACCGGGCGGGCAAACCGCACACCCGCTTCGTTCCATTTCATCGCTTTCGGGAAGGATAGCTTGGCCACGAGCTGTGGCAAGAGATCCGTCAATACGGCTTTGGAAGGACGCCCTTCCTCGCGCTTCACCGCAAAGAGATACTCGCCTTTCGGCGTCTGCCGAACTTGCAGATCCTGCACCGCCACGCCCTGGCCGGCCGCAAATCCAACTGCGGCCCTGGTCGGCTGACCCGCCTGATCGAATGCCACCGTCTTCGACGGCCCCATGGCCTCCTTCATGACGGAGGCCTGTTGCGTAACCAGCCCTTCAACCACCAGCGTCAATCTTCGTGGAGTTCCGAGTGTGCGGATGGTCTGGAACGTGAGTCGCTGTTCCGCGAGCAACTGCTCAGCGGACTCTTTCATGCGAGCCAGAGCAGGACTGATAAATTGATAGGGCAGCTCTTCGACCCCGATCTCCAGCAGCAACTCTGCTGTCGCTGGAGCAGAGCGCCCGCCGCTCTTCTTTGTAGATACCGTGGCGCGAGATGGTTTCTGAGCTTTCGGCATAGACAATTTCTCAGACAATTAAGACCGCTTGCTTGCAGCTGTTGATCGAGTGCGACCGGTGTGTTGGGTCCCCTGCTTTATCGCACGAGTCATAAGTGGATGCCCCATGGCGGCCCGTTCTTCGATATAGCGTTCCGCACATTGCCGGGCCAGCGCGCGAACCCGGGCGATGTAGCCGGTGCGCTCCGCCACACTGATGGCACCACGCGCGTCGAGCAGATTGAAGACGTGCGAGGATTTGATGCAGTAGTCGTAGGCCGGCAACGTCAAGCGCTTTTCCGTCTGCGCAAGCAGCCGCTTACATTCAGCCTCGTGCGATTGAAAAGCCTGCATTAACATCGCCACATCGCCTTCTTCGAAGTTGTAGCGTGAGCCCTGTACTTCGGTTTCGTGATGGATGTCGCCGTACTTGATCTGATCGGTCCAGGCCAGGTCATAGACATTGTTGACCTGCTGCAGATACATGGCGATGCGTTCCGTACCATAGGTGATCTCGCCGGTAATGGGAGCCAGCTCGATCCCACCGATTTCCTGAAAATAGGTGAACTGGGTAATCTCCATTCCATCCAGACGGACTTCCCATCCCAAACCCCAGGCCCCGAGCGTCGGGGACTCCCAGTCATCTTGAATAAATCGAATGTCGTGCTGTTTGGGATTAATCCCCAATTGCGCGAGGCTTTCGAGATAGAGTTCCTGGATATTGTCAGGGGCCGGCTTCAGCACCACCTGGTACTGATAGTAGTGCTGCATGCGGTTCGGATTTTCCCCGTAGCGGCCGTCCGTGGGACGACGGCAGGGTTGCGGATAGGCAGCCCGCCAGGGTTCAGGACCGAGGGAACGAAGGAAGGTGGCAGGATGAAAGGTTCCCGCCCCCATTTCCATGTCGTACGGCTGCTGAATGACGCAGCCTCGATCCGCCCAAAACCGGCTCAACGAAAGAATGAGATCCTGATAATTCACAATGGTCCAACGATTGATTTTAGAGAAGGCTCATGATTGCCGCTGGAGAAAAATAGCGTGCCAAGCTAACAAGAATGCTTTCATACTGTCAAGCAACATTCCCTCATGGATCAAAGAGTTGCATCACATTTTCGAGATAGAAATGAAATGGGGCAACAAGCCGACGCCTGAATGACGTCGCAATCGTACGAAGCATCAGGAGCTTGACGAATCTGATCAGCCTCCATTAATGTGTCGAAACTTGACTAAGTCAATTCATTTTAGAAAGACATGGCGTGAAGCTTTCCAAGAAAAGCGAATATGGTCTCCGAGCGCTCATTGAGCTCACGCTTGCCTACGAGCAAACCACGCTACAGCGTCATCAAATTGCCAAGCGCCAACACATTCCGATCGAATTCTTAGAGCAAATCCTTCTGGCGCTAAAACGGGCGGGATTGCTGGCCAGCCGACGCGGCCTCAAGGGTGGCTATACCCTGATCAAGCCCCCTGGAGAAATCACCGTCGGGCAAGTGATCCGCATCCTGGATGGTCCGCTTGCCCCCATCGGCTGCGTGAGCAAAACCGCCTATCAAAAGTGCCGGGATTGTCCCTATGCCGACAAGGCCGAGTGCCCGGTCCAACATGTGATGGGCCCGGTTCGCGATGCCATTGCCGGCATCCTCGATAATTGTACGCTGAATGATTTCGCAGCGAGTCACCGCAAGGGATAACCTATGGATGAGATCGTCCTCGTGCTCAT
>Ga0209253_10004763_pt1 | contig 11799 bp, 9 predicted proteins | sample FrelakmetBRP12BR_FD_187145 | JGI IMG/M metagenome (GOLD analysis project Ga0209253, IMG submission 187145) | Freshwater lake sediment microbial communities from the University of Notre Dame, USA, for methane emissions studies - BRP12 BR (SPAdes)... | ecosystem: Environmental > Aquatic >...
CTCGTCACCGAGGGCTGGGGTCCCATCGCCTGGGGCTGCTACCCGATGATTCCCTGGGCGGGCCGGCTTCGGGACGGGGTCCTCCGCTGGCGTGGCGAGGAGCACCGGCTGCCGGCCGGCCTGCTCCCCCCGCACTCCATCCACGGGACGCTCCTCGAGACGGCCTGGGAGATCGTCGAGGTCGGCCCGGCCGAGGCGACGCTGGCGGCCGATCTCGGGCCACCCTGGCCGTTCGGCGGCCGTGCCGTCCACCGGGTGACGCTCGGGGCCTCGAGCCTCCTCGCGGAGATCGAAGTGCACGCCGGCGATCGGCCTATGCCGGCGGTCGTGGGCTGGCACCCCTGGTTCCCCCGGGTCCTGCGCGACACCGCGGGAACCCCGGTCGGCGAGCCGCTGGTCGTGGACCTCGCCGCCGGCGGGATGCTGCGGCGCGGCGCCGACGGGCTGCCGACGGGCGAGGTGGTTCGGCCGGCCCCGCCCGGACCATGGGACGATTGCTTCGTCGAGCTGGCGGACAGCCCCGGCGTCCATTGGCCGGGCGCCCTCGAGGTGCGGATCGCAAGCAAGGCCCCGTTCTGGGTCGTCTACACGGAGCGCGCCGACGCGGTCTGCGTCGAGCCGCAGACGGGGCCGCCGAACGGGCTCAACAGCGGCGAGCACGCGGTGGTGGAGCCGGGCTCTCCGCTGCTGGCCGAGATGACGATCACCTGGCGCGGTCTCTCCTGAGGCGTCGCAGAGGCCACGCGTGCGCCGCCGACGCCGCGCTCGCGCGCCCGCCCGCTGCACGCCCGGGTGGCCACGACGGGCGGCCGCTCCCCGGGGCCGCTCCCCTACCCGGCCGGTGCGGGGAAGACCCGGTCGAAGGCGTCGACGAGCTGGGCGCCCAGGGCCTCCGGGCGCTCCCCGCGCTGCTCGGCCACCCAGGCCGCCGTCACCCGGACCCAGGCCGGCTCGTTGCGCCGGCGCGGCGCACCGGGCGGCGACAGGTAGGGCGCGTCCGTCTCGACGAGGAGCCGCTCGGCGGGCACGAGGCGGACGCTCTCGGCCGTCGCCTCCTCGCCCTTGCGGAAGCAGAGGCCCGAGATCGAGATCGCGCAGCCCAGCTCGAGGGCAGCCGCCACGTAGTCGACCGGCCCCGAGAGCGAGTGCAGGATCGCCGGGGACCGGTCGCCGAAGGCCTCCCGGGCCGCCGAGCCCCCGAACCCGGCTGCCCGCAGCTCTGCGAGGAGGGCATCCTGCGCGTCGCGCTGCCCGGCGGCACTCCGGCAGTGGAGGATCGCCGGCTTGCCGGTGGCCAGCGCCAGGGCAAGGTTCCGCCGGAGGTTGACGAGCTGGTCCTCGACGGGGGAGAAGCGCCGGTCGTAGTCGAGGCCGGTTTCGCCGATGGCGACCACGGCAGGGTCGGCCGCCAGGGCGGCGGTCCGCTGCCAGGCCGCCTCGTCGGTCTCGGCCGCGGCGTGGGGGTGGATGCCGACCGCGGCGACGAGCCGCGGGAAGCGCGCCACCAGCTCGAGGGCCCGGACGCTCGAGGCCTCGTCCCAGCCGGGCACGAGGATCCGCTCGACGCCGCCGATCTCGGCGGCCGCGAGGATCTCAGCGACGTCGTCGGCGAACTGCGGCGACTGGAGGTGGGCGTGGCTGTCGACGAGGCGCATCGGCGGGCTACCGTCGCTCAGGCCGGGGTGGAGGCAGTCGCCCGGCCCGGGCCGGAGCCGGCGGGGCCGGTCTCGGCCCCGGCCGGGCTCGTCTCGGCGGGGTCGTCGGCGGCCTCGATCTCGAGGCGCGGGAAGAGCGGCGTGGGAACGGCGAGCGTCCCCGGCTCGCCGGCCCGGGCCCCCCACGCGAGCTCGTCGAGGAGCGCGGGGCCGCCGGTCCCGTCCGGGGCCCACGGGTACGCATAGCCCAGCTGGGCGAGGACCCGCGGCGCGGCGCCCGGCATCACGGGCGCGGCCGCCAGGGCCACGAGCCGGCACGCCTCGAGGAGGTCGCCCAGGACGTCGCGCAGCCGCGTCGCGGCCGCCTCGTCGCCGGCCTTCGCGGCCTTCGCCATCGCCCAGGGAGCCTCCGCGTCGACCGTCTTGTTGGCGGCCCCGACGAAGTCCCAGAGCGCGGCCAGCGCCTCGTTGACCAGGCAGCCGTCGAGCTTCTCCTCGACGACGCGGAGCGCCCCGGCCCAGGCGGCGGCAAGCGGCGCGTCCGCGGCGGGACGCGGTGCCGGCCGCTCGCCCCCGAGGTAGCGGCCCGCCATCGTGACCGTCCGGTTGACGAGGTTCCCGAAGTCGTTCGCGAGGTCGGCGTTGTAGCGGCGCAGGAAGCCGTCCCAGGAGACGTCGCTGTCACGGTCGAAGGCGACCTCCCGCAGGGCGACGTACCGCGCGCCGTCGGCGCCGAAGGCGGCCACGAAGTCGAGGGGGTCGAGGAAGTTGCCGCGGCTCTTGCTCATCCGCTCGCCCTGGGCCAGCAGCCAGCCGTGGACCCAGACGTGCCGGGGCGCCTCGAGCCCGGCCGACCAGAGCATCGCCGGCCAGAAGATCGTGTGGAAGCGGGCGATGTCCTTGCCGATCACGTGGAGGTCCGCCGGCCACCAGCGGGCGAACAGCGCCGGGTCGTCCGGGAAGCCGGCGCCGGTGATGTAGTTGATGAGCGCGTCGTACCAGACGTAGATCGTGCCGGCGTCGGGGTCCCACGTCCCGTCGGGGCGCCGCGCGTCCGACCCGTCGGGGAGGACCGGGAACGGGATCCCCCACCCCGCGCCGGCGCGGCTGATCGAGAAGTCCTCCAGGCCGCCCCGGATGAAGCCCAGCATCTCGTTGCGCCGGTAGTCGGGCTGGACGAAGTCCGGGTGCTCCTCGTACCAGCGCTCCAGGCGCTCCTGGTAGGCCGAGAGCCGGAAGAACCAGTTCTTCTCGGTGAGCCACTGCAGCGGCACGTCGGGGTGGTTCGGGCAGATCGTGCCCGCAGCCGTCTCGGCGACGTCGGTCGCGTTGCGGAAGCCCTCGTTGGGGCAGTACCAGCCCTCGTAGGTGCCGACGTAGATGTCGCCGTTCGCGTGGGCCCGCCTGACCATCTCCTGGGCCGACCGGACGTGGTCGGGGTCGGTCGTCCGGATGAAGCGGTCGGGCGAGATGAGGAGGGCGTCCTCGGCCGCCTGGAAGAGGGCGACCTTCTCGTCGACGAACTCCCTGGGGGTCCTCCCCTCTTCCGCCGACCGCATGGCGATGTTGACGCTGTGCTCGTCGGTGCCGGTCAGGAAGCGGGTCGGCACGCCGCGCATCCGGTGCCAGCGGGCCAGGGCGTCGGCCCCGATGACCTCGTAGAGGGTGTGGACGCCGGGCTTGCTGTTGGCGTAGGCGATGGCGGTCGTGATGTAGAAGCGGTCGGGGACGCTGGGACGGGAGTCGGGCATGGCCGCGCGATCGTAGCAGGGGTGGAGCGACGCCCGGGGGGCGGGGGCGGTCAGCGCGTCGTGCGGAGCGCCTCCCACGGCCCTCCCGGCCGGTTAAGACGCCCCGCTCAGTGGCGGAAGTGGCGGACCCCCGTCAGCAGCATCGTGGCGTCGGCGGCGTCGGCGGCGGCGATCGCGTCGGCGTCGCGGAGCGAGCCGCCGGGCTGGGCGAACGCCGTGACGCCGGCGGTCAGGCAGACCTCCACCGCGTCGGGGAACGGGTAGAAGGCGTCCGACGCACAGGCCGCGCCCACGAGCCGGTCGGCGCCAAGGAGCGCCGTCGCCTTCGCCACCGCCTGGCGGGCCGCGTCGACGCGGCTCGTCTGGCCCGAGCCCATGCCGATCAGCATCCCGTCCCGGACGAGGACGATCGCGTTGGACGTCACGCCCCGGACCAGGCGCCAGGCGAGGTCCAGGTCGCGGCGCTCGGCGTCGTTCGGGGCGCGCTTCGTGACCACGGTCCAGCCTGCCGGGTCGTCGGGGGCGGTGTCCGGCGTGGTGACGAGGACCGCTCCACCGGCAGACCGCAGGGAGCCGGTGGGCTTCGGCCCCGGGAGCGGAGCGGTCCCGCCGAGCCCCTGGTCGAGGACCAGCCGCAGGTTCGGCTTGGCCGCCAGGACCTCCATCGCCGCCGGGTCGAAGGCGGGCGCCACCACCACCTCGAGGAAGATGCTCGTGAGGCGCTCCGCGACAACCCGGTCGACCGGGCGGGTGAGAGCGACCACCCCGCCGAAGGCCGAGACCGGGTCCGCGGCCAGCGCGTCGTCCCAGGCCGCGGCGAGTGTCTCCCGCTCGGCCGCGCCGCAGGGGTTGGTGTGCTTGACGATGACGCAGGCCGGGCCACGGAGGAGGCGGGCGACGCCGGCCGCGGCCGAGCCGTCGAGGACGTTGTTGTAGGAGAGGGCCCTGCCCTGCAGCGGCGGCTCGCCGGTTGCGAACGGCCCGTCGGCGGCGGCCGCGCCCGGGCGCCGGTAGCGCGCCGCCGGCTGGTGCGGGTTCTCGCCGTAGCGCAGCGTCTCGACCTTCTCCAGGGTCACCGTCAGGCGGGCCGGGTACGGGTCCTCGGCGCCGGGCATCCCCGGGTCGGCGGGGAGCGCCACGCCCTCGGCAGCCATCCGCTCCGGGAGCACCTCCGCGATCCGCGCGTCGTAGGCGGCCGTGTGGCGGAAGGCCTCGACGGCAAGCGCGGCGCGCAGGCCGGGCGGCACCGCGCCACCGGCGTCCAGGGCGGCGAGGACGGCGTCGTACCGCCCGGGGTCGGTGACGATCGCCACGCTCGCGTGGTTCTTGGCCGCCGCGCGGACCATCGACGGGCCGCCGATGTCGATCTCCTCGACGAGCCCGTCCAGGTCGAGCTCACCCCGGAGGGCGCGCTCGGCGGCCGTGGCGAACGGGTAGAGGTTGACCACCACGAGCTCGAAGGGCTCGATGCCGGCGGCCGCGAGCTGCGCCCGGTGGGCGGGCAGGCGCCGGTCGGCCAGGATCCCGCCGTGGACCCGCGGGTGGAGCGTCTTGACGCGGCCGTCGAGCATCTCCGGGAAGCCGGTGACCGCCGCGACGTCCGTGACCGGGAGACCGGCATCGCGCAGCGACCGCGCCGTGCCGCCGGTGCTGACCAGCTCGAAGCCGCGGGCGACGAGCCCCGCTGCGAACGGGACGAGCCCCGCCTTGTCCGAGACCGACAGGAGCGCCCGGCGCGGCACCGGCACCGCCTCGGCCGCCCGGGCCGCGTCGATCGTCACCCGTCGGCCGTCGACCCGCAGCGCACCCGCCAGCAGGAGCCCGACGGCCCGCGGCAGGAGGCGGTGCTCGACGGCGTGCAGGCGCTCGAGGAGCGTCTCCTCGGTGTCGCCGGCCAGCACCGGGACCGCCTCCACGAGGACGATCGGGCCGCCAGCGAGGGATGCGTCGACCAGGTGGACCGTGACCCCGGTGACGGCCGCCCCGGCCGCGAGGGCATCGCGGACCGCGTGCGCGCCGGGGAAGGCCGGCAGAAGCGAAGGATGGACGTTGAGGACCCGGTCGGGGTAGGCGGCGATGAGCGCGGGCCCGACGAGCCGCATGAAGCCGGCGAGCACGACCGCGTCGACCTCCATCGCCCGAAGCGTCTCGGCCAGGTTCCGGTCGGCCAGGGCACGCGTGTCGAGGCTCCGGGCGCCGAGATCCTCGATGAGGGCCGTGTCCATCCCGGCCTCGGTCGCCCAGTCGAGGGCTGCGCACGACCGGCCGGCGAAGACGAGGGCGATCTCGGCGTCCAGGGCCCCCCGCTCGATGCGCGAATGGAGCGCCCGCAGGTTGCTGCCGCTCCCGGAGACGCCGACCGCGACCCGGACGCTCACGGGGCGCCGGCCCCGCCTGCCCCCGACGCCTCGCTCGTCGTCGAGGACGCCCCGCCGAGGGGCTCCACGGCGTAGTGCTCGATGAGAGGGTTGGCGAGGAGCTCGCCTGCCAGCCGCTCCACGAGCGCGCGGGCGGCCTCCTCGTCGGCACCCTCCACGGTCATCTCGACACGCCGCCCCACGCGGACGTGGCCGACCCCGGCCACGCCGAGATGCCGCAGGCGCTGCTCCACGGCCCGCCCCTGCGGGTCGAGGATGCCTTCGTTGGGGGTCACGTTCACGGCGAACCGGAAGCTGGCGGCCGGCGTCGCGCCGGGCGCGCGATCCGCGTCGGGTGTGCTCGTCGCGTCGGGCGTGCTCATGGGGCGATGACGTCCTCCTCGAGGACGACGCCGGCCAGCCTGGCCGGGCGCCCACAGCGACGGGACCGGCGGAGTATAGCAGGGGGTTCCGGCGGCCCGGCGGCCTCCCAGGCCGCACCGCAAGAGGACGATCCGCCCGGGGTCCCGGTACCTTTCGGCGACCCGGGGGACGCGACGCCGAACCGTACGCTGCGCTCGTGGTTCGCTTGCTCGGAGGTCTGGGGCTCGTCGCCCCGGTCGCGGCCGTCCTCCTCGTCGCCTACGCGGTCTCCGGCGCGGCCCCGGACGATCGCGCCGGCCTCGCGGCGGCCGCGGGCGGGGCGCTGGCCGGGATCGCCGTCCTTTCGGCGATCGTCTCTCTCTGGCTCCGGGCGCGCATCGTGCCGGTCGTGCAGGCCGTCGAGCGGATCGCCGCGGGCGACGTCGAGTCGCCGCTGCCCGAGCTGCAGGGCGGCCTGGGCGGACGGCTCGTCGTCGCCGTGGCGGCCGTGGCCCGTAACCTCGCCGAGACGCACGACGCGGCAACCACGGACCGGCTCACCGGCATCGCGAACCGGCCGGCCATCCTGGCGGCCCTCTTCAGCGAGGTGGAGCGCGCGGGGCGCTACGACCGTCCCCTGGCCGTCGCCTTCGTCGACATCGACCTCTTCAAGGCCGTCAACGACATGTACGGGCACGAGGCCGGTGATGTCGTCCTGCGCGGCGTGGCGGCCACGATCCGGGCCAACCTCCGCGCAGCAGACACGGTCGGCCGCTACGGCGGCGAGGAGTTCATGGTCATCCTCCCGGAGACCGACGTCGATGCGGCGGCCGCCCTCGCCGAGAAGCTGCGCCAGCTCATCCTCGGCGCGAAGTTCGCGATCGAGGGTCACGGCCCGGTGAGCGTCACCGTCTCGATCGGCGTGGCGACGGGCGTGGGGCGGACGCTCCGCGTGGAGGCGCTCGTGCGCGACGCGGATGCCGCGATGTACTCGGCCAAGGCGCTCGGCCGCAACCAGGTCTACCTCTTCGAGGAGCCCGACGAGGACGCCCGGGTCCCCCGGGCTCCGATCTCGCCCGAGGGGCGGGCGCGCGCCGTCGAGGTCGGGCGGCACGCCCGGAGCGCCGCGGAGCAGGCCCTCATCCAGACGCTCGTCCCCTACCCGACCCACCGCGGCCAGCCGTCACCGCTGATCGCGACCCTTTCCGTCCTCCTCGGTCGCCGACTCGGCCTGCCCGACGCCGACCTCGACCGGCTGCGGATCGCGGCCCTCCTCCACGACGTCGGGAAGCTGGCCCTCCCCGAGGAGATCCTCGAGAAGCCCTCCGCCCTCACCTCGCAGGAGTGGCAGGCGGTGGTCCAGCACCCCCGCATCGGGCAGGTCATCCTGGAGCAGGCGTCGGCGATCAAGGACGCGGTGCCGATCGTGCTCCACCACCACGAGCGCTTCGGCGGGGAGGGCTATCCGTTCGGGCTGCGCGGCCGGGAGATCCCGCTCGGAGCCCGGATCGTGGCCCTCGCGGACGCCTACGACGCGATGGTCCAGGATCGCCCCTACAAGCGGGCGATGAGCCACAACGAGGCGATCCGCGAGATGGCCCGTCACGCCGGCAGCCAGTTCGACCCCGAGCTGGTGGAGACCTTCATCGACATGTTCGGCGACGGGATCCCGGACGTCGATCCCTCGCTCGTCGCGCTCGTCGACCACGGCCCCGCGTCGCTGACCGGCCGGGCCGCCGCCCGGGCGGCGCGCACCAGGCGCAGGACGGCCACGGGGTAGACAGCGGCGGCCGACTCACGCGCCCGCCACCTCCGGTGCGTCGCGCGCGGTCAGCGTCGCGTGCCGTCAGCGTCGCGTGCCGGCATCGCCGCGCGCCGTCAAGGGCCGCGCGCCGTCAAGGGCCGCGTAAGCGCGCGATGGGTCGCCGATAAGCGCCTCTCGCTAGGGTTCGTCTCCGGCGGGCCCGCACCGGTCGTCCACGCGGGCCCGCCGTCACCGCCGAACCTCGACCCGCCGTCCATGCGAGAGGCCGCTCCCCGGCGCCGCCGGGCCGGCCAGGAGGGAACGGACCGTGAACAGGGTCCTCTTGACCGGGCGGCTGACCCGGGACCCCGAGATGCGCGCGCTCGCCTCGGGGAAGCACGTCACGAGCTTCGCCGTGGCGACGAACGAGTACGTCGGGGGCGGCCGTGAGAAGGCCGAGTACCACTCGGTGATCACCTGGGACCGCCTGGCCGACATCTGCGCCCAGTACCTGGGCAAGGGCAGCATGGTCGCCGTGGAGGGCCGCCTCCAGACCCGCCAGTGGGACGACGACGCCGGGAAGCGGCACTGGCGGACGGAGGTCGTGGCGTCCTCCGTGGAGATGCTGTCAGGGCGGAAGAAGAAGGACTACGCCGCCGACGCGCTCGCGGCCCAGGCGACCTCACTGGGCATCGACGCGGTCGAGCTCGACGACGACGGGACAGCCGCCGCCGTGCTGGCCGCGGGCGAGCCGGAGGCCGACGAGCTCGAGGCGGAGGTCGCCTGACCCGGATTCCCCTCCCCGCGACGGGCGCCGTCCTCCCCGGCGCCCGTCGCCTCCCCGCGCCCGCCGGGTCACCTCGGCGGGCGGCCGGCGCTCAGCTGAGCTCGAAGAACGACACCGCGAGGATGATGTAGACGATCATCAGCAGCGCCCCCTCCAGCCAGTTCGACTCGCCGTCGAAGGCGATCAGCGCGCTGATGCCGACCGCGGCGGCGACCGCCGCGACCTCGAGGGGATGGAAGACCAGGTCCATCGGCTGGCCGATGAGCGCCCCCACGATCACGAGCACGGGGCCCACGAAGAGGGCGACCTGGAGGCTCGAGCCGTAGGCGACCGCCATCGAGAACTCGATCCGGTTCTTCCACGCGAGCTGGACGGCGACGAGGTGCTCCGCGAGGTTGCCGATGGTAGGGATCAGGATGACGCCGACGAAGAAGGTCGAGAGCCCGAACGTCTCGATGAACGGCTCGATGGCCCCGACGAGGATCTCCGACAGGACCGCGAGCAGCGCCGCGGTCGCGAGCAGCACGCCCACCGCCACACCGCGGCCCCAGGCCGGGCCGCCGTGCTCCGCGGCCGGCTCGTGGCCGCCGAGGGTCCGGCTGGAGTTCGTGAACGAGAAGACCAGCGAGAGCACGTAGCCGGCGATGAGGAAGACCGAGACGAGGACGGATTCCTCGGTGATCGTCCCCTGCTCGCCGGAGCCCGCGCTGAAGGCGAAGATGGCGGGCACGAAGAAGCCGATCGCGGCGACCACCAGCAGCGCCGCGTTCGAGCCGGCGATCCGCGCGTCGAAGCGCTGGATGCCGTTGCGGAGCCCGCCGACGAGCACGCTGGCGCCGAGGACGAGCAGCAGGTTGCCGATGATCGACCCGGTCAGGGAGGCCTTCACGACCTCGATGAGCCCCTCCCGGAGGGCGAAGAAGGCGATGATCAGCTCGGCGATGTTGCCGAAGGTCGCATTGAGGATCCCCCCGACCTGCGGTCCGCTCAGCGCCCCGAGACGCTCCGTCGCGAGGCCGATGATCCAGGCGAGCCCCAGGATGGCGATCCCCGCCACCACGAAGACCAGCGTTGGATCGGCGCCGAATCCCCAGTCGAGGACGATCGCCACCACGGAGACGCCCAGCGTGGCCAGCAGGAGGATGCGGGCCAGCGGCGGGAGGACGCCGAAGACGGGCAGGCGGGCGGTCGCGCTCATGACCCGCCGACCTGGCGATCCGCCACGGCGCCGTAGAGGCGCCGCCGCGGGATCCCCGTGGCGGCGGCCACGCGGCGGGCCGCGTCCCCGCGGGCGGCGCCAGCGGCGACGAGGCGGTCGACCTCGGCGCGGGCGGCCGCGAGGGCATCCGCGTCCGGAGCGCTCCCCGCTGCTCCTGCTGCCCCGGCCGGGGCATCCCCGACCACCACCACGATCTCGCCGCGCGCGGGGATCTCGCCGGCGGCCGCGGCAGCCGCCAGCGCGCCGAGCCCGCCCCGCACGACCTCCTCGTGCAGCTTCGTGAGCTCCCGGCAGACGCCGGCCGGGCGATCCGGCCCGCAGGCCGCGGCGAGATCGGCGATCGTCGCCGCGAGCCGTCCCGGCGCCTCGAAGAGGACCGTCGTGCGGACGTCGGCGGCGAGGCGGGCGAGCCGCTCGCGGCGCTCGCGCCCGCTGCGCGGCAGGAATCCCTCGAAGGCCCAGCGGGGCCCGGCGACCCCCGAGGCGACGAGCGCGGCCAGGACGGCCGACGGCCCCGGGATCGGGACGACCGCGCCGCCCTCGGCGGCCCACGCCGCGACGAGCTCGCCGCCCGGGTCGGAGACGAGCGGCGTGCCGGCGTCGGTGACCAGCGCCAGGTCGGCTCCGCCGCGCAGGTGGGCCAGCAGCTCCGGGCCGCGCGCCGCCGCGTTCCGGGCGTGGTAGCTGACGAGGCGCGTGGCGAGCCCGTGGCGGGCGAAGAGGCGCCGCGTCATCCGGGTGTCCTCGGCCGCCACGAGCGGCACGGCGCCCAGCACCTCCAGGGCCCGCAGGGTGACGTCCGCGAGGTTGCCGATCGGCGTGGCCACGACGTAGAGCGTGCCCCGCGGGGGCGCGGTCACGGCCGGGGCCTGGGCGTTCGGCGCGGTCACGGCCGGGCGCCGCCGGGACGGGGTCACGGCCGGGCGCCCCGCGGCGGCGCGGTCACGGGCGGGCGCTGCCGGGGCGGCGGCGCGGGTAGAGGTAGTCCACGCCGGCCGTCCGCGGCCCGAGCTTGGCGATCGGCGGCACCTGGCGCTTGAACTCCGACGCGGCCACCATCCGCCCCACCCGCGCGACCAGCCCCGGGTCGAACCCCAGCGCCGCGAGCTCCGCGCCGCTCCTGCGCCGGTCGATCATCCAGAAGAGGAGGCGGTCGAGCTCGTGGTAGGTGAACCCCGCCTCGGCCTCGTCCGTCTGGCCCGGCCAGAGGTCCGCCGAGGGTGCCTTGCGGATGATCTCGTCGGGCACGCCCATCGCCAGCGCCAGCTGCCGCACCTGGGTCTTGTACAGGTCGCCGACTGGGTTGAAGGCGCAGGCGCTGTCGCCGAAGACGGTGGTGTAGCCGATGAGCGCCTCGGTCTTGTTGCCGGTGCCGACGACGAGCCCGCCCCAGGTCACCGACGTGTCGTACAGGACCATCATCCGGGCCCGGGCCATGAAGTTGCCGCGCCGCAGCGGGGACGCCTCCGCCGCCTCCGGCCCGCCGGCGCCCGGAGCACCGGGGCCGCCGAAGTAGCCGTCGACCATGGGGCTGATGTCGACGAGCCGGCTGGCGCAGCCGAGGCGGCGCACGACCTCTTCGGCATCCGCGCGCGAGGCGGGCGAGGAGGTCCGGTACGGCATCAGCACGCACAGCAGCCGCTCCGGGCCGATCGCCTCGGCGACGAGGTACGCGACGAGCGCGGAATCGATCCCGCCGGAGAGCCCCAGCACGGCGCGCTCGAAGCCGGCCTGGCGAAGCTGGCCGTCGATGAAGCCGCCAATGACCCGCCGGGCGACGTCGGTGTCGATGCGGAGCTCTTCGGGTAGCTCGAAGGGCGGCGGCACGCGCGGGGCCGGCACGGCGTCCTCGCCGCCCGGGGTCTCCGGGGCGCTCACGCGCCGGCCTCCGCGTCGCCTGTCGTGTCGGGGGCGAGACCGGCC
>Ga0209253_10004764_pt1 | contig 11796 bp, 8 predicted proteins | sample FrelakmetBRP12BR_FD_187145 | JGI IMG/M metagenome (GOLD analysis project Ga0209253, IMG submission 187145) | Freshwater lake sediment microbial communities from the University of Notre Dame, USA, for methane emissions studies - BRP12 BR (SPAdes)... | ecosystem: Environmental > Aquatic >...
GCCCATTCTCGCCGGATGGAGGCTGCTGAGCTGAGAGATCATCTCCTGAGTTAACCCGTCGCTGAGGTACTCCTGTTCGGGGTCGCCGGTCAGATTCTCGAACGGGAGCACAGCCAGCTTGATGGCGCGTGCGGGAGAGGCCGTTCGTCCAAGAAGTCGATCCCAGAGGCCGCCGAGGTTAAGGCCGAAGAGGACTAGGATGACAGCCAGGACGGAGGGGAGAAGATATGCGATATCCAGCCCAAAAATTTTCCGCCGGATCAACTGGCGCTTCGCCCTGATCGGCTTGACCCCTTCGGCAACCGCCTCGAGATCTTCTCGCAACTCCTCCATGCTCTGGTAACGGTCGGCAACTTTCTTGGCCAGGGCCCGGAGCACGATCTCGTCCAATCCGGAGGGCAGATCGGGCCGTAACTTGCTAGGGAGCTTCGGCTGCTTGTGGAGGATTGCATAAATGACTGTCTGGTCATAATCCCCCTTAAAGGGAAGCTCGCCCGCAAGCATTTCATAAAGAACAACCCCGAGGGACCAGATGTCGGTTCGGCAGTCAAGCTCCTCCCCCTTGGCCTGCTCTGGAGACATATAGGCCACAGTGCCCAGAGTCGTCTGGCTCTTTGTAAGCGAGCTCCCTCCTCGGAGCTTAGCCAGCCCGAAATCCATGACCTTGGCCTGACCTTTTTCTGTGACCATAATATTCGCGCTCTTGATGTCTCGGTGGATGATGCCTTTGCCGTGGGCTTCGCCCAGACCTGCGGCCACCTGAGTCACGATGTCCAGCGCCTCTTTGGCTTCGAGCGGCCCCTTCTTAATTCTATCCCCAAGCGTCTCCCCTTCTATATACTCCATAGCTATGTATGGGCGTTCCTCGCTCTCCCCGACTTCATAGATAACACAGATGTTCGGATGGGAGAGTGCCGCGGCTGCCCGGGCTTCTATGAGAAACCGCTCCTTGAGCTCGGACAAGTCTAGGAGATGCGGGGGCAGGAACTTCAGGGCCACCCATCTCTGGAGCTTGACGTCCTCAGCCTTATAAACGACGCCCATGCCGCCATGCCCGATCTCGTCAATAATCTTGTATTTGCCGCCGACCAGAGTACCAGGCTTCAGGATATGGACAGGGACCTCAAGAGTTTTTGTTGGGGAGGCCGCTTCGGCGGCCGCCGCACTCAAAGGTGTTGCGCACTTCCTACAGAACCGCGAATCGGAGGCGTTCTCGGCGTGACACTTCGGGCATTCCATGGCCCGCTCACCCTTCACAATGCTCAAATATTATCACTGCTCGAGCGGCCGGTCAATTGCAAAATACTATGTTTCCGCTGTGCGCAAGTTGGGCCCAAGTTCGGACCGGGGAATTGATTCATCATGACATTACCAAAGAGCTAGGGTTTTTCGCCCGGTTCAAAGAGATCCGACTGATTGACGAAGCCGCCTGAAGAGTGGTACTTTGGGGAACGTCCCCACAACGCATAAGGAGAAACAAATGCCTCATCGAACGATTATTGAACCGTTCCGCATCAAAAGTGTTGAACCGCTCCGTTGGACAACGCGCGAGCAGCGCGAGCAGTTCCTCCGAGCCGCTCACTACAACCAATTTCTGCTGGAGGCCGACGACGTTCTCATCGATTTGCTAACGGATTCCGGGACCGGAGCCATGTCCACCCACCAGTGGGGCGCTATCATGGAGGGCGATGAGAGCTACGCCGGAAGCAGGAGCTACACCCGGTTCCGCGATTCGATCCAGGATATTTGCGGCTACAAGCACGTGATCCCGACCCATCAGGGACGCGCGGCTGAGCGCATCCTGTTCAGCGTCATGGTGAAGAAGGGACAGATCGTCCCGAACAACACCCACTTTGACACGACGCGGGCCAACCTCGAATTCGTTGGCGGAGTGGCTCTCGACCTCGTCATACCCGAAGCCGGGCAGCCTGGCCTCAGGCACCCCTTCAAGGGCAACATGGACGTCGCGGCGCTGGAAGAGGTCATAAAGCGCGAAGGCAAGGGGAAAATTCCCCTGGTGATGCTGACAGTGACGAACAACTCCGGCGGAGGCCAGCCGGTCTCTATGGAGAATGTGAGACAGGTCAGCGCCGTCTGCCGGAAGTCCGGCATTCCGCTTTACTTTGACGCCTGCCGGTTCGCCGAGAACGCATATTTCATCAAGCTGCGGGAATCCGGCTACGGGAACAAGACTCCAAAAGAGATCGCGCGCGAGATGTTCGCCTTGGGAGAAGGCTGCACGATGTCGGCGAAAAAAGACGGCCTGGCGAATATCGGCGGCTTCCTGTGCACGAACGACGACGTCCTCGCCCACCAGGAAAAAAACCTGCTCATTCTGACCGAAGGCTTTCCGACGTATGGGGGGCTTGCCGGCCGCGACCTGGAAGCGATTGCCGTCGGCATTCAAGAGGCGCTCGAGGAGGACTATCTGAAGTACCGGATCGCTTCAACGGCCTATCTCGGCAATCACATCTCAGAACACGGTGTGCCGATTGTCCAGCCGCCGGGGGGTCATGCCGTCTACATTGACGCCCGGGCCTTTGTTCCGCACATTCCCTTGGAGCAGTTCCCGGCGGTCGCCGTGGCCAATGAACTTTACCTTGAGGGGGGCATCCGATCGGTCGAGATCGGGACGCTCATGTTTGACAAAGAGGCCAAGATGGACCTCGTCCGCCTGGCCATACCGCGCCGGACATACACGCAAAGCCACATCGACTACGTGATCGAAATCATCCTTGAAGTCTGGAAAAAGCGAGACCGGATTCGCGGACTGAGATTGACACATGAGCAGCCGTTCCTCCGGCACTTCACCGCAAGGTTCGAACCCGTAGTCTAATCTTCCTGAAAATGGGGACGGAAAATAGGACCGTCCCCAAATATTGACAGCGATTCCCGTCCGGTAATAAGATCGAAGCACTCTAATTTTCGGGGAGGAAAGAAACATGGCCAAGATCCAAGCCTACTGCGGCCTTGATTGCGGAGAGTGCGAAGCCTATATCGCCACTCAAAAGAATGACTGGGCCGGACTTGAAGAAGTCGCAAAGAAATGGGCCGTGCAGTTTGGCGGCAAGGACATCAGCGCGGACGTGTGCATTTGCGATGGTTGTTCATCGGGAAAAAGGACGAGCACGGCCCACGCCGTGACATGCGCGATCAGGGTCTGCGCGTCTAAGCGCGGCGTGGTGACCTGCGCGCATTGCCCGGACTACGGCTGTGAGATACTAAAAGGGTTCTTTACGTTCGCCCCTGTCCTCAAAGAAAAACTGGAGGCGATCCGCAAGGAAATAGGGAAGTAAAATATTCCCCGAAAAACGGGGACGCTCCTAATGAAAAGAACTTGGATTCAAAAATTAGAAGACAAAAAGTCCTTTCCGAAAGTGCTCAAGCTGGAAAAGCGGTTCCCTTGCTATAACGCGGTCCATAAAATGGGAGCAAATGCCGGCGAGCCTGTCGTTTTGGTGAATGCATCTGAAATAATACCACTCATGGCCAGAGTCCCTAGGAGAAAGGTGATCACAATTCGGGAAATCTGCCGTGAAATTGCCAAAAATCACCACGTCAAAGGATGCTGTTCTCTGACAACAGGGATATTTATTATGTCTATCGCCAATGCGGTCGAGGAGGCTGTCGCTCAAGGCGACAAATCAACTCTTTCCAAAATTCCCTATTGGAGAACACTCAAAGCTGACGGCTTCCTAAATGAAAAATATCCCGGCGGATTTGAGGGGCATAAAAAACGACTGGAAAAAGAAGGTTATAAGGTCATCGCCCGAGGCAAAAAATACCAAGTGGCTGATTACGAAAAATTTCTATTGGATTATTGACGCCAATTATGGCGGAGCATTTGAGATCATCTCTCTCTGAGGAGACCTGATGCCAACAGTTGAACAAGTACTCCTTGGGCTCAGCGAGATTGCAAACAATTGGCGGCCTCTGGCGGTCTTTTGGCACGCCTATTTTGCGGCTCTTGTGATTGTTCTGATACTGGGGATTCGTCCGTCAAAACGCCTCGCCGGCCTCTTACTCGGACTGCCGCTGTTCTCCGTAAGCATAGTCGCATGGGCAGCTTCAAATCCTTTCAATGCGATCATCTACACGGTTATCAGTATTCTATTCATTTATTTTTCGGCTAGGTTGCCGCGTGAAAACGTCCGGATTGCCCCGGCATGGATAATGATTCCCGGGGGCATTTTATTTCTCTTCGGCTGGGTCTATCCGCATTTCCTGGACACATCATCTCTCCTCCCGTATTTATGCTCTGCGCCCATCGGCCTCATTCCTTGTGCGACGCTGACTATCGTCATCGGGCTCTTCTTAATCCTAAATGGCCTAAGTTCGCGGGCGCTGTCTCTTATCCTCGGCCTCTCGGGGTTGTTCTACGGAATCACCGGCGTTTGGCAACTCGGCGTTTCTATAGATTGGGCTTTGCTGCTGGGGACTGTCATAACCTTGATCGCTGCCTTTACTTGGTTTGCTCCCTATGATAGAAGGAAGACACGGCAGAATTAGCCAAATAACGAATGAAGGAGGGTATGATGAATTTTCCCAAAAAAAGCCATAAGCGGTCCCGACTTTTTACTCGAAGAGAATTCTTGGAGGCCAGCCTAAAGACGGCCGCCGTCAGTTTTGCGGCCGGCTCAGCCGCTTTCACCACAATGAGATGCGGGCCCGCCAAGGGAAAGCCGGTCGTCAGCATCGTCAAGATCAAGAATGACAACATCGGCATGGCCGTGGAGGAAGCCATCGAGCTCCTCGGGGGAATCCGAAACATCACCAGGAACAAAAACACAATCATGCTCAAGCCGAACCTTGTCGCCCCGGTCCCCGAAGCCACGACAAAACCGGAGGTCATCAAGACGCTGGCGCAAATGATGAAAAACGCCGGCAAGGATGTCCTGATCGGCGAAGGAACCGCGGCTGCGGCTCCTTTCAATACTCGTGGTGACGAGGTCTTCCGGACAACAAAGCGGGAGACTCTGGACGCAATCCAGAAGACGACGTTCGACAGCCTCGGCTATACTGAACTGGCTTCATCCTTGGGGATTCCGCTGGTCAATCTCCATACCGGGGATCTGGTTGAGGTCAGGGTTCCCAACGGCTTTGTTTTCAAGGAGTTAACTCTCCATCGTTCGCTCACTGAAATCGACCTACTCTGTTCAGTTCCGATGATGAAAACCCACACTCTTGCTCAAGTGACATTAGGAATGAAGAACCTGATCGGCTTGTACCCGGGAACCGTTTATAACTCAGTCCGTTGGCTGATGCATGACCGCGCTTCCGAAGTGGAGCCGTCAGGAACCGCTGTGGCGATCGTGGACATGGTTCGGGCCAACAAACTCGGCTTGGTTGTCATCGACGCTTCTACAGCCATGGAAGGAAACGGTCCCACTAACGGGAGCCTGGTGAAAATGGGATTGATTATCGCCGGCACAAATCCTCTGGCCACGGACATAATCGCGGCAAGCTGCATGGGCTTTAAACCGGAGGAAATCCCGACTTTCTCCTGGGCAAACAAAGCCGGCCTGACGCCTTCCCGGCTGGATGAAATCGAAGTCAGGGGAGAAGCCCCTGAACAGGTCGGACGGCCTTTTATCAAGCCGAAGATCTATGCCTGGAAAGAAATCCGGGACGTTTGGGGAGTGAAAGAGGTTTAAGAATTCATATGGCCAAACTCCCCGTTTCTGTGATAATCCCTGTTAAGGATGAGGCCCCTACTCTCCGAGAAATTATCAGAGCAGTAAAGAAAATGACCGAGGAAGTCCTGGTGATCGAGGGGAAATCCAGCGATGCCAGTCGTCAGATCGCTGAGGAAGAGGGTGCCACGGTTTACCAGGACCCGGGAAAAGGCAAGGGGGTCGCGCTCCGGCTCGGCATCGAGAAGGCCAAGGGGGACATTCTCGTCTTTATCGATGCCGACGGGTCTCATGATCCCGAAGATATACCAAAGCTCCTGAAGCCCATAGAGGACAATGAGGCGGATTTAGTCATCGCTTCTCGACATAAGGGGGGGAGCGAAGATTATGAAGGACACGCAAGTCGATTCCTGCGTATCCTCGGCAATGCCCTTATATGTTTCGTCATCAATCTCAGATGGGAGCAACAAATCACAGACGCGGTAAACGGATTCCGGGCAATCAGAGTCGATCTGGCGAAATCCCTCGAGCTCAAGGAAAACTCGAGCATCGAGCTTGAAATGCTGGCCAAAACCCTGAGAAAAGGCCGCCGAGTCAAAGAAGTCCCGAGTCATGAATACAAAAGAGTTTACGGCGAATCCCACTTTATTATGAGGAGAGTCGGGCTGCGTTTCCTAATGTCATTAATTCGAAATTGTCTCTAAAGATGATTCAAGCAGTATTTATCGCCGTCTTCTGGCTCATCTTTTTCTTTTCTTTGTGGAAGCAAAAAGAAATCCCTGTCAAATATTTTCTATGTCTCTTGATCGCCCTTTCTCTTTGCCAATCTACCCTTTTTATCGATTACAAGAACCTCTCAGGCTTGTTCTACCATGACGACTATGCAAAATATTTTACCTATACGTCCGAAAATCTTCATCAACTTCTGACCTCTGGAACACCGTTCGGGTTTAATCATTATTTCCAAGGAGGAATTCCGAGCATCTATCTCACGAGTTGCTTTCTGGAACTTCTGCCCTTTTCCCTCTTCTTCGGAGACGCCATGGGCTATCAGTTGATGATCATTTTATTTGTGACGCTGGTTCCTGTCTCCCTGTTTTTTCTGTCCCGCGAAATAACCCAGACAGACAGAGTGGCTCGGGTCCTCGCCATGGCTTCCACTTTTCAACTCGGCCTTTGGCCCCTGCTTCAATATGGCATGATTCCCGCTTTTGTCTCCATGCCCCTTTGCTTTTTCTCGATCTTATTCTTTTTAAGATACTTGGCAGGGAAAAAATACTCATTTTTTCCGCTGGTTTTTTTCACAACCGTATTGGTTTACACCCATATCGTGATCTGGGCGAACACGATGCTCTTCTTTTTGATAATCGCGGCGGTGCGATTGATCGGGCAAAAGAAGCTCATCCCTCTCTTGAAAAGACCCGCTCTTTTCGGAGTCTTTCATCTCTTCGCCGGCCTGCCACTCTGGTACAATCTCTTCAGTTACAGGAAGTTTCTGAACACGGGCTGGGTTGAATTTCAAAATTTATCCGTGATTAATTATTTGCTTTCCATCCTGCGCAACTTCCTGGTCTTGGTCAATCCTCGAAATATATTTTTTCTGTCCATCCTCTTTTTGCTTTGGCTTTATTTCCAATCCGGGGAATCGAGGATTAAGAAAACGCTCCTGAAGGTCATCATCTTCAATCTGATTCTTTTGCTGCTTCTGTCCATCAGAAACATCCCCGGGATGCAATTTTTCTTTCAGAAATTCGACTGGGCCATCGTGCCCTATACCGTCGCCTTTAACCTGGCTTTGGCCTTCCTATTCGGAATGAAGAAAAAGGCAGCAATTCTGGGGATCATCATCGTGGTTCTGATTCTCATCCGGTTTTATCCCCCGAGGAGCCAGCATCTGGAGACCATAAAAAACGTTTCTGAGATCGATGATACGATATCTTCTTTTATTAGTCCCGGCGATTACGCCCTGTTTGAAAATTGCGCCCACTGGAAAAAATACGGGAGGTGCCCCCACAGCCACTGGGAGGGTTATCTGCAAAAGGGCCTGGGCATTAAATTCTTCGCTCACCAAGGGAATGATTCCCATCCTTTTAATATTCTCCGGTCGATGTACCTGCTCAACGGCTATTTCCGGGAGAAACCGTTGGGTCCGGCCAACAAGAAGGAGTTTATCTCACTCCTCAAGGACTGGTCCGTCAACAAAGTCTGTGTCTGGTCGGCCACGGCCAAGACGTTTTTCGACAATTGCTCAGAATTCAGGTTCCTGGGCAACAGCAAAAAGTACAGTTGTTATGAGGCGACCTACAAGCCCCAGCCTGAAGTGAGATTGGAGGGCGGCAAGGGAAGGATCACAGAGGAGAGCCCGTTCTCATTCACCGTACTTCTGGAAGAATGTTCTGGACAACAAACTGTAACAGTCAACAAAAACTATTTTAAGTTTTGGTCGGCCTCCGATGAAAGGGGCCGGAAAATCCCCTTGAAAAGCTGCGGCCAGAAGATCTGCTTCGAGTGCGAAAACAACAGCCAAGTCTTCTTCAAATATAAGAAGAATGTTTTATTAAGTTTGATCGCTCTTCTGGTTTTGCCGCTGAGCTTCATTCTTGGATTCATCCAGCCAAAAAAGAACCCCTAGAATAAATGGGACCGTAACGGCAGAAATTCTCAATCGCCTCGGCCTCGGGAACTCAGCCCAACTTTATTTTGGCGGGGCCTGAGCTCAGATGTCCTCCGGCCCGGGCAGGCGGACCCGCTCCGCATCGCAGACTTTTTTGAGCCGGGAAAGACTTGCGGGATCGTCATAATCATAGAATTCGCCGAACGGATGCAACAGCAGGTCAATTACCTCGGCTGTCTGCGGGTCGATATTCAAGGGAAGTTCTCGCCGCACCTCAGCGAGGTTAACCCGGCTCAACTTCAAGGGCATGAACTGCCTCAGCATCCCGTGATGAATGTGCAGCGACCTCAGCCCCTGAGAAAGGAGAAAAGTCCTGGCCCGGCTGATCTTCCTCTCCCCCACGTCATTCAGGATGTCCATATATTTTTGATGCAGGACCCATTCATTGATTAGTCCGCCGATCTCAACAGGGGAGAACGATTCCCAAAATACCCTCGGAGAATCGGGACGTATTAAGCTGCCGATGACGAACGCTCCGGCTTGATAGCCGGATAGCCCCTTCTCTCGGCACGCCGCCAGCGCGTCTTTGATGAGTTTGACCTGCCTGTCGGGTGTTAAAAGCTCGTAAGCGGCCAGATTCATGAGATGAGTTCCCAGAGTGACTTCCAAAAGCCGTCCGACCAGTTTTTTCCGGTTGACGTCAAAGCACCTATTCACAAAGTCCGGCGCGCGTGAGGGATCTTTTTGGAGCCGTCCGTAGCGGATCGAATGTCCCAGGTCCTGGAGGCTTTCGAAAGCCGAGGCGTCAACACTCTCCAGGATTTTCCGGTATTCCCGGTAATAGAAGGCCAGGCTCTCGAAGCGGACCCTTTCGGCGGAGGTGAGGCGGACGTTTTCTCCGGCCATGAATCGCAGCAGCCGGGCCGGCGTAAAAACGGCCTTGCCCACATAGAGAGCTTTTCTCCGGCTCGACACAGTGACCCAGTCTCCCTCGCGGATCACTTGACCGTCGCGGTTGACCAGAGACTGATTCGACCAAGCAATTCGCACGCCGCCTTCCTCCAAGTTGAGCAAGGCCGGAATCCCCAGGTTCTGGGCGGCGGTGACGACATGAATCGCCGCAGGGCTCAGACTGCAAATGGCGCTGACCTTTTGCATATCGATAGCGTCTTCAGGGGTGAATCTCTCCTTGATCAAGATGATATTTTCGCCGCATCCCTTCACCTTAGCCTGGCTGATGGAGAAAAATAATCTTCCCGAGACCGCGGACCTCGGCAACACCGAGAGGCCCTGGCAGAAGGGCGTGAGAGTGCCGAGAGATTTAGGATCAATGGCATCGGATTCGATCTGGCGAACATGGTAAGGCTTGATGAGCTCCCTGACTCTCTCCGCGGAGAGCTTTCCGGAGCGGTGCATGTCCATAACGGCGGTGATCATTCCCGCCCCGGTCAATTCCGCCGGATTGACTTGGAGAATCGTGAACGTCCCGTGGACCCCGGTGAACTCGACCATCACCGGGCCACGAAAGACTTCCTCAAGTTGGGACAGCCGGTTCCAGAAATGGTAGACGGCCGGGAATTCCTCTCTCGTTTCCTCGCGACTCTGGAAATACCTTTCCTCGGCCGGCAGCCTCCCCGTCATCAGATCCTCTCCGTAAATGGTCCGCGCAAACTGGAGAAGCACGCCGGTGCCCAGCCGGGGATGACGGCTGTAAAGGACTCCGGCGTAAGACTCATGGTCGATGACACTGCAGACCATCCTCTGGAAGATGATGGTGGGATAATGAGTCTCCCGGATCATGAAATTTCTCAGGGCGTCGAGGTGGCTTTCATAATAGGCATAAGTCTTTGCCAAAAAAAACTGGAGCTGTCTCTGAGCGCTGGTCAGGAGCCCGGGGTCGTGTTTTTCGATCAGGGCTTCGATCGAAGAGACGATTTGACTGTTCTCTTCCATCGTCCGGCCGGGATGAATCTTGCCTTCGATGTCCCGAAAAGCCACGGGATCCAAAGCCTCGAGAATAGTCTTCCGGTTCGAAAGGCGGATTCGGACTGCGGCCTCCTCGCCGTAGCGTTGCGGCAGCCCAGGGAGCACCCCCGGGCTCAGCCCCACATTGAGATATGTGGGCATAAAACCGGGCAGATATTCCGGCATGGCCGAGCGCATGGCGATAAGCAGAGGATTTTCAGGATCCTCGATCTTCCGTCCGCTGAGAATCTCCAGGTTCCTGATCGTTGCCCGCAGGCATTGCTCCAGCCTCTCCGGGGGCAGCCGATAAGCGCTTGCGGCCAGCAGGCAGAAGTCCGCAGTGGCGAAACCATATCCCGAAAGGTCTAACAGAATGCTCCCTTTGTTGCTGATTTGAGTTTCGGTGAAACTCCGGGAGGTTGTATACGGGATGACTTCGTCCGTCTCGGTGAGGGCTTTCCCGGCAAAGCGCGCCGAGATTCTTTGCCCGGTATGCCGCGTCTTCCTCTCGAGCTCCTGCCTCGCGTCCGGGTCGCCCCGGCGGGCTCTCAGGATTGACTCGAGGTGTTGGGTGGCCTTGTCCACGGCGACCCGGTCGAGGTAGCGGACGTCATAATCCCTGACGTACAGCGTGCCGGATGTCCCGTCCGCGGCGACATAATCGATTTCCGGCGGCAGATAGCCCCGGGCCCGCTCGAATCGCGTCCCGGAGATGCGATGCTCCAGGTTGGAACAGATCAGGCGGGCGCTGGTGTATTCACTCCGCACCTGGGCAACTTTTCTGATAAACTGCGGGTTTTGCCTCATGCCCTAGTCAGTGATAATAAAACCTGATGGGATTGGTGTCAAGTTATGGGGACGGTCCTCAAGTTATGGGGACGGTCCTATTTTTTGATTTACAGGGGAGATTAAAGAGAAAAAAATAGGACCGTCCCCATTTAAATTTAGGACCGTCCCCTCAGACAGACTTCTCAATTGAAAAAGTCCAGCGAAGCTAATAAAATAGGCCACCTTTTCTCCCTTCTTGGATCCGCTCCGAAAAAGCCAAGAAAGATGAAAAAGAAAAGCGTTCCATCATTCATCCTCTTGCTGCTGATGACCCTTCCTTCTGGCGGTTATGCCGTCGAGCTCAAGGCCGTCCGGGTCGAACAGGGACCTAAGATCGACGGCAGCCTTTCCGACCGTGCCTGGGAGTCTGCTGTCCCCTACTCCAACTTACGAATGGTCGAACCACAGCCCAACCAAGATCCCACCGAGAAGACCGAGCTGAGGATCCTTTACGATGATGCGAACCTCTATATCGGCATCCTCTGCTACGACAGCGAACCTCGACGGATTGCTGCCAACTCCCTCGCCCACGACAGCGGTGGCGAAGAGGGACAGTGGGGTTTCGGGCACGTTCCGGAAACTCCCAGCGACGATATCGTCCGAGTCCTCCTCGACCCTTTCCAGGACAAAAGGACCGCTTACATTTTCTTCGTCAATCCTCGCGGCGGCTGGGGCGAGGGCCTGACCTCTGGCGGACAGGCAAGCCTTAACTGGGACGGCATCTGGGATCCCAAGAGCCGGATTCTCGAAAATGGC
>Ga0209253_10004765_pt1 | contig 11794 bp, 9 predicted proteins | sample FrelakmetBRP12BR_FD_187145 | JGI IMG/M metagenome (GOLD analysis project Ga0209253, IMG submission 187145) | Freshwater lake sediment microbial communities from the University of Notre Dame, USA, for methane emissions studies - BRP12 BR (SPAdes)... | ecosystem: Environmental > Aquatic >...
CGTCCCCTTGAAAAATCCCCACACCATTCTCATCGGCATCTGTCGGGCCTCAGGTCGCGTAGAAGTAGTAGAACTTCGGCCGTGTGTTCAGATCCTCCTTGAGGATGAACACGCGCTTGTTCTCGATGATGTACCGGATCTCGCTCTCGGGGTCGAGGAGGTTCCCGAACTTGCGGGCGCCCACGGGGCAGATCTCCACGCACGCCGTGTACCGCCCCGGACTGTTCCGGACCCGCTGGATGCAGTAGGTGCACTTCTCGACGACGCCCACCGGGCGGGGACGGTTCCCGAGGTAGTGCGTCTCGGGATTCATCTCCGCCGCCGGAAGCCCCGGCTTCTTCCAGTTGAAGTGTCGTGCGCCGTAGGGGCAGGCAGCCATGCAGTACCGGCAGCCGATGCACCAGTTGTAGTCGACCACGACGATCCCGTCCCTCTCCTTCCAGGTGGCCTGCACCGGGCACACCTTCGTGCACGGCGGGTTCTCGCACTGGTGGCACTGGACGGGCATGTAGAAGTGCCCCTTCTCGGGGACCTTCGCGGGGTTGTAGTAATGCTCCGCATCCTCGAGGTCGACCCCGCGCTCCTTGTTGAGCTGCAGTACCCGGATGTAGTGGATCTGCGGGTCGCGGGACTGGTTGTTCTCCTGGACGCAGGCGTAAACGCACCGGCGGCAGCCGATGCAGCGGGACAGGTCGAGGCCGTACCCGAAAAGGACCCCTTCGATCGGGGGGGTCGCGCGTACCTTGACCGCCTTCTTGTACTTCTCGCCGTACTCCTTCTCCAGCCGGGCGAGGACCTTCTCGAGCTCATCCTTCTTCAGTTCCCGGAAATGCTTCTGGAAGAACGACTCCCAGACGGAGGCGGGGGCCTCCTTTTCGGGCAGCGCCAGCGCCCCGAGGGCCGCGGCGACCCCCTTCATCATCTTTCTGCGCGACATCCGGAACGCCGGGTTGTCGCGGGACTCCTGGTTCGGCATGGACCCCTCTCCCCGCCGCGCGTGGCGGCTACCCCTCGCAGGGTTACTTCGTGTTCTCCGGCCGGGTCGGCGGCGGCATCGGCGGCAGGGCCTTGAACCCGGGGTCGTGCGGGTTGTGGCAGTGGACGCACAGGAGGTACTGCTTCTCCCCGTTCCACATCCCCGTGCGCTTCCCGTGGATCCCCGCCTTCCAGTCGCGGTACTTGTCGCCGTGGCACTGTCCGCAAAGCCGGTACGACTCGTCGAAACCGACCCGCTCGCCGTTCACCAGGCGCAGCTTGTCGCGGTTCGCGATGTCGTGGCAGTCGAGGCACCACCGCTGACCCTGCGCGTGGTTCAGGACGATGTTCGTGTGCTCGTCCGTAAGTGTGCGGCGCGCCGGATTCGGCTTCATCTCCTTGTGGCAGTCGGAGCAGGGGAAGATCCCCGGAGTGAACGGCGGCGTCGGCACGGCGAACTGCTTCCCGTGGGCCGGCGCGGCGTGGGGCGTTCCTCCCCCCTTGCCCCCGCTCGGGGGTGCCGCCGACGCGACCCCGGCGACAAGGCACGCGGCGACGGCCGCGATGCCCAGAACTCGTGTAGCGTCTCGCAAATAGCCTGACGCATCGAGAGCGTCGAAGCGCCGCGCCAGCAAGGCGCGCAAGTGAAGGCGTACCGGGAGAGTACGGCGAACTTGCGCAACGAAGCCGGAGCGGATGCAGCGGCGCTCGAATGCCAGGGTATTTGCGAGACGCTGCACGAGCCCGTGGCGTGAACGATCCCTTTTCATCACGACTCCTTCAGGGAGATGGCGTGCGGCGGCGACTATTCCTGCATCCTCAGCCCCGAGTTCTCGAGGAAATCGAGGTATTCGTAGATGATGTCGAAATGCTTCTGCTCCTCGGAAGCGAGGATCCGGAAGAACGCCTTTTCCTGGCGGTTCGGCGCGTTTTCCGACATGCGGGTGTACATCTCCCGCCCTTCCGCCTCGAAACCGAGCGCCTTCCGCATCGCCACCGCGGCGTCCCCGGTGATCGTCTTCTCCTTCTTGATCCGGCTGTACTCCCGCTTGAAGAGGCGCATCCTGCCCTCGCTGCTCACGGTGGAGATCGCCGGGAACTTCCCGCTCTCCTCCAACTTCCGCGCGACCGCCTGGATGTCCTCGAAATGTTTCCGCTCCATGTCGGCCAGGAGCGCGAACACCCGTTTCGCGAACCCGTCCGTGGCTTTCTGCGCGGACATGGCGAAGTAGCGCATCCCGGTCTTCTCGAACCGGAGGGCGCGGGTGATGGCGCTGGCGGCGACGTCCTTCTTCGGGACCGGCTTTACCACGTTCGGCATCGGGAAACCCCTTTGGTATTGAGATATTGTTCCATTCTATCCGGTTGGGAATCCGGATTTACAAAAAAAATCGGGCGCGGTGCCCGGGTCACCCCTTCTTCTTGGGGCGGCGGTTGGCCTCCAGGATCTTCTTCCGCATGCGGATCGAGGAGGGGGTGATCTCCACCAGCTCGTCCTCGTTGATGAACTCGAGGGCCGCCTCGAGGGAGAGGATCCGGGGCGGCACCAGCCGGAGCGCCTCGTCGGCCCCGGCGGCGCGGATGTTGGTGAGCTTCTTCTCCTTGCAGATGTTGATGTCGATGTCGACCGGCCGGGAGTTCTCGCCCACGATCATCCCCTCGTACACCTGTTCCCCCTCGCCGATGAAGAAGATCCCCCGGGACTGCAGGTGGAAGATGGCGTACGCCGTCGCCCGCCCCGTCCGGTCGGCGACCAGCACTCCATTGCTCCGCTCGGGGATCGGCCCCCCCCAAGGCTCATAGCCGTCGAAGAGGTGGTTCAGCAGCCCCGTGCCGCGGGTCAGCGTGAGGAACTCCGAGCGGAAGCCGATCAAGCCCCGCGACGGGAGGCGGTACTCCATCCGGACGCGCCCCTGCCCCGGGTTGACCATCTTCGTCATCTTCGCCCGCCGCTCACCCAGCGCCTGCGTCACCGCCCCGAGGTGCGCGTCGGGAACGTCCACGAAGAGCGCCTCGACCGGCTCGAGGACCGCCCCCCCTTCCGTCTTCGTGACCACCTCCGGCCGGGAGACCGAGAGTTCGAACCCTTCCCGCCGCATCATCTCGATGAGGATCGCCAGCTGGAGCTCCCCGCGCCCCATCACCGTGAAGGCGTCGACCCCCGAGAAGTCGATCCGCAGGGATACGTTCCCGAGGAGCTCCTTCTCCAGCCGGGCGCGGACCTGCCTCGAGGTGACGAACTTCCCCTCCTTACCGGCGAACGGGGAGGTGTTGATCGAGAAGACCATCGACACGGTCGGCTCGTCCACCGCGATGCGGGGGAGTGGCTTCGGCGCTTCCGCGTCGGAGATCGTGTCCCCGATCGTCACGTCCTCCATCCCCGCCAGCGCCACGATGTCCCCCGCGGTCGCCTCGAGGATCTCCGTGCGGCTCAACCCTTCGTACCCGTACAGCAGCGCCACCTTGACCTTCTTCACCACCCCGCCGATCCCGCACAGGGAGACGATCTCCGCGGCGCGCAGCGTCCCTTCGAATACCCGCCCGACGGCGAGCCGCCCAACATAGTCGCTGTAGTCGAGGTTGGTCACCAGAAACTGGAGGGTGCCCGACGGGTCGCCGGTGGGCGGCGGGACATGGGAGAGGATCGCGTCGAAGAGGGGCTGCAGGTTCCGTCCCGCTTCCGCCCCGCGGACGGCCGCCGTCCCCACCCGGGCGTTCGTCATCAGGATCGGGAAGTCGAGCTGATCCTCGGTGGCGTCCAGATCGATGAACAGGTCGTACACCTCGTCGATCACCTCGTCGATCCGCGCGTCGGGCCGGTCGATCTTGTTCACGACGAGGATGACGGGGAGCTCGCGCTCGAGGGCCTTCTTCAGGACGAAGCGGGTCTGCGGCAGGGGGCCCTCGGAGGCGTCCACCAGGAGAAGGACCCCGTCCACCATCTTCAGCGTCCGCTCGACCTCGCCGCCGAAGTCGGCGTGTCCCGGGGTGTCCACGATGTTGATCTTGACGCCCCGGTAGACCACGGCGGTGTTCTTCGCCATGATCGTGATCCCCTTCTCCCGCTCCAGATCGATGGAGTCCATCACCCGGTCGATGACCGCGGCGTGGGCGCTGAAGATGCCGCTCTGCCGCAGCATCGCGTCGACCAGGGTGGTCTTCCCGTGGTCGACGTGGGCGATGATCGCGACGTTGCGGATGCCGGCGGGGGTCGGTTTCAAGGGAAAGCGGAGTACCTTCTACGCGAAGGAGCGGGCGAACAGGTCGCGGATCGCCTTCCGGCCGCTCTCCTCGAGAAAGCGGGTTCCCATGCCGGCGAAGCAGGGGTTGCCGATGCGGATCGCCTGCCCGCCAGGCGGGTCGATCCAGCGATCCTCCTTCCAGGTGAGCCAGGCGCCCTTCCCCTGGTCGAAGACGAAGATCGGCTTGTTGCACAGCTTGGCGAACTCCGCCCCCCACCCGGTGCCGCCCTTGACGGTGCCGTCCGGGAGGACCGCGCCGATCACGTAGATCTCGCGGCCGGAGTTGACCTGGTACCAGATCGTCTGCAGGACCTTCCGGATCGTGGGGGCGTCGGTGTAGGAGCGGTTGAGGAGACGCGACACGTAGGAGAGGCTCACGTCACCTCTCTCCAGCTCTTCCCGGGAGAGGACGCGTACCCCGCGGGACCGTGCGACGGCGCGCCCCTCGAACGTGAAGTTGATCTCCTCGATCCCGTGACGCTCCGCCTGCGCGCCGAACTCCGCCTCGGCGCCAACGGCCCCGCCGCTATAGAGGACGCACTCCTCCTTCTTGAGCATCGCACACTCCTTTTGGTGGATGGGTAAACCGGCACCACTATAGCACGTTATCGGCTGCGCTTTACCTCACTCCGCCCTTCTCCTCCGGCGACTCCGCCGGACCCACCCGTTGCGAGCCGCTTCCCTCCGGGCTACTTCGGCAGCAGCGCGGTCGTGAGTTCGGGGATGTAGGTGATGACGAGAACGCCGGCGAGGAGGAGGAGCAGGAACGGGACGATCGAGCGGCAAACTTCGCCGAACGGTTTTTCGAACCGGTAGGCCGACATGAAGAGGTTCATCCCCGCCGGGGGCATCAGGAACCCGAGCTCGAGGTTCGCAAGGAAGATGATCCCGAGGTGCACGGGATGGATGTCGTACGCGGCGGCGAGGGGGGCGATGATCGGGACGACGACCACGATCGCCGAGAAGATGTGCATGAAGCAGCCGACGACCAGCAGGAACCCGTTCAGGACGAGGAGAAAGGTGATCCGGGAGTGGATCGTCTGCCGGACCCACTCGAGGATCGTCTGCGGGACGCCGGCGTCCACCATGTACCCCGTGAGTCCCGTCGCCGCGGCGAGGAGGAGGAGGAACCCCCCGACCAGCCGCGTCGATTCGGTCCCCGCTTCGGACAACAGCTTCCGCGGGCCGACGTCGCGGTGGATGAACACCTCGACGCAGATGGCGTACAGGACCGTCATCGCCGCCGCCTCGACGGTCGTGGCGATCCCCCCGAAGATCCCGATAAGTACGATCGCGGGGAGGAGGAGGTCCCACTTCGCCTCCCACGCCGCGGCGCCGAGTTCGCCGAGGGAGAAGGAGGTCCGCCGCGCGCGCGCGCGCACCCCTCCCCGGACGGCCCAGCCCGCCATGATCAACGAAAGGAATACGCCGGGCAGCAATCCCCCGAGGAACATCTTGTCCACCGCGATCCCCGCGACGACCGCGTACAGGATCACCGGCAGGCACGGCGGGAAGAGGAGACCGAGGGAACCGGAGGAGGTGAGGAGACCGAGGGAGAACCTCCCCGGGTACCCCTCCGCGAGAAGCGTCGGGAGCAGGATCCCCCCCAGCGCGACGATGGTGACCCCGGAGGCGCCGGTGAACGTCGTGAAGAAGGTGCACACGATCACCGTGACCACGGCGATCCCCCCGGGCATCCATCCGACGATCGCCCGGAAAAAACGGACGAGACGCCGCGAGACGTTCCCCACCGTGAGGACGTACCCCGCGAAGGCGAACAGGGGGATCGTCGGAAGGGTCGGGGAGGTGACGAGACGGTAGATCTCGGCGGAGATGGATGCCAGGGGCACGTCGATGTGGCGGAAGAGGAGGACCGCCAGCCCGCCGAGGGCGACGAAGAGAGGGGCCCCGAGGACGACCGCGACGAGGAGGGTGACGATCGCGGCCGCGAACGGCGAGCTCCCGAGGGTGAGCCCCGATGCGACGAACGCCACGCCGGCGACCGTGGCGGCGGCCGTGGCCGCGCGGGTGCCCCATCCCCCGGAGACGCCGCGGAGGAGGCGCCACGCGATGAGGGTGAATCCCGCCGGGATCACCGCCTCCGCGAGCCACAACGGGAGGAACGGGACCACGGAGTGCCGGTCGGCCCACTCCGCCCGGACCAGCTGGAATCCCGACCAGGCGAGGAGCAGGGAGATGGCGGCGGAGACCGCCGCGGTGAAGGCGGACACGATCCGTCGGTACGGCTCCGGAAACCGGTCCCCGAGACGACCCAGGGAAAGGAGCCGGCCGTCCCGGGCCGCGATCGCCCCCCCGAGGCAGCCGATCCAGAGGGTCGCATGCTGGACGAGGGTGTTCGAGCCGGGGATCCCCGTGCGCCAGAGGCGGCGGCCGACGATCTCCAGAAGCGGGAGCAAGGCCATCCCGACGAGGATGGCGATCGAGATCCCGTTCTCGACACGGTCGGCCAACGTCGCCGGGGGCCGATCCCCTGCGAACGCAACTTCGGGAGGAGCCTCCAACGTTACCGGGACCCGCCCTTCCCCCCGCGTTGCGCGGCGCGATACTCGTCACGGTACTTCTTCACCGCGTCGAACGCCTCCGCCGGCATGACGTTCCCGCGGATCCGGGGGTGGATGTCCTCCACCATCTTCCGCCACTGGGCCTGCACTCCGGGGGGCACATCGTGGATCTTGAGGCCGTTCTTCACCATCACCCCGGTCGCCTCCTGGTTCAGGCGCCGGATCTCCACGCGGAGCTTCCGCCCCGCGGCGCCGGACGCCTCCAACAGCTTCGACCGAAGCTCCGCCGGGATCTTCTCCCACGTCCGTTTCTCGATCACGGTGGCCCCCGTCAGCGGCGCGTACCGGAGGTTCGCCATGTTGGGCGCCAGGCCGAACCACTGGAAGGCCAGCGACGCGAGGGGGGTGCTGCTGAAACCGTTGACCATCCCCGTCTGCAGGCTGGGGAGGAGGTCGCTCGTGGAAAGAGGGACGGGGTGGAACCCCGTCTCCTTGTACAGCTGCAGCAGGGTCGTGTCCCCCGACCACATGAAGAGCTTCAATGCCTTGGCCTCCGCGGGCGAGACGACCGGCGCCTTCGAGAAGAAGTGGACCCACCCCGCGTCGCCCCAGTTCAGGACGACGAATCCCTTCTCCTCCAACCGCTTCTCGAGGACGGGGGCGTACCGGTCGCGGACGTAGTCGAACTCTTCGTCGGAGGCGTACATCATCGGGATGTGCAGGGCATAGAAGGACTTGTCCAGGTAGGCGAGCCCGATGCCGGTGATGGCGGCAGCCTGGATCTGGCCGACCCGCATCTTGCGGATCATCGCGTCCTCGTCCCCGGCGACGCCGCCCGGGTAGATCCGCAGCGTGACCGCCCCGCCGGACGCCTTCCTCCACTCCTCCCCCATCTCCTGCAGGACGCGATACCAGGAAGACCCTTCGGGTGCCAGGGTCGCCATCTTGACGACCGTGGGCGCCGGGATCGCAATCCCCGGCGCCGACAACGCGGCCGCCGCGAGCAGCAGAAACGCCGCCGCGCATCTAATCGAGGAACAGATCATCCGCCCTCCCTTTCAACCAGCGCGCGCGGCGCTGGGATACGAGATTGCTCATCCGATGCTCCGGAGCCGAGGCGCGCGCGTCGAAGGCGAGCGCCCGGTCGAGGAGGTCCAGGAACTCCACCCGGTTCTGGGTCCGGACCGACACCGTTTCGGCGAAGGTGACCATCGGCGAGACCTTCTTCCCCCCCGACAGCGTCACCGCCCGGTCGAAGTGGCGCCGCGCTTTCTCGACCGAACCCCCCATCGCCTCGGGGCGCCCCCCCTCGAAGGCGACGAAGAATTCGTGGACCGCACCGTCGTCATACCGCTCGTCCAGCGCGAGAGCCCGGCGCATCAGCGCCTCGGACCGGGGCAGATCCGCCAGGAGCGTCGGGTCGTCCGGCGACGTCGCGATGGCGAGGCTCCATGCGGCGGCCGTCCAGTACAGGAGGGGAAGATCTTCCTCTCCGGCCTGCGCGGCCGCACCGGGCGGATTCCGCGACAACGCTTCGGTAAAACCGTCCCTCCCCACCGAGAGGCCCCGGACCCCGTAGTCCCTCGCCCGAAGCAGGAGCCGGCGCGCACGCTCCATTCCCGCCCGGCGCACCGGGGGATCGGGAGACTCCACGGCATCCTGGCGGACAAAAGCGGCGCCATACTGCGTGAACCCTTTGCAGAGCGCCGAGAGCAGACCTTTGTGATCCGGTTGCGACGCCAGGAGCGACTCCATCGCCTTCAGGGCGAAGGGGACCGCGTCGCGGACCAGTTCCGGGTCGTCGTCCCTTGCGAAGGCATCACCGCCGGAGGAGACGGCGTCGGCCACCCGGGAGGCCACGTACGCGCGCGGGGAACAGGCGAGGAGAACGCCGGCCGCCAGGAACAGGAAGGAAAGACGCTTCACCGGCACCCGTCACTCCGCCCGGGAGCCGTCCCAGACGCCCAGGAGCTCCCTCACTTTCTTGCCGAGGTCCTGCCGGCGGAACGGCTTCTGGAGGAAGCCGCCGAACCCCGCGGCGACGATCTCGCGAATTCGCCCGCTCTCGTCGTACCCGCTGACCAGGATGGCGGGCACCCTCGGGGCGATCCTCTGCATCTGCGCAAGAGCGGCCTCCCCGGTCAGACGAGGCATCACGAGGTCGAGGATCACGAGGTCGATCTCCGCGGCGCGCTGCCGGAAGATCTCGACCGCCTCGACCCCGTCCGTCGCCTCCGTCACCTCGTACCCGAGGGTTTCGAGCATCGCGCGGACGACGCCGCGGACATCCGGCTCGTCGTCGGCCAGCAGCACCCGTCCGGCGCCGGCCGGTTGGCCCTCCGCGGCGCGCCTCTCCTCCTCCGCGGGAACCGCGCTCACCGGGAGGAGGACGGTGCACGTCGTCCCCTCGCCCACCCGGGAGGCGACGCGGATCTCACCGCCGTGGTTGTCGACGATCCCCCGGATCGCGGCCAGCCCCATCCCCCGGCCGACGCTCTTCGTGGTGAAAAAGGGGTCGAAGATCCGGTCGATCGTCTTCGCGTCGATCCCGGGCCCGGTGTCCGACACCTCGAGGGCGACCCTTCCGTACCCGGGCTCCCGAAAGGTCCGGACGGAGAGCCGGCCCCCGGCCGCCATCGCCTCCGAGGCGTTGAGGCAAAGCCCCATCACGACCTGCTTCAACTGGGCGATGTCGACGTGGACCGGCGGCAGCGCATCGTCGCATTCCGTCGAGAGTTCGACACCGGGTGGAAGGGACGTGCGTATCGCCGGCAAGGTTTCCGACAGGATGCGCCGGAGCGGGACCGAAACGGGCGTGTACTTCCCCTGGCGGGAATACGCAAGGAGCTGGCGGGTCAACTCCGCCGCGCGGTTCGCCATCCGCTCGATCATGTCGAGGTAAGGGCGGGCCTGCGGATTCCCCCCGGCGTGCATCGCCAGCAACTCCAGCGCACCCTGGATCCCCGCGAGAACGTTGTTGAACTCGTGGGCGACGCCGCCGGCAAGCATCCCGATCGTGGAGAGCGCCTGGCTCTCCGCGAGACGGGCCTCCAATCTCCTTCGCCCGGAAATGTCGCGGGTGACGCGCAGCACACGCCGCTCCCCTTCCGGACCTTCCCGGAACGAGGTCGACGACGACTCCACGTCGACGAACCGCCCGTCGGCGCGCCTCATCCGGTAAGGGAGGGGAGCCTCCGGCTTCTCCCCGCCGGCGGTGCGGCGGATCTCTTCGACCACCTTCTTCGCGTCGTCGGGGTGGAGGAATCCCTCGACGGGGGAGCCGTTCATCAACTCCGGTCGGATCCCCAGCATCGAAAGGGACGCCGGACTCGCGTAGAGGATGCGCCCGTCGGGATCGTGGAGGGAAATGATGTCCGGGGAGTGCTCCGTGAGGAAGCGGTACCGCGCCTCGGAGGCACGAAGCCGGTCTTCGGCCCGCCGGCGTTCCAGCGCGGCAGAGAGGATCGCCGCCACCAGGTCCATCGCGGCCAGGACCTCGCCCCCCCACGGCTTCGGAGGACCGGAAACGTGAAGGGCCACGAATCCGAGCAGGCGGGTTCCGAACCGGAGAGGGGTGAGGAGTGCGGAACCGACCGGGAACCCCTCCAGCAGCCGTTTCAGCGAATCCGACGCCGGAAGGAGGGTGAGATCGTCCGCCTGGATCCTCCCCTCGGTCCGCATCCGGTCGAGGAGCCGCTCGAGGGCGGGGCCGGCCCGATACGCCTCGCTCAGATGGGGAAGCGACCCCGAACCCGCCGCAGGAGAAATCGTCTCCGATCGCTCATCCCGGGAACTCAAGAAGAGGCAACCGCCGTCGGCGCCGCTCAAGGCGAGAATCTCCCGGCACACCTCGTTCAGGAGTTCATCGAAGGCCAAACCGAGGGCGCAGATCCGCGCGATCCGCGGCACGGCCGAGAGCGGGAGATCCCGCGAAGGGGATCCGGGACCTTTTCGGGCGCTTACAGGAAACGGGATCGCGCTCCCCACCGGGACCTCCTCAGGAAATCAATCCGGTAATTATATCGCTGTCCGTTCCCAAGGATCATCGGGTCAACCGGCGGAGACGCTTTTCAGCCGCCCCTCGACGGCGGCGAGGAGTTTCCGGTGCGAATCGAGAAAGCTCTTCACCCCCTCGTCCTCCAGCCGGGCGCAGACCTCCTCGATGCCGGTCTCCATCAATGCGTAGTCGTCGAGGACCGACTTCGCGTCGGCGCCGGCGCCGGACAAGGCGTCCGCCACCACGCCGTGATCCCGGAAGGCGTCCATCGTCTGCGGCGGCATCGTGTTCACCGTCCCGGGGCCGATCAGCTCCTCGACGTACTTCACGTCGGAGTATTTCGGGTTCTTCGTCCCCGTGCTTGCCCACAAGGGGCGCTGCGCCCGCGCGCCGCGCGCCGCAAGGGAGATCCATCGCGGCGTACCGGAGATCGCGAGGAACCTGTCGTACGCCGCCCGCGCGCTGGCGACCGCCGTCTTCCCGAGCAGGGAGAGGGCGGTCTCCGCCTTCGGCGATCCGGGCCACCGCTCCGCCGTCGAGAGGAGCAGGGCGTCGACCGCCGTGTCGATCCGGGAGACGAAGAAGGACGCGACCGACGCGACCTCCCGCGGGTCCCCGCCGGTGGCGAGGAGCCGCTCCAGGCCGCGCAGGTAGGCGTCGGCCACCTCCTCGTACCGCTTCACCGAGAAGATCAGCGTGACGTTCACCGGGACCCCGGAAGCGATCGTCTCCTCCACGGCGGGGAGCCCCTCCCTCGTGCCGGGGATCTTGATCATCACGTTGGGCCGACCGACGGCGTCGAACAGCTCCCGGGCCCGGGAGATCGTGGCCTTCGTGTCGCGCGCAAGATCCGGATCGACCTCGAGCGAGACGTACCCGTCGTCCCCCCCGGAAGCGTCGTACACGGGGCGAAGCACGTCCGCGGCAGCCCGGATGTCGTCGGTGACGATCGCCTTGTACGCCTCGGGCAGCGGCGTCCCCGCCCGGGCAAGGGAGCGGATCTGCGCGTCGTAGTCGTGCCCCGAGGAGACCGCCTTCTCGAAGATCGTCGGGTTGGA
>Ga0209253_10004766_pt1 | contig 11794 bp, 11 predicted proteins | sample FrelakmetBRP12BR_FD_187145 | JGI IMG/M metagenome (GOLD analysis project Ga0209253, IMG submission 187145) | Freshwater lake sediment microbial communities from the University of Notre Dame, USA, for methane emissions studies - BRP12 BR (SPAdes)... | ecosystem: Environmental > Aquatic >...
CTGCGGCATGCACATAGACTTGCGAATTTCGCAGACAAGTGAGAACTGGAAAGCCAGTATCTTGCAAGAACGCATTGAGGGTATCCAGAGATCGCGCGCGCACGTCTACCCGAGTACCAACCATAGCAACGAAAGCACGCTCTTTACGAATGGCTTTTTCTTCGCGTAGCGCTTCAAGAAAATCGCTTGTAGCGCCAATATCAAAAGCAGACGCCTGTATCGGCACTAACACCCAATCCGCTTGTTTAATAGCTTCAGTTAGTTTCTCTCCGTGTAATCCAGCAGGAGAATCAATTACTACCCACTCAGCGCTTGAGTCCTTGCTGTTCTGAGTGCGTCCGTCAATGCCTAGGATACGAGGCAGAATTTCCGAACGTCGCTTGAGCCAGTCCAAGGCAGATTGCTGTCGATCCAGGTCGGACAATACAACACGCCGTCCCCGCGAAGCAAAGTGTCCTGCAAGATTTGTAGCTAATGTTGTTTTACCGCTACCCCCTTTAGAATTTGCGATCAGAACCGTGCGCATAATAATAACTCCTTCAGTTTATATTCAGTCTTTTATCATAAATGAATAACCTAAGTTATTGTTACTAATCTCAGGAGGAAATAATTATTTCAAAAGACGACTTGTCAGCATGGCTATCAAGGATAAAACTGGCGACAGAGAATTATTTGTGGCGTGTAAATACTTAACTAAGCAATGCAAGATCAAGTCTTGTGTTTTAAATTAATTTGAAGCCTTTTTTCACGCCATTCCTTAAGCTGCTCATCATCTAGTTCGAGTTGAATAGCTAATGCTTCGGTCATAGTAAGTTTTTTATCATCCGCTCTTCTAGTTAATTTTCCACGCATTCTACTTTGCAGTTTCTCAACTTCTTCCTCTGTTAATTTTTTTGCTTTTTCAATGTACTTTTCACTAGCTGTTTTGATCTTCAATCTAACTCTCCTAGCCAAAGCGATCTTATCAACACAAAATTATCAAGAGTATAAGCTGAAGTACATTTTCAATGTGTTACAAATTTATGAAAATGCATTTGTACAAAGATTTTAGCTGATTAGCCAAGACTCAACTAAATTACGTTATAAACTAGTTAGTAAATACAATTCTAACTTCAAAATATCTACCGAATAAATCCAGTCCGTTTTTTACAATTGAATAAATTAAATTTAGCATTGATCAAATGTCATAATTTGAATATAAAGTGTCATTAAAATTTAGCCGCTTTAATGTAAAAAAACACTTAATAATCCTATTCAATAATTTTGTCGGATTTCTATTGCAAGCACTTCATGACGTTTTAAAAAAGCGCAGCCCTCAAGTTTGGGTTACTAAACTACTCATTGCAGCGAATGTGATAGTGTTTGTTGCCATGCTGGTTGATGGTGCCGGCATATGGCACTCCGCAAATAGCGTTCAGCTTGCTTGGGGAGCCAATTTTGGTCCTGCCATGCCTAGTTCAAATCAAGCGCATTGGTAAGATCACCTACAAAAGGTCTCACTCCATCAATTGATTGTAAATCGAATCTTCGGGTAATGAATTTGATAATTGAACCAGTATCATAGACAGTATGGTCAATATAATTTCGTTTAGCGAATGGCGAAATGATTATTGCTGGAATACGTGTTCCTGGACCCCACCGATCCCCTTTTGGTGGTGAAACATGATCCCAGAACCCTCCGTTTTCATCGTAAGTCACAATAATGACTGTGGAATTCCATTGTGTGCTAGCCTGGATTTTTTCTATTACATTAGCTATATGCTGATCACCTGACAATATGTCGGTATAGCCTGGATGCTCATTGTTTGCACCAGCAGGCTTATAAAATGAAACCGCTGGGAGAATGCCCTTTTCAACATCTTGAATCAATGTAGAACCATCGAACAGATGCGTGACTCTTTCTTGAGTGCCAGGTGCAAAATTTTTGAAATAGTTAAATGGCTGGTGATGTGCTTGAAATTTTAACGATCCCTCTTGGTTCGAGTAAATAACTTTACGCGTTGCCTCTGGAGCTTGCATCCCATCAATTTTCGCCGCATCCCATCCACCAGCGTACCACTTCCAGCTTATTTTCTTTTCGGTCAAGGCATCACCAATTGTTCTGTTGGTTTGGGGAGGTAGGGGATTTTTACGGCTATCTGCAAAAGCTGCTTTCTCGATACTTTCTGGCAAAATACCACTGGGTTGATACGATGGCTGTGTTGTATTGACGGCATAACCATCAGGCGTCACGGCATTATCTGCCACATATCGAGGTGCGCCTAAAAGAGCGCTGCTAGGAGAGTTTTCTGCTCTCAACAAATGACCCATGTCATCCAGTTTAATCCGCATGCTATCTGGTGCGTTCTTAAACTCAGGGATACAAGCGCAAATAAGGTACATGTGATTCAGAAAGGATCCACCAAATGCACCCATAAAAAAATTGTCAGCAAGTGTATATTTTTGAGCAAATTTCCACATGGGCAGGCTAGATCCATCGTAATAACCCATGGCTAATCCTCCCCCATCAGAAACAGATGCAAAACGATTATTATTGCCATTATTAATTTGTTCTTGATTTTGATAAAATCGATGAACCAGATCGCGGGTTTTGTCAGAAAGTTGATGTCCTTCACCCAAGTCATTTAACTTAAATGGCTGATTAATCATTAAACTGGGGTAACTAATGTCAGGTTGGTCTGGTTTACTTGATTTATTTTTTTCGAGCCAAACTGGAGGTAAATTCGGCAATACTTGTCCGTTTGTGTCTAATTGCTCTTTGCTTTCACTAGAAGCATATTTAACTCCTTTCGCATTTGGGAACTCGCCATAAAGATTATCAAAGCTTCTGTTTTCAGCATAGATAACAACAATGTGCTGAACTTTATTTAACCCAGTTAGAATGTTATTCTGTTGAGGAGTAGAGGAAATGTGAGCGCATCCGACACCTAAACATCCTACTAGGCATAAAACCCATGAATGAATCAGTATAGAAATTCCTGTATTTAAGTATCTCATTTTAATGTTAAACAAGCTCAAAAAAACCAACCGAAGTAAAACTCCAAATCCGATGTACATTTTTCATACCTTAATGAATGAGATATATTTTTTATATATAAATCAATTGTTATGGCTTGGGTGTCAATCTTAGGTAAATAATAAATCGAAAAATAAATCAAATTGACTAATAAGTTATTGGTAAATGCAATAAAATATAGTGTTGGTTTATCCGCGCTCTATTTGTTTCATAGTAACTGTAATTTTAATTAAGAATTAAATGGCATATACACAAAATAATCAAAAAGCACTTCTGCAAAGGCGTCGAAATCTAAGCAATATGATCCAGCAGGTTCTGGATGGTGCTGCTGTTATTGGAGTCACATGGTGGCTTGTTCGGCATCATTTCTATTATATTGGCGGAATAACAACTCCCTATATTATTATGTTGTTGATATTGCTTGGTATTCTGGCAATAACATATGACAAATTTGCCATTTACAGAAGTAATGGACTATTTGCTGATAAGGCACTCGACCTGTTAAAAGCATGGACGCTTACTTTCCTGCTGCTCGTGGTATTGGCGTTTCTAGCAAAGCAAACTCAGGTTTATTCCAGATACTTGATTGGCGAACTCTTTGTATTTGGCTACCTTGCCCAGTTGTTTATACACGCCCTACTTAGAGTGATTTATAAAAAAGTAATTCTGCACTCTCAACAAAACGAAAAAGTGCTTATCGTCGGTCAAAGTCGATTGGCCTATTACCTACAAAATAAAATCTCCGGCAATCCGTGGATCGGTGAACAAGTTGTCGGGTTCATACGGCTGCCCGATGACGATATTCCAGCTTCTGGAAGAAAAGCATCCGGAAGAAAACGCGATCCAGAATTATTGGGCGACATTAAAGATTTACCCAACCTGATTGACCAACACAATATTAGCATGATCTATATTGTGACCCCGCTTAAATCATCAAAAGCTCTTGAAGACATCTACATGAATACATTGGATAAGCATGTCTCCATTCATTGGATTCCTGATATTTTCTCACTCCGCTTAGTCAATCACAGTGTTAGAGAGATTTCTGGAATTCCTGTGATTACCCTTTCAGAAACTCCGTTAATTGGTACGCGCCTGCTTCTGAAAGAAATAGAAGATAAATTGTTATCCTTCTTAATATTGATCGCAATTAGTCCGATACTACTTCTTGTAGCCATTGCGGTTAAGCTGGATAGTCCTGGCCCAATATTTTTTAGACAAAATCGCGCTGGCTGGAGTGGTAGGTCTTTCAAGATATGGAAGTTTCGCAGTATGTACGTTCATCAAGAAGAGGCCGGGAAGTTAAAGCAAGCTGAAAAAAATGATAGCCGAATCACCCGAGTGGGAGCCTTTATTCGCAGAACCAGTCTTGATGAACTGCCGCAGATATTCAATGTTTTGGCTGGAGACATGTCTTTAGTTGGACCACGACCACATGCTGTGCAACATGATGCAGAATATTCTCAAAGAATTTTTGATTATTTTGCGCGACATCACATTAAACCAGGCATCACTGGTCTCGCTCAGGTGCGCGGGTTAAGGGGTGAAACAAAAGATATAAATCAAATGGTTCTGCGTATCGAATCAGATATCGAATATATCAACAAATGGTCTGTTTGGCTGGATATTACTATAATATTACGTACAGTATTCGCAGTCGTGGGTAAAAACGCCTACTAATATGACCCGAGAAAAACTATAAAATCACTTCACCGTAGCCTTGAGGGTTATTAGATTGCCAACGCCACGTATCTCGGCACATTGCATAAATATCAAGTTTGGCTCGCCAACCCAATAATGACTCCGCAAGACTTGGGTTTGCATAACAAGTAGCAATGTCCCCTTGCCGACGCGCAACAATACGATACGGCACAGCCTTGCCACTAGCCCTTTCAAACTCACGCACCAATTCAAGCACACTACACCCTTTGCCAGTTCCCAAATTAACCGTTATCAATCCTTGATGATTATCTAATGCCCGCAAGGCCGCCAGATGTCCAAGCGCCAAATCTACCACATGGATATAGTCACGAACGCCTGTACCATCTATCGTAGGATAATCAGATCCAAACACACTAAGTTCAGCCAAGCGACCAACAGCAACCTGCGATATATAAGGCATCAGGTTGTTTGGTATACCATTTGGATCCTCCCCAATCATGCCACTCTCATGCGCCCCGACAGGGTTAAAATAGCGCAGAATTGCTATTTTCCATTCTTTATCCGATGCTGAAAGATCTCTATAGATTTGTTCTACCATAAGCTTAGATCGTCCATATGGATTGATTGGACCTAGAGGGGAATCCTCACGGATTTGTGAATCAATCTGAGCATCATATACTGTAGCAGACGAGCTAAACACAATGCGCTTAACACCAAACTCAGACATTATTTCTGCTAATGCTATACTGCCAAAAACATTGTTATCATAATAAGTGAGAGGCATTCTGACAGACTCACCTACCGCCTTATGTCCTGCAAAGTGAATGACCGCACTAATATCATGCTGCGAGAACAATTCGCGCAAACATGTGCGATCACGAACATCGCCATGCTTAACTGTTATTGGGCGCCCAGTTAGTTTCTCTACGCGCCTGAGGGATTCCACCTTGCTATTGCTAAAGTTATCTAATACAACAACATCAAAACCAGCATTCAACAGCTCAAGACAAGTATGTGAGCCAATGTATCCCGCCCCGCCAGTAACTAGTATATTCATATTAAAAATCCGGGGAATTTATAGTTAGCTTAACCTACAGATATTAGTATTTTGATTATGCGAGTACACCGAATTCTGCTCTATCTTGCAAAACTTCGTTCACCAATTCCAAGTTAATTTTTTTAGCACCGCTGGAAAACCCATACACCAACACCATATCACACAGTATATTGATACTTCTTGGAACTCCCTTACTTACTTCCGCAATACGTTCAATCGCATGAGAGGTAAATAGACTTCTTTCACACCCCGCAACCTTAAGGCGATGCTCAATATATTTTGCAACTTCAACTGGTCCCAAAGGCGGAATAAAAAAATCAACAGCAACACGCTGGAAAAATTGCTGCATATCAGGTCTGCGAAGATGCTCTCTTAATTGAGGTTGCCCAACCAATATAATTTGAAGCAACTGATCCTTATCCACATTAATATTAGAGAGCATTCGTAAAGCCTCTAGTGCACCAGGACTCAGATTCTGAGCTTCATCTACAATCAGGACTACTCTTTGTCCCGCAGCATAACTGGAAATTAAAAATTGTTGAAAAGCATCAAATAATTCCAGCTCTGATAATCCTGCGTATGGTTGCCCAAAAGCCAGCATGATCCAACCTAACATATCATCAATTTTCTGGTGGGTGTTATAGACGATGCCCACCGTGATGTCAGAATCAATATTATTAAGCAGATGACGAACCAGTGTCGTTTTCCCGCAACCTATTTCACCGCAGATTACAATAAATCCAGCGCGATTCGAGATACCGTATTCAAGCATAGCGTAGGCCATGCTATGTCGTTGCCCAAAAAATAGAAAATCTGGATCAGGTTGAATAGAAAATGGTTTTTCTTTCAACCCATAAAATTCTTCATACATACTGAGAAATACTTTCTAAATTTTTAAATATATCACTATTCTAACAGAAAGCGACTCCCTCTCGAGGCAGGGCAAAACTGAATGTTGTAAAACATATCATTCAAGGCTAATATTTAATCTAATGAATTGATCTGAACTACCCTATGCATCCGCATTAACCTAAGTATAAAAGCAGGGTTACCTAACACATACCGCTTATAAAGTCTTTTCGGCTCCAGCATTAATCTGTATAACCATTCAAAACCAAGTTGCCTTATCCACTTTGGTGCCCGTTTGATCTTGTTGCCCATGAAATCAATAATAGCGCCGCCACATACCACCAATGTGGTCATGCGAGTGTCACGTATCAATGCAGCTATTTTTTCCTGCTTCGGCATACCCATACCAAGCAAAATCAAGTCCGGCTTGTATTTTGCCGCTAAATCAACATAGACCTGCTCAGGATCAAAACCGTGATGCAAAGATACAACTTTTACCCCATATTTAGACTGGGCAAGTGATACTGCCTGACTTAAATAAGGTTCCTGCGTACCCCAGAAAGCCACTTGCCGACCACGATAAGATTCCAATAGCTTTGGAATAAAATCGGTGCCATTCATATTGAGCCCTTTTCTCATTGCAAGACGTGTAAACAGCATCGCCATGCCGGATCCGTCTCGCAACAGAATGTCAGCAGCACAAAGAGAGTTGAAAAACGTAGTATTCTTCACCACAGAATTCATTGCATATGAATTAACAAAACCAACGATCTTTGGTGAATTGAGGGTTGCCAATTCTTCAATAAGCAAATTTTCATCATCACAATTTCTAACTACTCTTGTCTTTCTAACCAGAGCGTACCATCGAACTTTCCATTCATTCATATCGCTCACCCATTCAGTCATTAATTCACGCATCATTCATCTCGCTTAGAACGCACCCAACTGACTTGGCGTTTAACTAGAAAATTAAGGTATACAGGTATTTTAAGCAGTGCATAAATAGGTGCATAACATAAACTTGCAAGTGAAATCACTTGTCGGCCAAATGCAGCCCAGGCAAGCATCACTGCTAGACCTAGCAAAGCCAGACAACTACTAGCAAGCCATAAAGCTAAAGTCATACCACTGGTAAGATACAATATGATGCTGATCACAAAAATAGCTGCACATAATAAGGTTAACAACGCCAAGGGCGGCACAATCAAATCTAATGCCAAAGCCAGAAGATTAAGGTTTGCTTTGCGTATAGCTTCAGCGAACAGGCCCGGCGCTTCACTCAAAATCACCCCAAGATGTCCATGCTCCCATCTGGTACGCTGCCCGCTTAAACCTTCGGTACTTAAAGGAAATACACTGGTTACAAGTGCCTCAGGTAAAAAAAGTGGGGGTTTGCCTGTTCGGCAAAAATCAATACCTAACTGAAGGTCTTCAACAATATGGCCGCTTGCCAGATTTGCCGTGCTGATATCTCTCCACAGGAAAGCCATTCCTGTACCCATTAACTGGCATGGCAAGCCAAGAAGTGCATACCCGGAAGGTCTCACCTGATCTTTCACTAACCAGGCAAATTCGGCAATACGGGTCTTCAATCCCGCGCCTTCTGGTGATTTCATTAAATATAATGATTGCACTGGTCTGCCGGATTCAATACAGGCAGCAGCGAGTTTATATAATGATTTAGCACCAACTTGACAGTCCGCATCGACAATAATGACAACTTCTGGAGGATTTTCTGCACAGTGACGTATACCAAAGTCCAGTGCATAACCTTTGCCGCGATCTTGTTGATTAAATCGCTCCACCACTTCCGCACCTGCTGTTCTGGCAATTGAAGCTGTAGCATCCGTGCAGTTATCTGCCACAACAATCAGTCGATCGCCCTGATTCAACTGAGACAGAACAGAGTTTATGGTCGATAGAATTAATACTTGCTCGTTGTGTGCTGGAATAATTACCGCAATGGACGGTCTTCGTGTTATCAGTTGGCGTGGCTTTAATTTGAACAATACCGAAAGCAACACTTGCGTGAATAGCACCAGAACCGGAACTAAAAGTACTGCCGCGATGATGATTAATAGAGTCTCGATGACATTCATACTGCATTGCCTCTAAATAACCTGGCTAGTTTTGAGGCTTCTACATCTATATCATGACGCAGTAATACTTGTAGTCGCGCAGCTTCTCCCATTTGTACTAATGCAGGGTTAGGCATAGATAATATAGATTGAATTGCATCCGCCAACGCTTCTACAGAACCTGCTTCAAAAAGCAAACCGCTTTTTTCGTGCTTCACAAGTTCAGGAATACCTGCCACATAAGTGGTAAGTACTGGACGACGTAAAGACATCGCTTCCATGATGACCACCGGCAAACCTTCGGCAAAACTTGGCAGCACCAATGCTCGTGAGGCTAATATTTCATCACGCACTTGATCACTGCTAATCCACCCGGTAATTCGTACGCGTGATGTTAGCTGATATTTCACCATTAACTGCTCAATTTCCGCGCGCATTTCACCATCGCCGGCTAATACCAGTTCAAAATCGACACCTCTATCAGCCAACATCTTCATGGCCTCAAGCAGCAACAATTGGCCTTTCTGTTCACAAAGTCGACCGACACATACAAGCTGAAGCTTTTCAGGAATTTCTGTCGATACGCCTTGGTAGAAAGCTGGCTCCAGGCCACAGTGTACAACTTCGACCTTATTCCAGTATGAATGTTCTACCCAGCGGAAAAGCTGACTACGCCCAAAGGAACTAATAGCAACTACAAAAGCTGAACGGCGTATTTTTTCACCCAAACCCAAAAACTGCGGCTTATCAAACTCTTCTGGTCCATGCACGGTAAAGCTGTATTCCGGCCCGCCCAATGCATTAGCCAACATCACAACTTCTGCAGAATTTGTGCCGAAATGCGCGTGAATGTGGCGCGAACTATGCACTTTTAGCCAAGGCAAGATAAGGCACGCCTCAGCAAGATAAATCAAATGATATGGCAAGGCGCGTTCAGCCTTCCAACCCATTTTGACTGCAAGCTTTAACCCACTGAAAAATTGCACTGGGTGAGTCAACAATACGCGGAAAACTGCCGTAAGCAACGGCAAGGCACCTTGCTGCAAAACATACTGGGTGCGCTCAAGTTCGCGTATGTCATCTTTATCGACTGCATCGCCATCCCAGCCACGAAGTGCAATCCTTTGAATATCAAAGCCCTGCCGCTCCAGCGCCAGGATTTCCCGGCGGATGAAACTGTGACTTACTTTTGGGTATTGGTTAATAAAATAACTGATTTGCATAAACTGACTACCATTAAATTTGCATTAAATAAATTGTGAATAACATCATAACTAATGCAAATTCCGGGCCATACCTAACAAAGCTTATCAATCAATTAGTTATACTGTTTGAGTAGCATAACTTTGATGAGAGTTTGACAATATCGTTAATTAAATGGCGTTGCAATGACTACTAAATTATCCGAGAACTTTGAAATTGCTTATGATCCACCAATAACCACTGCCGGAATGCCTACTGCACTTTTACCTGCAGGTATATTTTTAAGCACAACAGCATTGGCGCCTATATTGGCATGGTTACCAATGCTTACATTACCCAATATTTTAGCTCCAGCACCAATATCTACATGGCCGCCAATCACAGGAGGGAGGCTTCCCGAGCGCGTTCCAATAGTCACTTGCTGAAAAATCAGACAATTTGGTCCTATCACGGCATCTGGATGAATCACAATGCCATTGGGATGAGGTAATACCAAGCCGCCGCCAAGTTTACAGTTAAGCGGGATATCTGCGCCCGTAACTACACTCCAGAAACGGTAACGAAATACTGCAACTTTGCTAACTAATCTAATTAGTGGATTAGGCGAAGCTGAGTAATATTGATAACTGCGGATGCTGGCCAATAAAGATCGAGAAGGATCCCATGAAAAAAAGTTTTTTTTCTCACGGGACCAATCAGCAAGCTCCGCTGAAATGACGTCATGTTGCTGAGTTAGGTTGCTCATATGAATTATTTGTACTCAATCAATTTACCTTGTTTGCCGCTGTATAGACGCTGAAAAAATTTAATCTGACCTAGCATTTCAGGAAATTTTCCAAGTACAAGAAAAAATGCCATGATCCAAGGGTGCTTTCCCTGTGCAGAATTACGCCTTGCCAGCCTGATTATCTGGATTGGATAAATCAGTAAACAAAACATACCCCACTTAAAGTTGATAATGCCTATGATTAGCGTAATAAGCGGAATACCAAGCCCCCAAATCCAAGCGCGTCTTGATTCACTCACCCAGTGCCGCTCAGGTAGAGCGCCATGTAAATATGCGCCTTCTGCAAAGGCATGTCCAGCCCGCATGGTGCGTTTCCACCATTGGCCAAATTTTGTCATAGCTGCATCATGCAAAGTCATTTCCTGATCCAGTCGCCAGATTTTCCAACCCGCAGCTCTGAATCGTACACATAACTCAGGCTCTTCACCTGCAATCAAATCGGCACGAAAACCCTGCATATTTTCAACAGCCATGACACGCATCATGGCATCACCGCCACAAGCTTTTGCTTCGCCTATAGGTGTATTCCATTCCATATCGCACAACATGTTATAAGTCGTTTTGTCAGGATAGCGTTCACGCCGGCGTCCGCAGACTACTGCTATATCAGGTCGTGCATCAAGAAATATCACGGCGCTTTCTAGCCATGTCGCGATCACTTCACAGTCGCCATCTACAAACTGAACATACTCGGCAAGCGGATAAAGTTTTCTCATCCGCTTAAAACCTTCATTTCTGGCACGAGCAGCAGTAAATGGTACGGTCATATCCAAAGCCACGACTTCAGCAGCCTTGCTACGCGCCAGATTTACGGAATCATCCGTTGAACCAGAATCCACATAGACAAGCTGAGTCACTTGATCTGTCAAAGACTGCAGACAGCGTGCGAGACGATCTCCCTCATTGCGACCAATAATGACTACCGCTACTCGCGTAAGCATGTCTTTCATACCAACTCCATCCGATTGGCTGATTTTCTAGGTCTAATTATTGCAGGCACACCAACTGCAATTGAATTGTCTGGCACATTACAGATGACAACTGCATTTGCGCCAATCAATACATTGTCACCTATGCTGATCAGACCCAGCACTTTAGCGCCAGCACCAATATCGACGTTATTGCCAATGACAGGTGCACCG
>Ga0209253_10004767_pt1 | contig 11794 bp, 8 predicted proteins | sample FrelakmetBRP12BR_FD_187145 | JGI IMG/M metagenome (GOLD analysis project Ga0209253, IMG submission 187145) | Freshwater lake sediment microbial communities from the University of Notre Dame, USA, for methane emissions studies - BRP12 BR (SPAdes)... | ecosystem: Environmental > Aquatic >...
AAGACCCCAGGAACAGCAGCCGCTTCACGCCGTACTTCCACGCCAGGTGGATCACGTTGCTCTGGACGGCGAGGTTCTCGCGGATGAACTCGGCCGGGTAGGTGTCGTTGGCCAGGATGCCCCCCACTTTTGCCGCTGCGAGAAAAACATAGTCCGGCTTTTCCGCTTTGAAAAAAGCTTCAACCTCCGCCTGCCGCATCAGTTCGAGTTCTTTATGTGACCTGAGTACCAGGTTAGAATACCCTTCCGATTGCAGCTTTCTCGTGATGGCGGAGCCAACAAGCCCCTTGTGTCCGGCAACGAAGATGCGAGAGTCAGTTTCCATATGCACCCTAGTTTGAGGATAGAGGTTGGAGGTTAGAGGCAACTTCTCGTCAGGCTTGCCTTGTTCTACCCACGGTTCCGCGCAGGCTATTCACCAGGCCGTCGAGTTTTCTATCGATCACCTCGCAGCGGTTTCTGATTTCTTCTGAATCGCTCTCCGTGAATAAACCCCTTCTTCGGAACACCTCCGTCAGAGTCAATACTTCATACAACGACCCTTGCGCAATATGAAGATACTGGATGAACTCCTTCTTATATTGTCTGCCTTTCCCTTCAGCGATATTTTGCCCAGGGGAGACTACGGCTGCTTCCATTTGACCGATGAGTCTCAGAAATCGATTTGGTGGTAGGGTTTCCAGCAGACCAAGGATGAATTCAGCCAGATCGACGGATAGCCGCCATACCTCCAGTTTCTCGAAAGGGAAAACGTATTTTTCAATGTTTTGCCTCCAAATCTCAATGCCATGCAGCGTGCGAACCTCAGTGCTATGTTTCACATCCGAGATTTCAGTCGTTTTTGCCTCCAACCTCCAACCTCTAGCTTCCAACTGTGCTGTCACTCGTTACTGTAGTTGAGTACTCGGTAGCCGCTGTCTTTGCACAGTTGATCCCGGGATGCCTCTTCAAGATCAGCCTTCACCATGGTTGAAATCATCTCTTGAAAGGAAATCTTGGGCTCCCATCCCAGGATCTTCCTTGCTTTCGAAGCATCGCCCAATAATTCATCCACCTCTGTCGGCCTGAAATACCTTTGATCGACTTCGACAACCACATCCCCTGCTCGCAGGGCTCGCTTCCTAAAATCTGATGCGATTGCATCAGATTTTAGATGACGCGGCTTCGCCGCTCCCCCGATCACGACCCCCGAATTCCTCTCTCCCTGTCCGCCGTAGCCTCTGGTGGAGGAGGATGATCTCTGATCTCTAATCTCTGAAATAATTCCTCTCTCTTTAACTCCCTTTCCCTTCCACTGAATCTCTGCCCCGATCTCCCTGAAAGCCAGTCCCACAAATTCCCTGACGGAGTGGGATTCTCCGGTAGCGATCACATAATCATCCGCTTTTTTCTGCTGAAGCATGAGCCACATGGCTCTAACGAAATCCTTAGCATGCCCCCAGTCTCTTTTTGCGTCCAGGTTGCCTAGATAAAGTTTGTTCTGGAGACCCAGTTTCATCCGGGCCACCGCCCGCGTGATCTTACGACTGACAAAGGTTTCACCTCGAATGGGCGATTCGTGATTGAAGAGAATGCCGTTGCCGGCGAACATGTTGTAGGCTTCCCGGTAGTTCACACAAATCCAGTACGCATAGAGTTTGGCGACCCCATAAGGGCTCCTGGGATAAAAGGGAGTTTTTTCATTTTGGGGAACACTCTGCACCTTGCCGAAGAGTTCGCTTGTGGACGCCTGGTAGAAGCGAACGTGATCTGTCATGTCCAGTATCCGAATTGCTTCGAGCAATCGCAGTGTGCCTAGGGCGTCCGCATTCGCCGTGTACTCCGCTGTTTCAAAGGAAACCATGACGTGGCTTTGGGCGGCAAGGTTGTAGATTTCATCAGGCTGCACTTCCTGGACGATGCGTATGAGGTTGGTAGCATCCGCAAGATCGCCATAGTGCATGAAGAAACGCACGTTCTCCTCGTGGGGGTCCTGATAGAGATGGTCAACCCTGCCCGTGTTCAGGGAAGAGGACCTGCGCTTGATCCCATGCACTTCATATCCTCTCCCCAGGAGGTACTCAGCCAGGTACGCCCCATCCTGCCCCGTGATTCCCGTGATCAGTGCCTTCTTCATGACGCTTCCTTTCGGTCATTTGCGATTCTTGTTCCGGATGGAATCGTCCGATACCAACCCGGTGACCGCGGTGATAATGAATCGAATTCCTCTTTAACCGGAGGGAAAACATTCACTCCGACAAAGAATCAAACAGGCAGGTAATCGTAAATCCGTTCTTGCATACTCCTGTTGGACTCTCAAATTATTAGGCAGAGACCCACACCACTGCCCGGAGTAGGCAAACCACTTATCCAGGAGCCGAGCCATGTGAACTTCTCCGCCTCAGTATGAGCAGCATGCAACCATGCTGCATATGACCGAACCGTATCCATCATGCGCGTCCTATCTGCGGATTTGACAAGGACAGAGCTCAAGGATTTCTTCGGTGCACTCTATGGCTCTCTCTACTTCTGCCTTTATGCTTCCTACAGAGCCGCAAAGCAAATCCACTCGAAGTCCTCACCCTTCTCAGGGAATTCTTGGCATGACGAAGATCTATCTCCGCCCGTATGAACCATTCTAGATAACGGTTCTTCTTGGGGACTCAATACTTTTCTGTTTGTGCATAAAAAGTCTCCTCTCTCATTCCGGTAGGTCTTCACTCAGGCATCACGCCAAGGCCATAACTATTTTTGTCTAATACATCCGCAAAAGATCACAATCCTCTTTGGAAGCTCTGCGATACCTCCGAACAGAAATCCATATATTTTGCCATTTTGCCTCTCCAATCCATTCTCTCAAATGCGTATTGTCGCATGTAATCAGAAAGATCTGACGACCTTGGGAATTTCTCCCCAAGGCTGACATGGAAATTAAGGACCTTCTCAATAGATATTTCTTTAGCGTTATTGGGTACTTCCAAGAAAAACTTTCTCTTTTCGTCCATCCCGACTAGATCCACATCACGATAACCCAATATGAATGGAATGCCTCTCGCTGTGTACTCCCTGGTTTTCAAGGAAGCAGCCTCTTTCATCTTCTTTCTATAGAGGCCCATCGTGCTCACAGCCAGGTTTGCTTTCGCAAATACCTTATCCAACTCAGCCCCTCTTTTCACTCCATGGTAGATCAATTTCTTTTTTTCTGTTCCCTTTATTCCCAAAAAACCTGTTTCTCCAACTATGTGCAGTCTTAGCGCATAGGGACCCGAATAGTTGTACACAGAGGTAGTTACCCTTTCCAAGCCATCCCATGGGGAGGACCTACTTCCCACGAAAATCAAATCAACGTTTTGCCCGTCTAGCTTACGAAATCCGGTTTTCGCAACGGCTTCCACATCTATTCCATTTGGAATGGTCAACGATGGTACCTTTGTTCCAATTCCTCTGGTCTCTTTCTCTCTCAATTCATTGGTGACAGCGACTATTCCACTGCACCGCTCTCTATAATCGTGCCCATATTTCACTTCGAGACAGAGTCTCACAAGAGATAAGAGTTTTAGATATAAAGGTGAATGACCAAGGACGGTCGATCTGAGCTCGGAAACTTCATCTGAGTGGTGTTCTGAGATTACCCTGTATTTCCGAATAAACCTGCTATAGCTGCGATCGGCAAGAGGATATCTAAGAATCACTAAATCATACTTGGAGAGGTCAATGGATTTCTCAATCAAAGAGAACTTCCTGAAAATCAGATCACGATAGTCCACTCCGTGAGCGATTTTAACCAGATTAAGCCTTCCTTTTTTCCCGCTAGCAAATCTATTCAGAAGAACAAAATCGACTTCCCTTGGGGAGCATGCTGCCTGCTCATAGAGCTTCCTTTCCACACCTGTAAGGGTTCTAGCTAAGATCAAGTTCACGCAAACAACTCTCATACGTCAAGGAAAAGCCCCAGCCTGTGTCAGAATCTCCTGCCCACTTCAGAAATGCCATTTATACAATATTTTGGTTTTTTCCACAAAGGCAGAACATGTACCCATGTACCTTTCTATTTCCTCCCTGCCTCTAACCGCATCTTAACTAAAAAGGCCCAGGCTAAACGTCTATTGATCTACTTCCTGGTTTTCGGCCATATATTGTATAGAAGGGTGATAAGAAAAGCCCCTTATCTTTTAGTAGCTTAACGATCGGGTTTAGAAGATAAGCCAAAAATCTTTTTCTTAAGTCATTGGACGCTTGCGGATAGTAGCCTGGCCTCAACTCCGTGTTGAAGTCGTGTCGCGCAAGGATCTCCACCAAACACTTAAGATCCATTAGATGTTCCGCCCAATTCCCAGTGAATGGGTCGCATGTGTTCGTTGATAGACCAAGCCGTGTAGGCTTTTTCCCGGCTTTCAAGTAATCATCAAGGTATTTCCTTATGTCCTCATACATTAGCCCTCTGGTCATGCTTGCAAGCAAGTCAGTTTCCCTGTGCGACAATTCCGGCGCACAACGGAGTATTATTTCCTTCCTGGCCATAAAGTACGCTCTCAAGCAATCCCTCTCTTTGTGACCTGGTTCTCTGCTCCTATCTTTGTACTCTAGTTCGAAATGCTTTCTTATGATCTGTCTCTTGATTAATGGATTATATGGGTTTGCACCCGATGACATCACCACACTAAATGGCTTAGTAGAAAGGAAACATGTCTTTCTCATGAAATCTTCGACATCATAAACATGCTCTATAACGTCATAGGAGGCGATAGCATCGCAGAGTAGCGCATTCTTCTTTAAGAAACCGATCAGATCATCAATCCCCCCTTCGATGCAATAGTCTGCTTCATTTCCTATTTCTCGTCCCAAAATCCTCGAATCTCTGCACGATACATCATAAACATCATTATATATCACTTTACCTACCCCGGCCTCCTTTGCCAAGAGCGCGAGAAGCCCTGGGCCCCCGCCGTAGTCTATGAAAGTAAGTCGTTCTTTTGGTGCAATTTGATAAGCCAGCGACCATGTCAGAATGTACACGTACCTTTGCAGCGTGGCTCCCATATCCCCAGTCTTATTTCTGAGATATCGCTTACCGTAATCCGATATCCCCAGTCTATCGATATTCAGGTTACACAGCTTCATATGAAGCCTCTGCGCTGCAGAGTTCACACTTTTCAGCAGGTGCTCATCTTTAGGCAAGAATGCTCCCCAGTATAGGTATCTGAGAGACCTATTTTTCATATGGCCAACGCAACCGGTCTCCTGTGATCAAAACCAATTGCCACTTACGAACAACTCCTTCCCGATTATAACTCAAAAGAGACGTTCCTGTTCTCCGCCCACCGAACGAAATTAATGCATCGCCATATACTGAAACCCCTTGTGTTATGGCTGCCCAGAAAACTTTTCCACTCTCTTTCCAGCGCAGGTACATTGAAAAAGTGTGCTTTCTTTGCTGTATCACTTCCTAGGACGGATTCTACCCAATGATGTGAATGACGAAGCCAATCTTTCTCGGGCGTCGCAAACCCGATCTTATCCTTCCTCTCCAGGATCTCACTTGGTACGATTCCCTTCATAGCACGCCTGAATATGGCTTTGGTTGTACCATGCGCGTTGATTATGTATTCCTCTGGGAGAGAATACAATAGGCCCGCAAGCTCCGGAGTCAAAAAGGGAACGCGACTTTCGATCGAGAATGCCATTGAGTTACGATCTTCATAGCGTAAGAGACCTATAAGTAGTTCGTCCATGAGTGAACGGTACAATTGCTCACGAAGTACCTCTCGTACTTTGGTTTTCTCGGAGAATTCAGTTTTCACATCGCGGTCCCTAAACCACCTCTTCCTAAGCCACGCTGGATTCGGTCCCAGTCCTATAAGCTTTCCGAAATAACCTCCGAGGTGAGATGGCAAAAAAAAGATTCCGGTTTTCATCACGATATCTAGCAGTCTGACGTCCTCATAACGTCTGAGCTGTAGCAGAAATCGGAAGCCTTTTAGACACCGCGCTTGCCGGATGAGAGATGCCAGCCGAGCCGCGAAAAAAAAGCGGTACCCGCCCAGCATCTCATCCGCTCCTTGCCCGTCGAGCATCACTTTGACTCCTCTTTCCTTAGCCAACCCCATAACTCGGTACTGAGCATAGATACTTGTGCTCCCAAATGGCTCATCTTGTATATCAATGAGTTTGTCTAGATCCGCTAACAACTCATCTGCAGTAAGCTTAACTTTGTGGATCTTTACATTCGCTTCCCTGCTAGTTAAGTCTGCCCATCTTTCCTCGCTCACGTCCGAACCTTCAGCTATGAAGGAAAATGTATCGAAATTGGTCAAATTTTCCTGAACTGCACGCACACCCATAACTATAGAAGAAGAATCAATACCACCTGAAAGCGCCGCACCAACCGGCACATCGCTCCTAAGGTGCAAACGTATGCTTTCTAAGAAAACGTCCCGTATTTCTAACGCAGCATCAGCCTCGGAAAGGCTGGATTCTGCATCCAATCCAATTCGCCAATATCGAACAGGCTGCGGATGGACCTCTTTTTCCAAGGCTACGGTGACAAAATGCGCAGCAGGAATTTGCCGTATCTCACGCAACAGACATTCCTCTCCATGGTCGACCAAACCAAATCTAAGATATTCATAGACTCTTTGGGCATTCAAAGTGCGATTGAGGTGAGGCAGCGTTAGCAGGGCTTTGATTTCTGACGCAAAGGCGAATCCTTGGCTCCACACTGTGTAGTATAGAGGCTTGATCCCAAAAAAATCTCGAGCCAACAAGAGCTGACCTTTTTCATTGTCATAGACGGCGAACGCAAACATACCAATTAGTCGAGTAAAAGCTCTTACCCCCCAGTGAACATAAGCATTCAGCAGCACCTCCGTATCGCTGTTAGACTCAAACTGATACCCCTGCTTTTCCAACTCCACCCTCAGTTCCAGGAAATTGTATATTTCCCCATTATAGATGATCCAGTACCTTCTGTCGGGGGTACACATCGGCTGATGCCCAGTAGCTGTGAGATCGATAATGGACAGGCGCCGGTGTCCAAAAGCTAGAAAAGCATGATGGTGTTCCTGACCTACAAATACTTCAGTGGGCGCATAATTGAGGCGCGAGTCGTATACCTCTCTTGGCGTATCCTGACCCCCATAAATATGTACTCGCCGGTTCCCCGGTCCAAAGAATACATATCCTTCGTCATCAGGGCCGCGGTGACGTAAGGCATCTGTCATGCTACGAATGCATGCCGATACACGCGCCGACCCTTGGAAACTTACGATTCCGGCAATCCCACACATATTTCTTGCACCAAAACTGACTCTACATTTTTCCAGAGTTCCCTGGTCACGTCGGGGACATACTTCCGTGTGCTGAATCCAGGTTTATTCCAGATCACTCAATATAGCACGATACTTATTGGGTTCCTAGGTGGGCCGGTCAAGAAAAGGGGTGCATTCTCATGAATCAGAGGGCAGATAAGAACCTCTCATGTTTCCCTATGCTCTTTTCAATTATGTCCAAGTGACTTTTCGTCCACTCGATTGTCTTTCTAATTCCATCCTCAAGTTTGGTTTGAGCCTCAAAACCGAGCTTCTCTTTTGCTTTTGCCGTACTTCCAAATCGATTTCCGGATCGATCCCAATCTCGTCCTGGCATCTCCTGAGCTGGTATTACATTACCTGTGAGGCGATTGATCATCGCAGCCAGATCATTGATCCTTGTCCCCACTCCACTAGCGAGATTATACACGTCGCCAGTAGCCCCCTCTAAAGCGCAAAGCATCAGCCCCCTGACGATATCTTCAACATAGATAAAGTCTCTGGTGGCTATACCCCCATTCTCTAAAGGAAGCGGCTTGCCTCTCAACGCCTTGAAGATGAAGGTTGGGGTGACATTTCTCCAGACCGTTGCCGGAGTCCCACGCCACTTTCCGGCACCTAGGACTTCTCGAGGGCCATAGACATTTTGAAAGCGTGCCCTTACGGTGGGAAGCCCGTGCTGCCTGTGAAAATAGACAGCGTAAAACTCACCCACGATTTTCGATATCGAATAAGGACTGTCCATATCAAGCGATACAGGGGCATCTTCAGAGGTAGCCTCAGCGTCATCAAAAGTCTTTCTTGCCACTGCGCAACCAGCTCCGGAGTAGACAACCTTCCTGATTCTCTTGGACTCCCGAAGACGGGTGAATAACTTGAGCGTTGTGAGAAGGTTATTTTCGTGATCCGCGAGAGGATCATGGATAGAGCTTTGGTTGCCATGATAGGTTGCCAAATGAAAGACATAGTCGTATTCGTCCTCAAGATTGTCTAGCACTTTGTCATCAGCGATGGATCCTTCCCAAAGTAACACCCTGGAGGACTGAGGAATGTTTTCGGGCTCTGAAGAAAGGAAGTTATCTACGATGACGACCTTCTTTACCCCTTCCTTCAAAAGCTCCACCGTAAGATTGCTTCCGACAAATCCAGCCCCACCCACAATTAAGATTCTGGTGTCGCTCCAAGGAGAACTCATCCCTTGTTCTGTACTCCTTTCAAATGAGTATATGTCTGGGTAAGCCCAAACTCCTTGTAATACTCGATAGTTTTCTTAACGCCTTCCTTTAGCTGGGTATCCGGCTTCCAGCTGAAATCCTGAATCGTCTTTGCGGGGTCAAGTAAGATAGTATACGCATCGTCGGGATTTCGTTCTCGAACCTGAACTTCTTGGTCCAGTGTTATTTCCAGCGCCCCAACCGTCTCATCAAACAGTTCCTTAATAGAATAGTCTGAACCTGAGGAAGCGTGGTAATATCCCTTCGTTCCCTTCCCGTTCAGAGCCATCAGCACAAGATCGATCAGATCCTGCACATAAATGAAATCTCGCCTCGTGTTCATGACAAAGCATTTCATACCGTTCGTCAGCCGATGGTAGAAGGTCGGAAGAGGCCCACTCAAATTGCGGGGACCATAGGCATTGGCCAGCCTGAAGGAAATGAAATCGATTCCGCTCAGTGCAATATACTGCTCGGCGGCCGTTTTACTGATGGCATAACTGCTGTCACCAGGACGAATGGGATGATTGAGTGTTATCGGCTGTTCCAGCGGCTTAACCCCATAGCAGAGGGACGTCTGAAAATAGATCAGCCGCTTCACGCTACCCCTTATAGACGCCTGGGTCACAATAGCTCCACCTAGGGTATTTGTCCGGCTGTCTTCGGCCCAATTGTCCGGGTCTTTATACGAGGCCGCAGCGTGGGCTACAACCTCCGGTCTGAAGTCTTCAAAAAGTCCGTAAACGAGATCGCGATCGGCAATCGTGCCCTCAACTACCTTCAGATTGGAATGAGGCTTCAAGTTATCCCTTCTCCCAGTGGAATAGTTGTCAATAACTAAAACCTCATCCCCTTGCTTCAGCAGCCTGTCTGCAAGGTGGGATCCTATGAACCCGGCCCCACCTGTAATCAGAATTTTCATCATATTTCCCCCTTCCGATATTTTCTGAATATGTCGGCTTTGTCATGAAACTCCTGCTGCCATAGTTCCAACGACAACAGCCCCCAAACTTTCCGTGTAAACTTGCCTTCCTGCGCCATAATCGTTTGAATATCAAAGTCAGGGCTGAGATACTCTCGATGGCGGGCAGAATCACTGTGAAAAATGTCCTCAACAAACTCCTTCAATTCGCCTTGCATCCAACTTGAGAGTGGCACAGGAAATCCCATTTTATTTTTCCGCTGCCACACTTCTTTGGGGAGATCTTGCCGAAAACTCTTCTTCATCAAGTGCTTCAGCCCCCCATCCTCGAATTTCACAATTGAAGGAATGGTTGCCGCCAGCTCCACAAGAGGATGATCAAGTAGAGGCACCCGAGATTCAAGCCCGTGAGCCATGCTGACCCGATCTTCAACCTGGAGAAGGGCAGGAAGAAGTGTTTTGAAATCAAAATGCGTCATGCTATCAAAATAGGATTCCTTTCCAACATTCGATCCCCAAAAGATCTCTTTAAAGGTCTCGAATGCGGAATAGGGCTCAAGGAGTTCCCAATTAATTTCCTTCGAAAGCCCGTTTGCCCGGTTAACAAGCCTGAAGTAACGCTTGTCTCGTTCTGCAAACAGACCCTCTTTCCAAAAGTCTTGCAACAGGGGCTTATAGTCCCTCAGGGAGGACAAATTCGGAATGATTGACTCGTAGGTAACGACGAAATTACCACTATTCATCGTTCCTTCAATAGCCCCCTTGATACACTGCTCAAAATACGAAATCAAATACCTTACATACCCCCCAAAAATCTCGTCTCCCCCGGTTCCCCCGAGCACGACCTTCAGATGCTCGCTCGCCAACTTTGAAATCATATATTGAGGGAACGAACCCGGGCCGGCAACCGGAGTGTCGAGGTGGTAGATCACCTTCCGAATGCTGGAGATGAAGTCGGCGCTCGTGATCTCTCGCTCGTGGAGCTTCATATTGCAGAAACTCGCCACGGCCTTCGCGTATTCAGACTCATCATATTCCGGGCCCGCTGAAAAGGTGCCATGAAAGGCGTGAAAGTCTCCCTCTTTCTGGACCCTCCTAGCCAGTGACGCAACAACACTTGAATCAAGACCCCCGCTCAGGTACGACCCCACGGGAACATCGCTACGAAGGTGAACTCTGACGGAGTCCAATAGAAGGCTGCGAACCTCTTCCTCGAAATAACGTTTGGTGTGAAGCCAGTCCAAATTATACTGAACTTCCCAGTACTTTCGGATCTTAAGAACCCCCTTCTCCAGAGTGAGGGTGTGCGCCGGGAGGAGCTGTTCTACGTTCTTGAAAAGAGTCTTCGCCCCCAGCGTGAACTGAAATGCAAAATAATCCTTGAGGCCGTTATAATCAGTGGAGACATCCTCCAGAAAAGGGACAAGAGCTTTCATTTCAGACGCAAAGAAAAAACCTTGAGCGTTTCTTGTGTAGTAGAAGGGCTTAATCCCAAAGCGGTCTCTCGCGCAGAACAGTTTACCATTCTTTTCATCCCAAACCGCAAAGGCAAACATGCCCCGAAAATGATCCACACAATCTTCTCCCCACTTCTCGTAGGCCCGGAGTATCACTTCCGTGTCAGAAGTGGTTCGGAATTTCTCCAATCCCAGTTCTTTGCGTAACTCTATGTAATTGTAAATTTCTCCATTGTACGTAATCACCAGTCCCGCCTCTGTTTGCATCGGTTGGGATGCGGCAGGCGTGAGATCGATAATGGTCAGACGACGGTGAGCAAGCCCTACATCACCCTGCTCACGTATCCATAACCCTTCTCCATCAGGCCCTCGGTGAGCCTGAAGCATGTTCATCACTTGCAGCCACTCGTGAAGAGTCTCTCGCCTTCTTGATTGATCAGTTTTTATTCCTGCAATGCCGCACATTCAAATTCCCTTTCCGTTTCCTTTACCGCAAAACCCAAAAAACACTTTTCTAACGACACGTCCACTTTTGGGGTCTCTTTACTCTAAATATGACTGTTCCACTGTTGGTATATTCTTTTCTGGGGCCAAAACCTTGGAAATGGGCGTGCTCCTCGCCGTCTCATTGTAGCAACTCAACCTTTGATGGACACCATGGGTACACCAATATAAGGAAAGAATAAAGATTCATTGGAAGTGCATGAGTGCACAAGACGTAGGTCTTATCAAGTAAGATTTTCGGACGTTCGATAGTTATCCAGCCCCCAACTTTGTGCACAGGATCCCTACCCTTAACCGCATGTACCACGACTCCCACCATGCCTCTTGCCAAGGCAGGCAAATCACAATCTCGCTTTCACCTATAAGGACCATCTCCATCTTCTCCCTAGCTCCTGTAGCTATTCTGGAGCG
>Ga0209253_10004768_pt1 | contig 11793 bp, 10 predicted proteins | sample FrelakmetBRP12BR_FD_187145 | JGI IMG/M metagenome (GOLD analysis project Ga0209253, IMG submission 187145) | Freshwater lake sediment microbial communities from the University of Notre Dame, USA, for methane emissions studies - BRP12 BR (SPAdes)... | ecosystem: Environmental > Aquatic >...
AGTGGCTAGTGACCAGTGAAAGAAAATCCCCCTCTTTCCCCCAATGAGCTGCTACGCAGCAGTAACTGGTGATTAGTTGACTGGTTGATAAGGGAATAAGGGAACGCTCGGGCAGGTTGTCTGTTCTTCCCCAGTCAACCAATTATCCAGTCAACCAATTCCTGCAGCGAAGCTGCCTCGGGGGCCGAAAGGGGGATTTGCCGTTTGAGCTTGTTTGAGAGGCTGCCGTGATCAAGGAAGCGATGCTGTACGAAAAGCTCGATGGAGGGCATGTTCGCTGTGCCCTCTGCAGTCATCGCTGCAAAATAGCGCCGGAAAAGCGGGGCCTCTGCGGGGTGAGGGAAAACCGGGAAGGGATGCTCTACACGCTGGTCTACGGACCCGTCATTGCCGCAAGCGTCGACCCCATCGAGAAGAAACCCATCTATCACCTCTATCCCGGCTCTGAATCCTACTCTATTGCCGCGGTGGGCTGCAACTTCAGCTGCTCCTTCTGCCAGAACCACGAGATCTCCCAGATGCCGCGGGAGAGCGGGCGGATCGCCGGCCGCGAGATGACGCCCCGCGAGGTCGTCAAGGGGGCCATCGACAGCTCGTCAAAATCGATTTCCTACACCTACACGGAACCCACGGTCTTCTTCGAGTTTGCCCATGACACGGGCCGCATTGCACGCGAGGAAGGCCTGAAGAACATCTTCGTCACGAATGGGTTTATGACGGAAGAGGCCCTGGAGGCGGCTTCCGCATGGCTGGACGCGGCGAATGTCGATCTCAAATCCTTCCGCGATGATTTCTACAAGCGGCACTGCGGGGCGCGCCTCGAGCCCGTCCTGCAGACCTTGAGGGGGATGAAAAAGCGGGGGATCTGGGTCGAGGTAACGACGCTCGTGATCCCGACCCTGAATGACGACGAGGGCGAACTGAGGGAGATCGCCGCATTTGTCCTATCTCTCGGCGACGATGTTCCCTGGCACGTCAGCCGCTTTTTCCCGCGATACAGCGTGCAGAGCCTTCCCCCGACGCCGGCAAAGATCATCGACCGGGCCCTGGAGATCGGCCGCAAGGCCGGCCTCAAGCATGTCTACAGCGGAAACGTCCCGGGAAGCGAAAGCGACAACACCTATTGTTCCTCTTGCAAGAATTTACTCATCGGCCGGCAGGGATATGCCATCCGGGCGTACAATCTGGCAGGATCGCGATGCAATCACTGCGGCACTGAGCTGGCAGGCATTTTTAGTGGCTAGTGATTCGTGGCTAGTGAATAGTATAAGAAGAATCCAAATTCCTTCACCTGTCACTAACCACAAACCACAAGTCACTGCTTGATGCTTTATTTGAGTGCTGCCCGTTATTCCCGATACCCTTGACCCTGTACCCCCTTCCAGGGGGCAGCGTCATGCCTTTCAGGCGATGACCTTCCCCTCCGATAGAACGCACCTCTCCGTCACGGGACCATCCGGTGTCTCGATCTCGAAACGATAGTCGCCGGCGATCAAGCCCGATCCTTGAAGCTTTCTGCAGGCGTCTTCCAAAATGCTTTTTGCATCTTCGGCCTGCTCTGCGTTCAGGTCAACATGAATGACAGCCTTCATAGGAATCCTTTTCTCTTGCACTGGACACTAGCCACTGATCACTGGCCACTGTCTTTCCAGTCCATATCCTCTTCGCTGTATTGAACTTCGAGGACGCGCCGGGCGTGCCCCGCCCATTGTTCCGGCACGAGGATCCGCACCTCGCCCAGCCCGTCTACGGTGATGGCATAGATTTCCCCGATCGGCTCATACTGCAGCCGTACCGGAATCCCCTCCGCCTCGAGCCTTCCCTCGATGATGCGGGCCTTGATGACCCCTGATGTGGTGCTGATGACCTGCCAGTTTTCCTCTTCCATCGCTCAGCCCTCCACCGAGATTTTCAGGTAGATGTCGCCGGACCTATCGCCTTCCTTTCTGCCAAGCCCCGCCAGCCGGATCCTCGTACCGCTTTCCGTCTCAGGGGGAATCGTGACCATGAAGGTCCGCCGGGCCGCATCGCCGGGGACGCTGATCATCTTCCGGGTGCCGTTTCGGGCCTCCTTCGGGGTGATGACTACGGTTCCGTGGAGATCCAGGTCGTCGCTGTCCGCTGCCGGCGTGATGCGCTGAAGTCTTGGCGTGGAGTGACGCGCAAAGGTTTCGCCGAGCTTCTCGTCGATGCGGCTTTCCGGGAGGCGGGAGAAGAGCTTGACGGCGATCATCCCGAACACAAAGCCCCCGATGTGGGCCCACCAGGCGATGCCGCCTCCGCCCGCGGGCCCCGGCAGGGCTGCGTAAAAGAACTGGAACAAGAACCAGATGCCCAGGAAGACGACCGCGGGGATTTCGATGAAATAGGGGATGAAGAAGATGGGGATCAGCGTGATGATCCGGGCCTTCGGGAAGAGGATGAGATAAGCCCCCATGACCCCTGCGATGGCGCCGCTGGCTCCGATCGTCGGCACCGTCGATGTCCAGTTGGACCAGAGGTGCGCAAACCCGGACGCCCAGCCGCACAGGAGATAGAACAGAAGAAACCGGGTCGAGCCCATGCGGTCCTCCACGTTGTCTCCGAAGATGTAGAGGGACCACATGTTCCCGAGCAGGTGGAAGAATCCCCCGTGAAGGAACATGAAGGACAGCAGGGTGAACGCCTGTTCGCCGAAGGGGATATGGGCCGTCTCCGGCATGGAAAAGCGCGCAGGGACGAGGCCGTAGGTGAAGATGAACCGCTCGATATTCTCCCCCTGCATCATCTGATACAGGAACACGAGCACGTTGAGGCCGATGATGCCCTGCGTGACGACGGGGTAGCTCTTTGACTGGTTCTGGTCGCGAATCGGGATCATGGAATCACATAGGCTAAAGGCTATACCTCTACCTGATTTTTCATTTGCCCTTTGCCTTATTCCTTACGCCAGCTCTTATCTCACAAATCCGGTTTTGCCACAAACCCTTTCAGGGAAAAATAGTGTTGACACAGGGGGAGGCTCTGTATAAGGTCTGAATTACAGCAATTTTCGTTCATCGCATCCCCTTGCAAGTGTGAATCATCGCTGATGTTCAGTCAACACATATCCGTCCAGTGGGAAGCCTTCATCATCCGGATTATTCTTCCGACCCTGCTGTGCGTCGCCCTGTTCGTGTCCGCCATCTTTATCCTCTTCATTCCCGCCATTGAAAAAAACAGCATGGACCACAAGCGGGAGATGATCCGCGAGCTTACCAATTCGGCCTGGAACATCCTTGCCAAGTTCGAACACGATGAACGGGAAGGGCGGCTCACCCGGGAAGAGGCCCAAAGACAGGCCGTTGAGCAGATACGAAACATGCACTACGGCCAGCAGATGGCGGAGTATTTCTGGATCAACGACATGCATCCGCGGCTGGTGATCCATCCGTACCGGACCGACCTCATCGGGAAAGATTTGCGGGACTATGCGGACCCCGTCGGCAAACTCGTCTTTGTCGAATTCGTCGATGTGGTGAAACGCAACGGGTCCGGCTATGTCGACTACATGTGGCCGTCGCGGGAAAACGAAGCGCTCATCCTGCCGAAAGTCTCCTACGTGAAGGGATTCGCCCCGTGGGGCTGGATCATCGGCACCGGCATCTACGTCGACAGCATCCGGGCCGAGGTGGAGATCATCACGCGGGAAGTCATCGTGGTCTGCATGATCATCCTTCTCATCATGGGTCTTCTGTTCTTCATCGTCATCCGCACCAGCTTCATCGCCCACCAGCAGCAGCTGATGGTCGAAAGGGAGCTGAAGGAGACCCTGTCGAACCTCTCGCTGCAGGAGAAGATGGCCTCCCTCGGGCGGCTGTCGACAACCGTCGCTCACGAGATCAACAACCCCCTCTCGGGGATCCTGTCCTACGCCCGGCTCTCGACGAAATACCTGAAGGCCGGGGAAATCACCCAGCAGACGCTCGATGCGGTCAGGGAGAACCTCTCCTTCATCGCTTCCGAGGCCAAGCGCTGCGGCGACATCGCGAAGAACCTTCTCGTGTTCGCACGCAGAAAGACCGGCAGGATCAGGGCCGAGCGCCTCAACGAGATCATCGAGGTCAGCACCAAGGTGATGGGCCACACGGCGAAGCTGAAAGGCATGGAGATGCACACGGTGCTGGATGCAGGGGACGACGATGTCGAGTGCGACGCCGGCGCCCTGCAGCAGATCATCGTCGCGCTGGTCGCAAACGCCGTCGAGTCGTCGTCCGCAGGCGCAAAGATCCTCATCGCCACGGATTACCATGCCCGCGATCACGTCAAGATCATGGTGAAGGATTATGGAGAGGGCATTCGCCCGGAGGTGATGCCGCACATCTTCGAGCCGTTCTTCTCCACCCGGGATTCGGACAAGAGCCTCGGCCTCGGGCTGTCGGTCGTGTACGGCATCGTCAAGAATCATTTCGGGGAGATCGTCGTGGACTCCCGGCCCAGGGAGGGGGCGATGTTCACGATCACGCTGCCGCGGAAACACCCCTCCACCCGACCCCTGACACTGTAAAGGAGATGCTCGATGAAACCGGAAGATACGGCGATCCTCATTGTGGACGATGAAGTCTCGGTACGGGAATCCCTGCGCAAATGGTTCCAGCTCGACGGTTATCGGGTCGATACAGCCGAAGATGCCGTCGAGGCGCTCAAGAAGCTGCAGGAGCAGTCCTGGGACATCATCTTCCTGGACATCAAGATGCCGGGCATGGACGGGTTGGAGCTCCAGAGGCGGATCAAGCAGATCGACAAGGACGTGGTGACGATCATGATCACCGCCTTTGCGTCCGTCGACACGAGCATCCAGGCCCTGAAGGAGGGCGCCTTCGACTACATCGTCAAGCCCATCGATCCCGACGACATGAGTCACCTCATCCGCAACGCCATCGACCACCGGAGGCTGCTCTCGGAGAACCTGCGGCTGCGCCGCCAGATCGAGGAGATCTCCTCGCCCGACAAGATCATCGGCGAGAGCCAGGCCTTGAAGCAGGTCATGCAGCGGGTGTCCGCCGTGGCCGAAACCGATTCGACGGTGATGATCCGGGGCGAGAGCGGAACGGGGAAGGAGCTGGTCGCGCGGGCCATTCACAGCAGCAGCAACCGGAGATATTTCCCGATCGTCACCATCAACTGCGGGGCTTATGCCGAGGGCCTCCTCGAAAGCGAACTGTTCGGCCATGAGAAGGGGGCCTTTACCGGGGCGCTGTACCAGAGAAGAGGACGGCTGGAAATGGCCGACAAGGGGACGGTGTTCCTGGACGAGATCGGGAACATCGGGGAGAAGATGCAGATGGACCTGCTGCGCGTGATTGAAACGAGGCAGTTCACGCGCCTGGGCGGCGACAAGATGATCAATGTCGATTTCCGCATCATCTGCGCGACCAACAAAGACCTGGAGAAGGCTGTCCGGGAAGGATCGTTCCGGGAGGATCTCTATTACCGCCTCAATGTGTTCAGCATTGTCCTTCCGCCTCTTCGCGATCGGGCATCGGACATCCCCCTGATCGCGCAGCATTTTATGCTTAAATTTGCGCAATCGATGAACAAGAATGTGACGGAGTTCTCGCCGAACGCGCTGGAGATGCTGACGAAATACGAATGGCCGGGAAACGTCCGGGAGCTTCGCAACGTCGTCGAGCGCGCCATGGTCACGGCGAAGGGAAGGCGCATCGAGGCGGACGAGCTCTCGTTTCCCTTCTCGTCCTCCTCGTCGGACTTCTTCGGGGACGATTCCCTTGAGGATGTGGAGAAGAAGCACATCCGGAACATCCTCGACCGCACGAACGGAAACGTCGCCCAGGCGGCGCAGATCCTGAAGATCAGCCGCCTGACCCTGTACAACAAGATCGAGAAGTTCCAGCTCAAAAAGAAGGAGTCCTGAAAGACTGTCCCCATGGATTACGTCTACATCGTGCCCGTCGGAAGCATGAAGGGCGACTTCTGGATCGATCCGCTGGCGCACGCCATCATGCGGACGTTCGGGCTGAAAACCCGGTACCGTCTGTTCGACATCGACCTCTCCAGGGCGTACGATGCGCGGCGCAGGCAGTACGACTCCGCCGAAATCCTCCGCCAGCTGATCGCCGCCCTTCCCCCCGACGGATGCAGGGTCCTGGGGGTTGCCGAGGTCGACCTTTTCATCCCGATCCTCACGTTCGTCTTCGGCGAGGCCCAGCTCAACGGGGCGGGCTCGGTCGCCTCCCTGCACCGGCTGCACAATGAATTCTACGGGCTGCCTGCAGACAAGCACCTGATGCTGGAGCGGCTGCTGAAAGAGGCCGTGCACGAGCTGGGGCACACCTTCGGGCTGATCCACTGCTACGAGCCGCGCTGCGTGCTGAAGTCGTCCACCTACGTCGAGGACATCGATCAGAAGTCGGTCGAATTCTGCGATGCCTGCATGGGGAAGATCCGGGCGAATGTGGCCGCCTGTCGTCGCCAGGGCAAGGCAGAGGCCGTGAAAACGAACAGGGGGAACGCCGTGAAGAGTTACGACGTTCCCCCTATCGTCTAAAGGGTTATGACTGAGTTCGAGTGTCTTACTTGGTCTTGTCCTTCTCGATCTTCTCACCACCGTCCGCCATGGCAAGACCCAGCGCGGGCTCGAACCTCGCCTCGGGAACCGTGGCAGGCTCCGGAGCCTTCAGGGTCAGCGTCACCGCGGCGCCGACCGCGAGCAGCACGGCCGCCGTCACGAAGGAGTAGGTGAACGTGCCCGTCTGCGTATACAGCATCTGGGAGACCCTCGTCAGGATGAACCCGCCCAGGCCCCAGGACGTGAAGAGGATACCGTAGTTGACGCCGAAGGACTTCAGGCCCCACCACGTCTTTGCGTAGGAGGGGAAGAGGGCGAGGTTCGTCCCGTAGTTGAAGCCGATGAACGTGGCGAGCAGCACGATCATGAGCGGGCCCGTTCCCTGCGACCCCACGGTGGGGATGGCGATGAGCATCAGGATGGCCTGCAGGGCGAGCATCGTGGCGAGCGTTGCATTGCGGCCGATCTTGTCCGACACGATTCCCGCGACGACACGTCCGCCGGCATTGCCGATGGCCATGATGGCAACGGCCAGGAACGCCGCCTCGCCCATGCTCTTCTTCGCCATGCCGGCCACGCTTCCGATCACCATCAGTCCGACACCGGCGCCGATGAAGAAGATGAACCAGAGTTTCCAGAACACGGGGGTCCGGATCACTTCGGACGGAAGGGCCTCGGTCTGGGAGGCCTTCTTGGCCTGGCTTGTCGCGGCCGCGCTTCCCCCGGGCACGAACCCCTTCGGGGGGTTCATGAGCAGCATGGAGAACGAGCCCACGACGATGAAGAACGACACGCCGAAGAACATCATGGCTTTCTGCAGGCCCCAGACTCCCACGAGATAGGAGGACAGGGGGGCGATGTAGACGGAAGCCAGGCCGAAACCCGCCACGACCAGTCCTGCGATCAGGCCGGTCTTTTCCGCGGGGAACCATTTCAGCGCCGGCGGGGTCGCGGCGGAGTAGCCGAATCCGATGCCGGATCCCGTCAGAACGCCGAAGCCGAGGACCCAGCTGAGGTAGTCAGTCGTCTGGGATATCCAGAGCAGTCCGACACCGACCAGGACGGCGCCGATGAAGGCCGTCAGCCTGGGCCCGAATTTGTCCTGGCATTTTCCGGCGGGAATCATGGAGAAGGCAAACATCAGGCAGCAGACCGCGTAGGGGTCGTTCAGCGATGCCAGGTTCCAGTTGAAGGCCCCTTCTCCGCCCTTCTCGATGGATTGCTTGATTGCGCCCTGAAAGATGCTCCAGGTGTAGAGAATTCCCAGGGCAAGGTTGATTCCGATGCCGGCCAGTGCGACGGTCCATCCTTTGTTCTTTACCGCTTGTGACATGCTGCCTCCTCGTATCCTTATCCTTATAATGTATGACTGATTCGTGCCATCTGGCACCGCTTCCCTGTTCAAGTAGCATGCCAAAATAACAGAAAAGGCGGGAGGATAAATTTAAATATAATCAATTATTACAGCAAGTTGAGTATTTAGCAGGCATGGGGAGGAAGGGAGCGGAAGTGCAGAAAATGCGGATGTGTTAATTATTTATACACTTCTTGGTTGTCTTGGAGAGCGTCAGGAAATGGCCAGTGATGTAGAGTGGTTATAAATCGGCCGAGTGTTAATAAATTATACACTGGATTATGCAGAATTGATCGCCGGGGAGGCGGATCGGGGCAGGATCGGCCTGACGGCGGACGCGTCAGCCGACAGGCATGGGTGACGGGAGAAAAAGAAACGCTTCCCGCCCGTCAGGGCGGGAAGACCATTACTAGAAGAGATGGTAGTAGTCGCGATAGAGCCGCTCGCTGCTCTCGATGAACTTCGCCACGTAGATGGCTTCCTGGGCCTTCAGGGCCATGTTGCTGAATTTCATGGAGTTGTTGACCTCGGAGGTCACGTCGGCCTGGAATGTCAGACGCGGGTCGTTCTTCGAAACCTTCACGGGGTAGAACCGCAGCTGGTCCCGGTAAGAGTAGGAGGTGAGGACGGAGACGTCCCTGTCGAAGACATGATCGACATTTCTCAGCATGGTGAGAATGCGGGAGCCGATGTTGTCGTTGAAGTCGTCCCAGCGCACCAGCTCGCCGCTCAGGACGATGTTGATGTGGAGCAGCGGCCCGTGACCCTGCTTGTGCTTTTTCCGGTTCTTCTCCAGGACGGCCTTGGCGACGTTGAGCGCGTCCACGTCGTCGCCCCGGCCGGTCTTGACCATGATGCCCCTGTTGCGCGCCACGGCCTCGAAGCCGCCTCCGTAGCAGATGATCTCTTCGGCGTGATCGATGCGAAGCTCGAGCTCTTCCGGGGTCAGGTGGGCGACGAGATTGATGCAGTACAGGGTGTACGTGACGTTCCAGACGATCTGGTAGACGATGGGGCCCAGGAGCGTGTCGGGCAGGGCGACCCGGTCGAGGATTACAGAGAGATAGTCCACGATGTCCGGGCGGATGAGCCGCTTCAGGTCGCCCTTGTCCTTCCGGAGCGTCGTGGTGATCACGCGAAGCAGGTAGTTCTGCATGTTGAGGCAGGTCTGGAAGTTGCCGAAGAACTCGGGACGGACGCCGGCGAGTAGCTCGCCCGGCGTCTTGTCGCCCACGTTTCGCGACGTGGCGACGTCGTCGATCCGGCTGACCAGGAAAGACTCATGGAAGACGTCGCGGGGCTGCTTCAGGTTGCAGTAGCGGATGACCTCCTCGGTGTCGATCCGGATGTCGCCGGGGAAAATCAGCGTGTCGGCCATGATGTCGGTGTTGGTGGAGCCGCCCATCGCGTAGAGCTCGGATTCGCGGTACGTCTTCTTGACGCCGGCGATCTGGGCCTCGATGGCCTGCAGCGCGGCCTCGTCGATGTCCTTGTGGGCGGCGCACCCCAGGCCTCGCGCGGAGCGGTGCATGTAGGCCATGAAGACGGCCGGCGTCCCGGGGGTGTTGAACGTGGCGTCCTCGACCGCGCGGTCGAGGCGGTTCCAGTACCAGAAATTGCTCAAGCCGAGGGACACCCTGTTTCCGTCCGTCCGCCCGAACTTGATGGCCGTCGGAGGGTAGCCCATGGACTTGCAGCCGTGCACCCGCCCGTCGATGCACTTCATGACGACGAGCTTCGGCGCCCGGGCCGTGAACTCGGCAATGACATTATGCATCCGCTCGAGGGTGTCCGTGTCCTGGATGTTGTCCGAAAGGTATCTGTGAAAATAGTCGTGGGCCGTTCTCATCGAATTTCCCTCAGGCTGTCGTTGTGCCGGACCGGGCTTCCCCGGCCGATGATCCCTTTGCGGGAATAGCACAGGGGCAGGGTCGTGTAAATCAAATTTTTCGAAAAAAGGAATCAGTCACCGCCGGATCTGTCTTTGCTCGAAGCCCGCACAAGGCGGTCCATGACTGCCCGACCCAGCCCTTTCTCTTCCACGCGTTCCACGAGGATGATGTCGGTTTCAAGCTTGTCCATCTCGCGTAACATGCGGAAAAGCAACCGGGAGTACTGGTCGATGCCGGGGGGAACCACGTTGCCCGCGTCGCTTCGCAGCGTCGCAGGAACCGCAATGGAATGGACGATGAAGCCCACCTTCTTTCCGGCCGCCGAATGAAGCCGGTAGAGGTGTTCGAATGTCCGGGCATCGCCTTGATCGACGAGGATGAGCCGTGCCCGTGGGGCGTAGTGACGGTGACGGGTTCCGGGAGATCGCCTCAGCAGGCTATCCTCCTCGCCGGTCTGCACGGGACCGACGCATTGCTCGATCCGTTCGCGAGTGAGGCCCCCGAAACGCAAAATCAGCGGCGGTTGCGACGTCACATCGACGACCGTCGATTCGACACCGATTCTTGCGGGACCCGCGTCCAGGATGAGGTCTATCTTCCCGTTCAAATCGTCGTATACGTGCTGGGCCGTCGTGGGGCTCGGTCCTCCCGAAATGTTCGCGCTCGGTCCGACGATCGGGCTGCCGAGCCCTCGGATCAGCTCCAGCGTCACGGGGTTGTCGGGCATCCGTATCGCGACGGTATCGAGCCCCGCAGTGACGATATCGGGCAGACGGTTGGATCCGTTCACCACAAGCGTCAGCGGTCCGGGCCAGAACGATTCGGACAGCAGCTTTCCGGCCCGGGGCAATTCATCGGTGAGCGTTGCGAGTTGATCGTACGCGGCGATATGGACAATGAGCGGATTGTCCGCCGGCCGTCCTTTGACCTCGAATACTTTTCTTACCGCGGGGCCGTTGAAGGCATCGGCGCCGAGCCCGTAGACGGTTTCCGTCGGAAACGCCACCAGCCCTCCCGATCGCAGAATCCCGGATGCAAGGCGGATTGCCTCCGGGTCAGGATTTGCGGGAGATAGGGTGATGATCTTCGTTTCCAACAAGCTGTCTTCTCTCCGGCCGTTCGCGTAAAAGGAGCTTTTCCACGAAACGGGTTTTGCCCCGCTACCCCGGCGAAAGGAAGATCGAGCGGCGCAGGCGGAGAGTACGATATCTGAAATCACGGAGATGATCAAGGATTCCGAGAAGGGCGGCGAAAAGAGGAGGGCCCGGGGCTTTCGCCCCGGGCCCTCTGAAGTCTAGATGCCTCTTCGCATTACAGGCAGGCGCCTGTCAAGGCTAGGAGCTCTTCTTCGCAGGCGGTTTGAGCATGAAGACCAGCACCGCGGCGACGAAGGAGAGAATGGCCGTGGTCATGAAGGAGGCCACGAACCCGCCCGTGGCGTCCCTGATCTTGCCGGCCAGCAGCGGCGCGCCGACGGCGGCCACGCCGAAGAACAGCAGAAGCAGGCCGTAGATCATGCCGGCGGCCTTGGTGCCGAAGTAGTCGGCGACGAGTGCCGGGAACACGCCGAGGTACCCGCCGTAGCTCAGGGCGATGACGAAGATGAGAACGAGGATCGTGTACTCCTTGGCCGCGGCCAGGAAGAGCATGCAGGTGCCCGCGATGAGGAGCAGCATAAGGATGGTCTTCGTCCGGCCCAGCTTATCCGACATGGCGCCCCAGAACAGGCGGCCGCCGGAATTGGCTGCCGCGATGACCATGACGGCCGAGGTGGCCACTGCATCGGTAAGGCCGCCCTGGAGGCCGAGCACCTTAGCGAAGGGGATGATCATCAGGCCGGTGGAGCAGGCCATGCCGAGCACGAGTCCCATGACCCAGAACTGCCAGGTCTTGGAGGCCTCACTCGCCGTGTAGGGAACAGCGGCCATTCCAGCAGCAGCCGCAACCGAGGGCTTCCAGCCGGCCGGCGCGAAGCCAGGCTGGGGGATCCGGAAGAAGAA
>Ga0209253_10004769_pt1 | contig 11792 bp, 10 predicted proteins | sample FrelakmetBRP12BR_FD_187145 | JGI IMG/M metagenome (GOLD analysis project Ga0209253, IMG submission 187145) | Freshwater lake sediment microbial communities from the University of Notre Dame, USA, for methane emissions studies - BRP12 BR (SPAdes)... | ecosystem: Environmental > Aquatic >...
CTGCTCGAGGCTCGCCGCCACGAGCGGAATGAGCGCTCTATCGACACAGCGCCTGCAGAGGCTCAGCCATTTCGCCGCCCTGAGAATCGCCGACCTGGGGCTATGGCTTGTTGAATTCAGCGATATCACGGCGGACGAGTTCAATGTCAGAATCACCAGCGTGGCGCAGACGGACATGTACCACCGCCTTAAGGCAGGCCTAGCGATGCCCGAGAATCAGAGATCGGCCGGACCGCCGACGCCGCCTCCGCGCGAGGCGGCAAGTAGACCGGAAGCGGCACGAAAGCAAGAGCCCGTAAAGGAAAAGCAGGCCCACTGTCCCTCCTGCGGAAGTGAACTCCGGGCCGATGCGCGTTTCTGCGCGAAGTGCGGCTATCGCCTGGCGAAAAAACAATGAAAGCGGGGGGTTGAGATGGCCACCTTCTTAAAATATCTTAGATACGTTTCCTTCGCGATTTCGATCATTCTCATCCTCAGGATGCTGCGCAGCTATCGGAAGATCCGTTCGGTTTCGCGGAAAAGCTGCGTCGTCGCCATCGTCTTCCCGATCGCCACGCTCCTGGTCTACTCCGTCATCATCGGGTCGAGCCTCCCCTCGATCGCGCTTTCGGCGCTGTTCGCGTTCGGCCTGGCGCTCGGCGTCTGGCAGGGGAAAAAGACCGACGTCTGGGTCGAGAACGGCCGGCCGCGCGCTCAGAACACGATCTGGTTCCTGGTCGTCTGGGCGTTGTCGTATACGCTGATGCAGGTTCTGGTCCAGCTCGGGACCAGGCTGAGCCTGAATGTCGGCATCGGGACGATGTGCGTGAGCACGGCGATCGCTCTCGGCTCCCAGGGATTTATCCTCATTCGGCTATCACAAACCGGGGGGCTGCCCGTGCGCCGAGCGGCAGTTCCAGCCGAGGTCGCGGCCGGTTCTGAGGCGGCCCCGGCCGCGGCGGCGTCCGCGGCAACTCGGGACTCGAGAACGTCAGGTACTGCCTCCCCTACTTCGCCGCGCGAGCGCCTGTATTGCTCGGTGTGCGGCGCCAAGCTGGTCCCGGGCGATCGCTTCTGCAGGACTTGCCGCACGGTGATTCGCTGACGGGGAGATGCGGCCGGCCTTCAGGCAAAGATAAAGAACCCGGCGACGAGGGCGACGAGTGAGAGAAAAATGATGATCTTGGCGTGCCGCCTGTCCCGCCGATTCTTTCTCGTCCAGAGGTAGATCCCGAAGACGAACATCCCGGCAAGAAGAGAAATCATGGCGTACCTGGCGAGCAGGAACGGAAAATAGTTGCCCTCGAATTGGGGGCTGCGTAACAGAAAGAAACCGGCAGTGAGCACGGCCAGGCAGGCGAGGATATTCATATACCCCAGGAACGCGACGAGCCCATGTGACCGCGCCTTCGGGGGCGGCGGTGGGGCCGGGGCCGGGGCGGCCTTTTCCGGACTGGAGAGGGTGGCGCCGCAATACCCGCAGAACTTGTCACCGGGCCGGAGTGATTGCCCGCACTGCGGACAGGGGCCGGCAGGACGGACCTCCGGACTTCTGACCTGCGGACGGGAGAGCCCGGCGCCGCAGGAATAGCAGAATTGATCCTTTTCCAGAACCTCGGCCCGGCATTGGGGACAGTGCATCGCTTCCTCGCTTTCTAGTCCGGATGACTTGTCTCTTTATACCCCGATCCGAAATTTCATGTCAACCAGATCTCTTCATTCTCGGACCCTCGACCTTCACCAGGTGCTTTTTCACCGGGCATAAATCCCAATACGGGCACCAATTGCACAAAGCCGATTCGTGCGGCGCGAACTCTCGTTCGGCCTCGATCTTATCGATGAGCCCCGCGATCTCGCACCTCAGCCCCTCGAGCGCATCGGGCGTCCTTCGCGACCTCATCTCCAGGTCGAAGGCGACGAGATGCCAGACGAGCCGGACTTCCTTTGCTTCGGGCCAGAGCGTCTGGACCCCGATCTGGTAGAAGCCCAGCTGCCGGTCCTCGTCGAGCCCGGCCTGATCAGGCAGGCCGGAGCCCGTCTTGTAATCGTGGATCTCGAAGGCTCCGTCCGGGGCCAGCATGAGCCGGTCGAGGATCCCCTTGCATTTGTAGCGTGACCCCTCGGCAAGCGGGAACCGGATATAACGCTCGAGCCCCAGCACCCGCCCCTCGTCGAATGGGTGGTGCCGCTTATAATAGTCTTCGATGAAGCGCCGCCCCATGAGCTTATAGTCGTCGGCGGTGCGCCCTTCCTTGTTGATCTTCACCTCGGCATGCCATCTCTCGGCCCAGACTTTCTCGTAATAGGCCAACAACTCCTCGAGCGGGACGACCCGGAATGCGCGCTCGCGATAGAGCCACTCCATCGCCTCGTGGAAGCGCTGGCCGAGGAAGGCCTCAATCCCCTCTACGTAGCGCTTGATCCGGTCGACGTAGATGAGCCTATACTGAAGCGCACATTCCTCGAACGTCCCGAGCTGCGAGATCGAATATTCGGACATGGTCAGACTCCTTGACGTCTCAGATTAGGTCCGCGGCCGAGGCCGAGAAAAATTCCTCCAGCCTTATCCCGTCGCCTCCTACGAGATAAGCCCGCGCCCCCGGGTGCCTTTTGAGGAATAGATCGATTCCGGGGATTCCGTCCCTGACCCTCCCGCTTTTCACCTCGATGGCCGCCAGACGCTTCCCTTTCTCCAGGATGAAATCCACTTCCCTCCGGTTCTCGAGCCAGAAGCTCACGCGAATCTCCTGCCCCATGGCCGATGCCAGCAGATGAGCGCCGACCGCGGATTCCACGATACTCCCCCATGCCGCCGGATCCTTCCGGACCTCGTTCGACCCCGACCCGGACAGGGCGCTGATAAGGGCCGTATTCAAGACCTGGAGTTTCGGACTCGACGCCTTTCGCCTGACCGGCGCCGCGGAATACTTCCGGAGGCCCGTCATCAGCCCCGCCGCGCTTAGAAGGTCCAGGTAGTGCGACAGGGTTGTCGTATTCCCGGCGTCCTGCAACTGCCCGAGCATCTTGTTAAAGGACAGGACGCGGCCCGAATAGAGGGCCCCGAGCTCGAACAGATGCCGCAGGAGAGCCGGCTTGTCGACCCGGCTCATCATCAGGATATCGCGGGAAATTGTCGTCTCCACGATAGAATCGCGGACATAGTCCCGCCAGCGCTGCTCCTCGGAGATGAGCGGAGCGGCGCCGGGGTAACCGCCGAAATAGATATATTGATCGAGGTCGAACCCGAAAGCGTCCTTCATCTCGACATATGTCCAATGGGTGAGGCGCAGGATTTCGAATCGGCCGGTCAGGGATTCCGTCAAACCGCGCTGGAGAAGGAGGGACGACGAGCCGAGGAGCACGACCTTCAGGGCCAGTCCGCAGCGCGTATCCTCATCCCATAGTTTCTTGACTGTTTCGCTCCAGGCCGGGGTTTTCTGGATCTCGTCGATAACCAGGACAAAGCCCAGAGCCGGCGACGCGGCGAGCTCATTCCGAGCGGCGTTCCATTGCTGTTCCAGCCAGGCCGGCGCATGCGCCTCCCGCGCGTCCGCCGAAGCGTAGCGAGAAGGGACAGGAAGTTCTTTGAGGACCTGGCCAATGAGGGTGGTCTTGCCAGACTGCCGTGGCCCCGAAAGCACCTGGATAAACCTCCGCGGCTCCCGGAGCCTGTCGAAGAGGGCTTTGAATTGAGGCCTTTTAAACACGATTTTCTCCCTGGAAAATTGATTTTACTCAATAACGTGAGTATTTTTACTCAATTCTTTGAGAAAATCAAGTATAGGCCCTCTCTCGGGCCGCTCTTCATTATCGGGGAAATTGATCCTGGTTAGCCGTGTCCTATCAGAAAGACGAAGGATTCAGGGTTATTTGGCGCTTTTTGCCATTAGCGCCAGGGCATCCTGCATCGGAGAGCACGGCGAATCTGGTTTTATTTAAATCTTTGAACCTTGTTATTCTCGAAGCTCGTGACGAGCAGGCGCCCAAAGCTATCAAAACAGATATCTGCTGGGTACTTGAATTGACCGTTGGCATCTCCATAGCCTCCCGTCGCGGACAGGAATACGCCAGTTGGGGTGTATTTCAGGAACTTATGATTTTCGACGTCTGTGACATAGACAAAGCCCGACTTATCTACGGCGATGCCGACCGGACTCCCCGTCACACTCCAGCTTCCATTATTGGCCCCGTCCAAGCTGTAGACGAGAACCCTCCTTCCAGAATGATCAACAACGTAAACACTATTCCGAGTGTTATCACAGGCAATACCCATAGGATCCCCTGAAATAGGCCAAGTCTGGATCCAGGTCAGATCCGGCGAGAATTTCTGAACACGGGTATTGTTTCTATCCGTGACATAGAGATTGCTATACTTATCAATGGCGATACCATAAGGCCCGTTGAACTCTCCTTTGTTGCTTCCCAGTACCCCCTGTGTCGCAATAGCAATCCCAATTGAATTGAATTTCTGAATCCTGTTGTTTCCACTATCGACGACAATCGTAGAACCGCCCATTGTGTCAGCCACGATACCCCTCGGCTGCTTAAATGACCCATAGGCTCTGGCCGGCGGAATTGTAATTACGCCTGAGATAGGAGTGAAGACGATCACTCTTCCATTCAAAATGGTTCCTTGCACGACATGAGCTTGACCGGCATAATCAATAGTGACTCCGACGGGCGAGGTAATTCCCGTTGAGACGACATCGACATCATAGGTCAATTTGGCGATGATGAACGCCGGACTCTCACCTTTCAAGTTCGGATCGGACAGATGGGTGATCCTGATTCGGTAATCCAGACGATCCTCGTGATCCGGGGAAATCGTCCACATGTATGATCCATCATTCGAGGTATTGTCCACGATCGGAAAATAAGGAGTTGTCCCTTTTAAGAGATCAATCCTCACACTCCCGGAGACCGTGCTCGTCCATTTAATCTCTTTCGCCCCTCCCTTACCCCAGGACGTGGTTGACGTCGGCTGTGTTATAACGATCTTAGCCTCTGTGACCGAGAAGCTGCCGCTTTCGCCATAAACATTCAGATCCGATGCGCAGGAAATCCTGATCTTGTAATCGGTTCCGTCTGCTAGTGTGGTGGGGACTGTCCAGTTTTGATTTCCATCATTTTCCGTGGAGGTTTCGACCGTTTCGATTTTACCGGCTCCCTTGTAGAGATCGATCTTGACCTTCGAGATATCCAGAAGATTTGCTTTTTGAGCGCCACCCGTTCTCGCCAAGGGCTCGCCTGGCTTGGTCACTCCTAAAGCCTGAGAGGTTGGGGAACCTTTTCTCTCATAGAGGCTCTGAGCTCTGATATCTTGAGACCCTAGGGAAAATTCCGGACGGCCCGTGTCTTTGCCGGCTGAGGACAACCCGAGATTTTCACCTTCCCGTTCAGAGATGATCAATCCTTTTTTTAAAGCAAGAGCGGAGCCGGCTCTTGAGCCTTCAGAATCCATCGCCCCTTTTCCAGTCTCCCTCTGAAAAGCAGAGATCGTTTGAAAGGCACCCATCCTTCTGAGGTAAGATGATTCGTTGGCGAAGTCACTGAATTGGCTTGTCTTTTGGAGGAAAAAAAGGCTGGAGCTTGTTCCTGTCTCCCATTTGATTTCGACGATTTGACCTTTGACCCATGTTGAGCCGGCGGCGGGCTTCGTCACTTTAATCGGAATAGCGGGCAGAGTGAGGTTGAGCGTCGCTGTATCCCCCCGTTTGACGGATACTTTTTGTTCATAATCCGCGTATCCATCTTTGACGAGTTTGATGATATGATCGCCCAGAGCAATCTTGGCCAAAGTGCAATTGGTTTTCGAACCGGTGTCTGACCCATCAAGGAAGACCTGGGCTCCGGTCGGGGTGGAGTTGACTTGGATGTCTCCACTGCTCTCCCTAATAAAGAGAAAATAAACGGCGGCGCCAACAGCAACGACTGCCGCTCCAATCAAAGCAATCCGGCCGATTTTGATGCCGGCCCCTGGCCTTTTTTCACGAGTTGCCACATTGGTGGTCGTCTGGCTCTGGGCGTCAGTGAACATGTCCACGTACTCTTTATCAAACTTGGTTTCATCGATCGTCTTCTTTGGTTCGACCTGCAATGTCTTAATGACATACTGCTTCGTGTTTTCTTTATCACCCAACGCGAAATAGCAAAGAGATAGGTAGAAATAAGCATCGGATTTTAAGCGATCGCTCGGTTTAAGCCCTTCAACCTGATTCAGGGCATTGATCGCTTTTTCAAATTGGCCGCTATTATAGAGTTCTATACCTTCCTTAATGAGCTCTTCGGGCTTCTGTTGGGGAGCTGTGAGTGTTTCGGAAAATGAGGTGTTAGCGAGAAAAAGGAAAAACGCCAAAATGGCAAAACAAGCCTTTTTTTTCGATGGATGATTGTGAATAAGCATAGGACCCATCACTCCTTAAAAGAGGATTGCAAAAATCCTTTTATGGCGTGGATAAATTCTATTTCAGCCCTAAACCATTTGTCAAGATCCTCTATCCCCACTTGGTTCTGATGAGTTTATTAACCTTTCCTTGACAATGGATGTCAAGCCGAGTTTAGGACAGGCTAATTTAGCTCGTTATGCTAAAGATGAAATTTCTTCCGCCCTCTTCACCAGGAAATCCGGGGTCAAACCTACTCGTTACGCGCTTTTTTCCAGGGACGGGTGCGTAATGAGTAGGTTTGACCCCGGTCGCCGCACGTGTTGCCACCAATCAAGTTCTCCCTTGAAGCGTCCGAGAATCAGCTTCTGCCTTAGGCGCTCCGGATAAGCAACCACCCACTCCCGGAAAAGATTCTCTTTTTGGATGAGTTTACGGCCGCGCTTGCCCATGTCCAGGAGAAAGCCCAGTTCCTTTAGCTCTCTTTTGAAGAAAAATGGAATGTTTAACGTTTGACATTTTTCTTTGATATCTATGACCCAATCTTCATTTAAGGGCCGGGCGCCGGGTCCAGACTCGCCGCCGACGATGACCCAATCAATGTCTATCAGATCTAATTCTGCTATCGGCTCGAGCAATGGCTCCATCGAAATAAATTTTATGAATGCTCGAGTCTTCCTTAAGTGCTCAATGCGGAAAGCGCACTTTCGATCTTCGACTGTGACGCCCATCCAGAGATTGTCCGTCCAAGGAAGGTCTGGACTCATTCGGCTAAGGCGATCGGAGCGTTTCGTGAGTATTTGGAAACGATGCCGAGAAGCTCGATTCATTACATCGAAAATACGAGCGATGAAATCATCGGGGATTTTTTCATGTCAACTCTAAATAATCATCTCTTCTCAATTTTTGTATTTCAGCTCTTTTAAAATTCTTGCCAAGACTTCTGATCTGTAAAACAAATTGCTGGTCCAAAAATACCTGCGGGACAAGCAGCAACCCGGCAAAATTGTTAGCCTGAATTTCCAGTTTCCGATATTCTTTTTCGTCCACTTCTCCCATAAACCGTCTCCAATCTTCAAGTCCTCGGATTTTGACTTGTTCATAGAGATATCTGTGCAGTGTTATATGTCCGAATTCATGGGCCAGCGTAAACCGGTATTGAGGCTCTAAGTTCGTATAGAGATATTCATCAATATAGATGGTTTTTAGATCGCTTGAAGTAAAGGCATTTATCTCAAAACCTTTGAAGAGATTCGGAAAAGGAACCACATTAATCTGTAAAATATTATCTATAAGCCGCTCAATAGGAATAGGGAGAGTCGATTCGTATCCATATGTTTTGAGGACTTGTCGGGTTCTTTCTTCAATCTCTTCATAGGAAAGATATTTGACCAGCATGTAATCCCATATGATCAGGTCTTTTTGATCATTTCGACCAACTCGGCAAGAAGCTTAGCCGATACTTTTTTCCCTCTTATCGTGCGAAATATGACGGGAAGGTTCTTGACGATTTCAGGATCTTTTAAGACATCCTCCGGAATTTCTCCCCGGCAGGCTGCTGCCCTGTCGAAGAATTCAACCCAATCATTTGTACCCTTTTTTAATCCCAGAAACGAAGCATAAGACTCCAGTTTCTTGCTTGAAGTCGGCGGCGGGAACAAGCCTCTCTCTAGCTTGCTGATGTTGCCAGGGTCCAGGCCGAATTTCTTACAAAACTCCCTCAGGGTCAATCCATTCGCTATTCTTTTGGCCTTGAAATAATCTCCGAACAAAGATTTTGGATTCATCGTCCTTCCTCCATTATCTGTTGTAATTAATTTACAACAGAAGGAGGCTTTTGTCAAGCTCAATCCTATTAATAGACGGCGCCCCTTCTCTACATTCTCATTCAAAGAAATAAGAAATTTAGGTTTTCGTCTGGCGCCTTCGAACGTCAGGGAGAAGATAAGAACAAAAAATCCTCCTACGCTAAGCTCAAAATTTCCCCAGTCATAATCAAGAATTGTTCCGCCCTTTCGATCACTATGAGCATGTCAATGAGCGTTCACTGACCCAAGGACTTCTCCGGCGATTCATCTTAGTCCTCTTAGGTATTCGCCCCGCGGCTTATAGCTGTAAGAAAGAATCCAGATTCTTCAGCCCCGCTGCGCTCAATAGGAAGGGATGGAGATTTCTCTATTTTCTCCCTGGAAAATTGATTTTACTCAATTCCTTGAGGAAATCGAAAGAATTTGAGGACATGTAACCAATTCCCTTGAATTGGGTACGTGTCCCCAGATTTTCGCGATCGTGGGACAATAGTGGGGACGTCCCCACTTTTTCTCGCCGGGCTATTTGTATATACCTTCTCTCGGGCTGCTCTTCATTCTCGTGGAAATTGACCCTGGTTAGCCGTGTCCTATCAAAAAGACGAAAAACTCAAGATAGAAATCTCATCTTTCTTTTCTCTTAACGTTCGAGAAAAATCCGGCCTTTGGAACGTCATAAAGGCAATAGATAATCAAAAAGCTTGACAATAGTATCTATAGTGATATCATGGATAATGATGCCATCGGTGCCATCCTAAGAAGAATAAAGCGCAATCCCAAAAATGTGCGCTTCAACGATCTGCTCAGGGTCTGTGATTATTACTTCGGTCCGCCAAGACAACGCAGAGGCAGTCACAGGGTATACAAGACACCTTGGCCGGGAGATCCGAGAATCAATATTCAGAATGACAAAGGCATGGCCAAGGTTTATCAGGTGAAGCAAGTATTGACTGCAATCGATAAATTGGAGGCCAAAAATGAGCCTGAACAATGACCGGTATACATATAGAATCACTTGGTCTGACAACGACAGGGAATTTGTCGGGTTGTGCATCGAATTTCCCAGCCTTAGCTGGCTGGCCAAGAGTCCCGAGGCGGCCTTAAAGGGAATTCGTAGGGTTGTAAAAAAAACCGTTCAAGATATGGAGAACAACGGAGAGGCCCCTCCCCTTCCGATCTCTGGGAGATCCTACAGCGGAAAATTCGTCGTCAGGATTCCGCCTGAAGTCCACCGCGCTCTTGCGATCAAAGCCGCTGAAGAAGGAATCAGCCTCAACCGCCTCGTCAGCGCCAAGCTGACCAGCCCGTAAAACTATCAAGAAACCAATAAAACCGTATTAATATAAATATCAAATGAGAAAGCGATTAAAAAAAAAGGAGATCTTGCGCTCTTTCAGCTATTCTTAGGTCTATTTGACATCCGCCCATATCATGTTTTATCATCCCCGACGATGGGATAGGGCAAAACCGGTGCACCAACGATCATTAAGCCGGCCCACCAGAAAACGAAATTCTTTCCATATATTAGCTGCCTTCCTTCTTGCGATCCCTTGCGCTCCGACCTGCGCTTCAAGGACCTGCTGTGGAAATCCAACCTGCTGGGTTTGAAATGACCAGGAAAGATGAGCCAGGGCCATGAAATGCCCTAGGTGTCACTCCGATAATCCCGATACTTCCCGGTTTTGCGGTAACTGCGCTGCCCTTCTCGTCGAGGAGGGACAGCCCTCCATTTCTCTAACGAAAACGCTTGAAACGCCAATACAATTTTTGACCAAAGACAGCCTCATTTCCGGCAAGTACCGGATCATCGAGGAAATCGGCCGCGGCGGGATGGGGATCGTCTACAAGGCGGAGGATCTCACGCTCAAGCGTCCTGTCGCCCTGAAATTCCTTCCGGCGCACCTCATGAACTCCCCTGAGCTCAAAGAGCGGTTCGTCATCGAAGCCCAGGCGGCCGCGGCCCTCTCCCACCCGAATATCTGCGTCATCTATGAAGTTGGGGAAGCCAAAGACCGGTCCTTTATCGCCATGGAGTATGTGGAGGGGGAATCCCTCCGGGACAAAATCAAGCGCGGGCCGCTTGCGGCAGCGGAAGCTCTGGATATCGCCGCCCAGATCGCGGCCGGCCTCGGCGAGGCTCACCGCAAAGGCATCATCCACCGCGATATCAAGAGCGCGAACATCATGGTGACGGACAAGGGCCAGGCCAAGGTCATGGACTTCGGATTGGCCAAGTTGCGCGGGGGGACCTCGCTGACCAAAAGCCAGACGACGCTGGGCACAGTGGCCTATATGTCCCCGGAACAGGCGCGAGGGGACCCCGTGGACGGCCGGACAGACATCTGGTCGCTAGGCGTCGTCCTTTATGAAATGATGACCTGCGAGCTCCCATTCAAGGGGGAGTACGACCAGGCGATGATCCATTCCATCCTCTACGAACAGCCGGAATTGTTGACCAAAGCCCGTCCGGACGCTGTTTCCGGGCTAGAACAGATTATCGGTTTAGCGCTGGCCAAGGACCCTGCTAACCGCTACCAGACCATGGAGAATCTTTCGGAAGACCTGAGCGCCATCGCTTCGGGGCTCAAACCTCTCCGGGCCAAGCCAAGGCCGGCCAAAGGAAGAATTTTTGGAATAAGGAAGATTTATGTTTATGCCGCTCTTGCGGTGGCGGCGGTAGCGGTTCTTTTCGGTTTCAATGTCGGGGGCATCCGAGACCGGCTCTTAGGACGAAGCGGCGCCCCGGCGCGCGCTATCAAGCTGGCCGTATTGCCGTTCGAGAACCTGACCGGCGACCCGGGCCAGGAGTACTTCAGCGACGGCCTGACGGAAGAGATGATCGCGCAGCTGGGCCGCCTGGATCCGCAGAGGCTCAGCGTCATCGCGCGCACGTCGGCGATGGGATACAAGAGGACCGAGAAGCCGATCGATCAGATCGGCCGCGAGCTGGACGTGGCCTACGTGCTCGAAGGCAGCACGCGCCGCGAGGGCGGGCGAGTCCGCATCACCGTACAACTCATCCGGGTGCGCGACCAGACGCAGCAATGGGCCAACAGCTTCGAACGCGAGCTGGAAGGCATCCTGGCGCTGCAGAGCGAAGTCGCGCAAGGTGTCGCCCGGTCCTTGGCCATCGCGTTGATCCCGACCGAACAGGCGCGCCTGGCCAGAACCCGCGTCGTACAGCCCGCGGCCTACGAGCAGTACCAGCTGGGGCGATACCGCTTGGCGGAGCGCACGGTCGCGGGCCTCCAAGCGGCCGTCGGCCATTTCGAGCGGGCCATCGCCATCGACCCAACCTATGCCTTGGCCTATGCCGGCCTTGCCGACGTCCAGGTACTTCTGCCGTTTTTTTCGAGCGACGTGCCTCCCGCGGTGGGGCGGGCCCGAGCCGTAGCGGCCGCGAATCGGGCCCTGGCACTCGATTCGTCGCTGGGCCAGTCGCAGGCGGCGCTTGGATTGGTGAGTGAATTCGAGTTCCAGTGGGACGCGGCGGAGGGGCACTTTCGGCGCGCGATTGCCTTGGACCCCGGGTACGCAACGGCACACCATTGGTACGCGGATATGCTGGCGCGCCGGGGCCGCAAGTCGGAAGCGCTGGCCGAGATCCGCAAGGCGTTGGAGC
>Ga0209253_10004770_pt1 | contig 11789 bp, 9 predicted proteins | sample FrelakmetBRP12BR_FD_187145 | JGI IMG/M metagenome (GOLD analysis project Ga0209253, IMG submission 187145) | Freshwater lake sediment microbial communities from the University of Notre Dame, USA, for methane emissions studies - BRP12 BR (SPAdes)... | ecosystem: Environmental > Aquatic >...
ATTCTGTTTGGAAAGGAATGTATGAGACGGAAAATAGTATTTATTTTATCCGTTGTGCTTGTTGGGTTCGTATTAGTCTCCCAACGGGAAACCGCTGAGAAAAATGACAAGAATAGCATTATATTGAAAGCCTTGGGTTCCGTTTCCATAGAGAATATTTATAAAACGGTTGAAGAACTACAAAATTTTGAGACAAGATATTCGTGGGAAAAACAGGATGAAGTTGCAAATTACCTATTCAGAAAATTCCAGGGGTATGACATTCCAGTCGAATTCGATGAGTACTATTTTAAAGATAAAAAATGGAAGAATGTTATTGCAACGATTTACGGTAAAAAGAAGCCCAACGATATATATATGGGGATAGCCCATTTGGATTCGACTTCGAAACAACCAGAAGTAAGTGCCCCAGGTGCAGATGATAATGCCAGCGGAACGGCAGCAGTGCTTGAGATCGGAAGGATATTAAAAGATGTTTCATTGGATGCCACTGTTAAACTTGGAATATTTTCCAATGAAGAGCAGGGCAGAATAGGAAGTAAACATTTTGCCAAAAAGGCACATGGAGAAGGTTTAAATATAAGAGGCGTTATCAATCTGGACATTATTGGCTTTAATGATTCTTATAAGGTTTCAGAGATCAAAAACAGGGGGGGTAGTATAAAATCAAGACTGAAGACGATAAAGAATCGCATACTAAAATCTCTCTACCCCGATGGCATAGTGGTGATTGCGGGGCGCCCGCCCAATAAGGAATTAGTAAAGACTGCTTCTGTACTGACGCAAGAATATTCCAAGCTAAAAGCTAAAGAAATGGTGGGGAAAGACTGCGGATGAGGGGATGAAGGATCCTTCTGGGCGGAAGGATATAACGCAATCTATATCATTTCGTATTACAAAAATCCTTATAATGAATCCACTCAAGATAGGATAGAATATCTAGATTTTCAATTTCTATCAGAGGTGACAAAAGCATCGATGGCAGCGCTAATATATATTGCGAACCCGTCAACTTGAGGAATAATTCATTCCGCTCCATATCGTTGATTTCAAGAAGGATTTGAAATGGGTCTAACCATCCATGTACTAGAATATAATGGACTAACTGACCAACACATCAAACGTTGGTGTGAGTTGGAACAGCGATCGATCGAACAAAATGCGTATCTTTCCCCCTATTTTATATTACCGGCTCTCAAACACTTTCCTCTTCGAGGAAAACCCATTTTTGTCTTCGTTGAGAAAGGGACAAACAATGCGACTGAGTTAATGGGAGTTGGGGTGTTTGAATGTTCTCCGAGGACGATTAAACTCCCCGTACCTCATTTGAAAATATATAAATGCCCCTATGCTTATCTTACAGGGTTATTGGTCGACAAGCAGCATTTTAAGGAAACGACAAATGCTTTTCTCTCTTTTTTTCATGATTCCCGAGTGGATTGGTGTGGGGTTGAGTTTTTGAACAGAAGGAAAGAGTCTGAACTGGCATCCCAGCTAGACATCGCAGCATCTCAGTTTGAAATTTGTTGGATTGAATACGAAAGCCAACGGCGACCCATCCTCTTGCCGGAAAGAACTGGCGATGTCAATATGAAAACGGTTTTGTCTAATAAAAGGAGAAAAATATTACGTCAAAACCTAAGACGTTTAAGTGAGCTTGGAAAAGTAGAATGGCGTGTTGTTGTAGGTCAGGAGATTGAGCCAGCGTCTATTGACACCTTTTTGGAGCTCGAGCATATGGGTTGGAAGAAGGAGAAGGGTTGTTCTCTCCTTTCCCATTCAAATCATGAAGCTTTCTTCCGCGAAATGATGAATGGATTTGCCCAAGCCGGCAGGGCTTTCTTCACGGAGCTCTCGATGAACGGTAAAATCATTGCCTCAACTTGCAATTTAATTTCAGGATGTGCAGGATTTGCTTTTAAGATTGGGTGGGATGAGGCATTTTCAAAGTTTGGACTTGGAATTCTGAATGAGGTGGAGTTCTTGAAGCATTTTCCTGAGCACTTTCCCGATATTCAATACGTGGATAGCGGAGCCGAAGAGGACTCATTTATTGAAAAACTCTGGACAGACCATATTTCTATAGTATCGGGGTTTTACGTGTCGAATCAAGCAATGAAACCGCTGATCCAGGGATTAAACTTCCTACGTAAGGTTAAGCGTCGTTTTCTAAACTAATCAAAGTCCTTTGCTCATATGAAAATCCGGATTGTCGATACAGACAACGAATTCGATGCGTTGGAGAAGCCGTGGAACCAGTTGTCAGAGAAGACCTCCCCCAATTTTTTCTCTTCATTTGATTATGTCCGGGCGGCCTGGAAACATTTTCGAGGTTCTCGTGACCGCTTATACATACTCGTGCTCTCCGAAGGACCATCGATCATCGGGATTGCACCGTTCTATATCGGACGATGTCGAAGATGGAGAATACCTCATCGTGCAATCAAGTGGATTGCCACATGGGAAGGCGATCGTCCCCGCCTGCTAGTGGGGGAAAACGAAGAAATGTGCTGGAATGAGATATTTCGTTTCCTAAAAAGTCAGAAGCATTCCTGGGAGGTTCTTGATCTTGTCGAACAACCTATGAATGGGCCGGAGGGCCGCGGATGGTCGTTCCTCCCCCGCTCCGGTTGGTATTGGGAGAAGTCGTCGGATGCAATCGATTACTATATCTCCCTGGAGGGATCCTGGGAAGATTACCTGAAGGGCCTTGATCCCGATACCCGACATCAGTGGAACCGGAGAAAGCGTCGACTCTCCTCAAATCCAGGCGGTTATGAAATAGAACAGATTTCCGACCCGGAAGGGATCAGAGAGGCGCTGTCCCGTTTCGTCGCCATCGAGCAGGAGAGTTGGAAAGCCAAGGCGGGAATTGGTGTTGGAAAAGACGAGCGAACCCTGTTATTTTACCAAGATCTCCTTGTCCGCCTGGCCGGGAAAGGAAATGCCTTCATCTACTTCCTAAAAAGGGGTGGAGAGACCATCGCCGGCAAAATCTGTTTCATTCAACGGGACGTGGTCTATAGCCTGCATACGACATACTTGCCTGCATATGCAGCCTACTCTCCAGGTATTCTCGTTGGAGCTGATCTCATCCAGAAGCTCTTCGGGAGACCGTATCGGGAGCTTGACCTGCTGGCGATGAGGGAAGATGGCGCACCACCTAAGCACAAAACCGACTGGGCCACGGGGCGAAGGGAAACGGTCCGTTTCACCGCTTACCGTGTTCACAGCCGGCTCCTACCCTACGTTATTGTCAAACGCCTCGAACACATTCTCAAGAGAGGCCGGAGGGGGAAACCAGAGGCAAAGGAAAATGAAAAGGCACAACGGGATGCTCTCCACCTCGTGGAAAAAGCATAAGATGAAGTCCTCGACGGGATTGTATTTCCTATAATTAGCCGTGCAATTAACAATGATCCAAAAGAATAGAGAGATATTAAAAAGCCACCTACAGGTATTGGTATGCGTAATCATCATTTGCAGCGTCTCCTGTACTAAAAATACAGTAAATATACAGTCGTATATTCTCCGTGACAGGGTAATTGTATTGGATCAGATTTTAATGAAAAAAGCTCTCTATGTCTCCTTTTCATTCAATAACAGTATAAGAGAAGCTAAAAATTTGGATGTCCATGGACTTCTTCTAAACGGTGACAAAATTGTCTCTGAGACTTTTCTGAAGGCCTTTAGCGAAAATAACGGTAACCTCGTTTTTGACCTCCCGTACCAAATCCCAGATGGCCAGTATACAATAAGGATTGATGCTTTTACTGGAAAGGGAAAGTTAGTAGCATCAGGTTTTGTTATTGTGGAACAATCCGATTTTAAAAGGATTTTCGATCCCCAAGGCAAAAAATCAGTGCCCGTCTTTGAAGAAATTCCTGCTCGGAAGGAACCTGAAGTAGTCAAGCCAACAAACCAGGATAATTCTATTGGTTATATGCTCTTTTCCCGATCTCCTCTCGAATATGTTTTCCCTGGGAGCAGACCCAAAAAATCTGAGATCATTGATCATCTTGCTATTCAAGCCGTACGTAATGAATTTAAAGCAATTACCTTTTCCATCCTACCTCTTCGAGATTTGGGAATGGTAGAAATATCGGTGACGGACTTACTGAATCCTAAAGGGACCATATCGAAAGATAATATTAAAGTTGCCCATGTTGAAATGGTTCAGGAGACCATCGGATTACCAGGAGGAAAGTTCGAAAATTTGCCAACACTAATCAGACCGGGGAATCAAGTCAACATTCAGGCAGGTAAGTGCCAAAGATTCTGGCTGACAATGAGGATAAATGATGGCGTTTTTCCCGGAGTATATAAAGGCCAAATAACGTTGTCCCCTCAGAACGGGTTAGAGGCATCCCTTCCCCTCGAAATAACCGTTGTACCGATATCTCTTGAAGACATTCCAGGCATAGACTATTTCATGATGATGACGTATGAGTTTACAGAATTAACCATGCCCTGGACCAAAGAGGAAAAAGAAAAAATCTATAAATCGGCTTGTAATGTTCTCAAGAGTTACAAAGAACACGGGATAACTACCCTCTGTATCCATTCACCTTTTGTACTCATCACAAAAGAAGACGGTACACCAAACCTTGAGGATATCTTTGCTGCTTTAAGAGCCGCAAGGGATATCGGATTTAAGAGACCAATCCTATGGTATATGGGACATCTGATTCAGACATCTAAACGTATCCATCCCGGAAACATAATCGGTTTTGATCAGGAAATTCATTTATCACGATTAAAATATCTTGTGGAAAGCGTTTCTAAGTATGCCAAGGAGCATGATTGCCCTGAGGTTATCTTTTTGCCAATTGATGAACCTGGCGATTCCTATCAAGATTATCAAAATCAACGTCACAGCACAACGCCCCTTTTGCTAAAAACAATAAAAGATTCAGGTGCAAAAAATATGCTGACGGCCAGTAACTATAAACAGTTCGGACCTGTGGATTATTTGTGTTCAGGCAGAATGAGCGAGGAAGATTTAAAAGCGGCACATAGCGACAGTTCTGTCTACTGGTTATTTAACAATGAAGTGACTACCAAGTGCCTGAATCCAGCTTATGCCAGGTATACTTATGGTTATTATACCTGGATGAACAATATAGATGGAATGACCTCCTGGACATTTCAAAATACCCAAAATGCAAGTGGCATACCGACAAAAGCAGATGCTCCTGGTCGTGATATCTATCTTGCCTATCCAGATCCAAACGGACCCCTTGCTACTGTAAAATGGGAAGCTATTAGAGAGGGTATCAATGATCATAAACTTTTGTACCAATTGGCGAAAAGGATGAAAACGCTGAAAGAAAAAGGAATCAATACTTCCAAATATGAAGAATTTTTATTGGGGATCAGAAAAATAGAGGGGACACCCAGTTGCCAAATAGGAGATGATGAGGAGTGGAATCCAGGATTTTTCGAAAAAAGCAGGAATCGTTTGATTCTATTGATTTTAGACGCAGAAGCAAAATTAGATTTGTCAAAAGACAGAAGAAAAGAAATAGATTAGCTTAAGAGTAAGCAAGCTGACGACAATGGGAATAAAGGAAATGGGCAATGCGAGAAATGGACTATCGAATATGGAGCTAGGTCATAGAAAAAGAATATTAATTATCACTGATGTTTTTAAGAAGATAGCTGGATCAGAGCGAAATATTACGCAGCTTTTACGTGGAATCGATCAGACAAGATTCAAGGCTTATGTCGCATGTTTTTATTCTGGCGAAGTTGCTCAAGTTATGAGGGCGGAGGGGTTCCAAATCTATGATCTCAGACTGGGCGGGATATATTCTTTTAATGGATTGAAAAATATCATTTTGCTATATACATTGATCCGGAAGGAAAAGATCGATCTTATTTTAACCTATCACGAAGGATCCGATTTCTTGGGTTTAGTTCTTTCGAAACTGTGCGCTATTCCTATTATATCGAATAGGAGAGATATGGGATATAAGACAAGGCTACCGCATAGAGTTGCGTACAAACTTTTCGGAAGATATTTTGATGGTGTGATCACTGTCTCGGATGCAGTTAAAAACCAGGTAATAAATTGGGGCTGGTTCAAGAAACGAAAAGTGTGGTCCGTCCATAATGGAATAAATGTTGAAGAATATAGCAATCATGTCAACAGAGAATCGATAAAGCGATCCATTGGGATAGAAGCTGACAAGTATGTCGTTGGCTTAATCGCCAATATAAAGAAAATTAAGGGAATTAGATATTTCCTGCACGCAGCATCGTTAATATGCGCAGAAAAGTCTGGAATAGAATTTGTTATTATTGGGTATGACTTGAACGAGACGGGAAACTCGATGAATGATATGAAGTTGTTTGCTAAAGGGATGAATATTGCTGATAAAATCCATTTTCTTGGAGGAAGAAAGGACATAGCGGATTTAATTTCCATTCTCGACGTTGCGGTCGTTTCGTCGCTAAGCGAAGGTTTCTCAAATGTGCTCTTAGAATATATGGCCTCTGCGAAACCAGTGGTAGCGACGGATGTCGGCGGCAATAGAGAAGCGGTGATCCATGGAGAGACCGGCCTACTGGTCCCGTCTGAAAACAGTCAGAAATTGGCAGAAGCGATAAGAGTCTTTTTGGATAATAGGGATATTGCATTGAGATGTGGATTGGCCGGGAGGAAGAGGGTGGAGAACGAATTTACCCTTCAGAGGATGATCGGAGAATATGAGAATATTTTCGAGCATGTTGCCATAAGAAATTGAATGCGCTGCTCTTCGAACGCCAGTTTACGGTGTTTATCTAACTTTCGGAATATGCTTAGTTAAATATGGCAAAAATAATTAAATATTTCATAAGAAAGGTATTTGGAGGAATATTCCTCTATGCTGGGATATTTCATTTCGTTCGCTTTTTGTACAATATTTGCGGCAGGCGTATCACTATAGTCACATATCATCGCATAACGGACAGGAAAATTAGTGAGATGGAGGCTTCATTACCGTTTCTGTTTACTTCCCGACAAGTATTTGAAAAGCAGTTAATGTTTATCAAAAAACGTTACAACGTCATTACGTTTGAAGAGCTGATAAAGTGGGGAAAGAATGGCAAACCTCCTTGGAATTGTCTCATCATAACCTTTGATGATGGGTATGAGGACAACTTCCGCAGTGCTTATAAATCTCTAGGTAAAATGAACCTGCCGGCAACTTTCTTTATAACAATAGATAAAATTGGTAACAAAAATGGTAGACCTTATTGGTGGGACAGGTTGTACTACTATTTAAAAGAGATTCAAAAGCAGGAGAATAAGGGATTCAGCAACGAAGTAAAAATGGAATTATTCCCTATTTATGAAGAGTTTAAAGATAATGCATCAGGGTTGTTTTCAAGGATGAACAAAGAAGAAACAGATAAAATTGAAAAACTACTTAACAGGATTGAAGAGGAATTTGGAATAAACAATGAAAAATTATTTCGAGAAAATACAATGTTAAACTGGGAGCAAATTTCTGAAATGAGTCGAAATCATGATTTTGGTTCTCACACTTGCAGCCACGGAAACCTTCTCAAATTGAGCGACGCTCAGAAGTATCATGAGATCGTTGAGTCTAAAACGATCATTGAAAAGTTTATGAGCAGGAAGGTAAATGTTTTTTCTAGCCCGGCCGGCCACATGAATGAAGAAATTGAAGGGTTTGTAGAAAAAGGTGGATATGAGTTTGCCGTGACGGCAGCAGAGCCGGGCATAAATGGGATGACTACGGATAGATATCATTTGAAAAGAATCAATATTTGGGAAGGTACCGGCTTATCATTGAAAGGGAAATTTTCGAAAGGTTATTTTTCTTATAAAATGCTGGGTTTTTAGTGCCTTGGAGATGGATGAGAAAATAAGGTGGCTGTGAGTTTATGAAGAATTATGCGACGTGCTTCCTTTCAAATTCGAGTGTGGCCCGGTGTAAGGGGATTATTTTTCTATCTCTTCGCGGGTGTAACCTTGTTGCCTAAGCCTTCCAAAATGCCAGACCCAGTTTGCCTGTATTTCTGACTAACATCTTTTTCCTTGACCTATCTGATGCAGTGCATCACAGTGTTTCGGTTCCATGCGGACAGAAATGGAAATAAGAGATATTGGTGAAACGCTGAGAAAATGATGAAAGCGATAGGAGGAGAAAGATGAGTGAGCCTACAGCGAGAATGCTCTGCAATCAAAGAGAAGCCTGACGGTTAATCCCGATCCAAAAGGAGGTTTGAATCAAGAAATGAAAATAATGGATGTCACGTTTAGGGAGAGTGTCCTTTGCAGGAAGCAAATTGAATTGGAAGCTGTTTATAGCACCCTACAGAGGCTATCGGAAACAGGGATAGATTATATTGAAATCGGATACCTTAAATTCGGCTCCGGATCCAATCCTCTCTTAAATTATTCGCCGGATTACATAGCGAAGTGCTACGACATTTGTAAGGGAAAGGTAAAGATCGGAGCGATGATTCATCCAGATGATTTTTCTCCTGACAGATACGATATTGATACCGTCAAACAGTTGTCATTGATTAGGGTCACGAGTACTCCCAAAAATATGCATAAGATTAGAGATATTTCCGGTTACTTTAAACCTCGAGGGATAAAAGTCAGTATGAACCTACTGCGAGCATCAAAGTTTTCTGATGAACAATCACTGGAATACTGCGAGAGGGCGCGGGAATATGGTGCTGATTTCTTCTACATTGCTGACTCTAATGGTCACTTTTTGCCCCATCAAGTTAGAAGTCGCATAGCCGCGCTAAAAGAGAATTTTCCAGACATGACCATCGGATTTCACCCCCATGATAACTTAGGGTTGGCGGCAGTGAACGCGATAGAAGCAGTGCAAGGCGGAGCCGATATTGTAGACAGTTCCCTCATGGGATACGGAAAAGGAGCGGGAAACCTTCGGACAGAGCTATTTCCTCTGGTTTTAGGGAGGCTAACAGGAGGGTACAAGATAGAGGAAATATATACGCTGTTCAAAGTTGCAAGATACTTTTACCATAATGTGGTGTCGCCTAACACCTTTGAAGAGGAGTACAAATTTTCATTGTACGGTCTTTTTGATATTGATCTCGACGTTGATAAGAAGATATGTGAAGTGAGTGGGGCGAAAGGACTCGAAGACCACGAACTTGCCTTTGACTTAATCAGGCAATCTAATGGAGACATAGGCAACCTTGATGCCCTCCTCAAAAAATTGGCATTGTAGATTGGGCAGATAGAGCAATAAAAGATCTAAGAAAGAAGAGATTCCCCAGGAAGTTCAGCCTTAAATGTCAGGAAAAGGGTGACAAGAAGGAAGGTTGTCTTGGTCGAAAGGGGGAAAAAGCAAAAAGCTTTAAGAAATGGAAAAGACCAGAAGGGAACTTTGGTTGGACTGAAAATTCAAACGGAGGCATGAAAATGGACAAGAAACCAAGTTTCGCAAAGATGCATCCTGGCCCCGGATTTAGAATCAAAGAAAGTTTTGAGAGGATTGACTCAAAACTGATAACAAAGCTTCTTGATTATTCAACACCGGATATTTCCGACCAACTAAATCGGCTTTATGCTGTTAATCCAGAAATTAAGTGCTTAACAGGGAAACACCATAAGCTGTTTGGCCAAAGTTGTACAGTTAAAGTGTTCCCGGCAGATAATTTGATGGTTCATAAGGCTTTGGACATCGCTCAGCCTGGAGATGTCATCGTGGTGGATGCTGGAGCGTCACCGATGAATGCTGTAATCGGAGATGTCATCTGCATGAAAGCGAAGCACAGAGGGATTGCTGGATTTGTTATAGACGGATTTATTAGGGATTTACCAGCCATTGCAGATCTTGATTTTCCTGTTTTTGCTAGGGGCACAACTGCTATTGGGCCGCTCCATAATGGACCTGGCGAAGTAAACTATCCCATATGCTGTGGCGGTGTTGTTGTAAACTCCGGAGATGTCATTGTTGCCGATGGAGGTGGCGTTGTCGTTATTCCAAGTGAAATTCTCTCGTTTTTATTGGAGAGGCTAGAGGGTGATAACAAAAGAAAAAAAGATTACTTAGATTCGGTGCGAAAAGGAGAGTTTTCGAATGAATGGGTAGAAGAAATTTTACGAAACGGCAAGTGCGAGATTGTGAAATAAATGGTCATGGGTGATTTGAAAATGGGAAAAAATACTTTGCCATCTGTGATAATAATGGGGGGCAGTACAAATGCTATATCTGTAGCTAGGAGTCTGGGAAGAGAGGGGATAAGGGTGTATGCAGTGAACGGTCCGAATGAATATGTGCGATATTCGCGATATTGTCATTTCATCTGCCCGTCTCAAGAAGGATATTTACCAGAGGCGTGGGAAAGATATCTTCTCGGAGACGAATCGGAGCACCTCCGTGGATCAGTGCTTCTCGCTTGCGAGGACACGGCGTTAGAAATTGTAATTAAGAATAGAGAGGACCTATCAAGAAAATTTGTGCTTGATATCATGAATAAAGAAGCCCAACTTTGTATGTTAAACAAGCTCTGCACCTATGAAGCAGCCATTAATGCCGGGATTCCCATTCCGAAATTCTGGAGAGTGGAAAACCTGGAACAGATTTTAATGCATGAAAAGGAATACGTATTCCCATTAATTTTAAAACCGATTTACTCGCATAAATTTGTAGAAGTTTTTAAGTGCAAGTTTTTCTTAGTTAATAGTTTTGATGAACTTATAAGGGCCTATTTGAAAATCGATCAATTTGGTATTGTCGTCATGCTCGTCGAAAAAATCCTTGGGCCTGATGATAGATATTGCAGTTATTATACTTATATCGATGAAAACGGCGAAGCGCTTTTTGATTTTACTAAGAGAATTATTCGGAGATACCCGTATAATCAAGGTGGTGCCTGTTATCACATCACCGATTGGAATCCCGAGGTAAGAGATTTGGGTCTGAAATTTTTCACTCATGTGGGGCTGATCGGTCTTGCAAATATTGAGTTCAAAAGGGATGATAGGGATGGAAAATTGAAACTTATTGAATGCAATGCAAGATTCACGGCGGCAAACTGCCTCGTTGAAAAAAGCGGATTTGACCTTGCCCTGTTTGTCTATAATCGCCTCGTCGGACGGATTCAGCCATCGTTAAAAGGGAAGAGTTATAAGGAAGGGTTAAGACTTTGGTATCCTACAGAAGATTTCTTGTCATTCAAAGAACTCAGAAGAAGAGGCGAGCTTAGTTTTGTAGAATGGGTAAAGAGTATCATGCATCCGCTGATATTGCCGTATTTCCGGTGGTATGACCCCATACCCACGATTGTTTCAGAATCGAAAAGAATATATAGGTTTATTAAGAAAAGAATACCCGATTTTATCTTATTCAGAAAGCTCATTGGAAGAATAGATTTGAAACCGAGCTAGAGGAGTAAAAGGATTAAAGGGGGCAAGCCTTATTCTATTCTTTATTGGCTGTCCTGAAGGCGACGTCGTGGAAAAGCCGAAGATCAGCCGTATGCTGGTCGGATGGCTTTGTGAGCAGCAGGACGAAAGTCAAATACCTGGCGGCCGTGTCCCTTGGCGAGTTGTCAGAGGCCTGGATGGAAGCCCTGGAGGCCGAGGGCGACGATGAGGAGGCTCAGATGAGGTTTTTGTTTCACTCACGACCAGTGCTGACCGGGCTCCGAGTTCTGTCCTACGGCCGGAGGCTGAGGCAAGTGCTGTTGCGACGCGGCGACGGATTCGACGCCGAGAGCAGGCGTGGGTTCCACCGCGAAGTTTGGCGGACTGCCACGGCCCGGCTTGGAGGGGAGATCCGTGA
>Ga0209253_10004771_pt1 | contig 11787 bp, 5 predicted proteins | sample FrelakmetBRP12BR_FD_187145 | JGI IMG/M metagenome (GOLD analysis project Ga0209253, IMG submission 187145) | Freshwater lake sediment microbial communities from the University of Notre Dame, USA, for methane emissions studies - BRP12 BR (SPAdes)... | ecosystem: Environmental > Aquatic >...
GCACGATCGCCGGTGGGCCGACGAGCCCGGGCGGCACGCGGCCAGGCGCTCGCACCGCGACACCCACGGGGCGGCTGGCGGTCCCCGAAGGCACCATCAGCCTCGAAGGCAACATCCCGCAGGGCGCGCGCATCACGGCCAACGGCCGGCGGATCGGGCTGCGCCAGAAGCTCGCTCCCGGGTCGTACGCTCTCCGCGTCCGGGCGGACGGCTTCCGGCAATACGACGCAACGGTGCTGATCGCGTCCACAGCCACGACCGTCCACACCGTCACGCTGCAGCCGGTCCAGGTCGCCACGACGGCGACGCCCGGCAACCGGCCGCCGGGGACGGCCACGCCCCAGCCGCCGTCCGGAGCGCCGGCCGCCAGTTGCACGCAGCCCGCCTTCGGGATCGCGAACCGGAACAACGCGTGCTGGGACACGCGGCCCCGCACGCGGACCCCCCCGGTCCTTCCGGCACCCGAGTCCTGCACCGGCACGGTGCGCCCGGTGACGGTGACGCTGCGCGTGAGCGCATCGGGCCAGGTGGAGACGGCGTCTGCCACCATCCGCTCGAACTGCGCCGCCTTCACCGACCTGGTGGTGGCGTTCGCGGGCGATCTGGTCTTCACTCCGGCCACCAAGGGCGGCCAGCCGGTCGCGGCCTGGATTAACCACCTGGTCCGGCCGCAGCCGCGGTGAACCTCCACCCCTCCGCCTTCATCGCGCCCACCGCCGACGTGATGGGCGACGTGGACCTCGCCGAGGACGCCAGCGTCTGGTACCAGTCCGTCCTCCGGGGTGACATCGGCCCCATCCGCATCGGCGCGCGGTCCAACATCCAGGACCTCTCCATGGTGCACGTGGACGAGGGCATCCCGTGCATCGTCGGCGCCGACGTCACGGTCGGGCACCGGTGCGTCCTCCACGGCTGCACGATCGAAGACGAGTGCCTGATCGGGATGGGCAGCATCCTGCTCAACAGCGTCCGGGTCGGGTCGGGCTCGATCATCGGCGCCGGTTCGGTCGTGACGGAGGGGAGGGATATCCCGCCGGGGTCCCTGGTAATGGGCGTGCCGGCCAAGGTCGTTCGTCCGGTCGACAAGGACCTGCGGGCCCGGATCCGGCTCAGCGCGGACCACTACGTCGGCCTGGCCAGGCTGCACCGCCAGGGGAGGTTCCCGCTCTACATTCCCTAGTCGTGTCCAAGTCGTCCCCAGGACGGTTCGGAGTTCGGTACATTTGTGATGTGCAAAGTGGAGAGATGAGGTAGCGACTGACGTTTTTCGGGGTGTTGTTTGGCTCCGAAGACCGATTAGCTTGCACCCCGCTTTTCTTTACTGTCGCACAGACCTCAATGCACAGTGAACGCTGCTGTTCTGTCGCGGGACAGTGTCCCGCCATCTGGCGTCGGGTTGAAGGGGAAGGGAAGCAGCATGGCAGGGAGTGATTCGGGCCGCAGGAAGGCGCTCCAACTGAGCTCCAACGCCGCTACGGTGCTGGAGCGACGCTATCTCGTCAAGGACGACAGCGGCCGCCCGGCCGAGGAGCCGGCGGACCTCTTCTGGCGTGTGTCGCGCACGATCGCGGCGCCCGACCAGCAGTATGGCGCGTCCGAGGGAGCGGTGGAGGCCTTGGCCGAGGAGTTCTACCGCCTGATGGCCGAGCGGAAGTGGATGCCCAACAGCCCGACGCTGATGAACGCCGGGCGGCCGCTGGGTCAGCTGTCCGCCTGCTTCGTCCTGCCGGTCGCCGATTCCCTTTCGAACGGGGCGAGCGGCATCTACGACACGCTGCGCGCTATGGCGCTGGTGCACCAGTCGGGTGGCGGGACGGGGTTCGCGTTCAGCCGCCTGCGTCCCAAGAACGACGTCGTGCGCTCCTCGATGGGCGTGGCGTCGGGCCCCGTTTCCTTCATGCGGCTCTACGACGCCTCGACCAACGTGGTCAAGCAGGGCGGTACCCGGCGCGGCGCCAACATGGGCATCCTGCGGGTGGACCACCCCGACATCCTCGAGTTCATCGCCTGCAAGGACGACACCACCGAGATCACGAATTTCAACATCTCGGTGGGGGTCACCGACGCTTTCATGCGGACGGTGGCCGAGGGGAAGCCGTACAACCTCACGCATCCGCGGACCGGCCGGGTGGTCGGCCAGCTCGACGCGCGCGAGGTCTTCGGGAAGATCGTGCACGGCGCTTGGAAGACGGGTGAGCCGGGCGTCTTCTTCATCGACCGGGCCAACGAGCACAACCCGGTGCCGCACCTCGGCGACTACGAGGCGACGAACCCCTGCGGCGAGCAGCCGCTGCTGCCCTACGACGTCTGCAACCTCGGCTCGATCAACCTCGGCCTGTTCGTGAAGGATGGCGAGGTGGACTGGGAGGACCTGCGGCACACGGTGCACCTGTGCACGCACTTCCTCGACAACGTCATCGACGCCAACAGGTACCCGCTCCCCGAGATCGACCTTCTCGCAAAGCGGATCCGCCGCATCGGCCTAGGCGTCATGGGCTGGGCGGACATGCTCGTGCGCCTCGTCGTACCGTACGACTCGGCGGAGGCGGTGGAGTTCGGACGGCAGGTGATGCGGTTCGTCGACGAGGAGGCCAAGGTCGCCTCCGAGCGGCTGGCCGAGGTGCGCGGCGTCTTCCCGGAGTGGGAGCAGAGCATCTGGGGCCCCGACGCCACTTGCGGGCGCAACGGCCGCGGCGAGCGTGTCGGGCCGATGCGGCGGCTGCGCAACTGCAACCTCACGACTGTGGCTCCGACGGGCACCATCTCCATCATCGCCGGGTGCTCGAGCGGCATCGAGCCGCTGTTCGGGGTGGCGTTCCTCCGCAACCAGGCCGGCGTGCTGATGCCGGACGTGAACGAGGACTTCGTCCGCTGCGCCAAGAATGGCGGCTGGTACTCCGACGAGCTGATGAAGCAGGTCGCCGAGGAGGGGCACATCCACTTCCCGGCGGTGCCCGAGCACCTCCAGAAGGTGTTCGTGACGGCGCACGACGTGTCGCCGGAGTGGCACATCCGGATGCAGGCGGGCTTCCAGGAGTTCACCGACTCGGCGATCAGCAAGACGTGCAACTTCGCGCAGTCGGCGAGCGAAGAGGACGTCCGCGAGATCTTCGAGCTGGCGTACGCGCTGAGCTGCAAGGGTGTCACGGTGTACCGGGACGGCAGCCGGGACATGCAGGTGCTATCGACGGGCAAGACGGCGAAGGACGTTTCGCACAGAGGCGCCTCGGACGCGGCCGGGCCCGACGGTGCGGCCGACGCCGGCTACGCCACAGGGCGCGAGCTGGCCGACGCGAGGGGCCAGATCGCCGAGCTGGAGGCAGAGCTTGACCGGGTGCGGCGGCAGATGCACGAGGCCGAAGCGGAGAACGCGCAGCGGCGGGCCAAGCGCTCGCGCCCCGACGTGCTGCGCGGGGTGACGCGGCGGATCGAGACACCGCTCGGCACGGCGTACGTCACGATCACCGAGGACGAGAAGGGCCAGCCCTTCGAGGTGTTCATCTCCCTCGGCAAGGCGGGCGCGCCGCTGATGGCGGACGTGGAGGCGATCGGGCGGCTCATCAGCCTGGCGCTGCGTTCCGGCGTCCCGATGCCGCAGATCCACCGGCAGCTGCGCGGCATCTCGAGCGACCGGGTCATCGGGCTCGGGCCGAACAAGGTGATGAGCGTGCCGGACGCCATCGGCATCGCGATCGAGAAGTGGATGCAGGAGAAGCACGAGGGCGTGCAGCAGGACCTGCTCGCGCCGCCTTCCGGGGCGGCTCTGCCGCCCGCGCGCACGGCGGCGGTGACGCCGTCGGCGTCCGCCACGGGCCCCGCTCAGCCCGAGTTCGATGCGTCGCGCGCCGAAGGGCTCTTCGTCGGCGCGTGCCCCGACTGCGGCTCCCAGCTGGAGTTCGCCGAGGGGTGCATGAAGTGCCACGTGTGCGGGTACAGCGAGTGCGGGTGAGGAAGAAGCCGTCAGCCGTCGGCCGTCAGCAATGGATCGGCCCCCGTGGATGCGGGGGCCGGTTCTCGTCACGGGGGGAACGGATGGTCCGCATTCGTATCGTCGTAGCTGCAGCAGTCCTCGCCGCCGGCTGTAAGCCCGCGGCCCAACTCCCTCTCACCGAGCAGCAGCGAACGGCCATCGTGGACAGCGTGCGGTCGGTGGCGAACGAGTTGGCCACTTGGATGAGCAGCCAGGGTGCCGGCCGCCCGTACGCCTCGTTCTTCGATAACACGGCCGCCCTCGTGATCGCCGCCGACGGCAGGATCGTGGCGACGTCGCACGACTCCGTGGTGTCCCGATACCGGGGCTGGACGCCGCCCGCGGGGGCCAGCCTGACCTGGGATTCTCTGCGCATCGAGCCTCTTGGGCCCGGGCTGGCGCACCTCGTGGGCGCGTTCAAGGAGTCGTTCACGCCGCCGTCCGGACCCGTGTACGAGGGGCACGGGGTGATGTCGGTGGTCGTTGTCCTACGGCCCGCCGGCTGGAGGTTCGCGGCGGTACACACCTCCGTGGTGCCGCAGCAGGCAGGCCACTAGACGAGGCGGTGCCAGCGGACGAGAGGGCGACGGCCCGTCCGCTTGACGCCCACGCACGCCTCCCCTAGCGTTCGCCGCACGAAGGAGGCAGCCTAACGCGCGGCGACGGCCGCGCGGCGGGGGACCCAGGAATGCGTCCGTGCGGACGCTACGGGGCGTGCCCGGCCCGTCCCGGCCGGGGGGAGTGCTCCGACTCCTAGCCCGACAGCTAACCTCGTCGGCTTGCGGCACCGATGAACGAAGGCGAAGGCGGCAGTAGGCGGCCGCGCTCCGGCGTAACCGACGGCGGCGCGCCGACGACTTGGGGCCTGTTCAAGCTCAAGCGCGCCATCCTCGGCACTCCCTATCCCACCCAGCGGCTCGAGCACGAGCGCCTCGGCAAGGCAACGGCGCTGGCCGTCCTCTCATCGGACGCCATCTCGTCCGTCGCGTACGCCACCGAGCAGATCCTGATCGTCCTCGCCGTCCTCGGCACGGTGGCGCTGCGCTACGTCGTGCCGATCTCCCTGGTGATCGTGGCCCTGCTGGTCCTCGTGGGGCTGTCGTACCGGCAGACGGTGTTCGCCTATCCGTCCGGCGGCGGGTCGTACACGGTGGCCAAGGCGAACCTCGGAACCGGCGCCGGGCTCCTCGCCGCGGCGGCTCTCCTCACCGACTACGTGCTCACCGTGGCAGTGTCGGTCTCCAGCGGCATCGCGGCCCTCACGTCCGCGTACCCGTCGCTCCTGCCGTGGCGCGTGAGCCTGTGCGTGGCCGCCATCGCCGGACTGATGCTGATGAACCTGCGCGGCGTGCGCGAGTCGGGGACCGTCTTCAGCATCCCGACGTACGCGTTCATCGGGATGATGCTGGCGCTCCTCGCCAGCGGCGTCTGGCAGGCGGCCACGGCCCACCTGGCGGTTCCAGCTCCCGTCGCGGTGCGCGTGGATCCCGTCTCGGCGGCGATGGCGGGCGTGGGGCCGGTGACCGGGTTCGCGCTGGTCTACCTGCTGATGCGCGCGTTCGCCGAGGGGTGTTCGGCGATGACGGGGACGGAGGCGATATCGAACGGCGTGACTGCGTTCAGGCCCCCGGCAGCCCGGAACGCGGCCACCACCATCGGCTGGATGGTCACGCTGCTGGCGGTCTTCTTCCTCGGCACGGGCTGGCTGGCCCACCACTTCGCCGTCCAGCCGAGTACCACCGAGACCGTGCTTTCGCAACTGGGCCACCACCTGCTCGGCGGCGGCCTGCCGTACTATCTGCTCCAGGCGTCCACCTTCCTCATCCTCGTCCTCGCGGCGAACACGGCGTTCGCCGGCTTCCCGATGCTCGGCAGCATCCTCGCGCAGGACCGGTTCCTGCCGCGGCAGCTCGCGGCACGCGGCGACCGCCTCGCCTTCTCGAACGGCATCGTGATGCTGGCGGGCGTGGCCGCGGTCCTCGTCGTCGCGTTCCGGGGCGACGCTCACGCGCTGATCCCGCTCTACGCTGTCGGCGTCTTCGTCTGCTTCACGCTCTCGCAGGCGGGGATGGTGCAGCACTGGCGGCGCTGCCGTGAGCCGGGCTGGCGCTGGCGGATGACGCTGAACGGCGTGGGCGCCGTGGCCACGGCGCTGGTCGTGCTGGTCCAGGTGGGCACGAAGTTCACCGAAGGCGCCTGGATCGTCGTCCTCGTCATCCCGCTGTTCATCCTGACGCTGCGCGGCATCCACCGGCACTACGAGCGCTTCGCGAAGGAGATCCTCTACACGGGTCAAGCACCGCTCCTCTTCCTGCACCACACGGTGCTGGTGCCGGTCAGCGACATCACGAAGGCGACGGCCGGGGCGCTAGTCTACGCCACCACCATCTCCGAGGACGTGCGGGCGGTGTACGTCGAGACGGACGCCGAGGCGACCGAGACCCTGCAGCGACGGTGGGCGGAGTGGGACATCGGGGTGCCGCTGGTGGTGCTCCCGTCACCCTTCAGGTCCGTGTTGCGTCCGCTGGTCGAGTACGTGGACGGCCTGGAGGCCCGGCACGAGGCGGACGTCGTCAGCATCGTGGTGCCGGAGATCGTGCCGCGACGCTGGTGGGAGCACCTGCTGCACAACAAGACCGCGCTCTACATCAAGACGCTCTTCCTGTTCCGGCCCAACGTGATCATCACGGCGGTGCCGTTCCATCTGGGCGTGCGTACCCGCTGGGAGGAGATACGAGACGGCACGGCGGGCCCGGCGTAGCGCCGGGTCGCGCGCCGGGCCCGCTGTTGCGAAGGGCCGGCCCCGGGGGTCCGGGACCGGCCCTTCGTGCGCCCCCGCCGGCGGGGCCCAGTGAAACCGCCGCCTACGGCCGCGGCGTCCGGTTCTCGTACTGCGGGCGCCGCGGCGGCGTGAAGGGCCGCTCCTGCAGGAGTCGCACGCTTTCCTGGATCGCCCGCTCGAGCTGCGGGTCGGTGCCGCGCGCCAGCTGCGTCGGGTCGTCCACCACGGCGATGTCGGGCGCCACGCCGACGCCTTCGGGGAACCACTCGCCGCGGACGCTGTACTGCCGGAACGTAGGGATCGAGATGTTCCCGCCGTCCACGAGCGGCGGGGAGCCGGTGATGCCGATCAGCCCGCCCCAGGTGCGTTGGCCGATCAGCGGCCCGAGGCCGCGCTCACGGAAGTAGAACGGGAAGGCGTCGCCTCCCGAGCCGCTCCAGCCGTTGATGAGCATGACCTTCGGCCCGAGATGCGCGAACGGTGGCCACTGCCAGTCGCGGCCGTCGCGCACCGCCCAGAACACCAGCGCCGGCTGGTTCAGCAGCTCGATGAACCGGTCGGGGATCTGGCCGCCGCTGTTCCAGCGCTCGTCCACGATGAGCGCGTCCTTGGTGAACTGGGCGTTGAACTGCCGCAGCAGCTCTGTCTGCCCGTCCACGCCGGTGCTGGGCACGTAGACGTAGCCCACCCGGCCGTTGGAGGCCTGCTCCACGCGGCGGCGGTTGGCCTCGATCCACGCCAGGTGCCGCAGGCGCGTCTCGTCGCGCAGGGTCTCCACGACGACCCTCCGCGCGCCGTCCGTCGTCGGCCGGTCGTTCACGGTGAGCTCCACCGCCACGTCGGCGAGTCCCTCGAAGGCCGCCCACGGATCCTTCGTGACGTCGAGCGGCACGCCGTTCACCGCGAGGACGTAGTCGCCCTCGCGCACGTTCACGCCGGGGCGGGCGAGAGGGGAGCGCGCCTCGCTGTCCCATCCGGCACCGTCCACGATGCGGGCGATGCGGTAGGCGCCGTTCTCGAGCCGCCAATCCACGCCGAGGAGGCCCACGGCGCGCTCGGGCGGCGTCTCGAACTGGCCGCCGCCGCGGTAGGTGTGGGAGGAGTTGAGCTCCGAGATCATCTGGCCGAGGACGAAGTCCACGTCCCAGCGTGTGACGCAGTCGTCGAGGAGGCGCCCGTACCGCTCGCGCATCGCGGGCCAGTCCACGCCGTGCATCGCGGGGTCGTAGAAGTAGTCGCGGAAGATCCGCCAGGTGTCGTTGAACAGCTGCCGCCACTCGGCGCGCGGCTCCACCGTCATCTCCATTTCGGCGGTGCGGAGCGCGCGCTCGAGCTTCTGGTCGGGCTTGAGGTCCACGACGTAGAAGCGCCGCTCGTTCGCGACCAGGAGCTTCTTCCCGTCGGCCGAGATCTCCCACCCGTCGGCGTCGGCTACGACGGTCTTCTCCTCGCGCTCCTTGAGGTCGTACCAGACGATGGGCGTCCGGTCGTCGTTCGAGCCGGCCACCGGCTGGCGGCGGAAGACCACCTTGCCGGAGACGGCGCGCAACTCGCCGTAGTTGCCGGCCGCGGGCGGGAGCACGACGGCCCGCTGCTCGAAGCCGGCGGTGTCGATCTCGACCGGTGTCGGCGCGCGGGGGCCGGCGGTGGCTGGTGCCGCCGGAGTGGCGGGGGCTGCCGCGCCGGCCCGCCCGCCGCGAGGAGCCGCCGCCGGCTGGCCGGCCGCGGGCGGCGTCGGGGCACGCGACGTGTCGGCGCGCGCCGAGTCGACGTCGTTCCGTGGGGCCAGCGGCGAGGGCACGTCACGCCGGAGCGCGACGGCGACGATGTTGGTGGTGTTGGGATAGACCCAGGCGTTGCCGAAGTCGCCGTAGACCGGCCTCAGCGTGCGGTTCGAGAAGAAGTAGAGGTACTTCCCGTCCGGGTCAAAGACGGGGTCGCTGTCCTTGTAGTAGCCGCTCGTGACCTGCTGGGCGCGGCCGCTCCGCGTGTCGTAGAGGAAGATGGCGCTCGCGCGGTTCGGCAGGTCCCGCTGATAGGCGAGCCACCGGCTGTCGGCGGTCCAGCTGGGCCGCCACCCGGCCAGCGCGCCGTGGAACCAGAACTGCCCGCGGTCCACCTGCGTCGTCTGCCCGCTCTCCACGTCGAAGATGCGGATCGCCATCGCCTGATCCACGAAGGCCAGCTTCTTCCCGTCGGGGGACCAGTGCGGCCGGTACCGGAAGCCGGGGCCGTAGCTCGTCAGCTTGCGCTCCGCGCCGCCCGCCAGAGGCCGCACCCAGAGCTCGTACTCGCCCGAGCGGTCGGACCAGTACGCCACCTGCTGGCCGTCCGGGGAAACGGCCGGCGAACGCTCGGCCACTCCCGGCGACTGCGTGAGATCGAGCACGGGGCCGTGCTGCGCCGGCACCGAGAAGAGCTCGCCGCGTGCCTCGAAGACGACGCGCTGCCCCTGCGGGGAGAGCGTCACCGTCTGGACGTAGGTGGCGACGCGCTCGGCGCGGGGACGGAGGGTGGCGAGGTCCGTGAGGACCGTGACGTTCACCTCACGCGCCTGCTCGGTGGCGAGGTCGAGGAGGTACAGCCGGCCGCCCGCCTCGAAGACGACGTCGGATGGGCCGATGGCCGGGAAGGTGACGTCGTAGTCGGTGAAGCGGGTGACGGCGCGGAACTGCCGCGTGTCGAGGTCGTACTTCCAGATGTTGTTGCGCTGGGCCGAATCGCGGTCGGAGAGGAAATACATCGTGCGCCCGCGCCACATCGGGTGGGCGTCGTTCCCCTCGAAGTTGGTGACGTTCTGCGACGCGAAGGTCTGGAGGTCGAAGGTCCAGATGTCGGGTGCCCAGCCGCCGCGATAGCGCTTCCAGGTGCGGAAGTCCTGCGCCATCGGCATGTACGCCAGCGTGCGGCCGTCGGGGGAGATGGCGCCGAACTCGCCGTAGGGCACCGGCAGGCGCTCGGGGAGGCCGCCCGTCGCCGGCACCCTGAAGAACTGGTTGTAGCGCTGGCGCCCCGCCTCCATCGCCGTGGCGATGAGGAGGTTCCGGCCGTCGGGGTACCAGTCCACGATGCGGTCGGGCATGGGGTGGTGGGTTACGCGCACCGGCTCGCCGCCGTTCACGCCGACGACGTAGACGTCCTGGTTGCCGTCGTAGTTGGCACTGTAGGCGAGGCGGGTGCCGTCGGGGGAGAAGCGCGGGAAGCTCTCCTCACCGCGGGGGGAGCTGAGGCGCTGAGCGGCGCCGCCCGCCTTGGGCACGACCCAGATGTCGCCCGCGTGGACGAAGGCGATGTGGGTCGCCGAGACGTCGGGCTGGCGGAAGAGCCGCGCGCTGACCTGCGCGGCGACAGGTGCGGCGGCGGCCAGAAGAGCGAGGGCGGCAGTGAGCGCGGCGGGGAAGCGCACGAGGGAGCGAGCACGCATGGATGACTCCGGGGTCGGGACGAGTGGAGCCGTCAATGTAGGGTCCGGAGCGCGAGGGCGCGACTGGGGCCGAACAGTACCTGGGCCTGCCGGGCGATTCGCTTGACGCCCCGCTGCCGCTGCACCGTCGCGTTGCCACGCCCGCCGCGGAGGCGCAACTTTGCGGAGTCCGCCGGCTGCACCGGCGGCGCCATCCCCTTGTCCAGGCGGAGCCGTGCGCGATCCCGAGGACCCTGTCAGCGCCCACCCCGGCGACGTCCCTCCGGCCGACTTCCGCGCCGCGATGCACCAAGCCGCCGACCTCGTCGCCGACTATCTTGAGCACGTCGGCGACTACCCGGTGCTCCCGCGCGTGAAGCCCGGCGACGTGCGCGCATCGTTGCCCGCCGCACCACCCGAGCACGCCGAACCGCTCCCGCGCCTCCTCGCCGACTACCGGCGGCTCATCGAGCCGAACGTCACGCACTGGAACCACCCCGGCTTCATGGCCTACTTCGGCATCACCGGCTCGGGGCCCGGCATCCTCGGCGAGACGCTGGCTGCGGGCCTCAACGTCAACGCGATGCTGTGGCGCACGGGCCCCGCGCCCACCGAGCTGGAGGAAGTTGCGACCGACTGGCTGCGACAGCTCGTCGGCCTCCCGGACGGCTTCGTGGGCCACATCAACGACACGGCGTCGGTCAGCAGCTTCGTGGCGCTGGCGGCCGCGCGGCACCGCGTGCCAGGGCTGGACATCCGCACGAAGGGGCTCGCGGGGCGCGCAGACGTGCCACCCCTCATCGTGTATTGCTCCGAGCAGGCGCACTCCTCGATAGACAAAGCGGTCATCGCCCTCGGCCTCGGCCACGAGAACCTGCGGAAGATCTCCATCGACGACGCCTTCCGGATGGACGTCGCGGCGCTCGAAGCGGCCATCACCGCCGACCGCGCCGCAGGGCGCCTCCCCATCGCCGTCGTCGCGACCGCCGGTACTACGTCCACCACCAGCGTGGACCCGCTCCCCGCCATCGCCGCGGTGGCGCGGCGCGAGAAGCTGTGGCTGCACGTTGACGCTGCCTACGCCGGCAGCGCGGCGGTGTGCCCCGAGTTTCGCACCCTCCTCGCGGGCTGGGAGCGCGCCGACTCGATCGTGGTGAACCCGCACAAGTGGATGTTTACGCCGGTGGATTGCTCGGTGTTGTTCGTGCGCGACGCGGAAGAGCTGCGCGCCGCGTTCTCGCTCGTGCCGGAGTACCTCCGCACGCCCGAGACGGGTGTCACCAACCTGATGGACTACGGCATCCAGCTCGGCCGACGCTTCCGCGCGCTCAAGCTCTGGTTCGTGATCCGCGGCTTCGGCGCCGAGGGGATACGCGAGCGGATTCGTCTTCATTGCGCGCTGGGCAGGGGATTTGCGGAGTGGGTGCGGAACGAGCCGGGCTTTGAGGTAGTGGCGCCGGTGCCGTTCAGCACTGTGTGCTTCCGGGCCGCACCGTCCGCTCGGAGTCCGGAAGAGCAGGACGCCGCCAACGAACGCATCCTGGCGCGCGTAAACGACTCAGGAGAGGTCTTCCTCTCCCACACCAAGCTGCGCGGCCGGTACGTCATCCGGCTCACCATCGGCAATCTGCG
>Ga0209253_10004772_pt1 | contig 11786 bp, 15 predicted proteins | sample FrelakmetBRP12BR_FD_187145 | JGI IMG/M metagenome (GOLD analysis project Ga0209253, IMG submission 187145) | Freshwater lake sediment microbial communities from the University of Notre Dame, USA, for methane emissions studies - BRP12 BR (SPAdes)... | ecosystem: Environmental > Aquatic >...
GGTTCTTCTTTTGTTCTGCACATCTTCCCGTTCTCTTCATTTCAGGGGCCAGGTTAGTCTCCTTCCTAGCCTGGCCCAGCCTCTTCAACCCCTCTTCCATCAGTAGTGGGCTCTGAAGACCCAGTGCCTTGAGTCAAGATCTGCCGGAAAGATCTACATCCAGGAGCCCCAACTTCTTGCCGATATCAAGCAATGACAGACCAAGAAGTGCTGTCACACCCCGTCTCTGCCTCACGCGTTTCGCCCCCTCTGTTGCACCAGCATTTGTCAGCCGATTCCGTACATCCGGTTGAAGTGGCTTTGGGCCCTGGACACGGCTTCGCGCATCATGTCCTCGGCTTTGGCGGTATCTCTCTGTGACAGCACGGTCATGAGTTTCCGGCTGTCCAGCTCCGACGCCGCATTCACGCATGCCTCCCAGCTCAGAATGGAGCGCACCACCCGGTCGGTAGCCTGCTCTTCGTTGTCGTACGGCCGCGGCTGCATATCATGGCCTTTCCAGCGGGCATATCCGGCTTCCGCCACCAGTGACGCCAGGGCCACGTTGATGCCGCATATCCGCACCCCGTGGTCAATATCGAACTTCCCCGGCCCGCCCAGGACAATGCCGTCGTTGTATCCCTGCGAGTTGAGATGCATATGGATCAGCATGTCGTTGTCTATCTCTTCGATGGTGTCGTGCACCAGGTCCAGCCCGATCATTTCAGAATGGCCGAATTCCTTGTTCACCCCTTTCCGGTCCAGGCGGAGGCCGAACTCCCCGGCCAGCTTCTTCCAGAAGACGATGGCGCTGGCCACGGTGGGGAGCAGCATCGCGGGATGTCCCTCGTTCGGCTTGGGCTCAATGGCCCAGTATAGGCCGCTGTCCAGGCCATCGCCGAACTTACATAGAGCGGCCACGCTCTCTTTCAGGTTCTGGTACATCTTCTTCACGGCCGGCGTGGCGACATCGTAGCCAAAGGAGCCGTTCCAGATGACCACTGTGGGGGCCTTGTCCCGATCCGGGTGCCAGGCCCGGCGGAGAGGGCCGCAGGTCAATTCCACCGCTTTCCGACCGTAGGCCTCCGCTGCCGCCCTTTCGTCCGGATCAAGAGAGGCGATGCCTCCATAGCCGAAGTACATATGAGCCCCCGGGGAGACCATGGCCAGCCACATCCCGGCTTCCAGAAGAGCATCGGCTGTCGCCTTGGCCGTGTCCTCCCTGACCTCATAGTCGTAGTGCATCTCCAGCCCGATCTGGATGTGGCTGGGCAACCTGGGGATGATCTTGTCTTTGATGAGCTTGATCTTGGCTATGGTGTCGAAGCTGTCGGCCTCCCAGGAATGACGGATATGTCCGGGCGTGAAGCCGCCTTTGCCGGCGTGAAAAGTCCAGGCACAGATGCTATGCAGAGATTTCTGGTCACTCACAGGTACCTCCTTCAGAGCGGCGATCGCGCCGCTGCCCTTCCCTCCAGCGCCTCATATCTATTAAGCAGCGCCTTAACAGCGTGTCGGTTCTCTTCGACAGGCCTCACCGAAGAAGCCCTGTCCAGTGGCACGAATCTGCGGGCGGCTTCATCGTACGTTATGTGAAGTAGCTCCCGGGCTCCGCTGATGGCGCACCCCAGGGCTGCGGCGAAGCCGGCGTGCCGGATACTGTACGTGTCTGCGTCAAAGACATCGGCGATCATTTGCCTGAGGAAGCGGTTCTGCGACGCGCCCCCTACCACGCAGAGCGCCTCCGTTCGGCTCAGATGGCCGGAGTGCAGCCTCAAAGATAGCGCCTGGGAAACGTGCAACGACCGTATGTTCACCGGGGCGTCGCGATCGTTAAAGCCATCGCGCACCACTCCAGCAGGCCTCAGGGGCACCGACTCATCCATAAGATAGGGCAGCATCAGCCTTTCATCCTCCCTGAGGAGCCTTTGCCCGGCTGTCGAGACATAGGCTTCCCATCTCTCATCGGTCCCACCGCCGGATGTCCCTTTCGGAATGTACTTGTCCAGGAAGAACTCGTGCACCTTGGCTCCGTTGGTGAAGACCGTCAGGGCCATGGCGTTGCCCGGCGTATAGCCGAACACGTTGTACTCACCGGTCGCGGAAGGGACGATCTCCTTCATCACACCGTTGACTGTATAGCTGCTCCCCAGGGAGACCACCGCCCGTCCCCCGCACCCCAGCAGCGTGGCCGGATTGTCCCCGGTCCCCGCCAGCACCACAGCGCCGGGGTTCATGCCGTATCTGCGGACAAAGTACGGGGCCATCGGCCCCAGCACCGTGTCGTAGTGCACCATCTCCCCCAGCCTCTTCCGCAAGGGGAGGCCGGCGTTCCCGGTCCCGACGTACTCATCTGCTGCCCGCAGCACGACGTCATTCCACCCCGGGTGATGGATATCAAGGGTGTTCAGGTTGGTGCCCCAGCCGTCCCCGGTATCGACCGGCGCCACCTTTCCGGCCAGGATTGAGGTCAGGAAGGCGCTCAGCAGGAATATATGGGCGGTCTGAGCATAATCATCGGGGGATTCGCGGGCCCACTTCAGGACCTGGGCTGCGGGAAAACGCAGCTCGGCACGGTTGCCGGTGAGAGCGAGGATAGAGCCCTGCTTCTCCAGCGCGTTGGCCAGGTATTCCGCTTCCTTCACCGGAGACCGGTCTTCCCAGATAGGCGATGTCCTTCTGGTGATGCCCGGCTCAAGCTGGGGCATCAGGTCCTTGCCAGGGCTGAGAGACTCTAACCGCTCGCCAAACGACATGTCGGCATAGACGGTGCAGTGCTGCATGGCGTCGATCTTCACTGCCCCAATGAGGCCCAGGTCCACACCGCTCCTATGCAACCTGCTGAAGACCAGGTCCAGCGCCTCGACGAGCATGAAGGGTGAGGTGTGCCTTATCGCCGGACCTTCATTCTGAAGCACGCCCCCCGTCGTGCCGTAGTTCGGAAAGGCGGTGTCATACTCAAAGGTGTCCGCACGGATGACCTCAGCACTGCGCACATCCAGTACCAGCGCCTTGACCGATTGGGTACTGAAGTCAATCCCCAACGTGTAGAGGGCATTTCCTGGTGCTCCACGTTCAGCCACTAAGCAGACCTCGCTGATGTCGGCGTTCGCCACCTGATTCTTCCTTGGCAGGGGCCGCTATCCGTGTCTATGGATGACGTCAAGATGCTTGGCTGTCTTTGTCATGGTGATCACGAGGGAACCGTTCAACAAATGAACTCGCATCAAATCCTCAGATCAAGGGCAAAGATGATTGCCTTTGCCACGGCGGTCATCTTCGTGGAGGGAAGGGTTGTGATTCGCTGCCTCAGTCTGGACTTGGGAATGGTAAGAATGTTGTCCAGGTTCACCGCACACTCTGCTGGCATTCCGTCTTCTGGCCCTAGTAGCACTTCTACCGGAATACCTCGAATAGTGCGGGTGACCATGGCCACAGTAACCGAAGTCCTAACCCTGTAGGCAGAATCTCTCGACAGTAGCAGTGCCGGGCGTCTGCCGATTGGCAGAGTCAGTTCAGCCCACCATATCTCGCCCCGGCGCACCTTACCATGACTCCTTGGGCATAACCTCACTGGCCAGGGCTACCTGGGCCTCCCCCGCATCTGGTTCCTCGGGCACGGTCTCATATCCCTGTTGATACCGTCTGTCCAGCTCTTCATACTCAACCTCTCTCAGGTAGTGCTGACACGCGCGGCGAATCAGCTCCGATCTGGCCTTGCACTGCTTCTTGGATAGCTGATCCAGGGCCGCCAGTAACTCGGCGTCAACAGGAACCTGTATCACTTTCTTGGCCATCTAATTCCTCCACATCTGATTCATAGCGAACATAATACACATAATGTTACACAAGGTCAATACGGATTGGCTGGGACGGCGCTTCCGACGAGGCTCTCGCCTTGACCATTGAAACCGTGAGGACAATGTATACTGTCAACGGTTGTTGGTGAAACATCTTGGCCCGCGGCCAAGGAAAGGACGGCTGGCACATGGACATGGCCATCAAGGACAAATTCGGCCTTCTGTGGCGGAAGTACTTCAATAATGCAGAACTCCCCGTCTCTTTCCACTTCACCGACGAGGAGGGGCATGCCGAGAAGGTCAAGCCCGGATCCATGCCCCGGTGCCTGATCGGAGCGCTATCAGAGGTCAGGAACGGAAAAGGGCTCTGCTTTGACGCTGACTCCATCGGTTGCCCCGGCGGCAGAAGATACACCGGCTTCGCTGACAAGCTGAGGCCCAACTTCGAGTACTTCCTTTCCTGTGGCATCCCCGGCCAGATGCAGGGCGAGCGCTACAAGAAGTCTCCGGAACTGGTGAAAGAGCTGCTGAAGCTCTCGCCGGCGTTCAAAGCGCCATCTCGCTTCATTGTGTTCAAGAGATGGGACCTGTTGGAGCCATCGGATGAGCCGGAGGTGGTCATCTTCTTTGCCCGGCCCGATGTCCTGGCGGGCCTCTTCACCCTGGCGAATTTCGACGAAGCCGAGCCAAACGGTGTGTTCGCGCCCTTTGGCGCCGGCTGCTCTTCCATCATCCAATACCCGTATCTCGAGGGGAAGTCCGCCCGCCCCAGGGGAGTCATCGGCATGTTCGACATCTCCGCCAGGCCGTTTGTGCCCAGAGATGTACTGACCTTTTCGGTGCCCATGGCCAACCTCCTCCGCATGATTGACAACGCAGAGGAGAGCTTTCTCATCACGGACTCCTGGCACAAGGTGCAAAAGAGAATCGAGTAGATTATGTCAAATACCGCGAACAGCCAAAGGCCAGTCGCCACACCCTGTTTCACGCCGGAATGGAGATGGCAGAAGAAGTGAGGCCCTCTTGAACACCCTGCCTGCCCTCTTGTACTCCATGACCATCGACCGGGCGCTGGCTGGCATCAGAGCCCGCATTCCTGAGTTCTCCGGAATGAAGCCGGGGGACAGGGTGCTGGATGTCTGCTGCGGCACAGGAGCCCAGTCGTTCTGCTATGCCAGCAGGGGCATCATCTCCTGGGGAATCGACCTGGACCCCGGCATGATTGAATTCGCTGAAAACCGCAGAACGAGACTAGGTCTGGATAGCACCTTCTTTCAGAGGGCCAGTGCCATGAACTTGCCGTTCAGAGACGCCTCGTTTGACCACGCCTCCATCTCCATGGGACTGCACGAGAAGGAAGGTGCATCCAGGGACGGAATAATCTCGGAGATGCGGAGGGTGGTGAAGAAGGATGGTGCTCTGGCTATCGTGGACTACAGAGTGCCTTATCCCCAGGACGTCTATAGCCGCGCCGTCAGACTCCTGGAGCAGATGGCGGGCCGGGACCATTTCCGGTGCTTCAGGGAATTCCTCCAGGACGGGGGATTGGATTCATTGTTGATCCGGCATCACCTTCACGAAGAGAAGCGGGAGTACCTGCGGAGAACGCCCATGGCGATGGTGAAGGTCCGCAACGGCTAGGACTCTGCCGGCCTGGCGCCGCACTCGGACTTCTCAGGTTCCCGTGTCCCTTCGCGTCAGGGGCTCACCCTGCCAGCATCAGTCAGGGCTACGGGTTGGCCTCGATCGTCCTCATGGGCCTCGTTGGTATCGATTCTCCCGGCGCGAGCATGCCGTGGAGCCACTCCAGGCAGCAGTAGTAGAGGACCGCCATGAACAACATCCCTACCAACGGCATCCCAAAGACTACTGCCGCCACCACCGCCACACTCTCGACTACCCTCGAGCGGATTGCCATTCTACCCTCCGTCTCCAGTCGCTGTGACTCAGTTGCTCCCCTTCGCCCGGCTGTTATCCATTAAGGTTCACACTGCAGTACTATGACCTGCATAGCATACCTCGTTATGCTTCGTCAACGATCGCATGAGCCTACCTGTCTGACCATCGCGCTTCACCGCTGATTCCCACTTCAGAGTCATGTTGTCAACACGGACGACCACAACCGGAAGGCAACCTCTCAACGACACTGCGCAGAACCGCCGCCCACTCCTTCCCCCGATCCCATCCGAGATAGAAGTCACATACAAGCCTCCAGTCATTCATCGACAATGGAACGGCAAAATAGAGGAGGGAAACGAAATGCCGCTTTACGAGTACGAATGCCAGAAGTGCGGCCGGCTGTTTGAGGCCCGCCGCGGAATCGACGAGAGCGAATCCGGGATAGAGTGTCCGACATGTGGCGCGACTCAGCCGAAGCGGCTCTTCTCGAGATTCGCTACCAGTTGCTCAGACGCTGGTTGCAGTCCCACCGGATTCAGTTGAGGCGGCGGTTGACGAGACAGGTTGTCTCGAAGCCTATTAGCCCCGCCATTGAAGCTGTCAATTCGTGCCTCCGTTGCGGGATGACGTGGATTCAAAGCTCGCGTGACACAATGGCGTATGATATAGGGCAACCGATGCAAGGGAGGTGGACAGATGGAGCCAGTTCAGGGACTGAATATCCGGAGCATGACGGAGCGGGATTTTGCCGGCATCGATGACGTAGACAAAAGAATCACGGGAAGGGAATGGGCCGGGGCGGCGGGCCGGCGAGCCAGCAGTCACTTCTGGGGCTACTATCCTCCTCTCTCCTTCGTGGCTGAGGTCGAGGGCCGGATTATCGGCTTCATAATCGGCTCTATGGGTGGTCCCGAGTACTCCCTGCCGGTGAGCGGATGGGTGACCATTGTAGGGGTCGATCCGGACTACCAGGGTCGAGGCATTGGCAGAGCGCTGCTGAAGGCCTTCGTCGACGTCTGCGACATAAGCCGGATACCGTCCCGGCTCATAATCCCCCGGGACGAGCACTTCGAGAAGATGCTTCTGGCGCTGGGCTTTGAGCAGGGACAACTGGTGGACTACGTCCGAAAGATCAAGTGACTCTCCGATCAAGTACTTATGGAAGAGATGGAGGCGCAGATGAAGAACATGCTGGACGTGATTGTCTCCCGGAGGAGTGTCAGGAAGTGGAAACCCGATGCGGTTTCTGATGGAGACATCAAGGACATCCTCGAAGCGGCGATGAATGCCCCATCGGCGGTGAACGAACAAGCGTGGCAATTCGTGGTGCTGACCGGGAAGATCCTTGAAGACTTCGTGAAGATCAACGCCAATACTCCCAAAGGCTCACCCGTGGGGATCCTGGTTTGCGGGGACAAGAAGCTGGACAAGCTCGGGGGATTCTATGTGCATGATTGCTGTGCTGCCACGCAGAACATTCTTCTCGCGGTTCATGCCAAAGGATTGGGGGGAGTGTGGACAGCCATCTTCCCCAACGCCATTCCGGAAGTGGGCCGGCTGCTGAATCTGCCGGACCACGTCCACCCCCTCGCCTTCGTTCCTTTTGGATACCCCGTTTCGGAGCGGACCAAACCGGCGAGTCGCTACGACGAAACGAAGGTACACCGAAACGGCTGGTAGGCTCTCGGACCGTGGCGCCGTACAGATTTGGGCGAAACCGCGCTGTACGGCCAGGCAGGTCACCCTTACCTCAAGGCAGCTAGAACCTTCTTGGTTTCCCTTTCCAGGGCTTCCGGAGAAGATGCATTGATGATAGTGAAGTCTGCCATGGCGATGGGCCCGCCTTTGTTGAGCTCTTGTATCTCCGCAATGTCCCGGCTGGCAGCCTCTTCGCGTGTCAGGGGCCGGATCGGCCGCTTCGCCAGCCTCTGATGCCTGGTCTCAGGAGAGGCCCAAACGGCAACGACGGCGAAACGCTCGCCGTAGCGGTTCTTCATCAGTGTGTACTCTTCCCAAGAGTAGAGACCATCCACCACGGCACTACCGGATTCCAGAAGGCGGTCGATCTTGGGCAGGCTCAGCTTGGCATAGGCAGCCATTCCGTGCTCCGTCCTCAGTTGCTGCCTGACAAGCCGTTCGTTCTTCTCGTTCAGATCGAGTCCTCTTCGCCTGATTTCCTCGTCGGTGATGTCCCCGAATCTGACCTTGGCAAATCCGGCGTTCTCAAACACCCTGGCCACCTCTGATTTCCCTGATCCGGCCATACCGACAATCGATACTACTTTCATGAATGCTTCGTCTCCAATATGATCACTGGCTGAGTTTTGTCAACCCCCTGGCCCCCACTCCTCCTGAGGCGGATCTTCGATCTTGGGGGGAGATTAGGGAAGTTGGGGGGCACCCCTCATCCTGAGGCGAGTCTACGACCAGACTCCCGGCAGGAGGTGTTCTGTACATCTTCTCCCGTAGCCCCCCTACCGGCAATCCTTGGGTCGAAGGCTCTCTCTTATCCCGTCTTCCTCGTGGGCCAGCAATTCCTTCAACTCCGCCGCATCATAGCTCTTCACGCCGACACCCCGTTCTCTCATATGCACCTTCGTGACCCCGGAGTTGATTATCAGTTTCTTGCAGATCATGCAAGGCCCGTACATCTTGTCGTGCTCTCCACGGCTCTTGTCATACGCTTCCTTGTTTCTCTCGCTGGAAATGTACATCTCGCCGCCGACTATACTGACACCTGTCCTGGCGGCGTTGATGATAGCGTTCTGTTCTGCATGCACGCTCCGGCATAGTTCGTATCGCTCACCGGGGGCGATATTAAGCTCCCTCCGCAGACATATCCCGGTATCAATACAATGATCCGTCGTCCTCGGAGAACCCACATAACCGGAGCTGAGCTCCACACCGTCCTTGCTGACAATGATGGCCCCTATCTTTCTTCTCAGGCACGTGCTCATTTCCGAAACAACCTCGGCCCGGTTCAAGAAGTGCTCAAACTTGTCGGGTCTCTTCACCTTGGGCCAGCGAGTAGTCACTGATCACCCCCTCAACTTGAAAAGCTGCTCACAACAATCATGCCCGTGCCGACATCTATCATCTTGAAGCGTGGTTTGGCGGCGTTCCGCTTCGGTCACTATCCCTAGATACCGGAGAGGCTGCCTTGGCCGCTGGAGCTTGCCGCTTTTCGCATTCGTTGCTGTGGAATCGTACATGGGATTCAGTGACAGTGTCAAGCTGGGCCACCAGGCGACTACGGGCGAAGCTGTCTTTCGACTCTCAGTGCCCCGTATGACTGAATGAACATGCACACAATCTCGGCATACACCACGATCTTCTGTCCCGTCGCCTGGATCCTGACTCCTTCCGGCGTATCGATGTGCGGGCCCCCGAACAGCAGCCCGAGGTACGCCGCCAGGATGAACGCGAAGCCTATATAGACAAAGGCATAGAAACTCGGGTATTTCCTGTTCAAGAATATGGCGGCTGAGTACAGGATAACCACCAGAAGAAAGGTCGAGAATGCAATCTGCACGAACAGCCTGTGCACGGTCAAGTTGACATCCGCCGGCATACAGGCAATGCCGAGGTATGCCGCAGCCGAGATCACGCCGAAAGTCGAACCGGCGATCGAAAGCTTCCTGCTGGCTCTGTTCTCGGCAAACAGGCGAGGCATGGCCGCGAAGGCCGCCACAAGAGTCAGCGATGCCAGCGATAACGCCGTGATGAAGAGTGCCATGGAGGCTGCATTCGGGTGTTCGCCGAAGGTTTCAGTTCTGCCCAAATCGCTGAAGAAGTTGATCCAGAAGGAATAGCCCGACGTATCGTGATCCGCATAGGACCCACCCGGGTACAGGAACATAGCTACGACGGTGAGGAAGATGAACTGCACACCACCGACCATCGCCAGGATGAACGCCCACCGCCTCCAGTTCAGACCGCTGATCCGCATGCCCACACCACCTTGTCTGATCCAACGTCACCGAGGTGATCCAAGTGATTCGAAGTTGCCTCGGACGATACCAGAATAGACCGCAGAGAGTCAAACAGCCAGACTGAACATTCTTCCGTCCATCTAACGGAAACGCTTCAGGAGTGTTGCAGGATCGTGCTGAGGACAGCAGCCCTATTCGTTGGAGAAGGCCACAGTCACATCTGTTCCATGGCTTCTGTCTGCCGCGGCGCTATCCATTTCACGATGTATTCAAGATCGCCAGCGTGGAGATCCGGTTGCCCGGTCTCCCAGCTCCCGGCAAGTCCGGTCTCAAGGGCAGCCAGCTCGAAATGACACATCGCAATTCCCATGTCTAAGCGTTGAAGGTCTATTGCACGGTTCAACCTGTCGTATCCGGGCGTTCGCCTCAGATAGAAGTGGAAAGCGCCTTGTTCTCTATGATATACGACTCTCCAAGGCTGATTGTTTGACGCCGAAGGCCCGAGTCTCAAGCATTCGAGCGCGACAGCATATCCGCCTGCCGACTCTTTGGTCAGAGGCACGTTCACGTCTCCATCAAAGAACAGCTTCTCCCAAGGCTTTCGCTGATCAGACCGGGCAAGACGCCTCAAAGCCCTCTCTCTGATTGTCCTATTGTCAGCTGCATAGCCAATCGGGCTGATCGCGGGGACGACTTCGCTTTGAGAAACGCTCATCTTCCTGGCGAAACTCGCCCGCTTGAAAGTGCCTCCCAGCCAGCAAGTGCCCAGGCCCAGGTTGGTCACACCAAGTATGACCTTCTCAAAACAATAGCCCACGTCCTCCATTGCTCCCGGGCCGCCGTTGACGGCACCGGCAATGTACATCTTTGCCCCTTTGATAAACCCATATGTTCCCAGAGACTTGACCTCGTCCCTCTCGGCCTCCGATAGATCGATCAGTTCGAATCGCACTCTGTTCCCGTGTACGCCCTTGTTTTCTGACCTGAGCAGATCGAGTATCTTCTGCTTCCTTTCATCCTCGATAGCCTGATCTGAATAGGTTCTGACAGAGACTCGTTTGTTGATTGCGTCAATCGCCCACCCCATATGGATTCACCTTCCTTCTGTGCTCTGCACTCTACATAACATCTTGCCCCACCGAACAAGGTTCGTCAGCGACTTTAGTCCCCCATAGTGAGAAGGCCGGCGCACATTGGGCAAGCGCCTACTCTGACTTCACGTCGCACGAAGCGACAAACCGGCACGCTTTGCACTTCCGGCGATTCCTGGTCCCCACCGGTATGGCTTCTCCATCGATAAGTTGCCTGATTCTGAAGATCGCCCTCTGCACTTCCTCTCGATGCCCCTGGGCGAACGGCTGGGCCCAAACCTCATACCCCGTTTCCTTGTTACGTATCCCGGCCACGATCGGCAAACTGGGGTTGTACTGTTCCTCAAAAGCCAGGCAGTAGCCCCAAGCCTGCATTCTGCTGCCTGGCCATGCCATATCGCCAGGTTTGTCGTCGATCACCAGTATCCGGTCAGGCATGAAGACGATCTCGTCTATGCACCCCTCGATGTCACTCCCTTCTACGGAGACTTCCCTGGCGGAAACAACAATGCCTTCCTCACCAGCCTTAACCATAGCATCATCAACGCTGAGCTCATGCTTTGCTGCCGCCTTGTACGCTTCTTCGAGAGAAGCCTGGGCTGCTTTCCCCTCTTCTGTTTCCGCCTTTGGCTCCGGCGTAGCCCCCCGACAGTGCTCCAGATAGATCTGGTACTCACAGTAGGCGTAGCTGTTCAGCCAGGTTGCCGGGATTCTGTTCACAGTTCCATTTCCTTCCAGCCGCACCGGCCAGCCATCGTCCTGCCGATAATTCAGGCCCTGTCCCTGTCTGCGGAGATCAGCCGCCCTTTTCCTTAAGCATCCGGCGGGCTCTGTCCACCATCGGCTGCGGGTCGAATCGCTCTTCGCCGCAGACGCCGCATACGGGTGTCCCGCCACGATTCACCCACTGGTGCACATGGTCCAGGATTAGGCTCCTGGACCACAAGCAAAGGTGGGCATGTGAGTCCAGGCGCACCTCCGGGCCGGCATCAGGAAGAGGCGGGAAATCATCATGCTCCAGAAGTCGCCAACAGAACATGCCCATGAGGACATAGGCCAGCGTCTTCTCGTTTTCGTATTCCCAC